>Ga0316622_100001740_pt1 | contig 14526 bp, 12 predicted proteins | sample OWC_Aug_OW2_C1_D_FD_207646 | JGI IMG/M metagenome (GOLD analysis project Ga0316622, IMG submission 207646) | Wetland soil microbial communities from Old Woman Creek delta, Ohio, United States - OWC_Aug_OW2_C1_D5_C | ecosystem: Environmental > Terrestrial > Soil > Wetlands | place: USA: Ohio... | reverse complement strand
GTGGCTGCACGCGGTCGAGGTCGAGGCGCATCAAGAAGTCATCGCCCTGCACGACGGTGTGATAGCGATCGCCGTCCTGCCGGATCGACCAGTCGTCGAGCCGCACGTCGGTGAGTCCCTCGCGCGCGTAAGCGAGATCGAAGCCGGCACGCGCCGAGCGCTCGGCGTGCCGCAGGCGTCCAATTGCCGCTTCCGCAATCGCCGCGTGCCCGAACAGGATTTGCCGCGCCGCGAACCGGCTCGGATTCGTTTCGCCCAGACCCGGCCGTACGCGAAAGAACGTCACCTGGAAGCCGATCGGCTGGGCGTCCTCGTCCTGGACCCAGCCCGTCACGTACCACCACTCGATGCGGAAATCGGGATGCGCGCCCTCGTCGCGCGGAAACTGCAGCTCGACGCCGGGCGTGACCTGCGGGTAAACGGTCTCGGCGGTCGAAGGCCACGCCGTCGCGAGCATCAGCCACAGCAGGATCGACGTACGCGCGCCGAGGCCCCACATCACCAGTCCTCCTTGACCGCGCGCACGACGTCGTCGCCCATCGCCTGCCGCCCGCTCACCATCGACGTCAGGGCCGCCGCTGCGACCAGCACGAAGCTCAACACCCCGAGCAGCGACCAGGGGACGTGCACGTCCATCGTCCAGTGGAACGACTGCCGGTTCACGACGTAGATCAGGATCAGGCTGACGACGCCACCCACGATGAGCCCCGTCACGACGCCGACGGCGCCGAGTGCCGCGCCCTCGAACGCGAGCATCCGACCGATCTCGCGACGTGTCACGCCGAGGTGGCGCAACATCCCGAACTCGCCGCGTCGCGCCAGCACCTGCGAACTCGTGCTCGCGCTGATCCCGAACAGGCCGATCAGTACCGCGACTGCTTCGAGCAGGTAGGTCACCGCGAACGTTCGATCGAAGACCCGCAGCGACAGCCGGCGAATCTCGCGTGGCACCGCGATCTCGTAATCGCCGCCGCGCTGAAGGGCCGCACGAATCCGCGCCGAGACCGCATCCGGATCCGCGCCGCGCTCCAGCCACAGCGCGGACGTGGTCGCACGCGTGTCGCGGGTGTAGCGGACGAAGACGTCGCGCGGCATCACGATCGATCCGCCCGGACGCTCGTAGTCGCGCCACAGGCCGCGCACGCTCGCCTGCACGAGCTGGCCACCCAGCGGCAACTCGAACACCGTGCCGAGATCGAGCCCGCGCAGGTCGAGCGCGGCCTCCGATGCCCAGACCGGCACCGTGCCGGGTGGCGCCGGCCGCGGATCGCTGCGGCGGATCGGCAGCACCGAACCCGCCTCGTCCTCAGTGATCGGGCGCGCGATGACCGTGAACGGCAACCCGCCATCCGGCATCGCAATGTCCTGGAAGCGCACGAAATCGACCCGTGCGATGCCATCGACGTCGCGGATCACGGCCTGGGCGTCCTCATCGAGGTAACTCGTGAGACCAGACGAGCCCGCCCGCACGTAGAGGTCGGCCGGCAGGATGCGCTGCATCCACGCATCGAGCGAGTTGCGGAACGAGTACACCATGATGGCCATCGCGACCATCAGGCTGAAACTGACCAGCACCGCCGCGATGCTGACCGTCGAGCGCCGGGCCGTGCCGCGCAGCTGGGCCGTCGCGATCTGCTGCCACGCGGGTCCGGAAGCTGGCAATCGTGAGAATGCAATCTTCGACAGTGTCGGTGCGAAGAACACGGCACCGAGCAGCAGGCAGGCAATCGCCGTGTAGCCCGGCAGCGCGATGCCCTCCATCGGCGGCAACAGCAACGCGCCGGCGCCGGCGATGACCAGCACCAATGCGATCAGTCCGTGACGTCGAGCCTCGAGCGGCGCTTCGTCACCGGCCTTGAGCGCAGCCGCGGCCGGCACCGACGCCGCCTCGCGAGCGGGGCCCAGCGTCGCTGCGATGGCTGCGGTCACGCCGAGCACGAAGAACACGACGGTTTCGACCGGATGCACGGCCAGCTGCGGCGCGACGCCGCGGAAATAGCCGGCACCGAGGTCCGCACCGAAAGCAGCCAGCCCGGCACGCGCAACGACGATGCCGAGCACGATGCCGAGCGCGGCGCCGAGCGTGCCGACCAGCGCGCCCGACAGCAGCGAGGCCGCCAGTTGTTCGCGGACGGTCATGCCCATCGCGTGCAGCAGTGCGATCTCGCGCCGCCGTCTCGCGACCGCCAGCGATTGCGTCGCGTAGACCAGGAATGCACCGGTGAAGAGCGCCACGAGCGCGAGAGCCGTCAGGTTGGATCGATACGCGCGCGACAGCCGCACCGCATCGTCGCTCGCCTCGCCCGGCGTCGTGAGGCGCACGCCGGGCGGCAGCAGCGCGCGCACGGCGTCTTGCACGGCGAGTGGGTCCGCCCCCGGCGCCAGTCGCAGGTCGACCCGATCGAGCTGGCCCAGCCGATCGAGCCGCCACTGCGCGGTGCCGATGTCGAGCATGCCGAGCGGCTGGCGGTATTCGCCGGCCGGCAGCAATCCGGCGACCCGCAGTTGTACGGCATCGAGCGCGACCTGCACGTCGAACGTGTCGCCGACCTCGAGCTCGAAGGCCTGGGCCGCCGCCGGGCTTAGCCAGACGGCGTCCTCGGCCAGCAGCCCGTCGCGCTGTGAAGCGGCGGCACCAGCCGTGGCCAGTGCCGGCTGCAATTTCGCTGCGCGGAACGGATCGATGCCGATCAGCTTCAAGGTGCGATCGCGACCCGGCAGTCGCGCCTGCGCCTCGATCACCGGACTCGCCACGACGATGCCCGGGATCGCGGCCAGCTGGGGGAACAGGTCCTCGTCGAAGCCGAGCCCGGGCGCCTGCACCGACAGGTCCGCCATGCCGAACAGGCTGCGCGAGGCGAGCTGCACCTCGTCTGCCGCGACGCGATTGATCAGGTAGACCGAGAACCCGAGCGCCACGCCGAGCGCGATGGCGACGACGGCGAGCAGCGTGCGGCCCACAGCCTGGCGCAGTGGCCCGATCGCCGCGGCATCGAGCAGCGCCAGTCGCGCACCAAAGGTGGGTGCCGTCGGCGCGGTCGTCACGACCCAGGCGTCCGCGGTGCGCGCGCCTGCAGCCCGGATCGCGTGAGCTCGTAGGTCAGGTCGGTCGTGGCGGCCGCATTCATCGAATGCGTGACGAGCACGCCGGCCGCGTTGTCGCGCTTGATCTGCGCCCGCAGGATCTCGAGGATCATCGCGGCGTTGTCCGGATCGAGGTTGCCCGTGGGCTCGTCTGCCAGCACCAGCGCGGGCCGATGCACCAGCGCGCGCGCCACGGCCACGCGCTGCATCTCGCCGCCGGAGAGTTCGCGCGGCAGGCTCTCGGCACGGTTCTCGAGGCCGACCGCCTGCAGCAATTCGCGCACCCGCTCGGTCGCCGTCGCACCGGATTGCCCGTTGAGGGCGAGCGGCAGCCCCACGTTGCGCGCGACGCTCAGGTGCGGCAGCAGGTGGAAGGCCTGGAACACGAATCCCATCCGCGAGCGGCGGACCAGCGTCCGGGCGTTCTCGTCCATTTGCGCGAGGTCGTGCTCCTCGAGGCGCACCTCGCCGGAATCGGGCACGTCGAGGCCGGCGACGAGGTTGAGCAGCGTGGACTTGCCGACGCCCGACTCGCCCACGATCGAAACGTACTCGCCTGGCTGGACCCGCAGGTCGATGCCGTCGAGCACGCGGCGGCCGCTCGGGCCGCCATAGGACTTCGTCAGGTTACGGACGTCGAGCATGTGAGTTGAATAATAGGGGACATTCACCTTTTTCGTCGTCCGCAGTTGCGGACCGCGAAAAAGGTGAATGTCCCCTATTATTCAGCTCGCATGCTCCGCCAGATACGCGACGCACTTGTCCAGGCTCGCGAGCTGAGAGTACTCCGTCTCCGGCACATCGACCCCGAGTTCGCGGTGCAGCGCGATCGCGAAATTCAGCGTGTCCATCGAATCGAAGTCGAACTGGTCGCGAAAATCGATGCCCGGGATCAGGCTGGCCGGATCGACATCCGGCGCGATCTCGGTGACGAGTTCCAGCACTCTCGCCGCCAATTGCTCTCGATTCATGCCCTGCCCTCAAAGTGACCCAGGATCCGCGAGGCGTTGTGCAACACGCGCCAGGAACTGCGCACCCAACCGTCCGTCCGTCACCCGGTGATCCGCGCCCAGTGAGAGCGTCACCACCTGTCGCGGCTGGACCACGCCATCGACGACCCAGGGGCGCGTCACGACCTCACCCGCGCCCACGATCGCGACTTGCGGCGGCTGGATGATCGGAAACACGGCATCCACCGAGGATTCCCCGAGGCTGGTCAGGATGATGGTCGGTGCCGCGAGTTCGCTCGCACGCAACCGGCCTGCACGAGCCCGCATGACGAGTGCGCGGAAATCGTCCATCAACGCCGTCAGCGATTTCCCGGCGGTCTCCATGATCGCCGGCGCCACCAGGCCCCCGCCGCGCAGCGCCACCGCGACGCCGACGTGCGCCGCGGGTGACGCGTCGAAGCGGCCGTCGCGATAGAAGCCGCTGAAGCCCGTCATTTCGGCGCAGGTCAGCGCGATCGCTTTCACCAGCAGGGTCGCGAACAGCAGGCGCTCGGCGACCGGTGCCGACGCATTGTGCGCCGCGAGCCAGTCCGTCGCCGGCGTGACGTCGACCGTCGTCGACAGATAGTAGTGCGGGATCTCGCGCTTCGAGCGCGACATCGCCGCCGCGATCGCCTCGCGCATGCCCTCGCCTGCCTTGGGCTCTGCCGCCTCTTCGGCCTTGGCGCGAGTGGGCCGCGCGGAGTGCTCGACGTCCTCGAGCGTGATCACGCCGCCCGGTCCGCTGCCCTGCAGCGCCGCCGCGTCAATGCCGAGTTCGCTGGCGCGCTTGCGGGCGGCTGGGGAGATCTTGAGCCGCGCTGCAATTGCAGCGGGCTTCACCGGGCTCGGCGCGTCGGCCACGGGCTCGACGACAGGCGGCGGCGCCCCCGCAGAGACCGGCGCCTCCGCACCCTCCAGCAACGCGAGCACCGTACCGACCGGCACCTTGGTCCCGGGCTGCACGACGATCTCGCGGACGACGCCGTCCTGGAAGATCTCGACATCGATCGCGCCCTTGTCGGTCTCGACCACCGCGACCACGTCGCCGCGCTTGACGACGCTGCCCGGGGCCACGTTCCACTGCACGATCGTGCCCTCGTCCATGTCGGCGCCGAGCGCAGGCAGGCGAAACTCACTGGCCATCGCTGAACATCCTCTTCACGATCGCCACGATCCGCGCCGGACTCGGCAGCGCGGCCTCCTCGAGATGCTTCGGATACGGGATCGGCACCTCCTCGGCGCAGACGCGCGCGATCGGCGCGTCGAGGTCGTAGAAGCCCTGCTCCATGATGCGCATCGCGATCTCTGCAGAGAGACTGCAGGTGCGCCAGCCTTCGTCGACGATCACGACACGCCGTGTCCTGCGCACCGACGCCAGGATCGTCGTGTCGTCGAGCGGCCGCAGGCTGCGCAGGTCGATGATCTCGGTCTCGATGCCACCACTGGCCAGCTCGTTGGCCGCGTCGACGCAACGCCACAGACTCGCGCCGTAGGTCACCAGCGTCACGTCGCTGCCGGATCGGTGCACCCGCGCGCCCTCGAGCTGGACCGACGACGCGGCGGCGGTCAATTCCCCCTCCATGTTGTAGAGCGAGATCGGCTCGAAAATGATCACCGGATCGGGGCTCGCGAGCGCGGCGCGCAGCATTCCTCGCGCGTCGTCGATCGTGGCCGGCGCCACGACGCGCAATCCGGGCACGTGCGCATACCAGACCTCGAGACTGTGCGAGTGCTGCGCGGCAAGCTGCCGGCCCGCGCCCGTCGCCATGCGGATCACGACCGGCACGTGCAGTTGGCCGCCCGACATGTGGCAAAGCGTCGCAGCGTTGTTGACGATCTGGTCGAGCGCCAGCAGGCTGAAGTTGACCGTCATCACCTCGACGATCGGCCGCAAGCCGCCCATCGCCGCGCCGATCCCGGCACCGACGAACGCGGACTCCGACAGCGGCGTGTCGCGGATGCGCTCCTCGCCGAACTCATCGAGCAGGCCCTTGCTGACGGCGAAGCAGCCGCCGTACTTGCCGACGTCCTCACCCATCAGGAACACGCGGGGATCCGCGGCCAGGGCCTCCCGGATCGATTGCTTCACGGCCTCGCGATACGTGATGCGCGTGCCGTCTGGCGCGGTCATGGCGACACCTCGGCATACACGTGGCGGCCCAGGTCGGCGACCGGCTCCCAGTCCGACGATTCGGCGAAGGCGACGGCTGCCGTGACCTCGTCGTTCGCCTCGCGCTGCAGCCGCTGGAAATCGCCTTCCGTCATCAGGCCGGCCGCCTTGAGCCGCGTCGTCAGCGTGATGATCGGTCCGCGCTGCTGCCATTCCGCGATCTCGGCCTTGTCGCGATAGAGCTGCGAATCGAACATCGAGTGCGCGCGGAAACGGTAGGTGCGGAACTCGAGCAGCACCGGCCCGCGACCCGCGCGTGCGTGTTCGGCAGCCTTGCGCATCGCAGCCTCGACTGCGAACACATCCATGCCATCCACCGCGGCGGAGCGCACGCCATAGGCGGTCGCCTTGGCCTGGATGTCGGTCTGCGACTCCGAGCGCGCGAGCGCAGTGCCCATCGCGTAGAGGTTGTTCTCGCAGAGGAACAGCACCGGCACCTTCCACAGCGCCGCGAGGTTCATCGACTCGTGGAACTCGCCTTCGGCCGCGGCCCCTTCGCCAAAGAAGCAGGCAGCCAGGTCGCGCGTCCCCTGCAACTTCTCGGCGAGACCCAGGCCGACGGCGACTGGCAGGCCACCGCCGACGATCGCATTGCCACCGTAGAAGCGTGTGGCCGTGTCGAAGATGTGCATCGAGCCGCCGCGTCCGCCGCTGCACCCAGTGCGCTTGCCGAACAATTCGGCCATCAACGGGCCCATCGCGATGCCGCGCGCGATCGCGTGGCCGTGCTCGCGATAGGTGGAGACGACCGAATCGCCGGCACCCAGCACCTGCATCACACCGACCGCGATCGCTTCCTCGCCGTCGTACAGGTGCAGGAAGCCGCGGATGTGGCCGGCGCCGTAGAGCTCGGCGCAGCGGTCCTCGAACTGGCGGATGCGCAGCATCTCGTGCAGCAGGTGCAGGCCGCGCTCGCGGGTCAGGTCCGCTGGCAAGTCGTTCATGGCGCTCCCTCCAGCGTCGACAGGTCGCCTTCGGGCAGGCCCAGTTCGCGGGCGCGCAACAGGCGCCGCATGATCTTGCCGCTGCGCGTGCGCGGCAGCTGCTCCGCGAAGACGATTTCACGGGGCGCCACCGCAACCCCGAGCTGTCGGCGCGCATGCGCGAGGATGTCGCGCCGCAACGCCTCGCCCGGCACCTGGCCGGCTTTCAACTCGACGAATGCCTTGACGACCGAGCCGGCAATCGGATCCGGCACGCCGATGACGCCGACCTGCGACACCGCGGGGTGCGTCATCAGCGCACTCTCGACCTCGAACGGGCTGATCAGGTGTCCCGCCGCCTTGATCACGTCGTCGGCGCGGCCGACGAACCAGAAGTAGCCGTCCGCATCGCGTTTAGCGAGATCGCCGGATAGATACCAGCCGCCGCGGAAGCACTTCCGGTAGCGTTCCTCGTTGTTCAGGTAGCCGCGGAACATCGACGGCCAGCCGGGCTCGAGCGCCAGTTCGCCGACCTCGCCCGGTGCCTCGACGACATCGACGCCGCCGTCCTCGCGGGGCCGCACGATCCCGGCGACGACGCCCGGCACCGGCCGCCCCATCGATCCCGGCCGCACTTCCATGCTCGGGTAGTTCGCGACCATGATTGCGCCGGTCTCGGTCTGCCACCAGTTGTCGTGGAACGGCCGGCCGAACGCCGCGACGCCCCAGACCACCGCCTCCGGATTCAGCGGTTCGCCGACGCTCGCGAGGTGCCGCAGCGCCGGGTACTGCCGCGCGCGCGCGAGCTCGACGCCGGCCTTCATCAGCATCCGGATCGCCGTCGGCGCCGTGTACCAGACCGTGACCCGCTGAGCCTCGAGGATCTCGTACCAGCGCGGCGCGTCGAATTCCTCGCGATCGACCAGCATCGTGACGCCGCAGGCCAGTGGCGCGATCACGCCGTACGAGATGCCCGTGACCCAGCCCGGATCAGCCGTGCACCAATACACATCGTCGTCCTGCAGGTCGAGCACCCACCGCGCGGTTGCGAGGTGCGCCGTCACCGCCGCATGCGCGTGCAACACGCCCTTCGGCTGACCGGTGGTGCCGCTCGTGAAGTGCAGCAGCGCGTAGTCCTCGGCCGTCGTCGATGCCGTTGCGAAATCGGACGAGGCGCTGCGGACGAGTTCGTCGAAGTCGAGCGTGCCCTCCGGCAGGTCACCCGCGCCCGGCGTGCGCACGACCAGCACGTGGCGCAGTTCCGGCACCTCGCTGCGGATCGGCGCGACCTTGCGACGATAGAGCAGGTCGGTCGTGACCAGCACGCGGGCCGAGCCGAGCACCAGCCGTGACTTGACGGGCTCGGGACCGAAGGCCGAGAACAGCGGGCAGTAGATCGCGCCCGCCGCGAGCGTGCCGAGGACCGTGGCATAGAGCGGCGGCACGCGGCCCATCAACGACGCGACGCGCTCGCCACGCTGCACGCCGAGTTTCGCCAGTACGTTGGCAAAGCGGCGCGCATCCGCCGCGAGCTCGCGATACGTGCAGTCCTGCGCCGCGGCGCCCTGCGCCAGGAAGCGGATTGCGACTCGATCGGCGGCCGGCCCCTGCAGGTGCCGGAACAGCGCCTCGTGCGCGATGTTGAGCCCGCCACCGGGCAGGCCGTCGAGCTGCGCGCGGACCTGGTCCCAGCTGAAGTCGCGGTACGCCGCCGGGTAGTCCGCGAGGTTGGGCGCGCGCTGCAGCGCGTCATGGGGTTTGGAGATCGGTGACCACTCCATGGCATTCCCACTTTAGGCGCCCGTGGCAGGCCGGGAATGCGCAATTACCGCGAACAAGTAGTTCCCCCGATGGCCGGACCCCGCCTCGCTCTGATAATCGGACCAGCGCTGCCGCAGCGGACGGAGGCCGCCATGACCGTCCAGTCATCTCCGCCGGTCGAACTCGACGTGCGCGTCCCGGTCTGGGGTCGCGTCCATACGGTGGCACCCCTCGTGCTGGTCGGCACCCGCGAGCCGGACGGCTCGTTCGATCTCGCCCCGAAGCACCTGGCGCTGCCGCTCGGCCTGCAGGACTGGTTCGGCTTCGTCTGCACCCCGCGGCATTCGACCTACACGAACGCGATGCGCGAGCGCGCGTTCACGGTGAGCTATCCGCAGCCATCGCAGCTGGTGCTGACGAGCCTCGCCGCCTCGCCGCGCTGCGAAGACGGCTCCAAGCCCGCCGTGCACGCGTTGCCCACGGTGCCGGCGCGCCGGATCGTTGGCGTGCTGGTCGAGGGGGCGTCGCTCGCGTTCGAGTGCGCGTTCGAACGCGTGGTCGAAGGGTTCGGCGAGTACGGGCTGGTGGTCGGCCGCATCGTGGCCGCGTATGCCTCCCCGGCCGCGCTGATCGAGGCGGAGCGCGAGCCCGAGACTGTGCTGGCCGAGTCGCCGCTGCTGGCTTACGTGCACCCCGGGCGATTCGCTTCGATCGACCAGGCCTTCTCGTTCCCGTTTCCGCAGGACATGCACCGGTGACCGGCCTGCCGCCAGGCGTGGAGCCACAGCGGCTGCTGCACGAAGTGCGCTGGCGTCGTGACCAGTTCCTGTCGGTCCTCGAATCGCTGTGCCGTGCCGAGTCGCCCTCGCTGGATGCGCATCGACAGCAGGCGGTGCACGCGGTGCTCGCGGCGAACCTCGATGCGCTCGGCTACGCGGTGCGCGAGCTGCCTGGCACCCGCAGCGGTGGACATCTCTATGCGCGTCCCCGACGCCGCAATCGCGGTGCGCGTGTGCAGCTTCTGCTAGGCCATTACGACACCGTGTGGCCCGCGGGAACGCTCGCGACGATGCCGTTCGGCGTCGAGGGCGACCGCGCGCGCGGACCGGGCGTCTACGACATGAAGGGCGGGCTTGCGCAGATCGTCGTGGCGCTGGCGAGCCTGCGCGGGCTTGCGATCGAGCCCGAATTGACGCCCGTCGTGCTGGTGAATGCCGACGAGGAGGTCGGCAGCCGCGAGTCCGGCCGCTACGTGCAGCGACTGGCACGCATCGCCGACCGGGCGCTCGTCCTGGAGCCGTCGCTCGGCATCGAAGGCCGGCTGAAGACCGAGCGCAAGGGTGTGGCGCGCTACACAGTCGTCGTCCACGGGCGCGCGGCGCACGCCGGGCTCGATCCCGGTGCGGGTGCGAGCGCAATCCTCGAGTTGTCGCACGTGATCCAGGCGCTGTTCGCGCTCAACGACCCGGCGCGCGGCATCACCGTCAACGTCGGCACGATCGACGGCGGACTGCGCCCGAACGTCGTGGCCGCGGAGAGCCGGGCCGTCGTCGATGTGCGCACCCGCTCGGCGGCCGATGCAGAGCGAGTGGACGCGTCGATTCGCCAGCTGCAGCCGGTGACTCCAGGCACCTCGCTGTCGATCGAGGGCGGCCCCGGACGACCGCCACTCGAACCGACGCCGCGCAACCAGGCCCTGTTCGAGACGGCGCAGGCGCTTGGCCAGCACCTCGGGATGTCGCTCGACGGCGGAACCGCGGGCGGCGGCTCCGACGGCAGCACGGCGAGCCTGCACACCGCGACGCTCGACGGCCTCGGCCCCGTCGGCGATGGCGCGCACGCGGCGCACGAGTACATCGAGATCGGCCCGACGCTCGATCGCGCCGCGCTGCTTGCGCTGCTGCTGGTCGCACCGGCCTGCCGGACGCAGGGCCGCTGACATGCGCCGTTACCTGCAAGCCTCCGTGACGCGGATCACCGATCTCGAGCAGGTGCCGTTCGAGGTCCACGAGCTGCCGCGTGACCGTTGGCAGACGGCGGACTACGTGCTGGTCGAAGTGCTTGGACCCTCGCACTACCCGTTCGAGATCGCCAATGGCCGCCTCGTGGACGCCGTGGCGGGCGACCTCGTGATCGGCGCGCTCGGCAAGCGTGCGGCGACGCTCGAAGTGGTCGGTGACTGGGAGCACACGAGCGTCAGCGGCAAGATGCATGCGCTCACCGGCGCCGGGTTGTTCGGCCTCGCAACGTCGCTCTCCACCTGGCTCAAGCCGCTGACCCCGATCGTCTATCGCGGCCACGTGACGCGCGATGGCCGCAAATTGAACATGCGCGATTTCGTCAAGCCGATGCCGCCGGCGATCCCGCTCGCACCGGTGATCCTGCTGGTCGGCACCTCGATGTCCGCCGGCAAGACCACGACGGCGCGCGTCGTCGTGCGCATGCTCGCGGAGCGTGGCCTGCGCGTGCTGGCCTGCAAGCTCACCGGTGCGGCGCGTTACCGCGACATCCTCTCGTGTCTCGACGTCGGCGCCGAAGACGTCATGGATTTCGTCGATGCCGGGCTGCCGTCCACGGTCTGCCCGGAAGCCGACTACGTCCCCGCCATCGAGCACCTGCTGGCGCGGATGGCTGCACTCGAACCGGACGTCATCGTCGCCGAGGCCGGCGCATCACCGCTCGAGCCGTACAACGGCACCGAGGCCTATCGCCGCCTCGCGCCGCTGGTGAAGGTCTCGATCCTCTGCGCGTCCGATCCCTATGCGGTGCTCGGCGTGCAGAAGGCATTCGGACTGACGCCGGACCTCGTCGCCGGACCTGCGGCCAACACGACGGCGGCCGTCGAGCTCGTGCAGAGACTGACGGGTGTGCGGGCGCTGAACCTGCTCGAGCGTGGTGGCGCCGAGGAACTGCGCATGCTGCTCGAGCAGCGCATCGAGCGGCCGGCAGCGCCGCGATGAAGGGCTTGGCGCCGGGCAGCCCGGAAGAGCTCGCCGCGTTCGCAGCACTGCAGTCGCGACTGCCTGCGCTGTTCCGCGATGTTTTCGCGGATCCGAACGAACCGCGGACGATCGTGATCGTACCCGGGCTCAGCATGGACGGCGAAGTGCTGGCCAAGGTCGTCGGCGGACTGCACTACGAGGAGCGGCAGCTCGCGATGCTGATGCTGCTGCGGCTGCCGAACACGCGGCTCGTGTTCGTCAGCAGCACGCCGATCGAGCCGGCGATCATCGACTACTACCTTGGCCTGTTGCCGGGTGTGTCGCGCGAGGACGCGCGACGACGGCTGGTGCTGTTCTCCGCGAGCGATGCGTCGCCGCAGACGCTGACACGGAAGATTCTCGAGCGACCCAGGCTGCTCGAGCGGATTCGCACCGCGATCGGTGATCGTTCGATCGCTCACCTGACGGTCTTCAATTCGACCGCTTGCGAGCGGACGCTGGCCGTGCGACTCGGCATCCCGCTGTACGGCTGCGATCCGGCGCTGCTCGAGATCGGCGGCAAGAGCGGCGGCCGGCAGGCCTTTCGCGAGGCGGGTATCCCGCTGGCGGATGGGGCTGAGGATCTGCGCGACATACAGGACCTCGCGGCCGCGCTGGCGGACCTCAAGGGCCGGAACCCGCGTCTCGGACGAGCCGTCGTCAAGCTGAACCATGGGTTCTCCGGCGAGGGCAATGCGGTGTTCTCATACGCCTGTTGCCCCGAGGACGATCAGCTGCGCTGGGTGGCTGCGCACCTGCCGCTCAACCTGACGATCGAGGCGCGCGACCTGCGCTGGGAGCGCTTCGCGGCCAAGCTGAGCGAGTCGGGCGGCATCGTCGAGGCCTGGCTGTCGGGCGACGGCGTGCGCTCGCCGTCCGTTCAGCTGCGGATCACGCCGGTCGGCGAACTGGAGATGATCTCGACGCACGACCAGATCCTCGGCGGACCGTCCGGGCAGATCTTCCAGGCGTGCACGTTCCCGGCGGATCCGGTGTACGCGCTCGAGATCCAGCGGCTGGCGCTGCGCGTCGGCAAGGTGCTGCAGCGGCGCGGCGTCCTCGGCCGATTCGGCGTGGATTTCGTGTCCGTGCCGCGGGACGGCGGTTGGGAGCACTTCGCGATCGAGATCAACCTGCGCAAGGGCGGCACGACGCACACGTTCCAGATGCTGCAGTACCTGACCGGGGGCCGTTACGACCCGGAGCGCGCGGAATTCGTGACCCCGGCGGGCGACGTCCGGTGCTACTTCGCGACCGACAATGTCGTGAGTCTCGCGTACCGGCGACTGACGCCCGAGGACCTGTTCGAGATCGCCGGCCAGCGCGGCCTGCGGTTCGACGACGAATCGCAGGCCGGCGTCGTGTTCATGCTGGTCGGCGCGCTGTCGGAGTTCGGCAAGCTCGGTGTGGTGTCGATCGACGTCGATCGCGAGGCGGCTCGACGGCGTTTTCGCGGGACGGTGGCGGTACTCGACGAGGAGTCTGCTACGCCGCCCGCGGCGTGATTTCTTCGAGCCGGTCGCCGAGCTTGTTCTTCTGCTCCATCAGATCGTATTGCGCCTGCAGTCCCAGAAAGAAACCCGCGTGAAGGTTGAAGTAGCGCCCGAGCCGCAGGTCGGTATCCGCTGAGACTGCGCGCTTGCCGTGCACCAGTTCGTTGATGCGGCGCGGCGAGACCTTGAGCGCCCGGGCGAGCGCGTTCTGGCTCAGTCCCAGCGGCTTCATGAGGTCCTCGAGCAGGATCTCTCCTGGATGCGGGTTGTCGATCCAATTCGGATTCCGCTTCTTACGGGTGGTAGTCGACGATTTCGACATTCTCGGGCCCTCGTTCCGTCCAGCGGAAGCAAATGCGCCACTGGTCGTTGACACGCACACTGAACTGCCCCAGACGATCTCCAGACAATGGCTCAAGCCGGTTGCCACGGAAAACTCCAAGCTCAGCGAGCGAAGCCGCCTGGTTCAGCTGGCGAAGCTTGCGCATCGCAGCAGGGGAATCCATGGCGGCAACCGGCGACTGCCCTCGCCCGCCCAGACCCGCTCGGTCTCCCGATCCCGGAAGCTGATGATCACCGGCGCGCCCTCGTCTTATAACGCGATGCGTCATATAACGCAAGACGTCATACACGGCTTTGTCCAGGGGACCACTCTGCGCCAGGAATTCGTCGCGGGAGAATGCGCGAATCGCGCCGCTTCAAGCAGACATGGGCCCAGAGGGCCCATGTCTATTTCACCCCGGGCTCGCCATGTCAGTCGACAGGCGAGTCCGATTCACTCGACTCAAGACTAGCGTCGGCGCGCGACCTTCCGACGCGCCTTCACAACCTTGCGGGCCGGGGCGCTTTTGGACGCTTTACTCGGAGCAGCACGTGCCGACGACCGCTTCGACTTTGCCTTCGCCTTCTTACGGGCCGGCGACTTGACCTTGCTCCTGGCGAGGACCTTCACCTCGGCTTTCGTCTTGGTCCTGGCCTTCGGCTTCGTCGACTTCGCCAACCGCTTCGCAATCGCCGCACCCATCTCCGCCGGCGACCGCACCGTCGTCACCCGCGCCGCCTCGAGCGCCGCGAACTTGTCCGCGGCGGTGCCCTTGCCGCCCGAGATCACCGCACCGGCGT
>Ga0316622_100001739_pt1 | contig 14531 bp, 11 predicted proteins | sample OWC_Aug_OW2_C1_D_FD_207646 | JGI IMG/M metagenome (GOLD analysis project Ga0316622, IMG submission 207646) | Wetland soil microbial communities from Old Woman Creek delta, Ohio, United States - OWC_Aug_OW2_C1_D5_C | ecosystem: Environmental > Terrestrial > Soil > Wetlands | place: USA: Ohio... | reverse complement strand
CGTGAACATGTGCACATCCTGACGCACCAGCGTGCCGCCCTCGGCCTCGGTGCTCATCAGGCATTCGACCAGCACGTCCTCGGCGCTGATGCCGTTGAGCGCGGCCGCGACCTCGATGGTCAGTGCACTGCCGGAGCGCAGCACCGGTGCGGCGCCATCCAGGCGTCGCAGCCGTACCTTGGGCCAGGCGCCGTCGATCTGCCGGCGCCAGGCCGCGACCTCGCGCGCGCGGGCGTAGTCGTTGCCGGACATCACCAGCCGCTGCTTGCGCGCGGGGCTGTAGTAGCGGGTGACGTAGTCCATGACCATGCGCTGGGCGTTGAAGCGCGGCATCAGCGACTTCATCGACGCCTTCGACATCCGCACCCAGCCCTCCGGGTAGCCGTGGCCGTTGCGCGCGTAGTAGAGCGGCACCACCTGCCTTTCGAGGATGTCGAGCAGTTCGTCGCTTTCGTCGCGGGTGCGCTCGTCGTGCGGGGTCGGCGGCGGATGCGGGGTGATGGCCCAGCCGTTGTGGCCGTCGTAGCCCTCGCCCCACCAGCCGTCGAGCACCGACAGGTTGATGACGCCGTTGATGCCGGCCTTCTCGCCCGAGGTGCCGCTCGCCTCGAGCGGGTACTCCGGGGTGTTGAGCCAGACATCGACGCTCGTGACCAGCTTGCGGGCCAGCGCCTGGTCGTAGCCCTCGAGCAGGATGATGCGGCCCTCGAACTCGGGGCGGCGCGAGTATTCGTGGATGGTCTTGATCAGTTCCTGCGCCGGCAGGTCGTGCGGGTGGGCCTTGCCGGCGAAGATCATCAGGCACGGGTGCTTCGGGTCGTTGACGATCCGCGCCAGCCGCTCCGGGTCGGCGAACAGCAGGGTGGCGCGCTTGTAGGTGGCAAAGCGGCGCGCGAAGCCGACCGTGAGCACGTCGGTTTCGCCGGGCGTGAGGTGCGCGGTCAGGCGCTCGATCAGCGCCTCGCTGCAGCAGTTGCGCCGCGCCTGCATGACCACCCGGCGGCGCACCTCGGCCAGCATCTCGGTCTTGACCGACTGGCGCAGGCTCCAGTAGCTGTGGTCGGGAATGGTATCGATCTGCGCCCAGTACTGTTCGTTCAGCAGCTCGTTGCGCCAGCCGCCGCCGAAGCGCATGTCGAACAGGTTGGCCCATTCGCGCGCCAGGAACGTCGGCACGTGCACGCCGTTGGTGACGTAGCCGATCGGGTTCTCGGCCGGGTCGATCTGCGGCCAGACGTAGGCGGCCATGCGCGAGGCGACGTCGCCGTGGATGCGCGATACGCCGTTGCGGAATCGCGAGCCGCGCAGCGCGAGCGCGGTCTGGTTGAAGCCGCCCTGGCTGTCCGGCGCCGAGCCGAGCATAAGGAAGCTGTGCATGTCGAGCTTCAGCGAATGCACGAACTCGCCGAAGTAGGAACGCATCAGCGGTTCCGGAAAGATGTCGTGTCCGGCCGGCACCGGGGTGTGGGTGGTGAACACGGTATTGGCGGCGGTCGCCTCCAGGGCGGCGTCGAAGTCGAGCCCGTCGGCGACCAGTTCGCGGCAGCGCTCCAGCACCAGAAACGCGGCGTGGCCCTCGTTGATGTGCCACACCGTCGGCGCCAGGTCGAGCGCGCGCAGCGCGCGCACGCCGCCGATGCCGAGCACGATCTCCTGCTGCATGCGGGTGTTGGCGTCGCCGCCATACAGCTGGTAGGTGATGACGCGATCGGTGTCGCTGTTTTCCGGCAGGTCGCTGTCGAGCAGGTACAGGCTGATATGCCCGGCCTTGGCCTTCCACACCTTGAGCGTCACCGTGCGTCCGTGGATGTCGACCGTCACGTGCACCTCGCGGCCGTCCTTGTCCATGGCCGGCTGGATCGGCAGGTCGTCGAAGCTGGTCGGTGCGTAATGCGCGATCTGGTTGCCGTGGTTGTCGATGGTCTGGGTAAAATAGCCCTGGCGGTAGAGCATGCCGACCGCGATGAACGGGATATTGAGGTCGCTGGCCGCCTTGCAGTGATCGCCGGCCAGGATGCCGAGGCCGCCGGAGTAGATCTGCACGCTCTCGTGCAGCCCGAACTCGGCGCAGAAATACGCCACCAGGTCTTCCTGCGGGTCGAGCAGGCGCTCAATGCCGGACCGTGCCGGGGTCTGGTGATAGGTGTCGTAGGAGGACAGGACGCGGTTGTAGTCCTCCATGAAGATGCGGTCGGCCGCCGCTTCGGTCAGGCGCTGCTGGGCCACGCGCCGCAGGAACACCTTGGGGTTGTGTCCGCAGGTTTCCCACAGTTCGCGGTCGAGACGGTAGAACAGGCCGCGCACCTGCCGGTCCCAGCTGTACAGCAGGTCGTTGGCGAGCTCGGTCAGGCGCGCCAGCCGTGCCGGGATGACGGGCTGAACTTCGAGGCTGTAGCGTGTACCGGTCATGGTCGGAAGTGGCTTGGGTGAGTTGTGTTTGTATTACCCGGGCGCCGAGCGTGCAATACTTAACTATATCAATGCCGGATCGTGCCTGGCCAATTTTTTCCCATTCGTCGCGGCGCCGGGCGAGGACAGTGTTCAGGGACACGGGGAGAACAGGGTGGGTGGTGCGCAGAAGACGGGTGACGACGGGCTGGTGCTGGCGCTCGGCGGCGGTGGCGCGGCCGGGCTGGCGCATATCGGCGTGCTGCAAGTCCTGGTCGAGCACAACATCCCGGTGCGCGCGATTGCCGGCACCAGCATCGGCGCCGAAATCGGCGCGTTCATCGCCGGCGGCATGTCGGTGCAGGATCTGGCCGCAGTCTCGACCTCGGTTGACTGGAAGCAGAACCTGCAGCTGTTCCTCCCCGACCTGCCAACCGGCGGGTTGATCTCCGGTGTGAACATTGTCGAGTTCCTCAAGGGTTGGCTCGGTGTGCAGCGCATCGAGGATCTGGGCATCGGTTACGTGGCGGTGGCCGCCGATCTGGTGCGCGGGGAACAGGTGGTGCTCGATCACGGCGACCTGGTCGAGGCGGTGCGCGCCAGCATCTCGGTGCCCGGGGTGCTGGCGCCGGTCCAGATCGGCGATCGCTGGCTGGTGGACGGCGGCGTAGTCAATCCGGTGCCGTTCGACGTCGCGCGCGCACGCTTCGGTGGCCCGGTGCTGGCGGTGGCCGTCCATCGCGGCGCGCGCCGGCCGGCGCCGAGCACGGGCGAGTTGCCGGTGCCGTCACCGCAGTGGCCCGAGCACCTGCAGCAGCTTCTGCATCAGCCGTGGATGGCCCGTATCCCGGCGCTGCGTGACTGGCTGAAGACGCAGGTCGTGAACGCACGCGCCCAGCCGCCGCGCACCCGGCCGTACTGGGTGGCGCGGCGCGTACTGGATCGCGTGCTGGATGTGGCGGAATCCGAGATCGTGCGCTTGCGCACCGAACTGAGTCCGCCCGACCTGAGCCTGGCGCCGGCGGTGTCCGATATCGGTATGCTGGAGTTCTACCGCGCGCGCGAGGCGATCGATGCCGGGCGCCGGGCGGCGCAGGAGCAGATTGCGGAGATCGGCGCGCTGCTGGGGCGATCAGGCGGGGGAGGGAGGGAGTGATTCTTCACCGCGGAGGCGCGGAGTCAGGAAGCGACCCGTCGGCCCAGGAACAACCCACTGGATCCGCATCGCTGCGGCAAAAGGCCGCATACCGCGGTCGCGGAGAGCAGTGTGCCGGACGAGCCGCCTCATGAAAATGATCGACAGGATGACCATGACCCGTACCGTTTCAGTTCTGCTGTGGGCCGTGCTGGGCGCGGCGGCTGCCGGCACTGTCGCCGCGGCGCCGACCCTGGAAGAGTGCCGGACCCGCAGCGACGCCGGGGGGCGCCTCGAGTGTTACGACGCGCTTCCCGCCGGACCGGTGGACGGCGCCGAGTCGGCTCCGGTGCTGGAACAGCGCCTGGAGAAGGAGCGCGATCTTGCGCGACGGGCGTTCGCAATCCTGCCGCATCGGCCGAATTACCTGCTGTATACCTACAATGGCGATCCGAACGAGGCTGCGTTCCAGGCGTTGAATCCGGACCTGGACCTGCAGGAGCAGGAGCTCAAGTTCCAGATCAGCCTGCGGGTGCCGGTGTGGTACGGAATGTTCGACGGCCGCGCCGACCTGTGGGTCGCCTATACCCAGGTGTCGTTCTGGCAGGCATTCAATTCCGCCGAATCGGCACCGTTCCGCGAGAACAACTACGAGCCGGAGGTGGGTATGTCCGTGCACACCGATTTCCCGGTGCTCGGGTTGCAGCACAAGCTGCTGGCATTCGGGCTGGCGCACCAGTCCAACGGCCGCGGGGATGCGCTGTCGCGCAGCTGGAACCGGGCGTGGGTGGTGTTCGGCATGGAGCGGGAAAACTTCGCGCTGGTGCTGAAGCCCTGGTACCGGTTGCCGGAAAACCCGCAGGACGACGACAACCCGGACATCGAAGAGTACATGGGCCGCATGCAGGTGCGCGCCGGCTACAAGTACGGCGATCAGGTGTTCTCGCTGCTGCTGCACAACAACCTGCGCAGCGGCGACAACCGCAGCGGCTACGAGCTCAGTTGGAGCTTCCCCTACAGCAAGCGCATCAAGGGACTGGTTCAGTTCTTCAACGGCTACGGCGAGAGCCTGATCGACGCCGATTTGCGCACACAGCGAATCGGAATCGGCGTGCTGGCGGAGGACTGGCTGTAACGGCGGCGGCTGGCGGCGCAAAAAGAAACAGGGCCACGTGTGTGGCCCTGCTGAGGACTGGTGCCGAGGGTCGGAATCGAACCGACACGGTGTTGCCACCAACGGATTTTGAGTCCGTCGCGTCTACCAGTTCCGCCACCCCGGCAGCGGCCGGCAGTATAACAACGCCGCCCGGTCCCGCAACAGGGCCGGGGCGCGCGGCACGGCCTTGAATCGGCGCGACTTTCGGCAGGATTTTGATCCTGATCAGGGTCGCCGCCGCCCGGCCGTGCAAGGATGAATTGGCAGACGCCAGCGACGAGGAGGTCACATGTATCTCATGCACAAACCGAGTGGCGATCTGGTCGAGGTGCTGACCGTCGACCGTTTGTTCGACCCGTTCCAGCGCGAGATCAGCGGGCGCTTCCATGCCGGCGAGGAGCTGCAGGACCCGGCGGCGTTCACCAAGAGCGAGCTGGTGTTTCCGTCCGGAGAATACCTGCCGCGCTGCTGGGTCGACCCCACGTACAAGAGCAAGCTGCTCGCAACGGGCAGCTGAACCGCAGGATGGAGGCGGTGACCCCGCCGCGCGCGGCGGGGTCGGAGTACCTGTCATCGGCCACAAGGAGTTCAATCATGCAGATTCCCCTGGAACTCACACTGAGGGATATCCCCGAATCCGCCGCGGTCGAGGGCCGCATCCGCGAAAAGGCGGCCAGGCTCGAGCGCTTTCACGACCGCATCATGAGTTGCCGGATCACCGTGGAATCGCCGCAGCATCGCAAGCACCAGGGCAAGCTCTACAGCGTGCATATCGACATTACCGTCCCCGGCGGTGGTGAGCTGGTCGTGAACCGGGTGCAGGACGAGGATGTGTTCGTCGCCATCCGCGATGCTTTCAACGCCGCCACCCGCCAGCTCGAGGATTTCAAGCGCGTGCAGCGCGGCGACGTGAAGATTCACGAAGTGGCGCATCTGGCGCGGGTGGCGCGCCTGTTCCCGGCCCAGGGTTACGGGTTCCTCGAAACCGCGGACCGGCGCGAGGTGTATTTCCACCGCAACGCCGTGCTCGACCCCGGCTTCGACCGGCTCGAGGTCGGCATCGCGGTGCAGTTCGTGGAGGAGCAGGGCAACGAGGGTCCGCAGGCGCGCATGGTGACCACCGGCAAGCACCAGGTGCCGGAATAGCCGCCGCCCTCCGGTGTATCATGGCCGGGCGCGGAGCGACCGCGCCCGGCCGTGTATATCCAGCATTTGAAGAAATCCGATTTCCATTTCAATCTCCCGCCGGAGCTCATCGCCCAGCGGCCGTTGCCGCAGCGCACCGCCAGCCGCTTGCTGGTGCTGGACGGCGCCAGCGGCCGGGTCACCGACCGGCAGTTCGCCGAGCTGCCGCAACTGCTGCGTGCCGGCGATTTGCTGGTGTTCAACGACACCCGGGTGCTGGCCGCGCGCCTGTTCGGCACCAAGGACACGGGCGGCCGTATTGAACTGCTGATCGAGCGGCTGCTCGACGGGCAGCGCGCGCTGGCGCAATGCCGCGCCAGCAAGACTCCGAAACCCGGCCAGCGGCTCGCGCTGGAAGGCGGCGTCGAAGCCGAGGTGATCGCGCGCCGCGACGAGTTCTACGAGATCCGTTTTCACGCCACCGAAGCGCTGCCGGCGCTGCTCGAGCGCATCGGCCACATGCCGCTGCCGCCGTATATCGCGCGCCCCGATGCCGGCGACGACCGCAGCCGCTACCAGACCGTGTATGCGCGCACCGCCGGTGCGGTGGCGGCGCCGACCGCCGGGCTGCACTTCGATGAGACGCTGCTCGCGCAACTCGACGCCGGCGGCATCGAGCGTGCGTTCGTCACCCTGCACGTCGGCGCCGGCACCTTCCAGCCGCTGCGCGTGGACGAGCTCGCGCAGCACCGCATGCATGCCGAGTGGCTGGAGGTGAGCGCCGCCACCGCGGCCCGCATCAACGCCGCCCGTACCGCGGGACGGCGGGTGGTGGCGGTCGGCACGACCGTGGTGCGGGCGCTCGAGAGCGCCGCCGGCGAGCACGGGGTGCCGCCGTTCGCCGGTGAGACCCGCATCTTCATCTATCCCGGCTATCGCTTCCGCGCCGTCGATGCGCTCATTACGAACTTCCATCTGCCCGAGTCGACCCTCCTGATGCTGGTGTGCGCGTTCGCCGGCACGGAAAACGTGCTGGCCGCCTACCGGCATGCGGTGCGCGAGCGTTACCGGTTTTTCAGCTATGGGGATGCGATGTTGGTGACACCAGCGGTTGGCGGTTAGCAATTAGCGATTAGCAACAGCGAAGGCGCGAACCTGCTGTAAGCTAATAGCCAATCGCTAACAGCTAACAGCTAACAGCTAACAGCTAACAGCTAACAGCCGATGACAGAGACCCGAACCACCAGCCCCCAGCAATGAAATTCGATCTCCTCACCACCGACGGTCCCGCCCGCCGCGCCCGCCTGAGCTTTGCGCGCGGCGCGGTCGAAACCCCGGCGTTCATGCCGGTCGGCACCTATGGCACGGTCAAGGCCATGACCCCGGAGGAGCTTACCGGGCTCGGTGCCGAGATCATCCTTGGCAACACCTTCCATCTGATGCTGCGCCCGGGCATGGAGGTCATCCGTGCCCACGGCGGGCTGCATCGTTTCATGCACTGGGACGGGCCGATCCTCACCGATTCCGGCGGGTTCCAGGTGTGGAGCCTGGGCGAGCTGAGGAAGATATCCGAAGAGGGTGTGACCTTCCAGTCACCGGTCAACGGCGACCGCATCTTCATGGGGCCGGAGGAGTCGATGGTGGTGCAGCAGGCGCTCGGCTCGGACATCATCATGATCTTCGACGAGTGTACGCCGTACCCGGCCACCGAGGCCCAGGCGCGCGCCTCGATGGAGCTCAGCCTGCGCTGGGCGGAGCGCAGCAAGCGTGCACATGGGGATCATTCGTCGGCACTGTTCGGCATCGTGCAGGGCGGCATGTACGAGAGTCTCCGGCGCGAATCGCTGGCCGGCCTGAAGGCGATCGGCTTCGACGGCTACGCGCTCGGCGGGTTGTCGGTCGGCGAGCCGAAGGAGGAAATGCTCCGGATCCTCGATGCCGTGGCCGGCGAGCTGCCGGACGACCGGCCGCGCTACCTGATGGGGGTCGGCAAACCCGAGGACCTGGTCGAGGCGGTGCGGCGCGGCATCGACATGTTCGACTGCGTGCTGCCGACCCGCAATGCCCGCAACGGCTGGCTGTTCACCCACGACGGCCAGGTGAAGATCCGCAACAGCCGCTACGCCCGCGACACCGGTCCGGTCGATCCGCACTGCGACTGCTACACCTGCCGCCACTACTCGCGCGCCTACCTGCGCCACCTGCAGCAGTGCAACGAGATCCTCGGGGCGCGGCTCGCGACCACCCACAATCTGCATTATTACCAGGCATTGATGCGCGGCCTGCGCCAGGCGATCGAGGCAAAAAGACTGGATGATTTCGTCGAGAAGTTTTATTGTATGCGGCGCGAAAATAACGCCGCCCCGGACGAGCCGGAGGCGGCCGACGACCCCACCCCCTCATCCGACTGATTACAGGTAACCCCATGTCACTGCACGAAAACCTGCTGAGCCTCGTTGTTGCCAACGCACATGCCGCCGATCCGGCCCCGGCCGGGGCGGCGCAGGGCGGCGGGCTCATGACCTTCCTGCCGCTGATCGTCATCTTCGTGATCTTCTATTTCCTGCTGATCCGCCCGCAGAGCAAGCGCACCAAGGAGCATCGCGACATGGTCGCCAAGCTCGCCAAGGGCGACGAGGTGATCACCAACGGCGGCATGCTCGGCCGGATCGCCGACCTCGACGAGAACTACCTCACCGTTGAAATCGCCTCCGGCGTGACGGTAAAGCTGCAGCGCCAGGCGGTGCTCCAGGTGCTGCCGAAAGGTACCCTCAAGTCGTGACCGCCGCGCGGTGCGGCCATCCGGTCCGCATCGCGTTGGTTGACCGGTCGCCAATCGCTAATAGCCAACAGCTAATAGCTAATCGCTAATCGCCCCCCCATGAACCGCTATCCCCTGTGGAAATACCTGCTGATCCTGGCGATCGTGGTGCCGGGGCTGATCTACTTCCTGCCCAATCTGTACGGTGAGGATCCGGCCATCCAGATCTCGGCCACCCGCACCACCCGCATCGACGCCACCACCCAGGCGCAGGTCGAGATGGTGCTGAAGCACGCCGGTGTCGAGGTGACGGCGCTGAGCCGCGACGACAAGGGCATCAAGGCCCGGTTCCGCGATACCGACACCCAGCTCAAGGCGCGCGACACGGTGCAGCGCGCGCTCGGCGACAATTACACCGTGGCGGTCAACCTGGTGCCGGCGACCCCGGCATGGCTGGCTGCCATCGGGGCCAACCCGATGTACCTCGGTCTCGACCTTCGCGGCGGTGTGCACTTTCTGATGCAGGTCGACATGGTATCGGCGATCAAGAAGGCCGAGGAGCGCTACGTCGACGACCTGCGCACCACGCTGCGCGAACGCAAGGTGCGCTACCTCACGGTGTCGCGGCTCGATGCCGGCGGTCTCGAAATCCGCTTCCGCGACGCCGCCGAGCGCGACAAGGCGCGCGAGGCGGTGCAGCGCGACCTGCCGGAACTGGCGCTGGTCGACGCCCAGCGCAGTGGCGAGTACTACCTGCTGGCGCGGCTCACCGAGCAGGCCCTGACCGAGAAGCGCCGGTTCGCGCTCGAACAGAACATCACAGCGCTGCGCAACCGCGTCAACGAGCTGGGCGTGGCCGAGCCGGTGATCCAGCAGCAGGGCGACGACCGCATCGTGGTGCAGCTGCCGGGCGTGCAGGACACTGCCAAGGCCAAGGAGATCATCGGCCGCACCGCGACCCTCGAGATCATGCTGGTCGACGAGGACCATGACCTCGACGCCGCTCGTGGCGGCTTGGTGCCGCCGGGCTCGAAGCTGTACAAGGACCGCAGCGGGCGCCCGATCCTGCTCAAGAAGCAGGTGATCTATTCCGGCGACAACATCGTCGACGCCGCCGCCGGTTTCGACAGCCAGGCGGGCGGAGCAGTGGCGCACATCACCCTGGATGCGCGCGGCGCTGCCATCAACCAGCGCGTGACCGGCGAGAACGTCAACAAGCGCATGGCCGTGGTGTACATCGAGATCAAGACCGAGACCCAGCTCGACGCCCAGGGCCGGCCGGTGCTGGATGCCGCGGGCAAGCCGGTGCGCGCCCGGGTGCGGGTCGAAGAGGTCATTACCGCGCCGGTGATCCGCGAGCAGATCGGCAAGCGCTTCCAGATCACCGGCCTCGACAGCATCGAGGAGGCGCGCGACCTGGCGCTGCTGCTGCGGGCCGGCGCGCTCGCTGCCCCGGTCGAGATCGTCGAGGAACGCACCGTCGGCCCGAGCCTCGGCGCCGACAACATCGAGCGCGGCTTCCACTCGACCTGGATCGGCTTTGCGGCGATCTCGGTGTTCATGATCGTGTACTACCTGGTGTTCGGCGTGACCTCGGTGATCGCGCTGGCGGTCAACGTGATCCTGCTGGTCGCGCTGCTGTCGGTGCTGCAGGCCACCCTGACCCTGCCGGGCATGGCGGCGATCGCGCTCACCGTCGGCATGGCCATCGACGCCAACGTGCTGATCAACGAGCGCATCCGCGAGGAACTGCGCAACGGCAACACCCCGCAGGCCAGCATCCACGCCGGCTACGACCGCGCCTTCGGCACCATCATCGACTCCAACATCACCACCCTGATCGCCGGCGTCGCGCTGTTCATGTTCGGCAGCGGGCCGGTGCGTGGCTTCGCCGTGGTACTGTGCCTCGGCATCATCACTTCGATGTTCAGCGGTGTAATGGTGTCGCGGGCGCTGGTCAACCTGATCTACGGCGGCCGCCAGAAGATCGGGCGGCTGCCGATTGGCAATACCCGATGGAAGTGACCCGGCCGCCGATCGCGTCCGGGAACCGACGAACCCACTGAGCAAGCGTCATGGAATTTTTCAAGATCCGTAAAGACATCCCGTTCATGCGCCACGCGTTGGTCTTCAACGTGATCTCGGCGCTGACCTTCGTACTGGCGGTGTTCTTCCTGGCGACGCGCGGGCTCAATTTCGGCGTCGACTTCACCGGCGGCACAGTGATGGAAGTGAGTTACCCGCAGACCGCCGACCTGCCGGCAATCCGCGCGCTGCTGGAGCGCAGCGGCTACGCCGACGTCACGGTGCAGAACTTCGGCACCTCGCACGATGTGCTGATCCGCCTGCCGGCCAAGGCGGCCGCGGCCGGGGCCAAGCTGTCGGAGACGGTGATGGAAACGCTGCGCGGCGCCGATCCGGCGGTCGAGCTGCGGCGCACCGAGTTCGTCGGTCCGCAGGTGGGCAGCGAACTGGTCGAGAACGGCGCGCTGGCGTTGCTGGTCGTCTCGCTCGGCATCGTGATCTACCTGTGGGCGCGGTTCGAATGGAAGTTCGGTATCGCCGCGATCGTCGCCAACCTGCACGACGTGGTCATCATTCTCGGGTTCTTCGCGTTCTTCCAGTGGGACTTCTCGCTGACCGTGCTGGCGGCGGTGCTGGCGATCCTCGGCTACTCGGTGAACGAGTCGGTGGTGGTGTTCGACCGTATCCGGGAGAACTTCCGCAAGATGCGCACCGCCACGGTACCGCAGATCATCGACAACGCCATCACCCGCACCATGTCGCGCACCATCATCACCCACGGCAGCACCCAGCTGGCGGTGCTGTCGATGCTGATCTTCGGCGGCGAGACCCTGCATTACTTCGCGGTCGCATTGACCATCGGCATTCTGTTCGGCATCTACTCCTCGGTACTGGTGGCAAGCCCGATTGTCATGTGGCTCGGGGTGTCGCGCGAGGACCTGATGCCGATGAAGAAGGACGGCACGGTCGACGACCGGCCTTAAATTCTGGTTTCAAGTTCCGGGTTTCAAGTTTCGAGTTCGGCCCCGGGAAGGTTCATCGCCTCTGGTTTCGCATCGCGCTGCCCGGGTCGATTTAAACTTGAGACTTGAAACCCGGAACTTGAAACCTGCCGTCCATTAGCCCCCGCCGATACTCACCAGTCATCCGCCGGTCCTGACCGGCGATCCCCCCATTTCCTGCCTTCATCTGCAAGACCGGCCATCCGGACCGACGGCAGTCGCGTTCGGCATCATAATTGTCTGAGTCCCTGAAATAACTACTAACTGGTGGGTTGGAGGCTTCATGTCGTGGATGATCTGGCCGGGTAACCCGGCGCTGTCGGCGATCGTGCTGTTTTTGATCGCACTGCCATTCCTGTACGCCGCGCGCCGGCCGTTGCAGGGCCTGATCCGCGCGCTCACGCGCGCGCTCAGCCAGCCGCTGCGACTGGCGGCGCGCTGGGTCAATGCCGGCGCCACGGAACTCAAGGCGCGCAACAAGCAGGTGCTGCTGGCGCATGGGCGCGAGGAGGCGATGAAGCTGGTCGACCGCGAGTTCGAGCGGGTCACGGCGATCGTGCAGCGCGACCTGCAAGGCTATCCGGCGCTGCAACGCAAGCTCATGGACGAGATCACCAAGATCGAGGAGGACTACCAGAAGTGCGGTGAGGTCCCGCCACCGCCGCCGGAGTGGACCAAGGCGGTGTCCGCCATGGCCGCCATCAAGCCGTCCGGCGACGGGCTGGTGGAGCGGATCCTGGCCGACATCAGCCAGTCAATCGACGAGATCTACGACAAGGTCACGGCCGAGTACCGGCGCGCCTATGAGGAACGCCACAAGATCCTCAAGGGGTTCCAGCCGTTCTGGCGTTCGCTCGGCACGACCCTCGCCAAGGTCGACAAGAGCATCACCGGGCTGCAGAACAGCGCCGCCAAGATCGACTCCGAGATGGAGAAGGTGCGCGAGATCCACGCCAAGCTCGACCGCGCCGAGCATTCGCTGGCGGCCTCGCAGTCGATGCAGTTCGCGATCTCGGGGCTGGTCATGCTGATCGCGATCGGCGGCGCGTTCGTCAACTTCAAGCTGATTTCGCTGCCGATGTCGGCGATGGTCGGCGGCGGCGACTACATCACCGAGAACCTGCAGGCCTCGGAGGTGGCGGCGCTGGTGGTCATTCTGTTCGAGACCCTGATGGGCCTGTTCCTGATGGAGTCGCTGCGCCTTACCCACCTGTTCCCGCTGTCCAACATCAGCGAGAAGATGCGGCGCGGCATGATGTGGGCCTCGCTCGTCATCCTGCTGGTGCTGGCCGGGTTCGAGGCGGCGCTGGCGGTGATGCGCGACCAGATCGTGGCCGCCGACCTGGCCCTGAAACAGGCGCTCGGCAGTTCCACGGCCGTGGCGGCGGCGGTCGAGGCCGGCTGGGTCACCAAGATCCCGGCGTTCGGCCAGATGATCCTCGGCTTCACGCTGCCGTTCGCGCTCGCGTTCGTGGCCATCCCGCTCGAATACTTCATCCAGTCCGGGCGCACCGTGCTCGGCAGCGGTGTGGTGCTCGGCATGCGCACGGTGGCGCTGTTGTTGCGCAGCCTGGCCGGCGTGTTCAGGCACATCGGCACCGCACTGTGCATGCTGTACGACGCGGTCATTTTTCTGCCGCTGCTGATCGAGCGCATGATCGTGGGGCGGCGCGGCGGGCAGGGGGCACTGCCGTCCGGCGGCGGGCGCGCCGAGGTGGCGGCCTTTCCCAAGCGCAGCTCGGCCACGGGAGAACACGGATGAAACGGCTTGCGGCGGTGTGGCTGGTGCTGATCGGTGTGTTGTCCCTGGTCAGTGCCTGCGGCGGCGGGGAGAAGCGTGCCCATGGGCACGCGGTGTACATGCTGGTCGACACCTCCGGTACCTATTCGCAGGAGCTCGGCAAGGCGCAGGCGCTGATCGGCTATATCCTTGGCACCCTCAACCCCGGCGACTCGTTTGCGGTCGCGCGCGTGAAGAGCCGGTCGTTCAGCGAAAAGGACATCGTCGCCAAGGTCACGTTCGTCAAGGACCCGCTGCAGGCCAATGCCCAGAAGCGCGCATTCCGCGAACAGGTGGCGAAATTCTCCCGCGAGGCGGCCAAGCAGGGCAGCGCGTACACCGATATCACCGGCGGTCTGATCCAGGCGGCCGAGTTCCTCAACGAGACCGGTGCCGGGCGCAAGACCATCCTGGTGTACTCGGACATGCAGGAGGAGCTCGACTACAAGACGGTACGCGACTTCCCGATCGAGCTGTCCGGGATCAAGATCGTGGCGCTCAACGTCACCAAGCTCACTACCGACAATGTCGATCCGCGCCGCTATCTCGATCGCATGAGCTGGTGGGAGAAGCGCGTGAAGACCGCCGGTGCCATCGAGTGGCGGGTGGTCAACGATCTCGAACACCCGGAGCGCATTTTCGAGAACCGCTGACGGCCTACGGGAGCAGCGGCTTCACCATGCGGCGGATGACGTCGTAGTCGCGGTCGCTGACCTCGGCGAAACCGTCATAGCTCGGATCGAGCGCATGGATGACGGCCGCGTGCCGCGGGTTGTCGGCGGCGAGCCGCAGCAGGGCCTGGCGGATGTGGCCGGCGAGGACATCGTCCACCCGCCGGCTGACCGCGACGTTGAACGGCGGCAGCTCCGGGGAGCGATGGAATACCCGCAGGCCGCGGCCTTCCCACTGGTAGGCGGTGGTGTCCTTGACGATGCCGGCATCGAAGTCGCCACTCATGACCCCGCGCGCAACGTTGTCGAATGATCCCAGGAACCGGTGCGACCCGAGCTGCTCGGTGCGGATGCCGGCATCGTGCAGCACGGCCGGCTGCAGGTAGGCGGAGGTGTCGCCGAATGCGAAACGGCGGCCGATCAGGTCCTTCGGCTCACGGATCGGGCTGTCCGTACGAGTGACCAGCACCAGCCGGAAGGTGTTGCGGC
>Ga0316622_100001738_pt1 | contig 14534 bp, 15 predicted proteins | sample OWC_Aug_OW2_C1_D_FD_207646 | JGI IMG/M metagenome (GOLD analysis project Ga0316622, IMG submission 207646) | Wetland soil microbial communities from Old Woman Creek delta, Ohio, United States - OWC_Aug_OW2_C1_D5_C | ecosystem: Environmental > Terrestrial > Soil > Wetlands | place: USA: Ohio... | reverse complement strand
CAGGTGTTCCAGGTGGCAATCCACGCACGCCACTCCCTGTTGATGATGGGACGTGTACGGAAAGTTCATGCTGGCTTCCTGGTGGCAATTGATGCACAGCTGGGAAACGTCACTGGCTCCGGTCGAACGATCCACGGTCAACTTGATCGAGGCGCTGTGCGGATCATGACAGGTTGTGCAGCTCATGCCGCGCTGGTAGTGCGTACTGCCTTGCCAATCCTGCCAGCCAAAGCGCGTGTCACTGTGACAGCGGCCGCAGAGATCCGGGCTCCGATCCACCGGCATCGGTGACTTCGGATGATCCACGGGCGCGTCCCCATGGCACGCCTCGCACGACACATTGTCGGATTCCCATGTTGCCGTGGCCGGATCATAGCCCGTGGTGTGACAGACTAGGCATGCGCCCGGTTTGCCCTGCTCCGTCCAATCCGCGACAAACGCCGGATCGCTGGCCGACTGCCCATGCGGGCCACTCTGCCACGTCATTTGGAACTCCGTATGGCAGGTCGTGCAGTCGGGAGACTGCTGGGCAGGGACAGCAGGCTGCGGAGGCAGGCCCTCTTGCGCCTGGGCGACAGCGAGGGATAGGCCGGCGGCTGCAACCGCGAACACAAGGGCAATCAGGAGTCTCTTCGAGCGTGAGTTCATTTGCGCAATCCTCCTCAGACAGAACTTCGCGTGGCGACCGCTGGAATGGGCGCCTGCAGGAATATTCGACACACAAGACAAGACTCCCGGAGTGCGCCATCGGCACTGCGAAAAGCCTGCCAGCAAGGACCACCGGATACAGAGGCTGGGCAGTGCAGGCGCCGTTCATCCGGGCAACCCATGAGTTCCCAGCAAGCCGGCCCGACTGCGGCCGAGGAGGCAACGCGGGAGCGAATCTGGCCCTGCGCCTGCCAGCGAGCGTCGAGTCGACGCAGAAAATGGACCGCGGTGATGGTTACCGCTGCCGGCAGCACCAGGCGAAGAAGTACCCCCCCCGCAAGCGCCATCAGGGACGTCAGCAGTTCCATGGTCAGAAGCTCCAGCAGATCCGGGCTATCTTCCCTCGACTGTGTGCAACCGCTCGCCCAGGACCAAGAGGACGGCGGCCGGAAGTACGAACCGAGTGATGAGCATCACCAGAAGAACTTCGAGTCCGAACATCGTGACCTCCTTGCGTTTTGTTCACTTGAGCTTAGTTTAAGGTAGCCATATCCATGATGTAAATTGTGGTGCCACCCCATCTTAGATTTGGCTGTTTGTGAGACGGCGCACGAACCCGTGGGGGGATTACCCTACGCTCGATAGGGACGGCACACCAAGAGTCCCCGGCGGCTATAGGACTGTCCACGCGGCTGCGTTCAGGCGCGCAGCGCCTGGATGCGCTCGCGCGCGGAGTGCTGCCCCAGCATCACGAGGAATCAAAAAACCCCGGATGGCACCAAGGGCCATCCGGGGTCCACCTGCCCGTGCGAAGGTCAGTCTGTGACTTCGATCAGTGGTTCGTCATTGTAGATAATGGCGGACCAGCGATCCGGGCCCAGTTGCGCCCATGTGTTCTCACCGTCAGTCCAGGTGCCAATGATCGTGACCTTATCACCCTTGCGAAGGCCCGCCACGACTTCCGAGCTGGTCGTGTGATCCTTGCGCACGCGCAAGCTGCGCGTGATGACCACTCCGTGCCGCTCACGATTCGGGATTGCAGGCCCGAAGCCAGGCACGCGCTTCGCTTGCCCGGCGCGACCTGCAAGACCGACAGCGGGGAGGCCGGGGCGCTGTGCGGAGGGCGTCGCCGCCGGTCTGGCTGCTGACTCTCCAGCCATCGCGGCCTTGAACTCCGCCTCAGATACAGCATTCGGCTTCTTGCACTTGGGGCAGATGAAGTTGGTCTCATCGAAACCCAATGCAAAGCGAAGCTTCGCGGCCGCGATAGCCGGCCCTGAGACTTTGAAAACGTTTCCGTCATTGTAGCAAGTGATCTGCATGTCGTTACTCCTTTGGTTGGGCGACCCAGCACCGCCAGATGCAATTCGAACAAGTCGCGTTGGCGTGCTCCGAATCCTACCGCTTGGCAGTCATCCCGGAGAGCGCCTGGAGCAGGCTATTCACCACGAGAGCCCCCGACTGTGATCGATATTCCGAACCGCTCACGGCACTGCCAGCCCGCAGGGCTTCCATGATGGCAGTCATGTTGTCGCCGCCGCGCTGCTTCGCGTCCACGTAGGCCCTGCCAGCGTTGAGAAGGTCGCCAAGATCGAGGCCGTCCGAGCCTCCGACGGCACCTCCGCCGCTGGGTTCTGCGCCGCCTCCCACCCTGCCCGCGCCCGTCCCTGTGCTTGGAGCTGCAGCCTTTCGACCCAGGAGTGAACCCAGGAGGTCACCAAGTCCGCCCTGTCCTTGCGGCTGACCGCCCTTCTGCGTAACGCCCATCAGAAGCTGAATCAGCATCATGATGTTCTCGGGCGTAAGGAACTTCTGGCCCTGAAACTGTGTCGAGGCTCGCTGCAGGCCCTGCGCGTATACCTGTGCAGAGCCGCTCTTGCGCTCGGCCACCACGCGGCTGGCCTGCAGCAGTTGTTCGGCAGGCGTTGCGTTCCCTTGGGACTTCATTGTCTGGGAGATCAGGTTGAAGATCTCGACCATGTTGTCGCCATGGTCGTGGTTGTTCGTGTCGGCCTGATTTAGACTCTCTCTGTTGGATGCCATGGTCGTGGCAACGGTCTGGAAGAGCTTTGCCAGATCAACTTGATTTGGTGTGTTAGGCATGCGTATTGTCCTACTTCCTTGCACCGGCACCGCGTTCTGGCCGGTCTAGTACTTCACGACGCGTGGTAGTTTGCCAGCCTGACGAATCCAGCGCGCCACCTCGGTCTTTGCAGGGAGCTTGCGGACGATCTTCTTCTTCGAGTTGACTTCCTCCATCTTCTTCAACAGAACGGGGGCCTTCCGACGGGCGAGCTCAACGACGGTGTCAACGCCGGCAACCTCGAGCAGATCGGAATACTCTTCAGCAATCCCCCTGACGCGGAACAGATCGGCGCGATTGACCCATTCCAAAATGGTCTTCGAGCTGAAGCCTGCTTTCTTGGCAATCTCTTTGCGTCCTTTGGGCGTTGCGCCTGCGACAAGTAACTGATTCAGCGAGTTGATCTTTGCCTTCTTGAGTTTGCGCGCATTGACGGGACCGATGCCTTCAACAGAGATTAGGGTTGGCATTTTTCCTCCATCTGCCATGTGAACGATTCATTCCGCTTCACGAATACGTACTTGTACATTGTAGCACGAAATCGCCGTAAGATGCACGTCGACGCCGAATGCGTGCGCGTAGTACATGATTCCTAGTAATGTCGCGGCGGTGGACTTGCGCTGATCAGGACGCAAGCCCTCCAGGCAGTCCATGTTGCGCGAGTGGGAACGGCCGGCACTGGAGGAGCACTAGCCCCCAAGGCTGCATGCCTCGAGTGGTCTCAGGGCTTGATGATGCCCTTTCGTATCGCATACCGTACGAGTTCTGCCCGCGAATGCAGGTTGAGTTTTCGCATGATATTCTCGCGGTGGCGTTCGACGGTGTTGGGACTGATGACCAGCGCAGCCGCAATCTCATCATTGCTGGCTCCCTCGGCGAGATGCGTGAGCACCTCACCCTCCCTTCCCGTGAGTCCATCCAGGCCAGCCCGATCCTCTACCGGGTGATCCGCGCTGAGGTAGTCGCGCACGAGGAGCTTCGCCAGCGACGGGTACAGGTAGACCTCGCCCGCGGCCGCAATTCGAATCGCGGAAACCAGTTCATCCGGGGCAGCTCGCTTCGGGACATAACCCGAGGCGCCGGCCTCCAGCATTTTGAAGAAGTACTCCTCATCCTCATGGATGGTTAGGGCGACAACGGCAATCGCAGGGAACGCCCGCTTCAGCTCGCGCGTCGCCTCGATGCCGGACTTGTCCGGCAGGCCGATATCCATAAGAACGACATCAGGCTGCACCTGGGCAGCCATGCTGAGGGCTTCGAGTGCAGTGCCCGCCTCGCCCACGATTTCGAATTCCGGATCGCCCCCGAGCAGCATGCGAAGTCCGGAACGAACGACCGCATGATCGTCGACCAGCAGCAAACGCGTGCTCATGCGGCGATCTCGACGCTCGGAAGGTGATAGGGAATCAACGCTTCAACCTCAGTCCCGTATCCCGGCCGTGATTGGATGGCGACCGCACCTCCCAGCAACGCAGCCCGCTCCTCCATGCCTGCGAGGCCGAGGGACGCGCGCCCCGCCCGCCTGAGCCGAACAATCGCGGGATCGAAGCCCTCGCCATTATCGCGCACGCGAATACGAACGCCGCGATCCTCGAAAGTGAGGCTCAGGTTCACCTGGCTAGCGGAGGCATGCTTGACGATATTGTTGAGCGCCTCTTGAACAATGCGGAATATGGTAATCCGAACCGCCTCGTCGAGGGGCCGCTCTTCTCCCCCCACCTCGACGTGCACGGTCAGCGACGTGAGCTCCTGGAGGCGCCCGGCATACCAGCGCATCGCCGCGGCGAGGCCAAGATCGTCCAGGTGCGCGGGCCGTAGGTCCGAGATGATCCGCTGCAGCTCTCGAAGGGAGTCGGCCGTGAGCCCCTGCAACCGGTGCAGCGTTTCGCGGGCAGGAGAGTCCGGTCCGCTGACGGCATCCGTCACACCTCGCAGCCCCAGGCCGATGGCTGTGAGGGCTTGACCGGTCTCGTCGTGCAGATCGCGCGCGATTCGCTGACGCTCCGACTCCTGTGCGGCGACGACCCGGCGAAAGAGATCCCCCCGCAGTGCCTCTCTCTGCTGTGCTTCCTGCAGTCTGGCCTCCTGCAACTGAGCAATTTTCCTGTCGTTCTCCACCTGAAAGGCGCGCAGGAACCGGATCACAAAGATCGCAGCGCCGATCGCCGCGGCCGCCCGAAGTGCCTGAATCGGAAACCCTGAGATCTCAAGGAACGCCTCCTGGTTGATGACATTCGACGGCCAGAGCATGCTCCGAGGAACGAACAGCTGACCCACGAGGCTGTACCAGACGAAACAGACTGCTGCCCAGAGACTATCCTGTCCAAAGCGGATGAGCCCGGCTCGGCGGAAGGCGCGCTGCTGGACTACGAGCCCGACAGCAGCGAGCAGGCCGGCAGGAATCGCGAGTGTGTAGCGTGTCCAAACATTCGCGATGATCGGAAGATCCGCGAGCGGATAGCGACCTCTGAAACCAATCAGGCCAAAGACCCACACAGCTTCCAGCGCGAGCGGGATGATGAGGCTCACACGCCATGTGGAGCCGCTGCCTAGAACGAGGTAACCGCCAAATGCGGCGAGCGAAAGCAAGGAGAATGCCAGGAGTGTCAGTTCAACGACACCGAGGACGCCGGAATTGAACGTGGAACCGAAACCACCCATGAGCTCGAACATCTCAAACCACTCGTGGGCCGCGTGAACGAGGCCAAATCCTGCCAACGGCCTCAACGCCATGCGCAACCGCCGATCGGCGGCTTGCCCGCCCTCGATGGCGACGAGAAGTCCCATGCTGAAGAAGGCCAGCCCGTAGAGGAAGTAGATGATTGTCAGTGAGCTGACCGACACCGGGGCCTAGTCCTTCTTGCCTAGGCGCGTGCCGCAAACACGGCAGAACTGGTCGCCGCCTTCCGCGCGCGAGCCGCACTGCGGGCAGTAGATCCCGGTATCGAGGTGCTGCCTTGGTTCCATTCGGCGGCGGCGGCGGCGCCGCCCGCTGCTGCGCCCCGAGAGGAGGTAGTAGACGACGCCCGCCAGGACGATGGTGATGCCGGCTCCACCCAGAATGAAGGGCAGGTACTGCTCGATCGATACGCGGCCGGCAGTCTCCTCGCCTATAGGCGTTACGGGCTGGATCCCCGACGGAGGAACCACAAGCTCCTCCGTCTGCCGGTCATATTCCAGCACGAGCGTGAAGGACTCCCCTGCAGCGATGGAAACGGGCGAATTCGAGAAAAGCGTGAGCGCCCCCAATGCCGAACTGTCTTGCAGCGCCGGCACGGTGCTCCAAGAAAGAGTGTCCGGAGGCTGAAGCACACTCACCGAGAACTTTTCCACGTTGAAGGAACCTGGCCATTCGTATTCGAAGGTGCGAGTACCGTCCGTGCGCTTCAGGGGCTGGTAGTACTCCACGCGATATGCTGCGGTCGTCGCTACGATCACGGTGAAGACCTGCCAGGCGCCCTCTCTCACCGGGCCCTCGTACTGCGCGTTCAACAGCTGCTCGCCTTGCTGCGATGCCACGGCGGTGAGGTTGGCTGTCTCCGGTATTCTGAATGTCAGGCGCGCCGGCAGTTCGGTCAGCGGCTCGACTTCAAAATCGTACAATATCAGCATGCTTGGCTGATCGTATTCCGGCCGCAGCTGAACATCCAGACGAGTGAGGGCCGGCCCGGATTGCGCATGCGCAGACGAAGCGGGCAGCGCGATGGTAACCATCACCACAACGGCGGCGCCGAGCAGTGCATTCCGCATGAGGACCTCTCCACCTGTGATTTTAGACAAGTTTTATCTTACCACGCCGCATTTGAGCCATCGCATGCATTAAACGCACATTCCCCCCAAGACGAATGTCACCATCCGCCGACACATGCGACACGAGCCTCGCCACTCGAAAGCGTGCTTGACTCCGCAGCCGCCGATTCCAGTCAGCGCCGAAGTCTACCTGGATTCCCATCTGTGAGGTTCTTCGGCCCTACCTCGGCCCGCTGCGGCTCGCCTCAATGGACGCAGGTGGGCTGTGCCGAACGGGCGGCAGTGCTCGCCATTCTCCTAGCTGACGTTTCGGTTGCGCTCGACGGCCGCCTTCACCAACCTCCAGAGCAAGGCATTCGCAGGTGTGGGCACGCCGTGAGCTTCGCCGAGTTGGGCGATGGCGCCACAGATGGCATCGATTTCGGTGGGCGCACCGCGGCGCACATCCTGCAGCATAGATGAGCGATTGGCCGCCGTTTGAAGTGCAACACGTTCGGCGTGCGCCACCGGGTCGGCGAATGGCAGACTCACACCACATGCTGCCGCCACGTTGGAGGTCTCGCGAGCCAACTCGCGCATCAGTTCACGTGCGGACGGTCGTTCGATGAGTTCACCATTTGTGACTCGCAGGATCGCTGAAAGCGGGTTGATCGCAGCATTTGCAGTCAGCTTTCCCCAGACCAGCGACTCGGCGTCGGCGACGATTGTCGTTTCGAAGCCCGCTTGACGGAGAGCTGCCACGAGGTCGGACATGACGGGATGGTTCTCAATCCAGACTTCACCTTCACCACCTGAACGCGCGAGGCCCGGGCCCAGCAGGGTCGCGCCGGACGTCGTTACGCCCAGCGCCACGCGGTCAACACCGAGCTTCTCAGTGAGGGCCTCGCGATTGCCAAGCCCATTCTGCAGCGAGACAGCCACGCCATTTCCGGCAAGACAGTCGGCCAGTTGCTGCGCGCTGCGCGCGGTCTGCCACGCCTTGACGAGAACGAGTGCGTGAGTTGTGCCTCGGCATGCCGCGGGGTCGTCGGCCACATGAACCGCGTACGAGTGCTCGCGCCCGGCCGCGTCAATCAGACGCGCGCCGTGGGCGCGCAGTGCTGCGAGACCAGCCTTCCAGGTCCCCAGCATGGTGACCTCGCGTCCCGCTTCACGAAAACGCGCACCGAAAAGCGTGGCCAGCGCACCCGTGCCAACGATCAGGATCTTCATACGCATTCCTAGCCCGCGAGCGAACGCCTGACTAGAGCCCTGCCAGCAACTCTTCCCACTCGGTATCGTTCATCTCGACCGAGTGCTCCGCCTGCGGAAACTGCCTCGCATGTACGTCCGCGATGTAGGCACCGAAGGCTTGGGCCATAGCTTGCTGAAGGTTCGCGTACCGTTTGACGAACTTGGGCGTGAAGCGATCGAACAGGCCCAGAAAATCATGCGTGACCAGTACCTGGCCATCACACTGCGGACCGGCACCAATGCCGATGGTCGGAATCCCGAGCCGCTTTGAGACAAGGCCCGCCAGTCGCGCGGGAACCGATTCGAGCACCAAGGCGAAGCACCCGGCCTCTTCCAGCAGGTGCGCATCCTCAAGTAGTTCCTTCGCTGCGGCGGCCGTTCGCGCCTGGGGACGGAAACCTCCCAGCTGATGCACGGATTGTGGCGTGAGTCCGAGATGGCCCATGACAGGGATACCTGCAGCCGTTATGGCCCGAACGCAATCCAGACGTTCGCGTCCCCCTTCCAGCTTCACTCCATCCATCCCGCCCTCCTGGAGGAACCTGCCGGCGTTTGCCACAGCCTGCTCCAACGAGATCTGATAGGACATGAAAGGCATGTCGCCGATCAAGAACGCGAACTTCGCCCCGCGCGCGACTGCCCGGCAGTGATGCAGCATATCTTCCATCGTTACTGGCAGAGTGTTGTCGTACCCAAGCACCACCATCCCGAGAGAATCCCCAACCAGAATCGAGTCGATCCCTGCCTGGTCCATCGTGAGGGCCGTTGGGTAGTCATAGGCCGTCAACATGCAGATGGTTTCGCCCCGCGCCTTCCTGGCGCGAAAGCTCAAAGCTGTGAACTTCTTGCGCTCTTCCAGGCTTGCGGTCGTTTGGGGAATGGTTGCCAAGGTACCCTCCATTGCGAGATGGTAGAGTCCGGTTGTGCGCGTAGTGCAATGCGAGCGCACTCAAGACTATGCAAGGTTTCGGGCCGTCGCGCTCAATCGGATGCGCGCGGTGCGCACATTATTGCACATAACCTCAGTTGCGGCAATTGCCTTTATGACCTATAATTTCGATTGGAGGAATCCAATGCGACGAATGCTTGGTTTCATGATCGGCATTCTTGTTGGCAGCCTGGTGGGCTCTACGATTGCCTTGCTATTGGCTCCTGAATCCGGAGAAACCCTGCGCGCGAGACTGCGGGAGCGCGGGCAGGGTGTGGTGGACGAGATTCGACATGCCGCCGACTCTCGGCGCATCGAGCTGAGGAATCGACTCGAATCGCTCCGGGCCCCCCGCGAGACATAAAGCACTGTCACACAGAATCCCCCCTGTCAGACCACCCCTTCGGGCGACCGGCCCATCTGTCAGGAACGTGCGACTCCCTGGTAGAACTCGCAGACACGGGCCATGCACTGACTGAACTCAGCGCGCGTGGAAACAAGACTGGAATTGAGACCTGCGGCCTCGCGCCGCAGGTCTTCGCGATCCAAGGCGATCAGGACCGCTTCGGCAAGGGATTCTGGGCTGGTCGGATCTATCAGCAGGCCGTTGTGGCCGTGGGTGATCCACTCGCGCACGGACTCGAGATCGCCTGCCACAGGGAAGCACCCGCAGGCCATCCCCTCCAGCAGCGTGTTGGGCGTCCCGTCGTGAGTGCTCGGCGATACCAGCACCTGGGCGCGTCGGTAGATGGCTGCCATCTCACTCTGAGGGACCGGGTCTAGAAGCTCCACCGCGTGCCCAATCGAGAGCTGCCTGATCAATGCGCCAGCCTGCGAATCGCCAGCCATGGACGCGCAGATAAAGCGGGCCTCGGGCCTGCGAGCAAGAATCAACGGAATCGCCCTGAAGAACGTATCGTTACGCACGTACACTCGTGAACCGCGCGGGTTTAGGACGACGGGGTCGCGTGCCAAGCCGCCTTGCATATTGAAGATGTCCGTGCGGACTCCCCCATTTCCCGGAACGACGATGCTGGGTAGTGCGGGCCTCAGGCCCCATTCCTCTGCCAGACGAACATCTCGCCTGCAGTCCGCGTGCAGCGCAGTAGCTTTCTTCATGGCTTGCCGAGTACGACGTCGCATCAGGGGTGACGACACTGCGTGCAGCGTGAAATCGTTGCCCCAGATGGAGATGGCGAGTGGCTGCTTTCGAACGGCAGCCGCGGCCAACATGCCCTCGAAGGGCACGCGCATCGCATGGACGAGATCCGGTTCCGCGCGTTCCACGAACCGCCTCAACCGCCGGGCCACAAATGGAATCGTGAGCGTTCCCAGCCAGTGACGCCCTGCGCTTGCGAGAGCCCGGGCGCGCTGTCTTCCGAGAGACCGCCGCGCGGCCCCCGCTGCTCCCCCAAACGCGACCGGAACGTGTAGGTAATGACGTTCAGGAAAATGGATCGCGGCTGGATACGTCGATGCGAGGAACACCTCATCGCCGCGGTCGATGAAGTATTGAATCCAGCTCAGCGCGATCGGAGAGTGGCCATCCGCCACGAAGAGCAAACGCATGCCGCGATTATACCCACGCGGTCGCCGCAAACACCTGTGGTATATTTGCCCGTGCAGTTTGGCAGGCGAGAGTGGCGCGGGAAATGGTCTCGACCTGTGGTAGTGACCGATTGCGACCGAGCACTATCCTTGGGGACGTTTTCCTCAAAATGGCCACCTCCAAGTTGATTCACCCACAATAGAGCGAGGATCTTGCATGAAGGAGATATGCGTTGTCGGCGTAGGCTACGTCGGATTGGTGACGGCGGCATGCTTCGCCGACCTGGGAAACCGTGTCACCGCGTTGGATGTGGATAACGATCGCATCGAGGGCCTGAAGCGCGGCATCATGCCGATCTACGAACCCGGGCTTGAGGAACTTGTTGCGCGAAATGCGACCGCCTCACGGCTGCGGTTCACAACATCCTACAAAACGGCGCTGGAAGGAGCGGAATTCGTCTTCATCGCCGTGGGCACGCCCTCCGGCGTGAACGGCGAGGCCGATCTTCAGTATGTGGCCGCCGCCGCGAAGTCCATCGCAGAGAACATGAAAGCTTCGCTGGTGATCATCAACAAATCCACGGTGCCCATCGGCACCGGCGACTGGGTGGCAGATATCGTCAGGGCCTCGCAGCGGACTCCGGTCAAGTTCTCGGTGGTTTCGTGCCCGGAATTCCTTCGCGAGGGTTCGGCCATCTCCGACTTCATGAGCCCGCACCGTACCGTCATCGGCTCGCTCGACCACGAGGCGGCCGAAAAGGTGGCCCAGCTCCATCTCCCTCTGAGAGCGCCGATCGTCATCACTGACCTGCGAACCGCAGAAATGATCAAGTATGCATCGAATGCGTTCCTGGCGACCAAGATCTCATTCATCAACGAACTGGCCGACCTTTGTGAGCGAGTGGGCGCCGACGTTGGCGAGGTCGCTGCCGGCATGGGCTACGACAAGCGTATCGGGCATGACATGCTGAGCGCGGGCTTGGGCTGGGGCGGTTCTTGTTTTCCGAAAGATGTGCAGGCACTTGCGTATATGGCCAAGGAGAAGGGCGTCGAAGCCCGAATCCTGGATTCCGTGATGCAGGTCAACTATGACCATCGAAAGGCCGCCGTCCGTAGCCTGCGAGCGCAGCTGAACGCGCCGCTCAACGGCCGCTCCATCGGTCTTCTCGGGCTTGCATTCAAGCCTAATACGGACGACCTGCGCGATGCGCCGGCCATCGACATAGCGCGGGAGCTTGTTTCGCAGGGCGCGACCGTGCGGGCCTACGATCCGGTCGCGATGGAGGGCGCGAAGGCTTTGCTGCCGATGGCCCAGTTCTTCGACGATCCCTACAAGATGGCGGACGGCTGCGACGCGCTGATCGTCGCAACTGAGTGGAACGAGTTCAAGCAGCTTGACCTCGACAGACTCAAGGGATTGTTGAGAACCCCCATCATGTATGACGGTCGGAACATCTACGATCCCCGGCTCATGAAGGCAATGGGTTGGACGTACAGGGGTGTCGGTCGTGGATACGGCGCCGAGTAACGGGCCTGGACCAGCTTCGCCCCAGATTTCGTGAGCGAACGACCCGTTTGCGACTACGAGGGCTCGGACTATCAGAGCTCGTTCTGGGACTCTGGTGGACGAGAGTACGAGGATCGCGCGGAGGCGATTGCCCTGCGGCGTCTTCTCCCTCCAGCCGGTATCCTTTTGCTGGAGTTGGGCGCGGGTGCAGGACGCAATACGCCTCGGTACCGGGGCTTTGAACACGTCGTCCTGCTCGACTACTCCTTGACCCAGCTCGAACAAGCACAACAGCGGCTCGGCGCCTCCGATCGATACACATACGTTGCGGCAGACGTGAACCGGCTGCCTATTCGAGACGGCGCTGTCGATGTGGCCACCATGATCCGAACACTCCATCACATGAGTGATGCCCCCTATGCCCTGAAGCAGGTGCGCGACACCCTCCGTCCCGGGGGCCATCTCGTCTTGGAGTTCGCCAACAAGCTCAACCTCAAGGCCATCGTTCGCTACTTGTTCGGGAGGCAGAACTGGAGTCCCTTCACTCTGGATCCCATCGAATTCGAGAGTCTCAACTTTGACTTCCACCCGAGTGCGGTACGGAAATGGCTGAGGAGCCTTGACTTTCACATCGAACGCACGCTTGCCGTGTCGCACTTTCGCCTTCAGGCACTGAAGAACCGCATCCCAGCAAGCATCCTGGCGGCTCTCGATGGGGTCCTGCAGCCGACCGGTGCACTCTGGCAGTTGACCCCGAGCGTATTCATGAGGGCGCGGCGGGGCGGGAGGCGCACCGATCGCCTGGCGGCCGGCGTCCTTGCTGAGCACAGCCGTGATCCGCTGCGATGGCTGAAGTGCCCGAACTGTTCGAGCGAGCCGCTGCAGCAGGACGCATCCGGTTTGGTATGCCTGAGTTGCGGGCGGACATGGCCCGTTCGAGACGGGATCTTCGACTTTCGCCTGCGCCCATGACATCCAGCAAGTCAAGGTGGGACGTGCTGGGGCCGCCGGCCGCCCTGGTGGCCGTTTTCATTCTCTCGAGAGTCGCCTACTATGCCGCGGGCGTCAGGTTCGACGCCACGCCCTACTCGGCATACTGGCAATACATCGACCCGCACTTGCTGGGCACCGATCTCTGGCGGAGCGTAGCGGTTCTGCACACGCAGCCGCCGCTCATGAATCTCGTCCTTGGCATCTTGCTTGGAGCGCTCCCCGCGGATTTCCCCGCCGCCTTCCACTTGCTGTACATGCTGGCTGGCCTGGGAATGGCCATCGCCATGTTCAGCGCCGGGATTTGGCTTCGGCTTCCCGCCTGGATCTCCGCCCTGCTGGCTGCGTGGTTCTCGGTGAGCCCAGCCACCGTCCTTTACGAGAATTGGCTTTTCTACGCGTATCCTGTCTTAGTGGGACTGACCGTCGGCTCGGCAGCGTTCTTCCGTTACGTGGCCACGGGGAAGCTGCGATGGGCCGTCCTGTTTTTCGGAATTCTTGCGACCCTCGCCCTGACATGGAGCCTGTACCATCTTGCCTGGCTCCTTGTCGTACTGGGGCTGACGCTGGCAGTAGGTCCAAATCGACGCAAGACCCAAGTCGCATCGGCGATTCCGATCCTGATCGTGGCGCTGTGGTACGGGAAAAATCTCTGGATCGCGCGGACCTTCACAGCGAATTCCTGGGCTGGCATGAATCTCTCAAGAGTGACAACGTTTTGCCTTAGCCCCGACGACCGCGAGCTCATGGTGAAGCGCGGAGAGCTCTCTGCGTTCGCCGCCTACCCGCCCTTCCGGAACCCCGAGGTGTATCTTGGGCTGCTCCCAGATACACCGACTACCGGTGTGCCCCTGCTGGACGAGATCTATACCTCCCTCAACGATCGGAACCGGCACCACCTTGTGTACGCGAGAGCGTCTCACTATTACCTGAGAGACGCTCTGCACGTGATCGCCCGCCGGCCGGGTGTCTACCTCAACTGCGTGGCCATGTCCGGCTTCATAGCATTCCACAGCCCCACAGACTACGAACGCGTCCTCGAGAACCGACAGCATATTCAAGGCTTCGACCTGTGGTGGAATCGGCTATTCTACGGGCAGTGGAATACGGACATCGGCCTGTATGATCAGCGGCCGGACAAGTCCGTTCAGCACGTCGCGTGGTGGAGCATCGCCATCTACTTGGCGGCTGTCGTAGGTGGCTTGCGGTTACTTTGGAAAGACCGAGCCGCGCCCCGTGATCCCGCGGTCGCGTGGACCGCTTTCGCTGTGTTTAATATCCTGTACACGGTGCTCATCGGCACCTTCACGGATCTTGGCGAGAACAACCGGTTCCGCTACACTGTCGACCCGCTTGCACTCATGCTGGTCTCCCACATCGTCCAGCGGCAGTTGCAGGCAGCGAGTGGCTCGACAGGGTCGCTCGAAAGCGAATAGCGGCCAGCCATTAGAGGCGCGCTCTTGAAGGACAAGGGTCGCCCTGGACGGGAGAAGCCGGCGGTGTCGGGCTGCCCGCCGCTACGCGGAGCCTAGAAGGACCAGCGCGACGGCGCTTAGCCTCGCATCATCGTCAAGAGCATTTTCATGCGCTGGCGGGCCTTGACGGCGTGGGGCTCGTTGGCAGGCATGATCAGGGCCTCGCCGGCCTGGACCTGCATCACTCGGCCTGCTACTTCAATCTCCGCGCTGCCCTCTAAGATATGGGCGAGCGCGTCGTAGGGGGCAGTGTGGGGGCTGAGCTCCTGCCCGGCGTCGAACGAAAAGAGCGTGACATTGCCCGCATCCGTTCTCGTGATCTGGCGGCTGACAACAGCATCACCCTGATAGTCAACCAGGGTTTCCAAACGA
>Ga0316622_100001736_pt1 | contig 14545 bp, 15 predicted proteins | sample OWC_Aug_OW2_C1_D_FD_207646 | JGI IMG/M metagenome (GOLD analysis project Ga0316622, IMG submission 207646) | Wetland soil microbial communities from Old Woman Creek delta, Ohio, United States - OWC_Aug_OW2_C1_D5_C | ecosystem: Environmental > Terrestrial > Soil > Wetlands | place: USA: Ohio... | reverse complement strand
GCCAGCGGCGGCAGTAGTCGCGGAATTCGCGCTGCTCGGACGTCTCGGTGCGCTCCGCCATCGTGCCTGGGTTGTAGGCCGGCCTCGCGCGCAGGGTCAACGCGGGTCCGGCAGGGCACGCCGGGGCGGTCGCATCGGGGGGAGGTTGCGCCCGCGGCCCGTCCCGCGTATGGTGCCGCTTTCGTCGTTTGAGTGCAGCGACCCCTGACGTCGGATGTGGCGTGGATCGGTCTCTCGCCCAGGCAGCGGGAAACACCCCAACGGGCCCGGAACGGGCCAGAAAGTGAAGCCATGGGCAAGAGAATCTTCGTCGGCAATCTTTCCTTCGACACCACCCCCGCCGATCTGCAGGCGCTGTTCACCGAGGTCGGGCCGTGCGATTCGGCCGACATCGTGACCGACCGGGACACGGGCCGCTCGCGCGGGTTCGCATTCGTCGAGATGTCGAATTCCGGTGATGCGCAGCGCGCGATCAGCGCGATCAACGGCCGCGAGGTGCATGGGCGCACGCTGAACGTCAGCGAGGCCAAAGAGCGCACGAGCAGCGGCGGCGGCCGGGGCGGCTTCGGCGGTCGCCGGGCCTACTGAGTGCGGGTTCGCGACGTCAGTCCCGCGCAGCAGCGCGTCCTGCACGCGCTCGCCGGCCGCATCTCCATGCGGCTGGAATCCACCTTCAAGGATTCGATCGACGCCGACGGACCGAACGTCGGCGTCGTGCTGCGCGAGCGGGGTTCGACGGTCTCCATCGAAGTCCCCATCGAACTGCTCCAGCGGGCCGCGGAGGACTTCGCGGCCCGCGAGTCGCTGCGCATGCGGCTGAAGGCCCCGCGTGACCGGATGCTGTTCCGGACCCCGCCCGCGCCGCTTCCTCGACGCATCGAGCCCGCCGGGTTTGTCGACGCGGGCGGGCCCCGAGGCTTCCGGCGGCAGTCGCGTGGCCGCCGATGAGGGGCCGCACGGCCCAGGGAGTGCTTTCCGCATGATGCAGCGCCGACCGCAGACGTTCACGTTCTCTCCGCGCCACTCCTCGAAGCAGTCCGGGGACGGCCGCCCGGTACTCGCCGTCGGGCGCCGGGTGCTCACGACGGGGGCCGAGGGCGCCACCGGCGTGGCCCTCAGCGACGAGAACGGCATCCCTACCGGCGCGAGCGTCGCACTGGATGCCGAGGTCGAGATCGTGGCCTGGCGGCCGCGCGGGCCGAATGGGGCGCGCTACCGGGTCCGCTGCGCCGCGCAAGGTCTCGAGGGCTGGCTGGACGCCCCGAGTGTCCGTGCCCGGCCCGTGCCGCCGGCTCCCGTGCGGGTGCCGTCGGCGGTCGTCCCGCCGCCGAAGCGCACCGCCGCCCCGAAGCGCAGGACGGCCAGGTGAGAGCCGCCTCGCTCTCCTGCCCGAACATGAACCACCGGCGGTCGGACGCGCCGGTGGCCTTCTGCCCGACGTGCGGCGTCCCGGTGAATCGCCTCCGGGCGACGAGCGGGTGCACCGAGGCGCGCCACGCCGCCGCGCGCCGTCAGCAGACGGTCTTCTGCGTGGACTGCGGCACGAAGCTCATCCACGTGCACTGACGCACGGTACGCACCGCGACGGGCCCCGCATGCGAACCGCGCAGGACGGGGGGGCGAACGAGACCCATGCCGGCGGCGAGCCCGTCCGTGCCAGCGCCCCGTGCGCCCGTCCCCGGGGCGGCTCCCGAGAGGCCACACGGTCGCGGTCATGGCTCGCACATGCCGTGGCCGCCACCGCAGCGCATGCCGGGTTTTCTGCTTGACTGGCCCAGTGGCCCTGAGTAGCGTGCCGCCCCTGGCCCGCGTTCCGTCAGCTTTTCGTAAGGGTCTGGCTCTTCCAGAGCCCGGTGCCTGTGCGGCCGACCTGGCGGTGCGCCCCTCGGGTGGGAGTCTTGGGTGAGGGTCGAGCGGGCCGCGCATCGCTCCCCTGGCTCCATGGCACGCGGATGATCTGAAGCACATGGAAAAGCGATCCCACGACAAGAAACCACGTGTGCGCGAGCCGCGGCCGGGGTCCCGCACCGCGCCCGGCGCGCCGGGCGAAGTGCGCGACCGCGACGTGGTCGACTCCGCGGCCCCCGAAGAGCTCGACCAGGTGGTTTCGCTGCTCGGTGACATGGACGTCGAGATCGAGGGCGTCGACGAGACGGCGCTCGCCGAGGAGTCGGCCGACAAGCCTGCCGAGAGCGAGTGGGTCGAGGAGCCGGCCGAGGAGCAGGAGGTCGAGCGCGCCCCGGGCGAGACCGCCGACCCCGTCCGCATGTACCTCCAGGAGATGGGCGGCGTCCCGCTGCTCACCCGCGAGGAGGAAGTTGCGATCGCCAAGGAGATCGAGGCCGGCGAGCGCGACGTGCGCGAGGCCGTGTTCTCGCTCGACCTCGCGCTCGAGTACGTCATCGACCTCGGCGAGCGGCTGCGCCGCGGCGAGATCGAGGCCCGCCACGTCTTCGGGGACGACGAGCAGACGGGCGAGGCGGGGGCGGCCGAGGTTCCCGAGACCGGCCCGCGGGAGGACAAGCGGGCCGACGCCTTCTTGAAGCACGTCGGCAAGCTGAAGCGCCTCGCCACCGAGCGGGAGAAGCTGGTCGCCGAGGCCGGCAAGGCGAAGACCACCAAGACGCGCAAGGCGGCCATCGAGAAGCGGCTCGCCACCATCGCGGCGCACGTGACCGAGTGCCTGCTCGAGACGCGCGTCGGGCCGAGGCACATCGCACGTGTCGTCGACCGCCTGAAGGAGGTGCAGAAGATCGTCGACACCGAGCAGTCGTCGATGAAGCGCCTCGAAGACCGCCTCGGACACCCGGCGGCCGAGATCAGCAAGCACGCCACCAAGATCCGCAACGAAGAGAAGGACGCCATCCGCGCCTCCAGCCGGCTCTTCCACGTGTCGGCGTCGCACGTGGTCGAGGCGGCCGAGTCCATCAAGGAGGCGAAGCGCAAGATCAAGCAGGCGCTCGAAGACCTCGGCATGCCGGCCGACGCGCTCCGGACCGTGCTCTCGACCATCCGCCGCGGCGAGTGGAAGGCCTCGGAGGGCAAGCGCCGCCTGATCGAGGCGAACCTCCGCCTCGTGGTCTCGATCGCGAAGCGTTACACCAACCGCGGCCTCGGGTTCCTCGACCTGATCCAGGAGGGGAACATCGGCCTCATGCGCGCGGTCGAGAAGTTCGAGTACCAGCGTGGCTACAAGTTCTCGACCTACGCCACGTGGTGGATCCGGCAGTCGGTCAGCCGCGCCATCGCCGACCAGGCGCGGACGATCCGCATCCCGGTCCACATGATCGAGACCATCAACAAGGTCATCCGCACGTCCCGCTACCTCGTGCAGCAGTACGGCCGCGAGCCCTCGGCCGAAGAGATCGCCCAGCAGATGGAGATGCCGGCGGACAAGGTCCGCAAGGTGCTCAAGATCGTGAAGGAGCCGGTGTCGCTCGAGACGCCCATCGGCGACGACGAGGAGAGCTCGCTGGGCGATTTCGTCGAGGACCGCCAGACGCTCTCGCCGGCCGACGCCGCGATGGCGCTCTCGCTCGAGGAGCAGACGCGCAAGGTGCTCGCGACGCTCACACCGCGGGAGGAGCAGATCCTGCGGCTGCGCTTCGGCATCGGAGAAAAGTCCGACTACACGCTCGAAGAGGTGGGCCAGCGCTTCGCGGTGACGCGCGAGCGCATCCGCCAGATCGAGGCGAAGGCGCTGCGTAAGCTGCGCTCGCCGAACCGCTCGCGTGTGCTCGAGTCCTTCGTCGGGCGGCAGTAGCGGACCGTCCGAGATCGCCGACGCGCGCTGTCGGCCAGCGCACAGGTCGCACGCCATCCAGGCCATCGACGACCTCCGTGCCGACGATGCGGTCGTGCGCGTGCCCGTCGAGCGCCCGCTGCACGAGAAGGTCCTCGATCTCCATCGGCGCCGCAGCGACACGACCTGGGGCCTGACCGACTGCATCTCGTTCGTGGTCATGGGCAAACAGGGGCTCGCCGGAGCGCGCGTACCGCCACGACGACGAGCACAGCCGGGGGCTGCTGGCGGAATATCTCTCGGGGAAGGGCTGATGGCCGCCCTGTGGGGGTTGGCGGGGGCGAGACGGGCCGCGCTCGCGGTCCTTGCACCACGCGCGCCGGCGAGGAACCGCACCGTCCCACCGAAGTTGCACGTGCGCGCGGCCACTGCGGCTCGCGAGCCGAGTGGCTCTCTACCATCCTATCGAGAGCCCCTTGACGCTTTCGCCTGTCGGGCGATACGTCGAGGTCATGCGTATCGCACCCCTCGTGTGTCTCGCGATGAGCCTGGTCCTGGCGCCGACGTCGGGACGTGCGGTTCCGCCGCCACACCGGCGACATGTCTTTGCCGGCGCGATCTCACCTGATCCGGGACGCGGCCGCCCGGGTCTCATGAGGTTGCGGATGGATTGCCTCCTGTACTCCCTGGTAGGCGAGGGCGACGACTTCTGCAGCGGCAGGTACACCTGCGCGGGCGCCGCATGCCCCGTTCGCTCGGGCGTCGCCGAACTCCTGGAGCTCCCTGCGGACTTCGACGAGCGGCGCACGGACCCGAGTCGACCAGCGACGCTGGGACTGCTGAACGCTGGTGGTGGATGTACCGTCGTCGGGTCCGTGGCCTATGCCCTGACGCCTGCCATCCCGGCGTTCGCGGGGCGCTACGAATGCGTCGCCGAAGACGGCTCCCCGCTCGGCGGAGGTTTGTTCGGGATGCGTGCCATCAAGGTCAGCAAGAGGTACTACGATCTGCGCTGATCTCCGCGGCCGCGCCTGGGGCTGCGCCCCGAGCGGTGGCGCGTGCGCCGCGAGTGTGCTCGCCGCCAGGATCACTTAGGGCCTGGTACATACCGAAATTGATCGAACATGGCGGAAAGCGAAGAACGGGCGAAGCCCTTGCGCCACTGCCTAGCTGCTGCGTGGTGTCGCCGTCAGGTCCGGTTCTCGTCACTGCTGCCGATCCGGCGCTCGAGTTCCTGCAGCAGATCGAGAACCTCGCCCTCGGGTCCGTCGAGGTAGGGGGCCACGAAGCTCAGCTCCGAGAGGGTGTGCAGGATCTCGGCGATGCGGCGAGTCGGAGCCTCGATGGCCTGCGAGGTCTGCTGGCCCCGCTGCCGGCGCGAGGCGATCTCTTCGAGGATCTGGTTGTTTTCGCGGGCGACATGCTGGGCCAGTAACGCCATCACCCGCTGCAAGGTGCGCGCGGTGGCCTCGTGGTGCTCCCGTTGCATGTCCGACTCGTGCGCCTGCTGCAGCATCTGGCGCAACCGCAGCCACAGCGAAAGGGTCAGGGTGGTCAGCGCCATCTCCATCAGCAGGATCGGCAGGAAGGGGAAGGAAAAGGCGGAGCGCCAGAAGCGGTTTTCGAAATCCATCAGGACGGGCTTCTCCACGAGGAGAGCGTCGATGCCCACCAGTCCGAAGTGCAGTGCCAACCCGGCGGCCGAGCCGCCGACGGCCAGCAGGCCATAACGGCGGAGGATGGTGAGCGTCCGTGGCGTGGTTGCTGTCATGGCTCTGGCGACATTGGCAGCTTAGAGGTCGCGTTGCCGCTGCGCAAAGAAGCACAGATTCGGCATTGGCGCACCGCGGCGCCCCGTCCCGCTGCTTGCGGAGGTCACGCTTGCGACGATGGAGGCGTCCCTCCACGCATGGCTCGTGCCCGCACGTGCGGAGCCTATGCGAGAATTGGATTAGCGCATTCGTCGGACCCCTCTACGAAAGGAGGGCCGTTCATGCTTGTCCAGTCAGGGACTGTTTCCCGAGAATCCCGAAGAAGCCTTCCACCTGGTTGAGCCACGACGCGCTGGTCGGGGTGTAGTGGAAGTGGAGCCGCGGGTGCGCGACGAGCGAGGCGCGCACCTCCGGCGTGCTGTGCGTGGAGGAATTGTCGAAGATCACGTGCAGCCCCTCTGGCGTTCGATCGGCGCGGATCATCGCCATGGATGCATCGACGGTACTGGCAAGAGCCTCGCCCTGCGCAATCGGGTCCTACGGGGTGGACGCCGCAGGCTCCCCGCCGGCGGTCTCGTCCACCTCGGCCCAGAGCGCGTCGAGGTCGAGCACGAGGTCGGCGAAGCCGGGGACGGCCTCCACCGTCCCGCTCGACGCACCGAGAGCACGGGCATAGCGGCCATCCGGACCCAGCTCGAAGACCTCCACGCTGCGCAGCTGCGGGTCCACGATCCAGTACCAGCGCACGCCGAACGCCGCGTAGTCCGCCGACTTGTCGAGGCGGTCGCGACGCGCGTCGGCCGGGCGCGGCGAGACGACCTCGATGGCGACGTCGGGCGGCACGTCGACGGGGCCGCGCGGCGGGAGCGGCGGATGGCCGGGGAACCAGGCGACCAGGTCGGCCTTGCGGCCGCGCCGGCGCGCGATGGCCAGCTTCACCTCGGAGCCGTACAACCGTCCCTTACGCGCGCGGAGCCACGGCCGCAGCACGCCGATCAGCCACATCACGACGGCTTCGTGCACGAGGTCCGCCATCTCCTCCTCCACCACGACCCCGTCCACGAGCTCGCCCGCGTCGTCCTCCGGCAGCTCGGCCCATTCGTCCACGGTGAGCCGGCGCTCGGCGGCTGGCGTCGCGGCAGACGTCTCGGCCATCCAGGCGACCGTGTACCACGGTCACGCCCGCCCGGCACACCGCCCCGCGGCTCAGCGTCCGCCGGCGACGGTCACGGTCTGGCCGTCCTCGAGCCCGGGCGCGTCGCCCACCACCACCTGCTGGCCACCGGCCAGCCCGCCCGCGACCTGCACCTGGTCTCCGAGCTCCGCTCCCGGTGCGACCGGAGTGCGGCGCACGCGGCCGTCCGCCACCACCCAGGCGAATGCGCCGCCCTGGTCGCGGCGCACCGCGGCCTGCGGCACGAGCACCGCACCCCCGCCCGCCGGCGCCTGCGGCCGTTCGAAGAACGTGATGCGCGCGCTCATGTCGGGCCAGAGCCGGTCGTCCGGCTTCTCGATCTGCACCTCGACGCGCAGCGTGCCTTTCTGGCGGTCGACCTGCGGGTAGAGCTTCACGACGTGCGCCGCGTAGCGCGCCTCGGGCCAGGCGTCGGGTACGACCTCGGCGCGCTGCCCCTGGCGGAGCTTGGCCAGCTCGCTCTCGGTCACGTCGACCTGGCCGCGCAGGTCCTCCAGGTTCGCCATGCGGATCAGGTCGCCCGAGCCCGAGAAGCCGCCCGGGACGGCGATCTCGCCCACCTCCTTGAGCTTGGCGAGGATCACGCCGCTGCGCGGGGCGCGCAGCGTCGTGTACTCGAGCGCGACGCGCACCTGCTCGAGCTCGGCCTCGGCCTGGGCGACGCGCGCCGCCGCCTGCTCGGTCCTGGCGCGCTGCACGTCCAGCTCGTCGCGCGACACGATGCCGCGGCGCGCGAGCGGCTCGACGCGCGCCAGCTGCGCGCGCTGGAGGCGCGCGTCCGCCCGCGCCAGGCCGAGGTTCGCCTCGGCGCGCTGCACTGCCGACTCGTACTCGCGCGCGTCGAGCTGGACGAGCGCGTCGCCGGCCTGCACGCGGTCGCCCTCCTCGACGAGGTAGCGGTCGATGCGGCCCGCGACGCGCACGCCGATGGCGATGTAACGATCGGCGCTGACCACGTAGCCGGCGCCCGAGATGACCGGGACGAGCGGGGCCTCGCTGCCGTCCGCCGGCAGCGCCGTGACGCCGGCCACCTCGACCCGCGGCGCCGTGCTCGCCGCAAGCCGCCACGCGAGGCCGCCCGCGGCCAGCAGGGTCACCGCGGCTGCGACGACGAGGCCGCGGCGCCGGCGGCGGTGCGCCGGTGCCGCACCTGCCGCATCGCGCGGCAGCCGCAGCGCTTCGAGGTTGCGGCGCATCTCCTCGCCGGGATCGGGGGCGCGCTCGGGCGTCATGCGGAGAACCCGGCGGCACGCGCGGAGGAGCGCGCGATCATGCGCGGTGCAGCGCCTCGATGACGCGCAGGTTGGCGGCGCGCCACGCCGGCCCGAGGCCGCCGACGATGCCGATGGCGGCCGCGAAGCCGACACCGAGCCAGACGCCAGCCCAGGTGGGCTCGAGCAGCACCGTCGCCACGCTGAAGGTCATCATGCTGAACGCCACCCCCCGGAGCAACGTGTTCACGGCCAGCATCGCGGCCAGCGAGAGCCCGAGCCCGGCCACCAGCCCGCCGGCCGCGAGCAGCACCGATTCGGCGAGGAACGACAGCAGGATCGCGCCGCGTCCGAAGCCCAGCGCGCGCAGCGTGCCGATCTCGGCGGTACGGTTGGCCACCGCCGCGTACATGGTGTTCAGCGCGCCGAAGGTCGCGCCGGTCGCCATCACCACGGCCAGCGTCAGCACCAGCACGTACAGCGCGTTCGCGGTCTCGGCCTGCTCCTCGTAGTAGACGGTCTCGGGCTTCGCCTCGAGCGTGAAGCGGCCGTCGCGGTCGATTCGCCGGATGACCTCCGTCGGGTCGACCCCGGGCGCGACCGTGAGCCGCACGGCCGAGTAGCCCTGGCGCCGGGTGTCGTCCTGCACGTCGTTCACGTGCGCCCAGATCTCGCTGTCGAAGGCCGTGCCCCCCGAGTCGAAGATGCCGACGACCGTCCACTGCCGCCGCCCGAAGTCGGCCACGCCGCCGACGCGCAGGCCGTAGCGACGCGCGGCACCCGTGCCGACCACGATCTCGCCGAGGTTCGGGCGGAAGCTGCGGCCCTCGACGAGGCGGACGCGTGAGTGCACCTGGAAGGCGACCGGCTCGACGCCGCGCACGAGCACGTTCTCGCGCCCGCCGCCTGCCACGCGGATGAAGGGCTGGTTCACCAGCTGCGCCGACGCCAGCGGCGTGCCGTCGGGTGCGGCCGCCACCCCCGGCATGGCGCGCAGGATCTGCGCGGCCTCGCGCGGGAGCTGGCTCGAGCCGTCATTGGTCGCCCCCTTGCGCATCACCACCAGGTTCCGTGGCTCGCCGGCGGCGACCAGGATGCGCTGCAGCCCGCCGACCAGCGCCGCGAGCAACATGGTGGCGGCCACGACGAGCGCGATGCCGCCCGCGCTGAAGGCGCTCGTCCAGCGCCGCACGAGCAGGTTGCGGACGTTGTAGCGCAGCGGAACGGCCATCGCGGCGACCACGCCACTCAGAAGAGCTTGCGCAGCGCTGCGACCACGTCGAGGCGTGCGCCGTTCCACGCCGGCACGGCGCCCGAGACGAAGCCGACGACGACCGCCACCGCGACCCCCTGCAACGCCACCTCGGGCGACATGCGGAAGCCGCTGAGCGGCCCGAGGAAGTTGTTGCCCCCCGTCTTCCCGGCCGCGGCCAGCGCGGTCAGGATGCCGTAGGCGGCGCCGGCGCCGAGCACGCCGCCGACCAGCCCGACCAGCGTCGACTCCGCCAGCAGCGCGCCCAGGATCGGGCGGCGGCGGAAGCCCAGGCTCTTCAGGATCGCGATCTCGGGGATCCGCTCGCGGACGCCCATGGCCGCGGTATTGGCAGCGATCAGCACGACCGCGCCCACGACCAGGACGCCGACGGCGAGGATCAGCCGCATGAGCCCCTGGAACGACGACAGGAAGCTCGCGAAGAACGCCTGCTCGGTCTCGGCGGTCACCTCGGCCTCGGCGTTGCGGAACATGGTGTCCACGGTGCGCAGGATGCCGTCCACGTCCTCGGGGCGCTCGGCCCGCAGCCACAGCATGCCGACCAGGCGCATGCCGCCGCGCGGCGCCATCGCCTCCTCGAGGTACTTGCGGTTGAACCAGAGCATCACCGGGTTGCCGGTGGCGGCGGGGATCACGCCGACGATCTGCAGGCTCAGGTCCACCGGGAAGACCGTGCCGCGGAGCGTGACCTCCTGCCCGACGTGCCACCCGAACCGCCGGAAGGTCTCCTCCCCGACCAGCGCCCCGTTGCGGATGCGCCGGAAGCGCTCGAGCGCCTCGGGGGCGATGCCGTAGTCGGGCCACACCCCGGCGACGGTCTCGGGGTCGATGGCGAAGTTGGGGAACATGTTCTTCGGCTCGTCGTAGATGCCGCCGAACCAGGAGAACTGGTTCACCGCGGCCACGCCGGGGATGGCCTTCACGCGCTGCACGTACGACAGCGGCAGCCAGTAGGTGAGCCCGGCCTCGTGGTGCACGCTGATGCGCGCCTTCGACGAGGTGCGCTCGAACAGCGCGTTCAGCGCCGACGGCAGCGTGAGCACCGCGCAGACGAGGAAGATCGAGAGCGCCACCGACAGCGTGGTGAGCGCCGTGCGCAGCGGGTGCCGCAGCAGGTTGCGCAGCACGAACCCGGTCCAGGTCACGGGCGGCCCCCGCCGGCGAACGGCGTCACGCCGCCACCCCACCGTCCACCAGCACGCCCTTGTCGAGCCGGATCACGGTGTCCACGAAGGCCTCCGCGCGCGGGTCGTGGGTCACCATCACGATGGTCTTCCGGAAGGCGCGGTTCAGCTCGCGCAGCAGCCCGAGGATGGCGGTCGCCGACTTCGCGTCGAGGTCGCCAGTCGGCTCGTCGGCCACCAGCAGGTCCGGATCGGTGACGACGGCGCGCGCGATCGCCACGCGCTGCTGCTCGCCGCCGGACAGCTCGCTGGGGCGATGGCGGGTGCGGTGCGCCAGGCCGACCGCCCCGAGCGCGGCCTCCGCCCGCCGGCGCCGCTCCGGCCGCGGCAGCGCGGTGAGCAGCAGCGGCAGCTCGACGTTCTCGATCGCGCTCAGCACCGGCAGCAGGTTGTAGAACTGGAAGACCAGGCCCACGTGGCGGGCGCGCCACGAGGCGAGCGCGTCGTCGGCCATCCCCGAGAGCGGCTGGCCGGCGACCACGACCTCGCCGGCGTCCGGGCGGTCGAGGCCGGCCAGCAGGTGCAGTAGCGTGCTCTTGCCCGAGCCCGACGGGCCCATGAGCGCGACGAAACGCCCGGCTGCGATGTGGAGGCTCACGTGCTCGAGCGCATGGACCACGTCCACGCCGCGGCGGTACCAGCGCGAGACGTCGCGTACGTCGATCATCGGCCGGGGTGCCCCGCACAGGCTCTGCCGCCCGGGGTGAGGCCGTTCAAGTCGCCACCGATCCGTGCCGACATGCCAATCAGGAGGATCAGCAGATGTCCATGACCATCGCCAGCGTCCCGGATGCGGCGCTGCTGCCCGCAGCCGCCGCGGCCGCGCCGACCGAGCAGGGAGTGGCGGCGACCCGCAAGGCGCTCGACCACCAGGAGCTGATGGGACGCGCAGCCGTACAGCTCATCGAGGAGTCGGCGGTAGCGCCACCACCGCCGGAACCCGCCAGGGGGAGCCGGGTCTCGCGCGTCGCGTGACCCCTTCCGCTGGCGCGACTTGACGCGCGGGGCACGGCCCGCAAGGCTGCGAGCCGTGCCGGACGCGCCGCCGCCGCTCCCGTCGAGCACCGTCATCCTGCTCCGTGAGACGCCGGGCGCCGACGAACCCTTCAGCCTGCTCATGCTCGAGCGCCATGGGAGCGTCGCGTTCCCCGGCGCGCACGCGTTCCCGGGCGGCGTGGTCGACCCGGGCGACCACGAACCGCACGGCGCCGAGCTGCCGGCAGGGCAGGCGTGGGCTGCGCCCGGCGAGGGCGACGGGCCGCAGGACGCGCTGCCCTACTGGATCGCCGCGGTCCGCGAGGCCTTCGAGGAGGTCGGCCTCCTGCTCGCCCGCCGAGCCGGCCGCGCGCTCGAGGGGCCGCTCGGCGACGAGATCCTCGCGCTGCGCGCCCGGCTGCACGCACGCGAGCCCTTCGCGGCGCTGCTCGCCGAGCACGATCTCGTCCCGGCCACCGCGGGCCTGCACTACTTCGCCCGCTGGATCACGCCGAAGCAGAATCCCAGGCGCTTCGACACGCGCTTCCTGGTCGGCCGTGCGCCGGTGGGCCAGGAGCCCTGCGTGGACGGGACCGAGACGGCGAGCTGCCGCTGGCTCGGGCCGCGAGCGGCGCTCGCCGCGTACGAGGGCGGGGAGATCCAGCTGATCCCGCCGACAGTCCGCACGCTCGACGACCTGGTGCGCTTCGAGAGCGTCGAGAGGGTGCTGGCCGACGCGCTCGGACGGGTGGTGCGCGCCATCCAGCCCGAGGTCGTGACCGTCGGGGGCACGCCGGCGCTCCGCTACCCGGACAATACGGGGCATGCGGACGTCGCGCCGCGGACGCTGGTCCTCCGCGAGGGCCGCTGGCGAACGGCGCGCTGAGCGGGCCGGCTGCCGCTCCCCGGCGCTCGCACCGGAGCGGGGGCGGCGACCCCCTATCGTGACGCCCGTCGCGGCGGGCCGCCGCCGTCGCCGCGCGTGTCCACCGCCGCGTCGGCCGGCCGGAAATCGGCCAGGGCCGCCACCAGCGTCGCGGGCTCGACGGGCTTGGCCAGGTGCAGCTGGAATCCCGCGGCCAGCACGGCGTCCCGATCTTCCGGCCGTGCGTACGCCGTCAGCGCGATGGCGGGCACCGTGCCGCCGCGGGCAGGGCCCCGGCTGCGCAGGCGCCGGATCAGCTCGAACCCGTCACAATCCGGCATGCCGATGTCCGAGACCAGCACGTCGGCCGGACGGCGCTCGAACAGGTCAAGCGCCTCGGCTGCCGAGTGCGCGACCTGCACGTCGCCGCCGTAGAGCGAGAGCAGCGTCTGCAGCACCTCGGCGGTCGCGACGTCGTCGTCCACCAGCAGCACGCGCAGCCCATCGAGCGATTCGCCCGCCACCGCGAGCGGCTTGATCGCGCCGCGCGCCTCGCCCACCGGCGGCAGCGGCAGCTCGACGGTGAAGGTGGCGCCCTTGCCCTCCCCGGGGCTGTCCACGCGCACCGTGCCGCCGTGCAGCTCGGTCAGGTGGCGGACGATGGCCAGGCCCAGACCGAGCCCGCCGTGCTGGCGGCCCGGCGTGCTGTCGGCCTGGTGGAAGCGATGGAACACGAAGGGCAGGAACTCCCGGGGAATGCCCTGGCCGGTGTCGCTGACGCGCAGCACGGCCGTGTCGCCGTCGCGATGAAGCGTCACGCCGACCCGCCCGCCGCGCGGCGTGAACTTGACCGCGTTCGTCAGCAGGTTCCAGGCGACCTGCTGCAGCCGGGCCGTGTCGCCGACCAGCCGCGCCGTCTCGCGCTCCATGGTCACGTCGAGCGTGATGTTCTTGCCGGCGGCCGCCGGCCGCACCGAGTCGAGCGCCTCCTGCACGCTCTGCGCGAGATCCATCGGCCTGGGGTCGAGCCGGAGCTTGCCGGCGACGATCGCGGACACGTCGAGCAGGTCCTCGATGAGCCGTGACTGCATGTGCGCGCTGCGCTCGATCGACTCGAGTGCGGCTCGCGTCTCCTCCGGCGTCAGCGTCCCGGACCGCAGCAGATCCGACCACGCGAGGATGGGCGTGAGCGGGGTCCTGAGCTCGTGCGACAGCGTGCCGAGGAAGTCGTCCTTGGCGCGGCTCGCGCCCTCGGCGGACATGCGCGCCGCGCGCTCGCGCTCGAGCAGCGCCGCACGCTCCTCGGCGAGCCGGCGCTGGTCGTCGACGTCGGTGAAGGTCCCGAGAACGCGCACGACCCGCCCCGCGTCGTTGCGGACCGCCGTGCATCGCCCCGCGTGCCAGCGGTAGGCGCCGTCGCGCCGCCGCAGCCGCACCTCGTACTCGAGCGGCTCGCCGCTCCGCTGCACGAAGGCGTTCCGCCCCCCGAATCCCGCGTGGACGTCGTCGGCGTGCAGGGCGCGCGTCCAGCCCTCGCCGGCCGACTGCTCCGGGGTGAGCCCCGTGTAGTCGCACCAGCGCGTGTTGAAGAACTCCATGGCGCCGCTCGGGGTCGACATCCAGACCATGAGCGGCAGCATCTCGGTGAGGATACGGTAGCGCTCGAGCGCGTCGGCCTTCCCGCGCAGGGCCTCCTGCTCGGCGGCGGCGAGCCGCGCGCGGTCGATCGCCAGCGCGCCCGGGACGGCGAGCAGCTGGAGCAGCCGCGCCTCCTCCTCGCTGAAGCGTCGTCCGGCCGCGTGCTCGACGGCGAGCGTGCCGAGCCGCCGCTGGCCCACGCGCAGCGGCGCGGAGCGGCGCGTGGGTCGGGGGCTGGCGGGCAGCGGTGGACCGGTGGCGATCGGTGCCGCCCCGTCGAACTCGACGGTCACACGCTCGGCGCCGAGCTGCTCGCGCACGCTCGCGGCGACGGCCGGCGCCACCTCATGCGGATGCAGGGCTTCCAGCGCTGCCTGCGCGACGCGCTCGAGGTGCAGCGCGTGCCGCGCGCTCGCCTCGGCGTCGGCGCGCGCCCGCTCCGCGGCGTCGCGGTCGGCCTCTGCGCGGTCGAGGCGCCTGGCGCCGAGCCACACGAAGGTGGTCAGGATGGCCACGTCGAAGAGCAGGTGGAACACGCTGTCGGCGTTGCCCTGCCGCAGGCCGAGCTGCTCGCCGAGGACTTCCAGCCCTTCCAGCGTCACCGGAGCGATCACGGCCAGCGGCAGCACGATCCGCAGCGCCGACGCGCCGGGTCCCTGGCCACCGAGCACGCCCGCGATGCCGCGGTCGGGGTACGCCAGGAGGATCGCGTTGCCCGCCGCGCCGATCGCCACGGCGGTGGGGATCGCC
>Ga0316622_100001734_pt1 | contig 14555 bp, 13 predicted proteins | sample OWC_Aug_OW2_C1_D_FD_207646 | JGI IMG/M metagenome (GOLD analysis project Ga0316622, IMG submission 207646) | Wetland soil microbial communities from Old Woman Creek delta, Ohio, United States - OWC_Aug_OW2_C1_D5_C | ecosystem: Environmental > Terrestrial > Soil > Wetlands | place: USA: Ohio... | reverse complement strand
CGGAGTTCAAGGTGTCGCGAAGCCTGGCCAAGACCCTCCGCAACCGTGGATTCGGAACCACCGTCGATCGTGCGTTTGGAGAGGTCGTGCAGATGTGCGGCGCCCACGAGCTGCGCCCGGAGGGTACTTGGATCTCGCCGGACATGGCGGCTGCCTACCGTCGGCTGCACGATCTCGGATTTGCGCACTCGGTCGAGACCTGGCTCGACGGCGAGCTGGTCGGGGGGCTCTATGGCGTGGCACTGGGAGCGGTGTTCTTCGGTGAATCGATGTTCAGCGTGGCGCGCGACGCGTCCAAGGTCGCCCTGGCGCGACTCGTCGAGGGGGCCCTCGCTCGCGGCGTCGACATGATCGATTGCCAGGTGGCGAGCGAGCACCTGCAGAGCCTCGGCGCGCGCGAGATTCCGCGCCGGGAGTTCGTCGCGCGTTTGGAAGCTGCCATACCGGACCTCGCGACCGGCCCGGCGTGGCGGGAAACCTGAATTGCATTGCAGCAGGCCTTTATGCAGAATTCGCGCGGCCCGCGGGGCTGCAGTGAGGGTGCATGGCGAAGGAAGACGCAATTCAGATGGAAGGGCGGGTGGTTGAAACCCTGCCGAACACGACATTTCGTGTCCAGCTGCAGAACGGTCACATCGTGACCGCCCATATCTCGGGCAAGATGCGCAAGAACTACATCCGCATCCTCACCGGTGACGCAGTCACGGTGGAAATGACGCCGTACGACCTGACGAAGGGAAGAATCGTCTACAGAGGAAGATAAGAAAGGGGATAGTGATCAGGGGGTAGGGGATAGTGAAGAAGGCCGGCATTGCCGGCCGTTCTTTTTCCTACTATCCCCTATCCCCTGGTCACTATCCCCTTCCGCGCCGCTCATTCGAGCAGCGCGGGCTCCTCCGCCGAACGGGTCTCGACCTTCAACTGCTCGTCCGGGCCCACGCTCACGAACGCGTGGCCGCCTTTCACGAGGCGCCCGAACAGCAATTCCTCGGCGAGCGGCCGCTTGATGTGCTCCTGGATCACACGCGCCATCGGGCGCGCGCCCATCTTCGGGTCGTAGCCGCGCTTCGCGATCCACAGGCGCGCGTCGTCTTCGACGTGCAGCGCCACGCCCTTCTGCTCGAGCTGCGCCTCCACTTCGACCAGCAGCTTGTCCACGACGCGCTGGATGGTTTGTTCGTCCAGCCCCTCGAACTGCACGATGGCATCGAGGCGGTTGCGGAACTCCGGCGCGAACAGGCGGCGGATCGCCTCCATGCCGTCCGGCGCATGGTCCTGCGTCACGAAGCCGATGGAGGCGCGGGCCATGTCCGCGGCACCCGCATTGGTCGTCATGACGATCACGACGTGGCGGAAGTCCGCCTTGCGGCCGTTGTTGTCCGTGAGCGTGCCGTGGTCCATCACCTGCAGGAGCAGGTTGAAGACGTCGGGATGCGCCTTCTCGATCTCGTCGAGCAGCAGCACGCAGTGCGGGTTCTTGGTGATCGCCTCGGTGAGCAGCCCGCCCTGGTCGAAGCCGACGTACCCCGGCGGCGCGCCGATCAGTCGGGACACCGTGTGGCGCTCCATGTATTCGGACATGTCGAAGCGCACCAGCTCGACTCCCATCACCAGCGCGAGCTGGCGGGTCACCTCGGTCTTGCCCACGCCGGTCGGACCCGCGAACAGGAAGGATCCCACGGGCTTGCGCTGGTCGCCGAGTCCCGAGCGCGACATCTTGATGGCCGACGACAATGTCTCGATCGCCTTGTCCTGCCCGTAGATCACGAGCTTCAGGTTGCGCTCGAGGTTGCGCAGCACGTCGCGGTCGCTCGAGGAGACGGTCTTGGGCGGGATGCGCGCGATCCGCGCCACCACGTCCTCGATCTGCTCCACCGTGACGGTCTCCAGCCGCTCGCCCGCGGGCTTCAGCCGCTGGCGGGCGCCGGCCTCGTCGATCACGTCGATCGCCTTGTCGGGCAGGTGCCGGTCGTTGATGTGCCGGGCGGAGAGCTCGGCCGCGGCGCGCAAGGCGTCGTCCGTGTAGCGGATGCCGTGGTGCTCCTCGAACTTCGACCGCAGGCCGTGCAGGATCGCCACCGTCTCCTCGACCGTGGGCTCCACGATATCGATCTTCTGGAAACGTCGCGTCAGGGCGTGGTCTTTCTCGAAAATTCCACGATATTCCTGGTAGGTGGTCGAGCCGATGCAGCGCAACTCGCCATTCGCAAGCGCCGGCTTGATCAGGTTGGACGCGTCCATGACGCCACCGGAGGCCGCACCGGCGCCGATCACCGTGTGAATCTCGTCGATGAACAGGATCGCACCCGGCTGCTTCTTGAGCTCGGAGAGGACCGCCTTCAGGCGCTTCTCGAAATCGCCCCGGTACTTCGTGCCAGCGATCAGCGCACCCAGGTCGAGCGAAAACACCGTGCTGCCGGCCAGGACCTCGGGAACCTTGCCCTCGACGATCAGCCGCGCCAGCCCCTCGACCAGCGCGGTCTTGCCGACACCCGCCTCGCCCACGTAGAGCGGGTTGTTCTTGCGGCGGCGGCAGAGGATCTCGACGGTGCGCTCGATCTCGAGCTGCCGGCCGATGAGCGGGTCGATGCGACCGTCCTCCGCAAGTCGATTCAGGTTCGTCGCGTATTTCTCGAGCGCGGAGCTGCCCTCCGCCTCGCGCTCGCCTTCGACCTGCGCCGGCTCGTCGCCGCGCGCGTCGCGCTCGTCGCCGGTCTTCGACAGCCCGTGCGAGATGTAATTGACGACGTCGAGCCGGGAAACGTCCTGCAGCGTGAGCAGATAGGCGGCGTGCGAGTGCTTTTCGCTGAAGATCGCCACCAGCACGTTCGAGACGGACACCTCCTTCTTGCCGCTCGACTGGACGTGGAACACGGCCCGCTGCAGCACGCGCTGGAACCCGAGGGTCGGCTGGACCTCGCGTTCGTCGTCCTGTTTCAGCCGCGGGGTGGTCTGTTCGATGAATTCCTCAAGTTCCTTGCGCAGGCGCGTCGCGTCCGCGCCGCAGCCGCGCAGGATCTCGCGCACCTTCGGCGTATCGATGATGGCGAGCAGCAGGTGCTCGACCGTCATGAATTCGTGCCGGGCCTCCCGGGCGGACTGGAAGGCCTCATTCAGGCAGATCTCGAGTTCGCTGCTTAACACGGCTTCAGGCCTCTTCCATCGTGCACAGGAGTGGATGCTGGTGCTGTCGCGCGTAGGTGGTGACCTGCGCCACCTTGGTCTCGGCGATCTCGTAGGTGTAGACCCCGCACACGCCCTTGCCCCTCGTGTGCACCTCGAGCATGACGCGGGTGGCCGTCGTGCGATCCAGGCCGAAAATGTGCTCGAGTACGTCCACAACGAACTCCATCGGGGTGTAGTCGTCGTTCAGCAGGACGACCTGGTACAGCGGCGGACGCGCCAGCTTCGGCTTCGCTTCCTCCACCACCAGGCCGTGGCCGTGCTGTGTCTGTTCCTCGCTCATGCCCTGTCGAAGCTCCCGCCATCCCTATATAGGGCCACGCTTGTCCGCTGACAAGCTTACGACTCGGGATCCGTGGATCCGTTCGCCGGATCCGATATTTGTGCACTTGTCTTGAGGCATCGTCCCGCATGTCCGTATCATGCGGCGTCCCGGCGGCCACACCGGCCGGACGGATGAGAACGCGCCCTCAATGCAGCTGCCACAGAGCCTGTCCCGCCTCGCCTCGATCGCAGAGGGCGCCCGGTCCGACCGCTGGATCAAGTCCCTCCCGTTGTGGGTCTCCGTTGCCCTGGTCCTGCTGCTGGCCTGGCAGCTGGTCCAGGTCACCTGGACCCTGCTGGGTTCCCGCAAGGCGCCGGGCGCCGGGAGCCCGACGCCGGCAGCGACGCTTCCGGCCCGCCAGGCATTCGACGTCGGGTCCATCGTCAATGCCCACCTGTTTGGCGTCGCCGGCGCCCCGGCGGCCGGCGAGACGGACCCGAACGCCGTCGCTGCCACCCAGATGAACCTCGTGCTGGTTGGCACCATCGCACAGAGCGATCCGCAGCTCGGTTATGCCATCATCGGCGAGAGCGCGGCCGCGGCCAAGGTTTACGCGGTCGGCAAGACCATCACGGGAGGCACGAAGCTGCACTCCGTCTATGCGGACCGCGTGATCCTCGACCGAGGTGGCAAACTCGAGGCCCTGCTGCTGCCACGGAAGTTCCAGGGTGGCGGCCCGCCCCCACCCGCGGCGACCGCCGGCCCGCCGCCGGACGCGATGCTGGGTGACCGGCTGCGCCAGCTCGCGGCACAGAACCCCGGCGCGATCACGGAGATCCTGCGCCCCCAGCCGGTCTTCGCGAATGGCCAGCAGCGCGGATACCGGGTATACCCCGGCCGGAACCGCGCGCAGTTCACGCGGCTCGGCCTGATGCCGGGCGACCTCGTGACGGCGATCAACGGCACGCCGCTCGACGACCCGGCGCGTGGCATGGAGATCCTGCAATCCATGAACTCCGCGGTGGAGGTCACGGTGACGGTCGAACGCAACGGACAACCCACGCAGATCAACATCAATAATGCCCAGGTCGCCGCAGACGCGGCAGCCGCGGCGGCCTCGCCCGCGTCGATCCCGGTCAGCGAGATACCGGAAGCGTCAGGGGAACAGGACCCATCGGAGTGACGATGAAACCCAAGCTGCTGAATCGAGTCGCCCACGCCTTCGCCGGCGGCACGCTGGCGCTGGTGCTCGCACTCGCAATGCCGGCGGCCGTGTGGGCCCAGGCCCCGGCCCAGGGCGCCATCACCCCGAACTACAAGGACGCGGACCTCTCGCAGATCATCGAGGCGGTCAGTGCAGTCACCGGCAAGAATTTCATCGTCGACCCACGGGTGCGCGCCCAGGTAACGATGCTCTCCTCCACGCCGATGTCCCCGGCGGCCTTCTACGAGGCGTTCCTCTCGATCCTCCAGGTGCACGGCTTCGTCGCGGTTCCCGCGGGCGACGTGATCAAGATCATCCCGGACGCGAATGCCCGCCAGGTCCCCGCCAACGACCTGCCGTCGCGCGTCAGCGCCACCTCCGACGAGATCGTCACGCAGGTCATCGCCGTCAAGAACGTGAGCGCCGCGCAACTGGTGCCCATCCTGCGGCCGCTCATCCCGCAGTACGGCCACCTCGCCGCCTACCCGGCGTCGAACATGCTGATCATCTCGGACCGTGCGTCGAACGTGAACCGCATGGTGCGCATCATCCAGCGCATCGACCAGACGGGTGACGAGAACATCGACGTCATCCCGATGGAGCACGCGAGCGCCGTGGACGTCGTGCGCATCGTCAATACGCTTTACACCGGCGCGGCTGCGGAAGGCGGCGGCATGCCGACCGTGAAGATGGTGGCCGACGAACGCACCAACAGCGTGCTGGTGAGCGGCGAGAGCTCGCAACGGCTGCGGCTCAAGACCCTCATCACGCACCTCGACACACCGCTCGAGGCCGGCGGCGACACCCAGGTGCGGTATCTTCGTTATGCGGACGCCGAGAAGATCGCGCAGAAGCTGACCGGGCAGATCCAGGGGATCACCGCCGCGGCGGCGACCGGCGGCGGCGGAGCAGCGGGCGCGGCGCCCGCACTGGCGTCCGCCGGTGTCGACAAGAGCATCACGATCTGGGCCGAGCCGCAGACCAACGCCCTCATCGTCACGGCCCCGCCCAAGGTCATGCGTTCGGTGATGTCGATCGTGGATCGGCTTGACATCCGCCGCGCACAGGTGCTGGTCGAGGCGATCCTGGTCGAGATGTCGGTCGACAAAGCCATGGACCTCGGCATCAACTGGGCCATCCTCGACCGTGATCCGAACGGCGTCGTGCTGCCCGCAGGCGGATTCATCCAGCCGATCGACGGGACCGGGCTCGGGCAGATTCTGCAGGGCATCCTGAAGCCCGACAGCGTCACCGGACTGCCGAGCGGCCTCACCCTGGGCGTTGGCGAGATCGTGCAGGACGGCCTGAGCTGGGCGGCCATCATCCGGGCACTGAACGGCATCGGCAACACGAACATCGTCGCTACGCCCTCGGTCGTGACCCTTGACAACGAGGAGGCCGAGATCAAGATCGCCCAGGAAGTGCCGTTCATCACCGGCCAGTACACCAACCAGGGCGTGAGCGGCGGTCAGGGCAACGTCAACCCGTTCACGACCGTGCAGCGCGAGGAAGTCGGCAACATCCTCAAGATCACGCCGCAGATCAACGAGGGCGACTCGGTCATGCTCAAGATCTCGCAGGAGGCCTCGAGCATCGCGGCGAGCTCGCAGCAGGTGAGCAGCACCGACCTGATCACCAACAAGCGCACCATCACCACCAACGTGATGGTCGAGGACGGCGGCATCATCGTGCTCGGCGGCCTCATCTCCGACGAGGTGCGCGAGGGCAAGTCGCAGGTTCCATTCCTGGGCTCGATCCCCATCATCGGCGAGCTCTTCAAGACGCGCAGCGTCGACAAGGTCAAGACCAACCTGATGGTGTTCATCCGGCCCACCATCCTGCGTGACGGCGTGGATGCGGCGATCGAGACGAACGCCAAGTACAACTACCTGCGCAAGCTGCAGCTCGAGCGCCACGATGGCAAAGTGCCGCTGATGATCGGCGAGCGCCAGCCCACGCTGCCTGCGCTCGAGGAGCTCGTCGACCCGGAACTCGTGAACCCGGTGCACCCGGCTGCCCCGCCGACCGCCGCGCCCGCGCAGACGACGCCTGCTCCGGCACCCGTGCAGACGACGGAGCCGTTCGGGACCACGCCGGCCCCGGCTCAGGAGCCGCCTGCGCCGGCACCGACGCCGCCGGCGGAGGACAAGACTCCGTGAGCACCGCCTCGACCGACGAAGCCATCCTGGCCGCAGCGGACCGGGTCACCGACCCCCTGCGGCCGGTGGCTTTCGCGTTCGCCAAACGCCACGGAGTGCTCGTGCGCGCGGTCGAGGATGATTCGGCCGATGTCGTGGTCCGCACGGGCGCCTCGCCGCTCGCAGTAGCCGAGGTCCGTCGCCACCTCCGCCGGCCCCTGAAGCTCGAGCGCGTGGACGCGGATCGCTTCGAAACGCTGCTGCGGCAGGTCTACGAGGCGGGATCCGGCACTACCATGGACGCAATGGGCGGGTTCGAGGAAGAGACGGACCTCGCCGACCTGGCACAGGACATCCCCGAGCCCTCAGACCTGCTCGAGAGCGAGGACGAGGCGCCAGTCATCCGCCTCATCAACGCGCTCCTCACCCAGGCCGTGAAGGAGAACTCGTCGGACATCCACATCGAGCCGTTCGAGAACCGGCTGGTGATCCGCTTCCGGGTGGACGGCGTGCTGCGCGAGGTGCTGCAGACCAAGCGCGCCGTGGCGCCCCTGATCGTTTCGCGCATCAAGGTCATGTCGCGGCTCGACATTGCGGAGAAACGGCTGCCACAGGACGGCCGCATCTCGCTGCGCATCGCCGGCCGCGCCGTGGACGTCCGCGTCTCCACGATCCCCGCCGGCCACGGCGAGCGCGTCGTACTGCGCCTGCTCGACAAGCAGGCGGGTCGGCTGGACCTGGCCTCGCTCGGCATGGACCCGGTGACCCAGGCCAGCGTGGACGAGCTGATCCACAAGCCGAATGGCATCCTGCTCGTGACGGGCCCCACCGGCTCCGGCAAGACCACGACGCTGTACGCGGCCCTCGATCGCATCAACGATCGGACGCGCAACATCATGACGGTCGAGGACCCGATCGAGTACTACATCGACGGCATCGGCCAGACGCAGGTCAACACGCGCGTCGAAATGACGTTCGCGCGCGGGCTGCGGGCCATCCTGCGCCAGGACCCGGACGTGGTGATGGTCGGCGAAGTCCGCGACCTCGAGACCGCCCAGATCGCGGTGCAGGCGAGCTTGACCGGTCACCTCGTGATGTCCACCCTGCACACCAACACCGCGGTGGGCGCAGTAACACGCCTGCGCGACATGGGCATCGAGCCGTTCCTGCTGTCCTCCAGCCTGATCGGCGTGCTGGCCCAGCGGCTGGTGCGCGTGCTGAACCCGACGACGCGCGAAGCCTATACCGCGGGCGAGTACGAGCGTCGGCTGCTGAACCTTCCCGACGACGCGCCCTCGCCCACGCTCTACCGGCCCAACCCGCGGGATCCGTCCGGCGGCTACAAGGGACGCACGGGCATCTACGAACTCGTGCTCATCGACGAGCACATGCGGGCCATGATCCACGACGGGGCCTCGGAACTCGAACTCGAGCGCCACGCGCGCACGCGCACGCCCGGCATCCGCGACGACGGCCGGACCAAGGTCCTGGCCGGCGTCACGACGATCGAGGAAGTCCTCAAGGTCACCCGCGAGGACTGACGCATGGGAGCCTTCGAGTACGTTGCGGTCGATGCTGCCGGCCGTGAACGCAAGGGCGTCCTGGAAGGGGATACGCCGCGCCACGTGCGCCAGCTGCTGCGCGAACAGAGCCTGCTGCCGGTTTCGGTCGAGGAGGTGCTGGAGCAGGAGGCCGCGCGCGGCCGCCAGCGATTCACGTTCCAGTTCCAGCGCGGACTGAGCCCCTCGGACCTCGCACTCGTGACGCGCCAGCTCGCCACCCTGGTGAAATCCGCGTTGCCGCTCGAGGAAGCGCTGCTCGCCGTTTCGCAGCAGACGGACAAGCCTCGCGTGCGCAGCATCATCCTCGGCGTGCGCTCGAAGGTGATGGAGGGCCATACGCTCGCGGCCGGCCTCAGCGATTTCCCGAATTCCTTCCCCGAGATCTACCGCGCCACCATCGCGGCGAGCGAGCAGTCGGGGCACCTGGACGCGGTGCTCGAACGCCTCGCCGATTACACCGACAACCGCCAGCAGCTGCGGCAGCGCACGCTGAGCGCCATGCTCTACCCGGTGCTGCTGTTCGTCGTGTGCGCCGCGATCGTGTTCTTCCTGCTGGTGTCGGTGGTTCCGAAGATCGTCGAGGTCTTCCGGACCAGCGAAGCACAGCTGCCGGTGCTGACGCAGATCCTGATCGCCGGCAGCGATTTCATGCGCCAGTACGGGATCTGGCTGGTGGTGGGCATCGTCGCGGCGATCTATCTGTTCACGCGCTGGCTGCGATTCGAGTCCAACAGGCGCCGCTGGCACACGTTCCTGCTGGGCGTGCCGCTGGTGGGAAAGGTCGTCCGCGGCAGCAACACCGCCCGCTTCGCCCGCACGTTCAGCACGCTGACGTCGAGCACCGTGCCGGTCCTCGAGGCAATGCGCATCGCGAGCGAGGTCGTCACGAACCTGCCGATGAAGGCCGCCGTCTCGGAGGCCGCGGTGCGCGTGCGCGAGGGCGCGCCGATCGGCCGCTCGCTGGGCGCGAGCCGCGTGTTCCCGCCGATGATGATCCACCTGATCTCGAGCGGCGAATCGAGCGGCGAACTCGACACCATGCTCGACCGCGCCGCGATCCACCAGGAGCGGGAACTGGACACGATCCTTCAAGGCGTCGTGGGGCTGCTGGGCCCGCTGATGATCCTCGTGATGGGTGGCCTGGTGCTGCTCATCGTGCTGGCGATGCTGCTCCCCATCTTCGAGTTGAACCAGCTGGTCAAGTGACCGGCGCCGACGGGAACCCCTTGACGGCCGGTGCGTCGCGGCTATACTTCACCTAATGGTTAATTAACCGACTGGTACAAACCGTGTCACCCGATCGCCTCGATGCCACGTTTGCCGCCCTCGCCGACCCCATCCGCCGCGCGATCCTCGCCCGGCTCGCGTCGGGAGAGTCGTCGGTCAAGGCACTGGCGGAACCGTTCGCAATCAGCGCCCCCGCCGTGACCAAGCATCTCAAGGTGCTGGAGCGGGCCGGCCTGATCACCCGGGGGCGCGAGGCGCAGTGGCGGCCCTGCCGGCTCAGCGCGGCCCCGCTGCGCGAGGCCGCCGACTGGGTGGAGCAGTATCGCCGCTTCTGGGACGAGAGCTTCGACCGACTCGACACGTACCTCGAGCAGCTCAAGGGTCATCAACGGCAGAAGAGGAGGCACGGACGTGGACGCACCCAGTAACCTCGCCGATTCCGCCGATCGAGAGATCGTCACGACACGCGTGTTCGACGCGCCGCGCGAACTGGTCTGGAAGGCCTGGACGGACCCGGCCCACGTGACGCGCTGGTGGGGTCCGAGGGGCTTCACGACCACGACGCACAGGATGGACGTCCGGACGGGCGGGACTACGAGAACCTGATCACCTACCTCGAGGTCGTCGAACCCGAACGCCTCACCTACAGGCACGGCGGCGATCAGGACTGCGAGCCGGTGAATTTCCAGGTGACGGTGACCTTCGACAGGGATGGCGCCGCCCGCCAGCGGACGCGAATCCACATGCGCATGGTCTTCCCGTCAACGCACGCGCGCGAATTCGTGGTGCGCGAGTACGGCGCCATCGAGGGCGGCAAACAGACGCTGGCGAGGCTCGGCGAGCATCTCCGCGAGATGACGGACACGAGCAGGTCCGCCCCGATTCCGGCGGATCGCCCGTTCGTGATCACGCGCGTCTTCGCCGCGCCGCGCGAGCTCGTCTGGCGGGCCTGGACGCAGGCGGAGCACTTGCGGCAATGGTTCGGCCCCAAGGGCATCTCCATCCGCTCCTGCACGGTCGATCTCCGCCCCGGCGGCACAGTCCACTACGGCATGCGAACACCGGACGGCACGGTCACGTGGGGAAGATGGGAGTTCCGCGAGATCGTGCCTATGGAGCGGCTGGTCTTCGTAGATTCCTTTTCCGACGAGCGCGGCGGCCTCACGCGTGCACCGTTCGACGGCGACTGGCCGCTCGAAATGCTGTCCACGATCACATTCGCCGAGCACGCCGGCATCGGTGGCGGCACCACGGTCGTCGTCGAGTGGTCCCCTCTCAACGCGACCGCGAGCGAGCGCAGGACCTTTGCGGACGGGCACGACTCCATGCGGCAGGGGTGGACCGGAACCCTCGACCAGCTCACTGCCTGCCTCGCGGAAACGGTCGCGTCGTGAATCCAGTCCGTTGACGACGGCGAAAGTGGGCAGGCATGTGTGCCTGCCCCACTTCCCCGATCGTGGACCGGTTCCTCGACGGGTCCATCGTGCTGTCGTTCGACCGCACGGGTTTCCGGCGTCATGCGGCCTCGTTCGCAGCGTCCGACCTCACCGTCGACCTCACCGGTCGCGTTTGCCTCGTCACCGGGGCGAATTCCGGGATCGGCTTCGAGACGGCGCGGGCCCTGGCGGCCCGCAAGGCAACGGTGTGGCTCCTCTGCCGGAATCGCGAACGCGGCAGCCAGGCAGCGCGTGAGATCCGTCGCAGCACGGGCTCCCAGCGCGTGCATGCGGCCACGCTCGACGTCTCGGATCTCGGTGCCGTCCGGCGGTTCGTGCGCGACTTCGAGCCGCACGTGGTGGACGCGCTGGTCCACAACGCAGGCGTGCTGCCCGACCAGCGCGTCGAGTCACCCGATGGACATGAGGTCACCTTCGCGACGCATGTGCTGGGACCGAACCTGCTCACGCGTCTGCTACTGCCGAAGCTGCGGCGGTCCGGGGACGCCCGGGTGGTGTTCGTGTCCTCGGGCGGCATGTACACGCAGGAACTCTCCGTCGCCGATGTCGACTGGCGTGCTCGTCGCTACGACGGGGTCAACGCGTACGCCCAGACCAAGCGGATGCAGGTCGTACTTGCGGAGCAGCTTGCGGAGGAGTTCCGTCCTCACGGGATCAGCGTGAACTCGATGCATCCGGGGTGGGCCGACACACCCGCCGTGCGGTCGTCACTGCCGAGGTTCTGGGCAGTGATGCGGCGCCGGCTCCGCACGCCGGCCGAAGGCGCGGACACGGCGATATGGCTCGCAGCGAGCCCGGCGGCACGCGGCGAGTCGGGGGGCTTCTGGTTCGACCGTGCCCGAAGCCGCACTCACTTGCTGCCCTGGACGAAGGAGGCGCCGGCTGCGCGCGATGCGCTGGCGCGTCTTTGCGCAGGCTCCCTCAGGCGCGCGGCGGTGCAGCCTCGTGCCATCGCCGTCGGTGGGGCGTAGCATCCGCCCCTTGCAGGCCCATTGGGTCACGCCAGCGAGGACAAGAACATGGCGATTCGCAAGGCAGACGCGGTGTGGAAGGGAAGCCTGCGTGAGGGCGCGGGCGAACTGGCCCTCGAAAGCGGGGCGTTCCGCGGGCCCTACACGTTCAAGTCGCGCTTCGAACAGGGCAAGGAGACGAATCCCGAAGAACTGATCGCGGCGGCGCATGCGGGTTGCTTCACGATGGCGATGACCGCGTTACTGGCCCGCGAGAAGCTCGCGCCGACCGAGATCCACACGACGGCGGCCGTGCACATCGAACAGGGCGCCGACGGCTTCAGCATCCCGCGGATCGATCTCGTCACGCGCGCGAAGATCCCCGGGGTCGATGCCGCGCGGTTCGCGGACATTGCGGCCGACGCCAAGAAGAATTGCCCGGTATCGAAGGCGCTGGCCGGCGTCGAGATCACGCTGGACGCGGCCCTGGTCTGAAGCGAGGCGCTCGCCGGGCCGCCCGCCGTGACCGCATCACGACGGATCGCGGCCCTTGAGCATGCGCAACAGGTCGCGGCGCTCGCGCTTGTCCGGGCGACTGGAGGCGACGGGCACGGTCAGCCGGTTCAGCTCGCGCGCATGAGCCCGCGCAGCCTCGCTCTCCGCCGACTCGTGATAATGCGTGCGGGCCTCCGTGGCCGGACCCCGCCGGGTGGGGATTGCGGTGACCTCGACCTCGAACCGTTCCCGCTCACGCATGATGCGAAGGCGGTCGCCCACCCGCACCTGCCGCGACGCCTTGACGCGTTCGCCATTCACCTGTACGTGACCGCCTTCCACGGCCTCCTGCGCAAGGCTCCGGCTCCTGTAGAAGCGCGCGCACCACAGCCACTTGTCCACCCGTAGGCTGCCGGTCGAGGCCTGGTCGTCGTCGTCGCGGGGTTGGCTCACGGCCCGATTATAAGCCCCCTATAATCCCCGCCTTCCAGGGAGATCCGCGCTTGGACCAGAACTTCCTCGACCGACTGGCCCGCCAGACCGACGAACTCCGTGCCGCGGGACTCTTCAAGCCCGAACGCGTGCTCAGCTCGCCGCAACAGCCAGTCGTGCGGCTGGCCGACGGCCGCGAGCTCATCAACCTGTGCGCCAACAATTACCTGGCGCTCGCCAACCATCCGTCGATCCGCGAGGCTGCACACCGCGCGCTCGACCGCTACGGCTACGGCATGGCGTCGGTCCGCTTCATCTGCGGCACCCAGAGCGTGCACAAGGACCTCGAGGCCCGCCTGAGTGCGTTCCTCGGCATGGACGACACGATCCTGTACTCGTCCTGCTTCGATGCGAATGGCGGCCTGTTCGAGACCCTGCTCGACGAGCAGGACGCGGTCATCAGCGATGCGTTGAACCACGCGAGCATCATCGACGGCATCCGTCTCTGCAAGGCGCAGCGCGTGCGGTACGCCAACGACGACCTCGACGAGCTCGAGACGCGGCTCAAGGAGGCCTCCGGCGCACGCGTGAAGCTCGTCGCCACCGACGGCGTGTTCTCGATGGACGGCGTGATTGCCCGACTGAAGGACATCTGCGATCTCGCCGGGCGCTACGGCGCGCTGGTGATGGTGGACGACTCGCATGCGACGGGCTTCGTGGGCCAGGGCGGCCGTGGCACGCCCGAGTACCGCGACGTGATGGGCCGCATCGACATCCTGACCGGCACGCTCGGCAAGGCGCTCGGCGGTGCCGCGGGCGGCTACACGGCCGCGCGCAGGGAAATCGTCGCCTGGCTGCGCCAGCGCTCGAGGCCGTACCTCTTCTCGAACAGCGTCCCTCCGGTGATCGCCGCGACCACGCTGCGCGTGCTCGATCTCGTCGAATCGAGCGACGAACTGCGCGCGCGACTGCGCGAGAACACGCGGCATTTCCGCCGGCGCATGACGGAGGCGGGCTTCGACATCGTCCCGGGCGAGCATCCGATCGCGCCGGTCATGCTCGGCGATGCCGCGCTCGCCGCGAAGTTCGCCGAGCGACTCCTCGAGCGCGGCGTGTACGTGATCGGGTTCTCCTATCCCGTCGTGCCGATGGGCAAGGCACGAATCCGCACGCAGATGTGCGCAGGTCATACCCTCGAGCAGGTCGATCGCGCGATCGAGGCGTTCGTGGCCGTGGGCCGCGAACTCGGCGTGCTCGAGCAATAGGAACCACGGAGTCGCAGGCACATGAAGGCACTGGTCAAGTCGCAGCGCGCGCCCGGCATCTGGATGGAGCAGGTGCCGGAACCCAGGGTCGGGCACAACGACGTGCTCATCAGGATCCGCAAGACGGCCATCTGCGGCACCGACATGCACATCTACCTGTGGGACCACTGGGCACAGAAGACGATCCCGGTGCCGATGGCCGTGGGCCACGAGTACGTCGGCGAGATCGTCGAGATCGGCAGCGAGGTGCAGGGCTTCGCGATCGGGGATCGCGTTTCGGGCGAGGGCCACATCACCTGCGGCTACTGCCGCAACTGCCGCGCGGGCCGCCGCCACCTGTGCCGCAACACCGTGGGCGTCGGGGTCAACCGGCCCGG
>Ga0316622_100001733_pt1 | contig 14556 bp, 9 predicted proteins | sample OWC_Aug_OW2_C1_D_FD_207646 | JGI IMG/M metagenome (GOLD analysis project Ga0316622, IMG submission 207646) | Wetland soil microbial communities from Old Woman Creek delta, Ohio, United States - OWC_Aug_OW2_C1_D5_C | ecosystem: Environmental > Terrestrial > Soil > Wetlands | place: USA: Ohio... | reverse complement strand
CTCGTCCAACACCGCCGACCGCCGCGATGTGGTTGTCTTTGATCAAGATACCGTCGTAGAGCCCGAAGCGGTGGTTGCATCCACCCCCGGCGCGCACCGCGGCCTTCTCCAGGAGCCGCCAGCCAGGTGTGGTTTTCCTGGTGTCCACGATTCGTGCAGACGTCCCGGCGACTCTGTCCACAAATGCTCGTGTGAGGGTGGCAATCCCGGAGAGACGCTGGAGGAAGTTGACGGCGGTGCGCTCGGCCATGAGCATGGCGGAGACGCTGCCCCACATTTCGAGAAGGAGATCGCCCGGGCGAGCATCGCTGCCGTCCTGCTGTGGGATTCCGACCTTCAGGGAGGGATCCACCAGCAGGAACACCCGGTGGGCTACCTGGGTCCCTGCCACAACGAGAGGCTCCCTGGCGATGATACGCGCGCTGCCCCTTGCCGCCTCCGGGATCACGGCTTGCGTGGTCACATCGCCGCTGCCGATATCCTCGGACAAGGCGTGGCGAATGAGTATCTCTAACTGAAAGTCGATCATCTCTTACCGCCCGCCAGCAAGTTTCACCAGCCGATGAAGTTGCTCCTGGAGTTTCTGCAGCTTGGCACCGAGGCGGTCGGATTTCTCCCGCTCCTTGGCGACCACCTCCGCTGGCGCCCGACCGAGGAAATCTTCGTTGGTCAGCTTCTTCTTGGCCCTGGCCAGCTCAGGCTCGAGCTTGCCGATTTCCTTCTGTAGCCGCCGGGTCTCCTCCTGGAAATCCAGGATCCCTTCCAAGGGGAGAAAGATCTCCAACTCTCCCACAACGGCCGAGGCGGCGAGCCGCGGTCGGTCGCCGTCCCGGCGCAGGGTCAGGGTTGACAGCCTGGCGAGGTCCCGAACCGAAGAAGCGTGAGCCTCCAGAAGCTGCAGCGACCCCTCAGGCCCGTAGACCACTGCCTCCAGTTGCGCCGCGGGCGAGATGTTCATTTCGCCCCGGATGTTGCGAACGGCCGTGGTCACGCCCATGATGAGGGTCATCTCCTTCTCGGCCTGAGGAGCGATCAAGGTAGGATCCGCCTGGGGAAAAGCTGCACTCATAATGCTTCCCCCATTCACGGCCAAGTGGTGCCAGAGCTCCTCGGTGATGAACGGCATAATGGGATGAAGGAGCCTGAGAATGGCGGAGAGGGAATGAGCCAGGATCAGTTGGGTGATCCGGCGCCCTCTGGGGTCCTCCCCGTAGAGCACAGGTTTGATGAGCTCCAGGTACCAGTCGCAGAACTCATGCCAGGTGAACTGGTAGAGGCTGCTCGCGTAGTCGTTGAAGCGATACGATTCGAGCGCCTCCGTGCCCTCCCGGATCACCCGTTGCAGCGTGCTGAGGATCCATCGATCGGCCAGCTGCTCCGGAGGGGGCTGAGGTTCATCGAGGCTGGAGCCGTCCAGGTTCATCAGCGTAAAGCGGCTCGCATTCCAGAGCTTGTTCACGAAGTGCCGGTACCCTTCGATCCGCTCCTCGGCAAGGCGGATGTCTCTTCCCTGGGCGGCGAAGGCGGCCAGGGTAAAGCGGAAGGCATCGGTGCCGTAGCGATCCATGATGACCAGAGGATCGATGACGTTCCCCCGAGACTTACTCATCTTTTGGCCTTCCGCATCCCGCACGAGGGCATGGATATACACATCCCGGAACGGTACCTCCCCCATGAAGTGGAGGCCCATCATCATCATGCGGGCAACCCAGAAAAAGAGGATGTCGAAGGCGGTGACGAGCACGGAGGTGGGGTAGAAGCGCTCGAGCTCCGGCGTTTCCACGGGCCATCCCATGGTGGAGAAGGGCCAGAGCGCAGAACTGAACCAGGTGTCCAGCACGTCCTCGTCTTGAACCAGTGTCGCTCCCTTGCAGCGACCACACGCGGCAGGATCGGTAAGTGCCACCACGACCTCGCCGCACTCCCGGCAATACCAGGCAGGAATGCGGTGGCCCCACCAGATCTGCCGGGAAATACACCAGTCTTCGATGTTCTCCAGCCAGTCGAAGTAGTTCTTCTCCCACATAGCGGGGATGATTCTGGTCCGGCCTTCACGCACGGCGCCCATGGCCTCTGCCGCCAGCGGTTTCACCGCCACGAACCACTGTTCCGAAAGGGTCGGTTCGATAACGGTCTTGCAGCGATAACAGTGCCCCAAACGGATCCTGTAAGCCTCCGTCTTCAGGAGATATCCCTGGGCCTTGAGATCCTCTACCACCTTGGTCCGGCAGGCAAAGCGATCAAGCCCCGCATAGGATCCGGCGGCCCCGCTCATGATCCCTCGATCATCGATAACCCTCACCGTGTCTAGGCCGTGCTTCTGCCCGATCTCGTAGTCGTTAGCGTCGTGAGCCGGGGTCACCTTGAGGGCGCCGGTGCCGAACTCCCGGTCCACGTGCGGATCGGCGATTATCGGCAACTCCCGGCCCACGAGGGGAAGCCGCGCCTTCCTCCCCTGGAGGGCGCGGTAGCGCTCATCTTGGGGATGGACCGCCACCGCCGTGTCGCCGAGCATGGTCTCGGGCCGCGTCGTCGCCACGACCAGGCTCTCCTCCCCGTCCACGACAGGGTAGCGGATATAGTAAAGGTGACCGCCGTAGTCCTCCGCGTCCACTTCCAGATTGGCGAGGGCGGTGGTACACCGCGGACACCAGTTGATGATGCGATAGCCACGATAGATGAGCCCCTGCTCATAGAGGGAAACGAAGACGCGGCGAACCGCCAAGGAGAGCCCGTCCTCCATGGTGAAGCGTTCCCGGCTCCAGTCACAGCTCGCCCCCAAGCGTTTCAATTGGTTGATGATGTTCCCACCGTAGATGCGCCGCCAATCCCAGACTCGCTCGATGAACTTCTCCCGTCCGAGCTGGTGTCTATCCAGATTCTCGCCCGCAAGCTGACGCTCCACCACGTTTTGGGTGGCGATTCCGGCGTGGTCGGTGCCGGGCACCCAGAGGACGTTATATCCCTGCATCCGCCTAGCCCGGCAGAGAATATCCTGCAGCGTGTTATTGAGGGCGTGACCCATGTGCAGGTCGCCGGTCACATTGGGGGGAGGGATCACAATAGAAAATGGAGGCTCCGGGCTTGTCTCGTCCGCGCGAAACAACCCTTGCTCTTGCCAGAAACGGTACCACTTGGCCTCTACCTCCTGAGGCTCGTACGCCTTGGGGAGCAACGGTCTCTCCATGATCTCCGTCCTTCCAATTGGGAAAAGAAAATGGGGATTACCCAGATAACCCCCATTCCTATCCGCCCAGCCTGTGGCAGCCCCCGTCCTATTCCAGGGCGGCCTTGATCTTCCTGATCTCCTCCGTGAGGATGGCTTCGGCAATCGCCGGCAACCGCTCCTCCACGAGGCGGGTTACCACTGCCTCCACCTGCTCCCGGACTAGGGCAGCCAGCTCCTCAGTGTGCGGGGTTGAAACCGGGAGAGGAAGAGCGGCAGCCTCCGGCAATTCCGGAGCGTCCCGCCCCGATCTTTCGAGGTCCGCGAAGAGATTCTCCGGAAGTTCCTCCACAGGAGCAGGCGCCTGGGGCACGGAAGGTCCGGCCGTCACATCTGCCTCCAGCCCGAGCTCGACGAGAAGATCCCTCGAGACCTCGTCCTTTGTCGGCGCTTCCTCGGAAGATGCCTCAACCGCATCGGCGCCATCCTCCTCCACTTCGAGATCGTCAAAAAGGCCTTCAAGAAACTCCTCATCCGGAGCGGAGTCCTCATCCCTCTTAGCCGGAGGACCCTCGTCATTTTTCGCGGAACCATCTTCGAGAAGTTTCGACATCTCAAGCTCGTCGGAGGCGAAGACCTCGGCAAGTTCTCTGTCGGTCTCCTCCTCCCCGAAATCATCTCTTGTCGGGCTTAAGTCCTCCAGCCCCGCTTCAGGTTCACTCGGTTCATCACGGAGAATCGACTCGAACTCATCTTCCGCCTCCCCCAACGCCTCGTCCGCCTCTCGCATCTCCTCTTCCGACGCTCCGGGCATACTTGCCTCGCCCTCTCGAGAGACCTCCCTTTCGAACTCAAGGTCGTCGCCCACCAACTCGTCAGCGGCCTCGAGTTCCTGAGCTGGAGCACCTCCAGATGAGGAGACGCCCTCCTCCACGACCTCTACGAGGTCAATGATCTCGTGTTCCAGATCATCGAGTCGGAGATCCACATGGTCGGAGGTCGCTTCCCTCACGTGCGCCTTCTCGGACGCCTTCTTCGTCGATTTCGAGTCCATACTGACCATTCGCAAGTTAACGAGAAATCTTAAACAGTTACCGAGCGCTTTCTCACATAACATAACGCCTTGGCCACTGTCAAGGGATTTTCGGTGCACGAGCCCGGCCTCCCCGAGGCGTTTACAAAGCTCTTGGCATTCGATACACTCCCCTCCCATGCGGAGGATCCTTTTCCGATATCTGCTCACTGAACAGGCGGCCCCCTTTCTCGTCAGCGTGATGGTCGTGACGTTAGTCCTCTTCCTCGGCAGAAGCATGCGGTACACCCGCCTCCTCTTCTCGAGCCCCTCCGCCGTGGAAGATCTGGGCCGGGTCTTCCTCTATTCCCTCCCTTACTTCCTCGCTTTCGCTATTCCTATGGCAACGCTCCTCGGTATCTTGCTGGCCTTCACCCGGCTGGCGAGCGATAACGAGATTACCGCCCTCAAAGCAGCCGGGCTAAGTCTCTACCAACTCTTGCCCACAGTAGCGATGGTGGCGGTGAGCGCCACCCTTATCGCTCTCACCCTTTCTCTCTTTATCCTCCCCAGGGCCAACAAGGCTCTCAGGTCTCTGCTGGTGGAGATGGCGACCTCCCGGATGCAACTTGCCTTCAACGAACGGGTATTCAATGACCAGTTCAAGGGAATGACCTTCTTTATCAACCGAATCGCGCCGGACGGGACCAGGTTTTACGAGGTATTCATCTCCGACGAACGCGACCCTCGCGTCCAGAATACCGTCATCGCCGAAGAAGGCGCGCTATTGGACAGTCGGGGCCGAAAGGAGCTGGAAATTCGCTTGTTTCGCGGTATGGTCATCCGGGTGGAGAATGAGAGGCGAACTGCGCAAACGATCCGATTCCAGCATTACGACTTTTCCGTTGACCTTGTCTCCCCTAAGGTGGGCATGTTGGGGCGAGGTGAGACCCAGTTTACCCTCGACGAGTTGAACCAGGCCCTGGCTATCGCCAAACCGGGCTCTGCCGAGCATTTTTATCTATCCAAGGAATGGCACAAGAGGTTGGCCATCCCGTTCGCCTGTCTGGCCCTTGGCCTTATCGCCGCACCGCTCAGCCTGCAAGCCGGCACGGCTAGCAGGCTTTCCGGCGTCGTCCTGGGCCTTCTTCTCTTTCTTCTCTATTATGTCTTACTGTCGGGCGCCGAGACTCTGGCCGAGGCAGGACTCTGCCCCGTGGCACCGGCCGTCTGGCTCCCCAATGGATTGTTTGCCATGTTGGCCGCAGTGCTCTGGAGGCGGAGCGTCAGGGAGAGGCCCTTCGTCTTCTTCACCGTCTGCCGCCATCTGGTATCCTCTACCCTCGCCCCCGGAAGAGATCGGCGTTAGAAAGCGGTTATGTCGGTTCTCGGCCGATACATGTCTAGGGAGGTCACCAAGATCGTGCTCGTCTCCTTAGCCGGTCTTGCCGTCATCTATCTCGTCATCGATTTCATCGACAGGATCGACAACTTTCTCAGGGCCCGTGTGCCCTTTCGCCTGGTAATCGAGTACTTTCTCTTCAAGATCCCCTTCATCGTGCAGCAGGGCATCCCCATGAGCGTGCTCATGGGGACCCTCGTCACCCTCGGGTTGCTCGCCCGGACGAACGAGCTTACTGCCATGAGGGCCGCAGGGGTGAGCCCATTTCGCTACTCCGTCCCCATCGTGTTGGTGGCCAGTCTTTGGAGTTTCGGCGACTTCGCCCTCGCCGAATGGGTTGTCCCCTTCATGAGCACTCAAGCGAACCGCATCTGGAACGTGCACGTCAACCGGCGCCCGGCGGAGGGCGGCTTCAGTCAAGAGCGGATCTGGTACCGGGGAGATCAGTTGCTCTATAATATTCGGGTGCTTCACCCGCGACGCCGGATGGCGGAAGGGATCACCATCTACTTCTTCGATGCGACCTTTCACCTGACAAAGCGCCTGGAAGCGCGGAAAGGCTTATGGGACGGGACCGGGTGGACCTTCACTGACGGGTTCCTCCTCGGCCTTGCCAGCGACAGCGACTACACCGTGGAAACCTTCCAGGAGCTGCGCCTGGAGTTGCCTCAGCGACCCAGCGACTTCCAGTACCTGGCAAAATCACCTGAGGAGATGACCTGGGGCGAGCTCAGCCAATACGTGGCTAAGATCCGGCGGGAGGGATACGACGCAACTCGGTATCTGGTTGATCTCGACACCAAGATCGCCTTCCCATGCACATCCCTCGTTATGGCGCTCCTCGGCATCGGCGTGGCCCTGTATCAGGGGAAACGAGGCGGAATCGCGACGGGGGTCGCGGTGAGCGTAGCCCTGGCGTTCGTCTTTGTGATGGTGTTTCACTTCCTCCTCTCCCTGGGCTACACCGGCAAGCTCCCTGCGGTGCTGGCCGCCTGGATACCCAACGCCTTCTTCGGTCTCACCGGTCTCTTCCTGATCGCCCTCGCGCGGCATTAACCCGCATTATGCACGAGACGCCGTAGCGAGAGCGTGGAGATGGTCGTGCCACCGGGCACCCATCCCGCGGCACCGCGGGACTCGGACCTGAGGCGTACTTGTCAGTACGCCGCAAGGTTCGAGACCAGAGGACGCCCGGAAGGACGGCCATAGCCGCGCTCGTAGCAGGCGGTTCGTGCATAATGCGGGTTAAGTCTCACTTTCCGAAGAGCCACCGGAAGAAGCCGCCCTTCTTCTTGGGTTCGGCGCCAGGCTGTTCACCCGATTTGTTGCTGGTATCCTCTCCGCTTACTGCACTCTTTTCCTGAATGGCCTGAGCCTTCTCGATCGCCTTGAGACACGCATCCTTTCCGCCCCATTTCACATCTGCCAGAGCCGTGATGATCCCGAAGGGACCGAAAAGGGCGAAGCCGCCAAGAGCCTTGCCGATGGTGAGCATAGCCTGGGCCGGGTCGAGGGCCAGGGAGGGGTTGGACAGGGTGCCTCCTAGTTTGAGCGGCTTGGCCAACTCGTTGAATCCTAGGGTGAGTTGCGCCACGCCCTTGAGGCCGTAGCCCGACTTCGGGGAGGGCTTGATTCCAATGTCCAATTGCTCGGTTTTCAGGTCCACATCGCCGGCGGCTACAATCGTTGTCTGTTCCGTATCGAGCAAAATTTTCACCCGCGCTGCCCCGTCACGGAATTCGGCGCGGTTCACGAAACACGTGAAGTTTGTGAAGGGGGTCTGTTCCTGAAAGGGGTTGATGAGCCGGAACAAGGTCGCCTGCAGGTCCGAATCCAGGACTCTGAGGTACTTCATTGCCACCTTGCCATTACCCATCAGCAAGTGAACGTGGCCCTTGAGTCCTTCCGCCAAAGTCGCCGGAGAGTCGCCGCTTCCCAAGAGTTTGATGTCCGCATCCAGCGAAGCTTCAAGGTTTCGCTCGTATCGGAGTTGATCCAGCATCGGACCGACTTGTATCTCCTTCATCCGCGCCACCAAACTTACGGCCGCGCCCTGACCCTCCTGACGGATGGCAACGTTAACCTCCCCCGTCCCGCCGCCCATACTAAAGGTGGCCGACTTCACCTCGAAGGCTCCGTCTCTGAGGACGGCACCGAAGTCAAGGTTCTCCAAAGCCCATCGGGGTAGCAGCAAGACGCCCGCCCGAAACTCGAGACGCCCGTCGCCCCGGGTGAGCCAGTCGAAGGGCAGGGGCTCGGTGGAGAACACCCTCTTCTCTTTGCCAGCGGCAGGTACGGGGGGCGCGGCGCCCTCCTCGGCGAAAAAAGGTCGCAGGTCGAGCCGACGGGAGATGAGATCGGCCATTACCTCGGGTCGTTTGCCGGCGGTGTTCACTTGCAGCGACCCCGCCAGGTCGCTCTCCGCCCATGTGGCAATAAGGTCTTGGATTGCGTAGACCTCGGACTCCGGATCGGACACCTTACCCGAAAGGGCAAACGGCCCAGTCACGGCGACCTCCTTGCCCATGACTTTCGCCAGTCTCTCAACCTCCTTCCCCCGGCACCGTACATCCAGATTGAGGCCCCGGAGATCACCCACACTCTGGATGGTCCCCTCCGCAACGACGGCAACCAGAGAATCGGACCCTGCCTGGAGATTCAGCGCCCTGGCTGTCCATTTCCCTCCCGATCTGGCGAGCCGGGCTGTAACGGCCAATGGGCCGAGGTCGGTGACTTTTTTTAATGAACCGAGCACCCCCTCCCCGTCTCCCTTGAGCGGCTCCAGGTTTAGCGCCGGAGAGGAGGCAACTACAAAGAGCCGAGGCTCCCCTCCGCCAAGGTCGAGGTCCAGGCGCCCTTTGAGCTTGGTTTTCCCGAGGTCGAGGTCAAGACCGTCAACCCGGTAGAGCGTCGAAGTGGGGCTCACGAGGTGACCGGAGAGGGCGTAGGGGCCCGCAATAGGCAAGGGGTAACCGATCACCTGTTCCAGTTCGGCCACGCTGTTACCCTGCGCCTTCACCTGAAGGTCGATCCCCTCCCACGAGGACAGGTCGCCGACCCCGCCTCGCACCTGCACTTTGGCGAGCTTTGGAGAACCCGTGCTCAAATCGAGCCTTTCCAACCGTGGCCTGTCCGCAGAACCGGAGAGGGTGAAGGCCGCCGAGAGAGGGCCGAGGTCGGGAAACCCTCTTCCTTCCATCCCCTCGACCTGCGCCGCTTGCAGCAGCCCCCCCAGATCGAAGGTTTGAGAGGAAAGGTTGGCGGCGAGCCGCGGTTCTGGCCCCGAGAGGTCCACATCGAGTGAACCGCTCACTTGATTCCGGGCGAGGGCAAGCACCAGCCCCGATACCTGATACCGCTTCGCGGCGGTGTCCATCACTTGGCCTGAGGCACTGAAGGGGCCTCGGACGGGGAGATGATGGCCGGCAATGGCATCTAGTGCAGCCAGGTCGCTGCCGCGGAAGGCGAACGCAAGATTCACCCCACGGCCCGCCTCGAGTTCGGCGACGGAGCCCTGGAGGCGGAGTTCGGCGAGATCCTCCCCGCCCCAGGCAAGGTTTAAAGCGGATAAGGCCACGGGACGAGAGACACCGGTGATGGTAGCCGCCAAGGTCAGAGGACCATGCAGGAACTTGGGCGAGGAGAGATTCGCTTCCACTCGGGGCCGATTCGTCGCGACATGAATATTCAGGGTCCCGGCGAGCTCCTGTGCGCCGAAGAGGAGTTTGAGACCTTGCACCCGGTAGGCGTCGGCCGCCGGTCCGGAAAGCCGGCCGGAGGCTGCAAAAGCGCCGTGAAAGGGCAGAGAGGGCGCGCCCAGCTTTTCCAGATTGGCAAGCTTGTCACTCTGCGCGGAGAAGAGGAGGTCCAGCCCCCGAAAGGTCGTGATGTCGCCGATAGCCCCTGTGAGACTCACGGCGAGAGAACTCTTGGAACCCGCCTGGAGATTCAGGTTCCTTAGAGCAAGGACCCCGCCAGCGTCCGAGAGCTCCGCCTGCGCGGAGAAGGCTCCCAGTTCCGAAAGACCAGAAAGGTCGGCCCAGGCAGCCGCTTCTGCCAGGGAAGAGCCCTCGATCGCCAGCCTGAAGGCCAACCCCCTGAATTGTTCCGCATCGGCCATCTCTCCCTGGCTCGTCACCGTTGTCCCGCCGGCCTCCGCCGTGAGGTTGGCAGGCCATGCCTTCCCACGCCGCAAGAAATTACCGAGAAGCCCGGTAGTTCCTTCAACCGTGAACGCCCGACCATTGACGGCGCCCTGGAGCTGGAGGCTAGCACCTCCGCCGAGGGGGAGCGGGAGGGAGCGGAGGAGATCCACCCTGACCGTCACCGCCTTCCCAGTCCGCAAGTCCCTGTAGGTCAAGCGGCCTTGCGAAATCTGGAGGTTGTCGAAAGCCCGCGCCACTCCTTCCGCCGGCTCCTCTTCCGTACCGAAGTCGAGATTCCATTTCCCCGAGGGGCTGCGTTCCAGGAGGAAGTCGGGCTCGAGGAGAGCGGTCTCCTTGATAGCGAACTCATCCCGAAGGAGCGGCAGGAGCGCGAGTTTCACGGTGAATTCCTTGGCCGTGGCAAGATCCGGCCTGGAGCCCCAGGGGGCATTCTGGAAACTCACATTGCGAAGGGTGAACTCCGGCGTGAGGCCGATCTTGAAGCTGGCGTGGCCCGCAGCGACCAGATCACGGCCGGTGCTCTCCTTCACCGACTTGACCAGCCCGGGGATCAGCTTGTCGTAGTCGTAGGTCGAGACAAACAGGTACACGCCGACCACAAGGGCGACAACCAGTACCACGAACGCCACCAGAACGGTTTTCCACCGCATTCCTTGCACTCTCCTCAATTTGCCTCGACCCCCAGCCCGCATTATGCACGAGACGCCGTCGCGAGATCGTGGAAATGGTCGTGCCACCGGGCAACCACAGGGGCTCGGACCTGAGGCGTACTTTTTCAGTACGTCGCAAGGTTCGAGACCCGAGCACGCCCGGAACGACGGCCATATCCGCGGTCGCAGCAGGTGGTTCGTGCATAGTGCGGGTTAGATATCTTCAGCCCAAACCGGCGAATTTTTATCCAAGGATCTTGGAAAGGATACGCCGTCGACATTGCATTGATCATGAAATCGTGTAAAATCAATCCCCAACAAATCGTATGCGCACATGAACAAACCACACTCGAGCACGTGGCGATCAGAGCGCTGGGATTCCACCCATGATACAGCACCCCGACCGACAGGCTCCTGGTCAGGAGATAACGATCAAACATTCGCGACTGGCGCTCGCGGGGCCCTTTGCAGCCCTTGGGAGGAGCGCCGTCGATGTGATCAACGCCATGGGTGCCGCGACGATCTTCCTCTTCCTGGCGGTGCTCATGATCTTCCGGCCGAAGCAGGTTCCCAAGATCGCCCAGCAGGTTTACTACATCGGCGCGAGATCGACAACAATCATTATGCTCGTGGGCCTTTTCACCGGCATGGTCCTGGGGCTCCAGTCCTACCACGCTCTGGTCAAGTTCGGTGCCCAGGGTGCCCTCGGGACCCTCGTGGTTCTCTCCCTCGTGAGAGAGTTGGGCCCGGTGCTCACAGCCATCATGATCACGGCCAGAGCCGGGTCGGCCATCACCGCCGAAATCGGCATCCAGCGAATCTCCGAGCAGATCGACGCCCTGGGTACCATGCGCATCGACCCGCTCAGGTACCTGATAAGCCCCCGTCTCGCAGCCGCCTTGATCAGCTTTCCGTTGCTCACCGCGCTATTCGATCTCATCGGCATTATAGGCGGCTACCTCTCCGGTGTGGTGCTCTTGGGAGTGAACGCGGGCACGTACTTCCATCGAGTCCAGACCAGCGTGGAGTTGAGGGACGTCACCGACGGTTTCATCAAGGCGCTGGTCTTTGCGGTGATCGTCGCCACCGTCTGCTGCTACCAGGGCTACTTCGCCCATCTCCGAAAGGACAGCCACGGGGCCAAGGCCGTCGGTCTCTCCACGACCTCGGCCGTGGTGCTGTCCTGCGTCCTCATCCTCGTGGCGGATTACGTGGTGACGTCGCTCCTGATTTGAGGCAATGGCCACACCACTTATCGAATTCAAAGACGTCACCAAGCGCTTCGGCGCCCGAACGATCCTCGAGGGGGTGAACCTCCAGATCTTCGAGGGCGAGGTGACTACCATCATCGGCCTGAGCGGGGCCGGGAAGAGCGTGCTCCTGAAGCACATCATCGGGCTTCTCAAGCCCGATGATGGGAGCATTTTGTTCCGCGGCAAGCCCATCCAAACCATGAAGAGAAGCGAGCGGGACGCCTGTTTTGCTCAGATAAGCTACATGTTCCAGAGTAACGCTCTCTTCGACTCCTTCACCGTCTATGACAATATCGCACTCCCCCTCAGGGAAACAACCAATCTCAGCAGGAAAGAGATCGATCAGAGGGTTATGGCGAGAATCGAGCAGACGGAGCTCGCCGATGTGGCCCGCAAGTATCCCTCGGAGATATCGGGAGGGATGCAGAAGAGGGCTGCGCTGGCTCGGGCTCTCATCACGGACCCCAAGATCGTTCTCTTCGATGAGCCCACCACCGGTCAGGACCCCATCCGCAAGAATGCCATCCTGAGCATGATCGCCCAGTACCAGAGGAAATTCGGGTTCACGGCAATTCTGGTGAGTCACGAGATTCCGGACGTATTCTTCATCTCTAATCGGATTCTCGCCCTCTACGACCGCAAGATCGTCTTCCAGGGCACCCCGGAGGAACTCGAGGGCTTCGACCACCCCTTCAAGGAGGAGGCCATCCGGAGCCTCGAAGGCCTCGAGGAGGAACTCACCGGACTCCACTCCAAGCGGCAGTTCAAGGTCCGCTACCAGACCCAGCTGAACCGGAGAGAGCTCCGGGAAACCTATGCGGTTGCCGTCTTCACCCTGGAGAATTTGGACGGCCTTAGCGACCTGCTGGGGCACGACGCGGGCCAGGAGGCGATCCGGTCCCTCGGGCTATACATCGACAAGCATTTCGGAGCGGTGGGGGGATTTTCCACCCGCCACAGCATCAATCAATTCGTGACGGTGCTCCCCTACTCCGATCTCGCCGAGGCTGAGACCATCCTCGCGGAGTTCAGCAAGGAGTTTCGCGAGGAAGGAATTCGCGCCGTACGGGCGGTGGCCCTCAGGAAGTCGACCTCGCCGGAGTGTGTGGAGTTCGCGGTTTTTGCCGGCCTCGCCCAGGGCCAGCCCATTGTAGAGCTAGACTCCATCATCGAGTTTGCCAAGTTTCAGCAGAGGGAGATTGCACGGCTCGAGTGCGTCGTCGGAGGTGAACGGAAATGAAACGATACGCCATGGAGACAGCGATCGGCATCTTTGTCGTCTTCGGTTTGCTGTGTGTGGGATACATGGCCGTGAAGCTCGGGCATGTCTCCCTTTTCGGCGACACCACGTACCCCCTCCTTGCCCGGTTCACCACCGTGTCTGGCCTTAGGGCCGGGAGCGGCGTGACCATGTACGGCATCGAGATCGGGAGGGTGGAAAAGCTCGCCATGGACCAGGAGAAGCAGATGGCCATGGTGGAGCTGCGGATTCAAAAGGGTGTGAAGATCTATGATGATGCCATCGCTTCCATCAGGACGGAAGGACTGATCGGGGACAGGTATGTGAGCATCGATCCCGGCGGAGGCGGTGACGTGTTGAAGCCGGGCGGGATCATCATTGAGACCCAGCCGCCGGTGGATATCAGCGAACTCATCGGCAAGTACGCTTTTGGCGATGTGAAGAAGTAGTATGTCAGCAACAGGATTCGGAGAGGTGGATCATGAAGAAGCTGTACTTTGGAGCCACTATTCTCGCTGTCTTTCTGTTTGTTTTTCAGGCATATGCTGGCACACCGCTAGGAACCGTCCAAACAAATGTAAATAAGGTACTTGAGGTTCTGCGAGATCCAGCACTCAAGGACGAGACGGCAAAGGAGATCAAGAAGGCAAAACTTCGTACTATCTACGAACCGATGTTCGATGAGATCGAGCTTGCCAAACGGTCGCTTGCACGCAACTGGAATGCATTGGACCTGGCTCAGCGCCAAGAGTTCGTCCAACTCTTTCGCCAGGTGCTGGAAAAGGCTTATATAGACAAGATCCTTTCATACACCGACGAAAAAGTTGTCTTTGACAAGGAAACCATGCTGGCGGAAAACCAGGCCGAAGTTCAGACGAGGATCGTTACCTCCTCCAAGGAAATACCCATTTCCTACAGAGTGATCCTGAAGGACGGCACCTGGAAGGTATACGATGTCATCGTCGAGGGTGTGAGTCTGGTCCAAAACTACCGCACCCAATTCAGCGATATCCTGGCCAAGAACTCCCCCAAAGAGTTATTAGAGATCCTGCGCAAGAAGGTGAAGGAGTCATAGATCCTAAGGGTTCGGGGCGGGAGCCAGCAGAGCTGCCGGGCCTCAGGCCTCCTCCTTATCTTGCAGCGACGATCACCCACGTTCCGGGGAGAAGCGGCTCGTCCGCGAGTACCACCGGTGAGGGGTCCCTGCCATGAAGACCGCGTCCTGTTTGCTTGTCGTCGCCGTCGTTCTCGTCCTGGGCTGCGCCCACAACCCATCCTCTGCTTCTCTCTGGTCGCCATCAGTTGCGTCAGTCCAATCCCAGCCGGTCATGGTCGCCGCCAACTCGGAACAGACCGCGGTGAAGCCCGAGGCGATGCCGGTGAATCCAGGGCAGAGCAACCTCGGGGACGAGACGAGTCTCGACTACGTGGAGGAGGAGGGGCAGGAACGAGCACCCACGGTCCCAGACCCTCTGGAGCCCTTCAACCGAGTCATGTTTCACTTCAACGATAAGCTCTACTTCTGGGTGCTCAAACCGGTGGCGCAAGGATACAAGGACGTCGTGCCCGAGGCCGTCCGGATCTCGGTGCGGAACTTCTTCTCCAACGTCATCTTTCCTATCCGCTTCGCCAACTGCCTGCTCCAGGGCAACTTCAACGGTGCGGCC
>Ga0316622_100001732_pt1 | contig 14557 bp, 5 predicted proteins | sample OWC_Aug_OW2_C1_D_FD_207646 | JGI IMG/M metagenome (GOLD analysis project Ga0316622, IMG submission 207646) | Wetland soil microbial communities from Old Woman Creek delta, Ohio, United States - OWC_Aug_OW2_C1_D5_C | ecosystem: Environmental > Terrestrial > Soil > Wetlands | place: USA: Ohio... | reverse complement strand
GCGATTCTTCTGGTGCAGATGATGACCGTCCCCGCATTGGCGGCGGGCCTGCCGCAGTTGTCGAGTGACGTGCAGGTGACGGACATGCGATGCGAGTACATGACGGACCCGCTGGGGATTGACGTGACACAGCCGCGGCTGAGCTGGAAGCTTCAGTCGCCGTGGCGCGGGCAGAAACAGACGGCGTACCAGGTCCTCGTGGCCACGGACCGGCGGATGCTCAGGCAGGACCGGGCCGACCTGTGGGACACAGGCAAAGTCACGTCGGACCAGTCCATCCACGTCGTCTACGCCGGCAAGCCGCTGCCGTCGCGCACGCGGTGTTACTGGAAGGTGCGCGTCTGGGACAAGGACGGCAAGGCCACAGCGTTCAGCGATACAGCCGTGTGGGAGATGGGTCTGCTCGCGCCGGAGGACTGGAAGGGCACGTGGATCAGTGCTCCCGGAGAGGACGACGACAAGGCCCCGCAGCCTGCCCCGCTGTTTCGAAGGGGATTCATCCTCGCGCAGCAGCCGGTCAGCGCCCGCATCTACATCTGCGGTTTGGGCTATTACGAGCTGCGTCTCAACGGCGAGAAGGTCGGCGACCACGTGCTCGATCCGGCCTTCACGCGTTACGACAGGCGGGCGCTCTACGTCACTTACGACGTCACGGACCAGTTGAAGAAGGGCGCCAACGCCTTCGGCGTGATCCTCGGTAACGGGTGGTACAACATGCACACGCGATGCGTGTGGGATTTCGACAAGGCTCCATGGCGGGACAGGCCTGTCCTGCGGTGCCAGCTTGAGCTGACGTTTGAGGATGGCTCCAAGAGAACCATCCCCAGCGATGCAACGTGGCGGGTCTCGACCGGACCGATCGTTTTCGACAGTATCCGCAATGGCGAGACCTACGACGCCCGGCTGGAAAAGGCCGGCTGGGACACGGCCGGCTACGACGACATCAACTGGCCGCTGGCGCAGGTCGATGCCGGTCCCAAGGGCGAGTTGCGGGCGCAGATGCTGCCGCCGATTAAAGTGACCAAGACATTCAAGCCCGCCAAACTCACCGAGCCCAAGCCCGGTGTGTACGTCTTCGACACGGGTCAGAACATGGCGGGCTGGACACGGCTGAGAGTATCCGGGCCCGCGGGGACCGAAGTGGTCCTCAAGTACGGCGAACGACTCAACCCGGACGGCACGCTCGACCAGAAGGAGATCGCCCAGCATGTCAAGACGGGCAAGGCGCAGACGGATACCTACATCCTTAAGGGCCAGGGTACCGAAGTGTGGGAGCCACGATTCATGTATCACGGATTCCAGTACGTCGAGGTGGCCGGCCTGCCGGGCAAACCCAGTCTCGACACTCTGGAGGCGAGGGTTGTGAATACCGCGTTCGAGCGAGCCGGCTCGTTCGAGTGCTCGAATGAGCTGTTCAATCGAATCCAGCAGAATACGCTGTGGTCGTACGTCAGCAACTTCGTCGGCTATCCGACCGATTGCCCGCACCGGGAGAAGAACGGCTGGACCGGCGACGCCCACTTAGCCGCCGAGACCGGGCTGTACAACATCCACTCCGCGCCCGCCTATGCCAAGTGGCTCAACGACCTCAAGGACGAGCAGCGACCCAGCGGTGAGCTGCCAGGCATCGTGCCGACCGCGGGCTGGGGCTACCAGTGGGGCAATGGACCCGCCTGGGACAGCGCTTACGTGCTCATTCCGTGGTATCTGTACCAGTACGAGGGCGACACGCGAGCCCTCGCGGAGCACTACGACAGGCTCAAACGATACGTCGATTACCTGACGAGCAAGGCACAGAACCACATCGTCGCCATCGGCCTGGGTGACTGGGCCCCCGCCAAGACCACCACGCCGGAGAAGGTCACCTCCACCGGCTACTACTATCGCGATGCGTTGATCGTCTCCAAGACCGCCGGACTGCTCGGTAAGACGGAGGACGCGAAGAAATACGCCGGTTTGGCTCAATCGATCCGGGATGCGTTCAACAGCGAATTCTACGACGCCAAGACCGGCCTGTATGGCGGCGGCACGCAGACAGCGATGAGCTGTGCCCTGTACCACGGGCTCGTTCCGGCAGCCGAGCACGACCGCGTCCTGAACAACCTCGTGGCCATGATCGAGAAGGACCAAGGCCATCTCGATGCGGGTATTCTGGGTACAAAGTACTTGATCGACTGCTTGACCGCTGATGGCCGGGCTGATGTCGTTTACACGATGGCCACGAAAACCGACTATCCGAGCTGGGGCCGCTGGCTCAATGAAGGCGCGACCACACTCTGGGAACAATGGGACGGCAACGCCTCCCGCAATCACATCATGTACGGCCACATCAGCGCCTGGTTCTACGAGGCTCTGGCCGGCATTGTGGCTGACCCGGAGGCGGTTGGCTTCAGGCACTTCATCCTTAAGCCGCAACGGCTTGGCGATGTAAAGTGGGTCCGGGCCGAGCACGAATCCATGTATGGCACGATCAGAAGTGAGTGGGAGGTCCGGGGTGACCAGATCACCCTGAGGATCGCTGTGCCCGTGAACACCACCGCGACCGTGTTCGTCCCGAGTGACAGGGAAAAGGCCGTCAATGAAGGACCCGACTACATCCACATCGTCGGTCACACCCGATTTCTGCGCATCGAGGACAACTACGTCGTCTTCGAAGTCGAGTCGGGCGCCTATGAGTTCATCTCGCAACTGCCTCGTTGAAGGATATGACATGAGCATGATGTGCACACGACGTTCCATTCTCCTGATCCTGCTTGCGATCGGCGTCGTCCACCTGCACGCGGCGCCGAACGGCAACTCGGCGCTGGGCATCAACATTGCCGGCGTCACGTACTGGTCCTCAGAGATTGTATTCGTCGATCTGTTCAGACACTCCCAGACGTTCAAGAGCCAGGGGCCGGGCAAGGGCTACGACCAGGGCGGCCCGCTCGATCTGATGGAGACAGGCTGGGTTCACTCGTTGAACGGCGACGGCCACTTCGCGGATTCGATCGTCCTGAGCCGGCCGCCGCTCGGCTATCCGGCGGGCGTGTACACCTGCTTCTACGAGGGACGAGGCAAGATTCAATTCGCCTACCGCACGAAGGTCGTTGAGGAGAAGCCCGGGCAGATACGAGTCCAGGTCAACGCCGACCAGGACCTGTTGACCCTGCGCATCACCGAGACGAATCCTGCCGATCCCATCCGCAACATCCGCATGGTCCTGCCGGGCTTTGAGGACACGTATGAAGACCATCCCTTCCACCCGGAGTTCCTCAAGCGATGGGAGAAGTTCAAGGTCCTGCGCTTCATGGATATGCAGCGAACCAACAACTCCGAGCAGACAGATTGGTCCGACCGCCCGACTCTGGAGATGCAAACCCAGGGCGGCGAGGCCGGCGTGGCACTCGAATATCTCATCGAGCTTGCGAACGCGCTGGATGCCGACCCATGGTTCTGCATGCCGCACCTGGCGACGGACGACTACGTCCGCCACTTCGCGGACATGGTAAAGGCTCAGCTTGATCCCAATCTGAAAGTCTATATCGAGTACTCCAACGAGTGCTGGAACGGCATCTTCGCCCAGGCCAGCTATTGCCGTGACAAAGGCAAAGCGCTTGGCCTCAGCGACAACGATTTTCAGGCGCAACTGCGGTACTTCTCGAAGCGGTCTGTCGAGATCTTCAAGATATGGGAAGAGGCCTTCGGCGGCACAGACCGTCTGGTCCGCGTCTTAGCCGCACAGAGTGCAAACCCCTGGACGAGCACACAGGTGATGGATTTTGAGGAGGCGTACAAGCACGCTGATGTGTTGGCCATCGCTCCGTACTTCGGCCACGCCCTCGGCGATCCGAAGAGACAGAACGAGACCGTCCAAATGACTGTCGATCAGGTCCTCGCCAAGTGCGCCGGGTACGTCGAGGAGGGCAACAAGACCATCGCCGAGCAGACGCGAGAGGCAAAGAAACGCGGCCTGAGACTTGTCGCCTATGAGGCAGGCCAGCACCTCGTCGGCTACGGTGGGACCGAGAACAACAAGCCACTGGAAGACCTCTTCCACGCCGCGAACCGCCACCCGCGAATGAAGGCCCTCTACCTCGATTACTTGGCCGGTTGGAAGACCAATGGCGGCACCTTAGCCGTGATGTTCTCCTCCACGAGCACCTGGTCCAAGTGGGGCTCCTGGGGCCTGATGGAGCATCATGGCCAACCCCCTGCCGAAGCCCCCAAGTACCAGGCCGTTATCGAGTTCATCGAGAACAATCTCAGGTGGTGGTAACCGCCGCCTGGCGGCACCGCCAGGCATTCAGGATTGTCTCGACCTCGTCCGCTAAAACCAGCACCACACTCACTATGATCCGCCCTGGCAAGGCATCTGCCGTCCCCGTCACACGCGAGCTTTCCCAAATCCGCACGGGCCGACAATTCCCGCGTCGGCGCTTCCGGCCTAAACACCCAGGCTTTAGCTGCCGATGAAGGGACATGCGCTGGGAATCTGTCTTGCTGGATTCGCCTGACGCATGGTTTGAGCACGTGGTCTGGGGACGGAGTCAGACCAGAGAATGTCGTGACGTGCAATGACCGGGGGAGGTGTGACATGAACGTGCTTCACGTATTGGCCGTGTGCGCCCTGTTCGGAGGGGGTACAGACGATTCGCAGGTGCACAGGAGACCTGGCGAACTACTGCCTGCGCCCCGCTGGTCGATCGCGCCGGAGGTCTCGTGGTCTCAGTTCGAGGAGCCTGGCGACACGGAGGAGGAAGGCACGCTATATGGCGTGGCCACCTCTTACACTCGCTATTATCCGGCGGTATTCGAGGACAGAATTCTCAGGTCGGAGGGCCGTGTCAGCGCAGGCCAGGCGGATTATGACGGCGCCCTTCGGGACGGGACGCCGTACACCATCGAGAACGACGATGACCACCTCCTCAACTCGCGTCGGCTGTGGGCTCCTGTCTGGCATACCGACACGTGGGTGACCTACTTCCTCTACGGGCTCGGGCAGCGATATCTGCAAGACGACTCCACGCAGGACCCGGCAGGTTATCGCAGACACTCCAATTATCTTTACGTGCCTCTGGGCCTCGAGGCGTGCCGCCCGCTGGGTGGCCACTGGTATCTCGAACTCAGCAGAGAGCTCGACGCGTTCATCGCCAGCCTGCAAGTATCGGAGGTTGCCGAGAGTCCAACGGACTCGTCGAGTGCGAAGAAATGGCAATCACCGGGATTTGGGGGACGCCGCTCCCTGCAAGCGCGGCATAGAACCGATTCAGTCGATGTGGCGATAGCGCCCTTCGTCCAGTACTGGCGGTTGGACGATTCGCGCCCCTCAGCCTCGCGCACCTGGCACGAGCCACGCAATTGGAGCGTCCAAGTCGGCATGGACCTTATCTGGCGGTTCTGAGCCGTCGGTTAGTGTCCCGCATTCGTGAGTAGGATGGGCGGGTTCCCCGCCCATGCGGTTCTTGATCTATTCGTCACCGAGAGAACCAAGGATGGCGGCGTATTCCCTTTTCAACTGTTCTACATCCCACTTCTGGTACGCTCGAACATGAGCTACAAGCTGGAACACCAAATGGACACAGGGCCTTGTTAGCGAGTTCGCAGGAATGTGGCCAGGCCCGAAGTCACCTAGGGACACGGTTTCCTCCCCTTCGTGCCTGAGCGTGTCTCCCAGAACAGTCAGATCAGGATGTATTCCACGGTGGAAGGGACTGTACAGCAGTTGGTACACCCCTTTGTAGCTCTCGCCAGCCTCTGAGGGTATCTCTGCAATGCGACTCCAGAGGCCACCCGCAGGACTCTCCATTATGGCTTCTATTTGTTGATTGACTTCGTCGAGCTCTGCCGAGAATTCCGCCTTGTCGTTTTCGGGAATACCGGGTAGGTCTACCAGGTGCCCAAGGAATTTCCTGCGTTCGATATAGCTCTGTTTCAGCCAACGGTGTACCTTACCTTCGGGATCTGGCTCTATGAGACACCAACACGTTGTAAGGGTAAGCTCCGCAAGGACGCGCAATAGACCCATTGCTGGCAGCTTGTAGTGTGCGTCTATCAAATCGAGAATAGCCCTGGCGTATGTGTGGACCACGGGGATGACGGAGATACACAGGTGATTGGGCGGGTTGTCCTCCAAATCCGCGTCAGCCAGTCTGTGTTGTGTCTCGGCTAAGAGCCATCTGTCCAGTGTCTTTCTAACCTGGTCTTCCATTATCTTTGGCCCCAGGTATGCACTACAGTGGTACTCTCGCTCAGAATCTCGCACGCGCCAAATCGCGGTGACAACGTCGTCTGTAGTGGCCCTGCTCACTTATCGCACAGACTACCGTCTGTTTGGGCCCTCGTCCAGAGGGGCTTCATAGATCGCGTCTCATCGATTCCGCAGCAGGTCGATCAGCTCGGCGGCGGTGAGGGTGTGGGCGGTGTCCGTGCCTTCGAGCAATGAATCAGCGAGATCTCGCTTGGCGTGGTGGAGCTGGACGATCTTCTCTTCGATGGTGTCGGCGGCAACGAGGCGGTAGATGGTGACCGGGCGGGTTTGACCGATGCGATGGGCGCGGTCGGAGGCCTGGTCTTCGACAGCCGGGTTCCACCAGGGGTCCATATGGATCACATAGTCGGCAGCGGTGAGGTTCAGGCCGAGTCCGCCGGCCTTGAGCGAGATGAGGAACAGGTCGCCCTCACCATTCTGGAACGCATCAATCCGCTTTTGGCGGGTCTTGGGCGGGGTCTGGCCGTCCAGATACTGGTAGCGAATCTTCCGCTCATCCAAGTGCTCGCGGAGCAGAGTCAGGTGGTCCACAAACTGCGAAAAGACCAGGGCCTTGTGCTGGTTTTCGAGCAATTCGTCCACCAACTCGGCGAAGGCATCGAGCTTGGAGCCTTTCAGGCCGCACTTGGGCATGACCAGCCGGGGATTGCAGCAGCAGCGCCGCAGCTTCATCAATTCCGCCAGGACCTGGATGTGGGCCTGTCCGGCGGCCATGGCGCGCACCCCTTCGAGCCGCTCCAGGGCGCGCCGCCGCAGAGACTCGTGCAAGGCCCGCTCCTCGTCGCTCAGCTCGACGAAGCGCATCAGCTCCGTGCGCGCCGGCAGGTCTTCGAGGACCTGGGCCTTGGTCCGACGCAGAATGAACGGCTGGACGAGGCTCTTGAGAATGTGGCCGGCGTAAGAGTCACGCTGGCCTTCAATCGGTCGGACGAACCGCTCGCGGAAACGCGCCTCGGAGCCGAGCAGGCCGGGATTGATGAAGCGAAACAGGTTCCACAACTCGGCCAGCCGGTTCTCGATGGGCGTGCCCGTGCAGATCATGCGGAATCCGCCCGTCAGATTCATGGCGGCCGATGACCGCTTGGTGGCGGCGTTCTTGATCATCTGGGCCTCGTCCAGGACAATCGTCGCGAACCGCACGTCCCTGAGCACGTCGGCCTCCTGCTGGAGGAGCGTGTACGAGCAGATGGCCAGGTCGAACGGACCCAGGGCCTTGAGCACATCGTCGCGCCGGCCAAGGTCGCCGATGCCAAAGCGGACCGGACGCAACGTCGGCGCAAATCGCTGGGCCTCGGAGACCCAGTTGGCGCAGACGCTGGTGGGCGCCGCCACGAGAGTCGGGCCCTGCGAGGCCCGATGCAGGATCAGGGCCAGGGCTTCGACGGTCTTGCCCAGGCCCATGTCGTCCGCCAGGCACGCCCCCACACCCCACTCGGCCAGGCGAGCCAGCCAGAGGAAGCCGTCCACCTGGTACGGCCGCAGGGTCGCCTGAAGGGTCGAGGGGATCGCCGCCTGACAGGACTCCAGCTTGCGAAGCCGGTCAAGGTGCGCATTGAAGACCGTATCCGCCTTGAATTCTCCGATCTCATCCTTCCACGGCTCCAGGCCGATGGCTGCCAGCGGGTGCAGACGCAGGGCGTCACCCTTGCCAACGTACTGGCCGCTGGCCGCCAACCACTGCAGTTGCTTTCGCAACTGGCGGGTCAGAGCCACGTACTGATCTTTGCCCAAGGCGATGAAGCGGTTGTCCATGTTCTCAATCTGGTCCAGCAGGGTCCGCATTTTGACCACCAGGTCCTGATCGACCTGCACGCGACCATCAACCTCGAACCACTCCTGGGCTGAGTGGATCGAGAGACGGAACTGCTGCGGCGAGAGGGACCGGACGGTGATCGGATCGCCCTTGGGCCACTCGACGGTCAGCGTCTGGGGCGGGACCGCCTGCACCTGCTCCAGCAGCTCCAGAGCTTCCATCGGATCGTCCACGATCCATGAGTAATCTTTGCCGGAATTCGTGCCCAACATCGGGACGGCGTCGAGGACCTGCTCGGCCCGGACCGTTTCCTCCTCAAGCTTGCGACGGGTCTGGAGCGTCCTGCCTGCAAAAGACTCGACTAAGTGCGCGTTGCCGATGCCCGGCGCGAAGGCCCGCTGCGACGGCTCGCCGAGCGGCACCACAACCATCTCGGCCTGCAGGCCCTGCTCAAGCCGCTGGAGCCGCAAGTGCGGATGGCAGTTGGGCTCGACTACCTCCGCCTCCGCAGCCGCAAGGGCTACATCCGACTGGATGGCGATGTGCTTCGAGAGACCCTGCAACCGATTGAGTGCCTCATCCGAGCGGTCTCTCGGAACGGTCAGTCCCTCGGGGCCGAGGATCTGCGCCATCCTCACGTGCTTCGCCTCAAACACGATGACCCGCAGGCGAGCCTGCGACTCGTGAATAATCGTGCTTGTACTCAATGCATTGCGCCCGTCAAGAGGCGGATACGGAGCCATGGAGACGTGCACGTGTTCTCCTTTGGGCACGATATGGACTTCCGGCTTGCCTTCCACGATCTCGACCGGCACGTGAGGGCGATCGTCCCAGAAGACATTCGGCTGGCCCACGAGGGCCCGCAGGACCGGGCCCGCGTCCGGCCCGTACGCTCCATCATAATAGTGGTCTCGCCCCATCCGGATAGCAGTCAGAATGGCCTTGTCCTGTTCCGTCAGGAAGTCCGCCCCCTGCTCAGGGTACTGAGAGAGACGGTAGGCAGGGATCTCACGGCCTTTTGTCCATCCACCTGTCCTCGTCCGCTTCTGCTCGACCGGAACAACCGAGATGTGGCCCGGGCTCCACTCGTGCAGCTTCCACACCAGGCGGCGAGAGCGTTGCGAGGACTGATCCGCCGCAGACTCGGCTTGTTGGATCAACTGTTCCAACGCTCCGACGCGGCTCTCCCAGACCTCTTTCACGCTCCACAACCCGGCCAGGTCCCCTGCCGTCTCCCGGAAGAAAGCATTCACGCCGACAATGCGAGTCGGCAAAGCCATGCCGAGCTTGTCCATCAGGCGCGACAGTTGCATGACCGGCCAGTTGGCCCCATGCTCCCTGCACCGGCCGAGCAGACCCTCCACCTCTGCGACCAGCGTCTCCCTGTGGGTCTTCGGGGCCTCGGTGCGTGAGGCATAGAGCCAGTACAACAACTGCATCAGGTAGATGCTGACCTGGGTGAGCGGGCAATCCTGGCGATATGGGGACTGCCATCGTGTGCCGGGACGGTCGGCATCGTCACGGCCCTCGTGCCATCCAAGCAAGGCCTCCAAGAGACAATAGGCCTGATCGTAGTATGTATACAACCTGTCCTTAGCGAGCCAGTCCAGCCATGTCCGGGCTCTCTGGCGATCCTGTGGCTGATCGGATTGGATCAGAAGAAGCGTGTGCAGCACCGCCGGAAACGTCCCGAGGTATTCCAGTTGAGCCTTCTTTGCCTTGCCCATGGTTTGCAGGGCTTGGTCATACGCTTGATGGGCCTGCTCCACTCGGCCGGACAACAACTCCAGCATGCCCTGAATGACGTGTGTAGCCAGCTCTGCGAACTTCTTCAGCAGGGTCATGGCGTCCTTCAGGTCGCCGGCCAGAATGTCCCGCTCGGCCAGATAGTTGACACACTGCTCCAGTAGAGACCTTTCCAGTTCCTGCCGATTGTCCAGAATCCAGGTCCTCGCGTAGGCAAAGACGGGGTGATCCAGTGTCAAAGTGAGGATTTCATGGTGCAGAGCGGCGGCCAGCAGCAGATCGCGGTACTGGCGCGGCAGGCGTTCGAGGTACGTGGGTTGAAACGGCTCCAGGCAGACGGCGACCAGCACGTTGACTAATGAACGCGTCTGCGCGTCGAGACTGCACAAGCCGGCCAGACGCTTGAGCTCATCCTGATTGTCCTTCTCCAATGCCAGGAACACGTCGCGGCAAGCATGGGAGAAGGAGGCAAACCGCCGCCCGCCCCACTTGTACTCCCAATCCCCGGGATTCAACTGGCCCGGCATGGCCCTCTGTAAAGCCGCACCGAATCGATCCAGCCAGCCGTTCTTCCGGGCCGTGTCGATGCAGGCCATGCGCGCGTCAGGTGGACACGGCGAGGCCGCTCCCAGTGAACCGACCAAGCCTTTCGCCTTGAGGCGATGAATGCACGGAACCACCTTCTCGGGCGTGATGCCGGAGCCGTCCGGCATGGCCATGCCGGCCTGCTTCAACGCACGCGCTATATCGTTCTTGTTCGCCGGCCCAAAAGACAAGGCAATCACCAGCAGAACCGCATCATCCAGGTCCGACGGCAGCCTCATCGCAAATGGGCGGGAGTTGTCCTTTATTGCCTCCACTCCGGACTTTCCTTGTTGTGATCGATCCACAGCAAAACCCACAGCAAAGTCATCTCCTGTGCCACAGCCTCGGGGGACCATCCGGCCGCCGGTCGGCGTTCTGCGGGCATCCACCCAACTCCTTAAGTCCTGAACGACCAGTGTACCGTACGGGGCGTGGCACAGCAAGGTCCCGCTTCGGCCGCAGCGCCTTCATTTCACCCATGCGTCGCCGAACCCGCCTTTGTTCATTTCATACCACGCTTTTCAACCAGAATGGCTATAGCCTCAACTGGACCCCTGCCGAAGGTAATAGAGGCTAACGACGCGTGTATGATGTCCGCGAGTTTGGGAAAATGGCACAAACCCGGTGAGTGAGAATTTGCATTTGACCTGTGACGTGGTAAAATACTGGGTTGCCGTGGGGCGGACAGTGTGCCCGATCTGCACGGGGGTGAACCCGTCCAGCTCGCCTAAGTATGGGTATGTAGCCGCCACTGAATCGATGTATCAGGTGAAAAACGAGGCCGATTGTCTACCGGCCGCTTTGCAGGTTTCGGATATGGTGAAGGGTAGCAAGAAAGACGAGGAATACATAATCCAACCGGCGCAGCGGATTACCCGCCTGCCGCCTTACCTGTTTGGACGGATCAATGCGCTCAAGCATGCCAAGAGGCAGCAAGGGGCCGACCTCATCGACCTGGGGATGGGCAACCCTACGGATGGCGCTCCACAACTCGTAGTGGAGAAGCTCTGCGAGGCCGCCAGACAGGCTCGCAACCATCGCTACAGCGCCTCCAAGGGCATCACGAATCTCCGCAAGGAGATGACCAAGAAGTACGCCCAGAAATGGGACGTCGAGCTCGACCCGGAGAAGGAAGTGCTCGCCTGCATCGGATCGAAGGAGGGCTTCAGCCACATGTGCCTGGCTCTGCTCGGGCCGGGCGACACGGCGGTTGTGCCCGACCCGGCCTTCCCCATCCACTGCTACGGCGTCGTCCTGGCGGGTGCGAACGTCATCACCGTTCCGCTCGGCAACGATCAGGAGTTCCTCAACACCATTGCGATGGTGTGCGAGCACCTGTTCCCCAAGCCGAAGCTCCTGATCCTGAACTACCCGCACAATCCGACCTCAATGACGGTCGATCCGGGCTTCTTCGAGCCCGTCGTCGACCTGGCCAGACACTTCAAGTTCCAGGTCATCCACGACTTCGCCTACGGCGAGACGCTCTTCGACGGCTACAAGGCCCCCAGTTTCCTCTCCGCCAAAGGGGCGAAAGACGTCGGCGTCGAATTCACCACGATGAGCAAGCCCTATAACATGGCTGGCTTCCGCATTGGTTTTGTCGCCGGCAACAAGCAGATGATCGACTACCTCGCGACGATCAAGGGCTACTACGATTACGGCATGTTCCAGGCGATCCAGATCGCCGGCATCATCGCGATGAGGCATTGCGACAAAGACGTCGTTGCCCAGAATCTCAAGTACCAGTCGAGGCGGGACGTCCTCTGTGACGGCTTGCAGCGTATCGGCTGGCAGGTCGAGAAGCCGCGGGCCGGCATGTTCGTCTGGGCGCGCATCCCCGACGAGCACCTCAATGGCAAGGGCACGATCGACTATGCGCTGGACCTGATCGAGCACGCCGAGGTCGCCGTCGCTCCCGGCGGCGCCTTTGGCGAGAACGGCGAAGGCTACGTGCGCATCGCCCTGGTCGAGAACGAGCAGCGTCTGCGCCAGGCGGTCCGCAACATCAGCCGCTACATCCAGCAAAGGCCCATCCGAAAAGCCAAAGCCGCGAAATAGGTCCTATGCGTCCACTCCGTCCACCAGATCCACTGAGTCCAGTGGATTGGTAGGCCATTGAATTGCACGAGCCGAAGCGCCATAATCCCTGACTGCACGGGCATTTTATCAACACCCAGTTGAGGAGACAGGGCATGGCGTACAAACCTATCGGGGCATGGCTCTTCTTCGCGAGCATCGTCCTGTCACAGGGACTTCTGCATGGGGCATCGTTCTATCCGCTACGGCTTGACGACCCGGCCGCGATCTACCTGACACAAAAGGATTTCCCCGTGCACGCCGATGGCGTCAGCGATGATTCCACAGCCTTGCAGCAAGCTGTCGATAAGGTCGCGTCAAGTACTGGGGCCGGAGTCCTGTTCATCCCGAGCGGGACCTACCGCCTCACGAAGACCGTCTACGTCTGGCCCGGCGTCCGCTTGATCGGCTACGGCGATGCCCGCCCGGTCCTGACCCTCGGCGAGAACACGCCCGGCTTCCAGGACGGGACCGGCAAGTACATGCTCTTCTTCGCAGGCGGACGAGGCAGAAGCACCGACGGTCCCCCGCAGGATGGCAGCGCCGGCACCTTCTACAGCGCCATGAGCAACATCGACATCGAGATCGGACCCGGCAATCCCGCGGCCGTCGGCGTCCGCTTCCATGTCGCTCAACACTGCTATCTCGCCCACATGGATTTCCGACTCGGCTCGGCCAAGGCGGGACTTGAGGACATCGGCAACGAAGTCGAAGACCTCCACTTCCACGGCGGCCAGTACGGCATCGTCACAAAACGCTCCGCCCCAGGCTGGCCCATCCTCGTGATCGACTGCACCTTCGAGAATCAGACCGTCGCCGCGATCAGCGATCAACAGGCCGGCCTGACCCTCGTGCGCCCGCAGTTCAGGAACGTCCCCATCGCCGTCTCGATGGTCCCCGGCCACCCCGATGAACTCTGGATCAGCGACGCATACCTTGAAAACGTCACCGAGCCAGCACTGGTCATCAGTGATGAGCATAGCGCCCGAACTCAGATCAACGCGCAAAACGTCACGTGCAAACAGGTGCCGGTCCTCGCCAGTTTCCGCGAGAGTGGCAAAGTGAATGAGAAGCGGCGAGAGCCGGATCGCGTAGTGGACCGTTACACCTATGGGCTGCACATCACCGGACTCGGCGCACCTCGGCAGGTTACGAGTAGCGGCGGATTCATCTACACCCGTGGCACCCCACCCGAACCGGTACAGTCGGACATCCCCACCCTTCCCGACATGGCGACGTGGGTCAACGCGCGAACGCTGGGGGTGACTGGCGACGGCAAGACGGACGACACGGCGGCCCTCAAAGACGCGATTGCCAAGCACCGAACGCTCTATCTGCCGATGGGCTGGTACTGTGTCAGTGACACCCTGACGCTCCGGCCGGACACGGTGCTGATCGGCCTGCATCCATCTGCGACGGTGATCAACCTGCCGGATAAGACGCCTGCCTTTCAGGGGCCGGGCGAGCCCAAGCCGGTCATCGAGGCCCCCAGAGGCGGGACCAACATTATCACAGGCATCGGGGTCTACACCGGCGCGATCAACGCACGCGCTGTCGGCGTGAAGTGGATGGCCGGGACGCATTCCATGATGAACGACGTCCGCCTGCATGGCGGCCACGGCACGAGGGTCCCCGGCGAGCGCGGCGGCTTCGGCAGACTGGGCAATCGCGAGACATGGAACAGCCAGTATGCCAGCCTCTGGGTCACCAACGGCGGCGGTGGGACCTTCAAGGACATCTGGACGCCCAGCCCTTACGCACAGGCCGGGATGCTCATCTCGGATACGTCCACCAGCGGCCGGGTGTACGCCATGTCCCTGGAGCACCATGTCCGCAACGAGATGATCATCCGAAACGCTTCTAACTGGCGGTTCTATGCCGTGCAATTCGAGGAAGAACGTGAAGAAGGCCCGAAAGCTTTGCCTCTGGAGATCGACCGTTCCAGCGACATCCAGTTCGCCAACACCTTCTTCTATCGCGTGATCAGTTGTTTCGTGCCGTTCCCGTATGCGACGAAGGTAAGCGAATCCCGTGATATCCGCTTCCGAAACGTTCATTGCTACAGCAACAGCAAGGTCTCGTTCGACAGCACGATCTTCGACGCGACGGCCAACGCGGAGATTCGTGACTCCGAATTCGCCCTGTTC
>Ga0316622_100001730_pt1 | contig 14562 bp, 17 predicted proteins | sample OWC_Aug_OW2_C1_D_FD_207646 | JGI IMG/M metagenome (GOLD analysis project Ga0316622, IMG submission 207646) | Wetland soil microbial communities from Old Woman Creek delta, Ohio, United States - OWC_Aug_OW2_C1_D5_C | ecosystem: Environmental > Terrestrial > Soil > Wetlands | place: USA: Ohio... | reverse complement strand
GGAGCCGTCGGCGGCGCATACCTACCCATCCCTTCGTGAGTAGAGTCACGTCGCCGTGCGCGGTCCGGGGTGGGCCTGGGGGGTATGCCGTGAATCCATCCGTGGGCCACGTCCCACGGCGTAGCTCTCCGAGCAACGGGAGAGGCACGGAGCCTGCGTCAGCGGGAGCGCTCGAGCAGGACCAGGAAGGCCTCGCGGGACCAGAACAGGAGCATCCGGCGCATCTCCCGCTCGATGGCGACCACCCGCCACCCCTGGGCGGCGTACTCGTTGAGGAACTGGGTGAAGTTGCCTGGATCGATCTTCGACTGACCGAGGAATAGGGAGCCGATCAGGCCCTCCCGATACACCACCGCCTTGTACTCGAACATTGGCTGCTGGTCACGCAACTGGGGGGACGATGAGGGGGATCGCCTCACTGCCATGCTTGCGGTAGACGGCGAAATCCGGATCGAGCGTGAATACCCGGTGCCGATCGAACAGCTCGGACATCCACACGACACAGGCGTCGGCCAGCGACATTGGTCGGTCGCGATACGTGCGGCAGAGCTCGCGCAAAGCCGGGACGTGGTCCCCCGCCGGAAACGCGAGGCGCAGGGCAACGCTCTCGAGCAGACCGAGCAGGGAGTCCTGCCCGGCAGGCAGACGACCCAGAAGAAACATGGCCTCGGTCAGCACTGGCTCGCAGACCAGAAGAGGGGCCTCCAACCGGCGTACCTGCTCGACCGCCCAGGCATGGTGGCGCTCGCCCCGGTCGAGGACCGCCACCAGGGGTCCCGTGTCAACGGTGGCCCATGGAGTCACGCCCAAACCCTTCCATGTGCCTCGGGTCGGACGCGAGGTCGATGAGCCCGGAATCCACGACGCCGCAGGCGTCCTTCATCAGGTCGTAGACCTTCGGGCGACCTCCAGCCCGAGACACCCCGCCCGCTGGCCCTTCCAGGACCATCCGCAGTCCCTCCTCGACCAGGTCCTTGAGCTTGCGCCCGCGCAGCGCCGCCTCGGCCTTTGCCTGGCGAAACAGCTCGTCAGGTAGATCAACCGTAGTCCTCATAAATGCATCTATGCATCTTTATGACGAGCCGTCAACGGTATGGGGTCCGCGGTCGCGAGCCGGCACTCTCGGCGCGCCAGCCTCATGATCGCTGCCAGTGCCGGCATTCGTCCCACAGACCATCGAAGGGCTACGATCAGCGCATGGTGAAGACCGCAAAGCACACAGACCGCCTCCCCCCTGGAGGGGGCCTGCCCCTGGCTCCAGGGCGTTCCGTTTGAGTCCGCCTGGTTCCAGGGACGCCGGCGCGCCAGTCGGGGGAAGCTCGGCTGGTTCGTTGCACTTGGGGCCCGCCGCGGTGGAGGGCATGCGCACGGCACTGCTTGCGGCGCCGGGGGTCGAGGCCCTTGCCCCGGAGGACCGGGAGCGGCTCGTGGCCGGCATCGTGGGCAGCTGCGAGGCCTACCTCGGGGACCGGGCGGTTCAGGCCGGAACGCGCTCCGGTGACATCGCGGCCCGGCTGGCGCTGGCGGAGACGCGGGCGCGGGAGTTGGCAGGGGCGATCGAGGCGCTCGACGGCGTGGGCTGGGGGCTATTGGGGCGGGCGCTGGCGGGGACCGCCGGGGAGGACCCGGCCACCGAACCTGTCGCAGGGTCCGAACCCGCGCAGGCCCTACGCTCGCTTCGACGCGTGAGCGCCGCGCTCGCCGAGGCGGCGGCCGTGGCGCGGGGGGCGCCCCAGCTCTCGCCCGCGCGCTCGCGGCTGATGCTCGCAAGCGGCGTCGCGCGCGCCCTGCTGGCGGCCCGCCTGCCCCTCTTTGCGGAGGCCGAGGGCCTGCTTGACCGATGCACGCGCGCGGCCTTCGCGGCCCTGGGACTGGAGCCACCGGAGGCGATGGAAGACCTCCTCATGCGCGCCGCGCGGGTGGCGCGCCGCTCTGCGCCGCCGGAGGTCCCGGGCCAGGAAGGTCTGCGCCGGTAACGGCTTGCGGCCGACCACCCCCCCGCGCGAGATAGGTCGGAGACCCAGCCCTGGCCAGGACGCCAGCCTGCCCGTGGCCGCGGAGCTCGGGGGGCTGGTCGGGGTCAGGCCCTGGCATGACCACCGCTGGCGAGCCTCGAAGCCGATGACGGGGGCCCTTCAGGCGCCGCGGTCCCGGCCGTTGGAGATGCAGGCAGACCGTCCCCGCCCCCGGGGCCGGCAACCAGGAGACTTCCCATGTCAACGACGCGCGGTGGGCTCGCAGTCCTTGCCCTGGTCCCGCTGGTCACGCTTACCGCAGTTGCATTCCTCGCCCCGCCCGGCCCCGCCCCTGACGAGCCGCAGGCGGCACCGGCCAGCCCTTTGCCTGGCGGGAGGGCGACGGGCCACTCGCCGGCCCGTCAGACGTTGGCAAACGCCGCCGGCGCGCCCGAGGGAGGGTCCGCGGGCGAGGGGACGCTGCGCACGGCAGAGCCGGTGGAGGGCGAGGAGGACTGCGGCTGCGACCTGGAGATCGAGCAGACGGCCGCGGCCGACGAGCCGCACCCACCCGCGGCGGGCACCGCTCCCCCGGACTGACCCACGGCCGGCCAGGCCGCCCGGCCGTTCCCTGCCGCGCATCCGGCGGGCGGTACTGAAGAGGGCCTGGCCTGGGCGTCTCTAGCAGGATGTTGAATAGGGGCATTACCGCGCCGTTCTCAGCCCGCCGAGCCGGGCACGTGTTCGTGCTCGGCTACGACGCAGGGTGCTTCTCAACCCCCTGCTAGGCGGGGGGCCGATCGGGGTGTGCGGCCACGGTCGGCGGCCGGTAGCGCGGGTCCTCGCGCCAGCGGGCCCAGACGGATTCGTCCACCGTCTCGCCGACGCCGGTCCCGAACGTCCGGTGATAGCGCGACTTGAATACCCGGTAGAGGCCGAACATGAACTCGGCGAAGGAGTCGTGGATCGGGGCCAGATAGTCACGCGGGCCGACCTTCGCCTTGCCGGCGAGGCGCAGGCCACAGGCCTCGGCCCGCTCCTGCAGCCAGCGCAGCGGCAGGTTGGAAATGCCCTCGTCGTCCGCGTAGCCGCCGCCGACGTCGGCGTGGGCACCGGCGAACCAGCGCTGCTCGACCGCCAGGTTCTCGGGCTTGCGCTTGGTCCACAGGGTCGGCTGGTAATCCTCCCGCTGCTCGTCCACGGCCACCGCGTGGTAGGCGTGGTCGACGATCTTGCTGAGCTCGGTGTCGTGAAAGCGGTAGTAGTCGCGGCTGAACGGCACGTGCGAGACCGGGATGCCCAGCGCCCCGACTGTGTCCCAGACGCCGAGGAAGCGCACCCGCACCTCGCGTGAGTGGGCCGCGCGGAAGGCCAGCGCGTCCGGGTCGTCGGGGTGCACCTCCTTGCGGCGGTAGAGGTCGTAGGCGGCGCCGATGCGGTCTTCGCTCACCTCCCGCAGGAGGCCGCACTTGCGGATGAGGCCGACCATGCTGCGGGCGGTGTAGGCACCCCGGCTGAATCCGAGCACGAAGATCGCGTCGTCCGCCCGGTGAGTGCGCGAGAGCCAGGCGTAGCCCTGGCGGATGTTCTCGGAGAGTCCGCGGCCGAAGGCCCCGCCCGTGATCCGGTCGTACCAGTGGGTGCCGACGCCGGTATCGTAGAAGCAGGGCTGCTCGGGGTCGTCCTTACCGGTCGTCGCGATCGCCTCGCGCATCCGGACGACGTTGGTCCGATCCCGGCTGTTGTTCCAGGTGCCGTCGAACAGCACGATGACACGCCTGCCCACGAGCCCCCTCCCCGAGGTCAACCGCAGCGCCCCTCAGCGATGCTCGCGAACCTCGATGCCACGCGCGTGCAGGTGCGCCTTCACGTCGGCGATCGGCACCTCGCGCCGGTGGAAGATGCCAGCGGCCAGCGCGGCCTCGACACCGGTCTTCTCGAACACCTCCGAGAAGTGCTCGACCCGGCCCGCGCCGCTCGACGCGATGATCGGGATGGTGACGGCCTCGCGCACCTGCGTGATCAGCTCGAGGTCGAAGCCGAGCCCGGTACCGTCACGGTCGATGGAGTTGAGCAGAAGCTCGCCGGCGCCGAGGGCTTCGACCGTCCGCCCGAGCTCGACCACGTCGACGTCCCGGCCCTCGCGCCCGCCCTTCACCGTGCACTGGAACCAGCAGTAGGCCTCGCCGTTCGGGCCCGGCACCGCGGTGCGCACGGTGGGGTGACGGGTGTCCGCCGGCGAGTGCACATAGACCCGCCGGGGGTCGATCGAGACGACCACCGCCTGGTTGCCGTAGACGTGGGCGATCTGCGCGATGGAGCTCGTCCCGGGCGGTGACAGGCCCTCCCGGTACGCCTCGACCGCCTCGACCGCGTCACTGCCGATGGAGACCTTGTCCGCCCCGGAGCGGAAGTACTCGGCGGCGACGTCCAGCGCCGAGTAGCGCCGCCCGGCGGAGTCCTTGTAGCCGCGGATGCCTCCACCGATGGTGAGCGGCACGAAGACGTTCTCGGAGGTCCGGCGCAGGACCTCCAGCATCGGCTGGTCCTCGAGCGGCGAGTCCCGAAACGCCGTGATGTTGAGGAAGGTGACCTCGTCGGCCCCCTCCTCGTAGTAGCGCCGGGCGAGGTCCACCGGCTTGCCCAGGTTACGGACCTCGCCCCGCTCCCGGACGTCGTACTGGTCACCCTTGGTGACGACCAGGTCGCCGGTGTCGTTGCTGCGCACGTCCAGGCAGGCGATCACGCGCTTGGCGAGCCGGGTCGGTCCCGCTGGCCCGAGCGCACCCACCCTCGGTGCGCCCGCCGGGCGCGACGCGGCGAGAAAGCCCCGCAGGACCGCGAGGCCGACCTCACCGCTCTTCTCCGGGTGGAACTGCACGGCGCAGACGTTGCCCTGCTGCACCGCGCTCACGAACGGTCCGCCGTAATCCGTGGTCGCCAGCACCCAGTCGCGGGTCCCGGGGTCGACCGGCGCCCGGTACGAGTGCACGAAGTAGAGCTTCTCACCCTGGTAATCGGGGAAGAGCACCGAGCCCCTGGCGAGGGTCAGACCGTTCCAGCCGATGTGCGGGACGCAAAGCGCCCCGCTCGCGAATCGCCGGACGAGCCCCGGGATGAGGCCAAGGCCGGAGACGCCGGGCGACTCCTCGCTCCCCTCGTACAGGGTTTGCAGGCCGAGGCAGATGCCCAGGAACGGCCGTCCCGCCAGCAGGTACTCGCGGAGCGGCTCCAGGTAGCCCTCCGCACCCAGGCGCTCCATCGCGCTGCCGAAGCTGCCGACGCCGGGGAAGACGAGCCGCTCGGCCCGGGCGATGTCCTCCGGCCGCGCCACGTCGTGCACCGCGTAGCCGAGCTTGCGGATCGCGTTGCGCACGCTCCGGACGTTGCCGGCGCCGTAGTCGAGGACGGTGACGGTCTGCATCGTGCTCCCCTGACCAGTGACCAGCGACCTGGGGCGTCTGGCGTGCCCGGGCACCGGCCGGGCAGGGCCGGTCCCTGGCGATTCCGTGCGACCGACGCCCGCCGGGGACGTCCCGGTTCCCCGGCGGCTGGGGTCAATGCCCCCCAGGGAAGCTACTGCGGCGCACCGCCACCCCTCGGTGGCGCGGACCGCGGCGCGGGGGCCGGTGCCGCACCGTACGGAGCCCCATACGGGACACCGCCATAGCCACCGTAGGGGACCCCGCCATAGGGCGCACCGTACCCGTAACCGGGCGCGCCGTACCCGTACCCCGGTGCGCCATAGCCGTACGCGGGGGCCCCGTAGCCGTACCCCGGCGCAGGCGCGGCCGGGGCTACAGCCTGGGGCGCCGCGGCCTGGCCGGCCGTGGCTGGGGCCGCAGGGACACCGGCCGCTGGGGCACCTGCCGGAGGCGCAGCGACGGCCGGCGGCGCGCCGTAACCGTACGGGGCGCCCGCGCCGTAACCCGGACCCCGATCACCCGCGCGTCCCCCCGCCTCGGGGAGGACCGGGTAGCCCTCGGCCCCACGCATCCCGCGGCTGCAGTCCTCTACCTTCTTGCGGCACTCGCGCTTGCAGTCCCGCCCGCTCTCCGGTGACACCGGCCCGTAACGGCAGTAGTCGAGGCATTCGCGCCGGATCTGCTCGCACTCCGACTGGCCCTGGGCGACCAGCGGGGACAGCATCAGGGCGAGCGCGCTCGCCGCCAGGGAACTCCGCAGGACCCGATAGGTATTCATCCTCAGCACCCTCCATCCCGGCTAACGTGGCAGAGCGGCAAGTATAGGCTCAGGGCCGACGCCCGACACCCACCGCTTCGGGCCGCCGGCCTGGCCGCGCGCGGCCTCGCAGCGCATGATCCCGGCAACGCTCGAGGCGGGGAGCGGGGAGCGGGGAGCGGGGAGCGGGCCTGGCAGCGTTGGAGACGGTTCCATCTCATGAATGAGCCGAGCGCCCCGGACGGCGCAGACAAGGGAGAGGCTCTCGCCGGCCTGCGCGTGCCCAGGCGCACGCCAGTGCCCGACCGACGCCGCTGGCGTCGACGGCTCTCCGCCCTCCTCGCCCTCGCCCTCCTCGGCGGGGCGGCGATCGCGTACGGACCGCGGGCGCTGCGTCCTGCCCTGGAGGTCCACCTGGTCCGCATCAACACCCTTTATCCGGCCCAGACCTTCACCCTGCTCAACGCCAGCGGCTACGTCGTGCCCCAGCGCAAGGCCGCCCTCGGGAGCAAGATCACCAGCCGGCTCGTGTGGCTCGGCGCGGGCGAGGGCGAGCGGGTCGTGAGCGGCCAGGTGGTGGCGCGGCTGGAGAACGCCGATCTCAGTGCGGCGCAGAGCCGCGCCCGCGCCGCGGTAGAGGTCGCTCGCGCCGACGTGGCCCAGGCCGAGGCCGAGCTCGCCGAGGCGAGCGCCTCCTTCCAGCGCACCCGCGACCTGTTCGCCCGCAAGTTCGTCTCCCAGTCGGAGTTCGACGTGGGCGAGGCCCGCTTCAAGGCGGCCCTGGCGGCCCTGGCGACGCGCAAGGCCTCGCTGGTGGCGGCGCACGCCGCGCTCACCGAGGCCGAGGTTCAGCTCGACTACTCGGCGATCCGCGCCCCGTTCGACGGGGTCGTGCTGACCAAGAACGCGGACGTCGGCGACATCGTCACCCCCCTCGGGGCCTCGGCGAACGCCCGGGCCTCGGTCCTCACCATGGCCGACCCGGGGTCCTACCAGGTCGAGGCCGACGTGGCGGAGTCAAGCATCACCCGCGTGCATCCCGGTCAGGCCTGCGAGGTCCAGCTCGACGCCCTCGGGGACTCGCGGCTCGCCGGGCGGGTCGCGATGCTGGTGCCGACGGCTGACCGCAGCAAGGCGACGGTGCTGGTGCGGGTCGCATTCCTCGAGCCGGACCCGCGGGTGCTCCCGGACATGAGCGCCAAGGTCGCGTTCCTCGCCCGGGAGGTCGCGCCGGCGGAGCGCGCGCCGGTAGCGGCGGTCCCCGCCAGCGCCGTGCTCGAGGCGAGCGGCGGCAGTGAGATCTATGTCGTGCGTGACGGCCGCGCGGTGCCGACGCCGGTGCGGCTCGGCCGGTCCTTCGGTGACCTGCGCGAGGTGATCGAGGGCGTGGCCGCGGGCGACTCGGTGATCCTCGCCCCCCCACCGGGCCTCGCCGCTGGCCAACGGGTCAGGGCGGCAATCGAGGAGTGAGCCCGTGCGGAAACCCTCGCGCCAGGCCTGCGGCGATCTCTGCACAAGCCCTGACCCGTGAACGCGCTGGTCGAGCTACGCGAGGTCACCAAGGCCTACTGGCGCGGCAGCCAGCGCGTCCCGGTGCTCGAGGGCATCAGCCTCGAGGTCGCCGGGGGCGCCTTCCTCGCCCTGATGGGCCCCTCAGGCTCCGGGAAGAGCACCCTGCTCAACCTGATCGCCGGCCTCGACCAGGCCGATGCGGGCACGATCCGCGTCGGCGGACTCGACATCACCGGGCTCTCCGAGGGGCAGCTCGCGCGCTGGCGGGCCGACCACGTCGGGTTCGTGTTCCAGTTCTACAACCTGATCCCGGTGCTCTCGGCCCGCGAGAACGTGGAGCTGCCGCTGCTGCTGAGCCCGCTGGGGCGCCGGGCGCGGCGCGAGCACGCCGAGCTTGCGCTCTCCCTGGTCGCGCTCGCGGACCGCATGGACCACTACCCGCGGGAGCTCTCGGGGGGCCAGCAGCAGCGCGTCGCCATCGCCCGCGCCCTGGTCACCGACCCGACCCTGGTCGTGGCCGACGAGCCCACCGGGGACCTCGACCGGGGGAGCGCCCGCGAAGTCCTCGACCTGCTCGAGCGGCTCAACGTCGAGCTTGGCAAGACCATCGTCATGGTCACCCATGACCCGCGCGCCGGGGCCCGGGCGCACCGCGTCGAGTACCTCGACAAGGGGGTGCTGAGCGATGCTCCTGCGGCTGACCCTGCGTAACGCCGGCCGGCACCGGCTGCGCACGGTGCTCACCGTGGTCGGCATGGGCGTCGCGATGCTCGCCTTCTGCCTGTTGCAGACGGTGGTTGACGCCTGGTACTCGGGCGTGACCGCCTCGTCCGCCACGCGCCTGGTCACGCGCAACGCCATCTCGCTGGTCTTCCCCCTGCCCCTGCATTACCGCGAGCGGATCCGTCAGGTCGAAGGCGTGACCAGCGTCTCGTACGGCAACTGGTTCGGGGGCTACTACCAGGACCCGAAGAACTTCTTCGCCAACTTCGCGGTTGAGCCTGCGAGCTACCTGGCGCTCTACCCGGAGTACGTGCTCGCGGACGCCGAGCGGACCGCGTTCCTGCGCGACCGCAAGGGCGTGGTGGTCGGGCGCAGGCTGGCCGAGCGATTCGGCTGGAAGGTCGGCGACGCCATTCCCCTGAAGGGGACCATCTTCCCCGGCGACTGGCCGGTGACGCTGCGGGGGATCTACCGGGGGCGCGAGCGCAACACCGACGAGACCCTGCTCCTCCTGCACTGGGATTACCTGAACGAGACCCTGAAACGCACCACGCCGCGCCGCACCGGCCAGGTCGGCTTCTACCTGGTCGGGGTCGAGCGGCCCGACCTGGCGGGGGAGGTGTCGGCCGCGCTGGACGCCCAGTTCCAGAGCTCGAGCGCGGAGACCCTGACCGAGACCGAGGCCGCGTTCCAGCTCAGCTTTGTCGCCATGAGCGAGGCGATCGTCGCCGCGATCCGCGCCGTGGCCCTGGTCGTCATCGTCATCATCCTCGCCGTCGTCGGCAACACCATGGCCATGTCGGTGCGCGAGCGACTCTGGGAGTACGCCGTCCTCAAGACCATCGGCTTCGGGGCGGGGGCGATCACCGCCCTGATCCTGGGCGAGGCGCTCCTCCTCACCCTGACTGGAGGGATCCTCGGCGTCGGCCTCACCTTCCCCGTCGCCGAGCGCTTCGCCAGCCTCATCGGCGCCTTTTTCCCGAGCTTCGCCGTCTCGACCCTGACCGTCATCCAGGCCCTCGGCGCCTCGGTCGCGGTCGGCCTCGCCGCGGCCGTCCTGCCCGCCCGCCAGGCCGCGCGCGTGCGCATCGCCGAGGGCCTGCGCCGGCTCGGGTGACGCGACCGTGGAGCTGCTTCTCGCCTACAGCCTGAGGAACCTGCTCGCCCGGCGTCTGACCACGGTCCTCACCGCCGGGGGCATGGCCCTGGTGGTGTTCGTCTTCGCCGCCGTCGTGATGCTGGCCGAGGGCCTCGAGCGCACCCTGGTCGACACCGGCTCGCCCGAGAACGCCGTCGTCATCCGTCGCTCCTCGGAGACCGAGGTGCAGAGCGCGGTGGACCGTGACCAGACGGTGGTGGTCGAGAGCCAGCCCGAGGTGGCGCTCGGACTGGCAGGCGAGCGCCTGGTCGCCCGCGAGCTCGTGGTGCTCGTGGTCCTGCCCAAGCGCAGCACCGGGAGCCGCGCCAACATCATCATCCGCGGGGTCGGGCCTGCCTCGCTCGCCTTGCGACCCCAGGTGCGGGTGGTGGCCGGCCGCCTGCCACGCCCGGGATCGATCGAGATCATGGTCGGCGAGGCCGTCGCCCACGGCTTTGATGGCGCCGCCCTCGGCGAGCGCCTGCGGTTCGCCGGTCGCTCCTGGCCGATCGTGGGCGTGTTCGCCGCCGGCAACACCGGCTTCGCCTCGGAGGCCTGGGGCGATGCCGACCAGCTCATGCAGGCCTTCCGCCGGCCGGTCTACTCCTCGGTGGTGCTGCGCCTGCGCGACCCCGCGTCCCTCCCCGCCTTGAAGGCCCGTCTCGAGGCCGACCCGCGCCTCACCCTCGAGGTCTGGCGCGAGCCGGAGTATTACCGCAAGCAGTCGGAGATGCTGGCTACCTTCCTGCGTTACCTCGGGGTCTCGCTCACCATCATCTTCTCGGTCGGGGCCGTGGTCGGCGCCATGATCACCATGTACGCCGCGGTCGCGAGCCGCACCGGGGAGATCGCGACCCTGCGCGCCCTGGGCTTCCGCCGCCCCGCAATCCTCGGGGCGTTTCTGGTCGAGTCAGTCCTGCTCGGCCTGCTCGGCGGGGCAGCCGGGGTGGGTGCCGCGTCGCTCCTGCAGTGGGTGCGGGTCTCCACGACCAACTTCCAGACCTTCTCGGAGCTCGCCTTCCGCTTTGCCCTGACCCCCGAGGTCGCGCTCCAGGCGCTCGCCTTCGGCGTCGGCATGGGGCTTGCCGGCGGACTCCTGCCAGCGGTCCGCGCCGCGCGCCTGCCGCTGGTCGAGGCCCTGCGGTCCTGAGCGACATCGGCGGGCTTTCGCGCCACCCAGGCCCCGGCGACGCCTCTCGCCTGAAGGATACCGGCGCGCTCGATTGCGGTCGATGAGCTCGAGCGGGGTGAGCGCGAGAACAATGCGCCCCTCGGCCGTCGGCTTCGGGAGCTGGTAGAGCAGGCACCCTGAGCCAGAGTCGGAAGAAAGGGGTCTGCGATTATGTCCTTCGTCTTGGGATCGGGGCCGAAGCTCGCTTGTCCCAGGTCTCGAAATCGGCGAGCTCGTCGCGCGTCGACAGCAGCGGCTGCGCCTCGCCGTCGCCCTTCAGCAGCACGATGTGCTCTGCCGACCCGCAGTCGTGGTCCATAGGCCCAGGGCGTTGCCCGGATGACTCGACCAGACTAGACTTGGTTCAGTCCCTGGACAGAGCGCAGCCCGCCATGCACGCGGTCAACATGCTTGAAGCCAAGACCAACCTCTCCCGCCTGGTGGAGGCCATCGAGCTTGGTGAGGAGCGAGAGATCGTCATCGCGCGCAACGGCCGCCCCGTGGCCAAGCTGGTGCCCGTATCCGCCGCGCCGAGCGAGCGCCGCATCGGCGTCGCCAGGGGGCTGTTCGAGGTGCCGGACGACATCGACGCGCACAACGCCGAGGTCGCACGGCTGTTCCTAGGTGAGGGTACGGGCGCTCGCCGGCCGTGAACCTGCTGCTCGACACCCATGTAGCCCTCTGGGCCATCGCCGACAGCCCCCGGCTGTCGACCTTGGCGCGCGACCTGATCCTCGCCCCGAGCGCAACCGTGTGGATCAGTGCCGCCAGCATCTGGGAGATCGCCATCAAGCACCAGCTTGGCCGAGGCGACATGCCCATCTCCGGCGCTGAGGCCATCCGCCATTTCCGCGCCGCTGGCTACCAGCTCCTGGCCGTCGAGCCGGACCACGCCGCGGCCGTCGAGACCCTGGCACCCCACCATCAAGACCCCTTCGACCGGCTCCTCGCCGCGCAGGCCCAGCTGGAGCCCATGCGCTTGCTGACACACGACCCGTTGCTGGCGCGCTACGGCGATTTCGTCGTGGCGGTCTGACCCGGCGTCCTCCCGTGGGCCAGTGGTCCTCGGGTCTCATCGCCGCCCCCTTCGCCCACGGGGCACCGAGGGTCCCGCACGACCGGTCAGTGCCGGTGACCGGCTGCACAGCCCACCGCATAGGCTGGGTGGAGGATGCGGTCGAAGACTAGGCAATGCGACGGCCCCTGGGGAGGCCCGGCGGGGCGACGAGGAGACGGGGGAGCGAGTCGACCCTCCAGGCAACCGCCCCGGAGGCCCCGTTCCGGGGCGAGCTCGCCGAGGGCTCGGACCTGTGCCGGGTCCCCTGCCGGCTCGAGCCCATGGGGGAGCAGACCCGCCTCACTTTGACAGACGCTCAGCCGCCCCCCGGGACGAGGCGCGCGACCCAGGCCGCGGCGGCATCCTGGTCTTGCGGGACTGGTGCCGCGCCAGCGGCACTCCCTCACCCCAGGCCGAGCACCTCCTGCCCGGCGACGATGCGCACGCCCTCGACCTCGCCAGTCCCTTCGGGCAGGAAGAGCACTCGCTCCACCTCCCGCTCGCGCCCGGCGGGCGGCAGCGGCCGTGCCCGTAGCGCGCGCGCCAGGCGCCGGAGGTCCGCCTGCGCCGGGGGTCGATCGGACCACCACTTCGCCTCGCCGACGAGCAGGCGCTTGCCGTCCACGGATTCCGCCACCACGTCCCACTCGGGCTCGGCGCCCCGCCACCACCGCGCGGCAGGGCCCCAGGGTCCGGGGACCAACGCCGGCACGGCGGCCCGGCAGAGGTCCTCCCAGGCGCCGGCCAGCAGCGCCGGCCAGTACCGCTGGAGCACCGCGCGCCGCGCCTCGGGCCCGGAGGCGACCAGCACCGCGCGGTGCGGCGCGACCACCCTGAGCCAGAGTCGGAAGAAGGGGTCTGCGATCCGGTAGAGGCTGCGCTTGGAGCTCCGCTCGGACTCGCCGAAGGGCAGCTCTCGCTGGACCAGCTCCATCTCGACAAGGCGCGCGAGCGGCCGAGACAAGGAGGTCGCCGGGCTCCCGATCCTGCCCGCGATCTCGCTCACGCGATGGGCACCGCCCCCAACCGCGTCCAGGATGGGCCGTAGCGCGATGGCGGGGGGCACCTCCTCGAGCAGCAGGCGGTCCGGCTCCTCGTGGAGCGGTCCCAGGGGGTCGAGCACGAGCCGGTCGACACGGTCCGTCTCGTCTCCGGGCAGCGCGGTTGCGAGCTCCCAGTAGCGAGGGACCCCTCCCCACGCTGCCCAGAAGGGCACGATGCGTCGCGGGTCACGGGTCCCGATCGCCCGGGCCGTTTCCCCGGGAGGCAGGGGGCCGAGGCGGATCACCTCACGCGCACGGCCGAAGAGCGGCTCGCTCGGGCTCAGTACCAGGCCCTGCATCATCCGCTGGCTGGAGCCGGCCAGCGCTACGACCAGAGCCGCCTCCCGTGCACCGTGGTCCAGCCAGCGCTGGAGCTGGCTCGGCAGCTCAGGAGAGGCCTGGACGAGGTAGGGGAGCTCGTCCAGTACGACCGGACCGTGCCAGTCCCGGGCCCTGGCCTCTCGCCCGAGACGGTCCAGGAGGGTGCGCCAGTCCGGGTACTCCACCTCGGCGAAGCCCGTAAGGCGGGTCGCGATCGCCTCGGCGAGGTAGCGGCGCTGCAACCCCCCGGATGAGAGGTCGGCTACGGCGTAGAGGCCGTCGTTACCGTGAACCCACTCCAGGAGAAGACGGGTCTTGCCGATGCGCCGCCGGCCGTGCACGACGGCGAGGCCGCCCTCCGGGCTCGCCGCCAGGGCGTTCAGGCGTGCCAGCTCCGCCGTGCGGTCCAGGAAGTCCATGAGGAGGATTATGGCTCACGGCATTATGCGTGTCCGCATAATGTCCGGTCACAGACGCTCAGCCGCCCCCCGGGACGAAACGCCCGACCCAGGCCTCGGCGCCAGCCCGGGTGAGGTCAAGGCCGCGGCCGGGTAGAGGCCACCCGCGAGCATCACCAGGGTGTACTGCACCGCCGCCCGCCACGCCACCGCCCGCGTCTCACGCCCCGCCGCACCGCTGAGATCGCCGCCTCAGCAAGAATTAATCGCCTCTCGTTGAGGCATGTTAACCATCTGACGAAACAAGTTTTTTGTGGCAGGAATTTCGTGAAAAGGTGACATCGATCACGTCCGCTGGCGGCACAGATTATTAGCATATTAGCCATATCGAATGGACAAGGCAGTTCCGTGCCGGGCAGGCGCCCGGCGTCGCAGAGGTGTTCATGGGCACACTGGTGCCAGCAGAGCCGACCACCGACGTTGAGAACGCGGTCAACCGCGTGCTGTCGGCAGAGCGCGCCGCGATGGTGACTGTCGAAGGCTGCCGGGAACAGGCGCACCGGGTCCTGGACGGGGCACGGCGCGAGTCGCGGCGCGTGCTGGACCGGGCCGAGGACCGCAGCACCCGGGTGCACGCGCTGGCCGATCGGGCGCTCGCGGCCCGGCTCGCGGAGATCAGGACGCAGGCCGACCAGATCTCGGAGCGACCGCTGGTGGAGGATGATGACCTCGCCCGGGTGGCCGCGGTGGTGCCGCTGCTGGTTGCTGAGCTGGCCGGCCAGGGGGAGTGACGGTGGAGCGGGACTTCGAGCATGCCCAGGTGCGCCTGCAGGTCCGCTACGCCAGGCTGCCAGACGAAGCCGCCTGGCTGCGGCTGGCCGCCGCGCGCGGGCTTCCGGCCTACCTCGAGTCGGCCCGCGGCACCGCGATCTCGCACTGGGTCGGCGGCCTGGGGGCCGAGAGCGACGCCCACGCGATCGACGAGACCTGCCGCCGCGTGCTGCTCGAGGGCATCGAGGAAGTCTGCCGCTGGGTCCCCGCACCGTGGGCCGGGGCGGTCCA
>Ga0316622_100001729_pt1 | contig 14564 bp, 10 predicted proteins | sample OWC_Aug_OW2_C1_D_FD_207646 | JGI IMG/M metagenome (GOLD analysis project Ga0316622, IMG submission 207646) | Wetland soil microbial communities from Old Woman Creek delta, Ohio, United States - OWC_Aug_OW2_C1_D5_C | ecosystem: Environmental > Terrestrial > Soil > Wetlands | place: USA: Ohio... | reverse complement strand
GGTAGCGGCCCGCGGAGCGCACCGTGACCACCACCTCCCGGCCCCGCTCCAGGGGGCGGCTCCACGTGCTCACCTGCTCCTGGATCGAGCCCCACACCTCGTCCCCCTGGTCGGGGGCGGGGAAGCGCGCCCGGGCCTGGACGGAGCCGAGCGTCCCGGGGCCCACGTTCTTCAGGCGGAAGCGCACGGCGGGGGCGACGAAGTTCTGCCCCTGCTGCGGCGAGTCCACGATCCAGTAGGTCTGGAGGCCGCTCAACGTGAGCTCCTTCGCCGGGTCGTGCCTCTGGCAGGCGGAGAGGAGGAGCACGGCGGCGGCCGCGCCGCGGGGGAAGCGCATGGGCCGATTCTAACGCGGGCCTTCGGTCGGTCGCTCGAGGGGCAGGGCGAGGCGGAAGCGCGCGCCGTGCGCGGGGAGGGCGGGGGGAGGGAGCAGGGCGAGGCTCCCCCCGTGGTCCTCGACGAATCGCCGGGCCACGGCGAGGCCGAGGCCAGTCCCTCGCTTCTTGCCGAGGGTCACGAAGGGCTCGAAGACCCGCTCGCGGATCTCGGGCGGGACGCCCGGACCCTCGTCGGCGAGCACGAGCACGAGGTGCTCGGCCGCTCCGTCCGCACCGGGGAGCGTCTCGACTCGTGCCGAGAGCAGGAGGCGGCCGCGCCCGCCCATGGCGTCGCGGGCGTTCGCGGCGATGTTCGTGACCGCGCGGCGGATCTTGTCCACGTCGAACGTCCCCCGCAGGCCGCCCCGGAGGTCGAAGTCCTGCTCGACGGCGAGGCCAGGCAGCTCCTGCTCGATGCCGGCGGCGAGCTCGGCGAGGAGGACGCCGAGAGGAAACCGGCGCAGCACGAGCCTCTCCGCCCCCCGCACGAAGTCGAGCGTCTCCCCGGTCATCCGCTCCAGGCGGTCGAGGGCGTCCACGATCGCGCGGGCCCGCACCACCACCTCCGACGGCGGAACGTCGCCCTCGACGAGCGTCTCCGCCCAGCCGCGGATGAGGGTCATGGGGCCGCGGAAGTCGTGGGCGAGCATGCCGGCCATCGTGCCGAGCGCGGCCAGGCGCTCCGAGGCGATGAGCTCCTTCTGGTAGGCGTAGTTCTCCACCGCGATCGCCGCCCGGGCGGCGACGACGGACACGAGGCGTGCCTCGGCGTCGGTGACCGGCCGTCGGCGCCGCGGGGCGGGGCCGAGGACCAGCATCCCCGCGAGCCCGCTCCGCGCGAGGAGGGGGACGAGCATCCCCTCCTGCGCGTCCTTCGAGGTCTCGAGAAGCTGCCCCTCGGTCAGCAACCAGCGCGTCTTCGGGCCGCCGGCCTCCCGGGCCTCGGGCTCGAACGTGCGGAGGCGTCCCCCCTCGCCCAGGCCCAGGCCCTCGAAGCTCTCGAGACGGCGGTCCCAGAGGAGGAGGGAGGCGTCCCGCGCGTCCAGCGCGCGGGGGAGGTCCTCGGTGAGGAGCCGGGTGAGAGACGGCAGGTCGGGAGCCTCGAGGACGCGGTCGGCGATCCGCCCGAGGGCGGTGCGACGACCGGGGCTCAGGGGGAAGACGCTCATCTCGCCTCGGTCGATTGACACTCCGAAAAGACCGTCGCTATGATACTTGGACCGGGAAGGAGGCCGCACGTGGTTCGGCCTCCGCGGGGCAGGCGTTCCCGACGCGCCCGCGAGCCCCGCCGGTACCCTGTTTCTGGCGTGGCGGGTCCCGAGGCGAGGGCCGGACATCTCCGGCCGGCCGCGGGTCGGGTGCGTCCAAAGGACACAAAACGGGAGAAGCGACCGAATGATCGAGGTCGAGAGCCTCACCAAGAGGTATGGCCGCGCGACGGCGGTGGACGGGATCTCCTTCCGCGTCGAGAAGGGCGAGATCCTGGGCTTCCTGGGCCCCAACGGGGCCGGGAAGACGACGACCATGCGCATCCTCACCTGCTACTTGCCTCCCACCGAGGGTACGGCGCGGGTGGCCGGCCACGACGTCTTCGCGCAGCCCATGGAGGTCAAGAAGCGGGTCGGCTACCTGCCCGAGACCCCGCCCCTCTACCCGGACATGAGCGTCCGCGAGTACCTGGAGTTCTGCGCCCGGATCAAGAGCGTCCCCGGCAGCGAGCGGAAGGCGCGCGTCGCGGACGCGATCGAGAGGTGCCGGGTCGGGGACGTGCGGGACACGCTGATCGCGAAGCTGTCGAAGGGCTACCGCCAGAGGGTGGGCCTCGCCCAGGCCATCCTCCACAACCCGGACGTGCTCATCCTCGACGAGCCCACCGCGGGCCTCGACCCCAAGCAGATCATCGAGACCCGCGAGCTCATCCGCTCCCTCGCCGGCAGCCACACCGTCATCCTCTCCACCCACATCCTCCCTGAGGTGTCCATGACCTGCGGGCGGGTGGTGATCATCAACAAGGGCCGGGTGGTCGCCGAGGACACGCCGGACAACCTCACCCGCCGCCTGAAGGGCGCGGGCACCATCCGGGTCGAGGCCCGGGGGGACGACGCGGGGATCCTCGAGGCCGTGCGCGCCGTGCCCGGCGTCCTCGCCGCCCACCCGCGGGGCGGCCACGACGGGGCGGTGATCGTGGACGTGGAGGCTGAGGCGGGCCGGGACGTGCGGGCCGAGCTCGCGCGGGCGGTGGTCAGCAAGGGCCACTCCCTCCTCGGCCTCCAGCAGATGGGCATGAGCCTGGAGGAGATCTTCCTCCACCTCACCACCACGGACGCCGCCGAGTCGGCGCCCGCCGCTTGAAGGGGAGGAGACAGAACGTGACCGCGCTTCGCAACGTCGCCGCGATCGTCGGGAAGGAGTGGCGCCACTACTTCGGGAGCCCCATCGCCTGGGTGGCCCTCTTCGTGTGGACCCTCCTCTTCGGCATCTTCTTCTACTTCGCCTTCACCTTCTTCCTCGAGCAATCGATGCGCGTGGCGCAGCAGGGAATGGAGTACGGCGGGGGGATGAAGCTCTCGATCAACGAGTACCTGATCCGGCCCCTCTTCCACAACATGGCGGTGGTGGCCCTCTTCGTCGCCCCCATGCTCACCATGCGGCTTTTCGCGGAGGAGAAGCGGCAAGGCACGATGGAGCTCCTCGCCACCTCCCCGGTGAGCGACCTCCAGGTGGTGATGGGCAAGTTCCTGGCCGCGGCGGGGCTCTACGCCCTCATGATCCTGGCCGGCCTCGTGAACGTGGCCGGGGTCTGGATCTACGCCTCCAGCCCGCCGGAGTGGAGGCCGGTCCTGACCGGCGCCCTGGGGATCTTCCTCCTCGGCTGCTGCTTCCTGGCCATGGGGACCTTCGTCTCCACCCTCACGAAGAACCAGATCGTGGCCGGCATCCTCTCCTTCTGCCTCTTCCTCGGCATGTGGACACTCGGCTGGGCCGACGACCCCATGGGAGGAGCCGTCTCGAAGGTCGTCGCCTACCTCGGGGTCACGACGCACCTCGAGGATCTGGTCAAGGGGGTGGTGGACCTGAAGGACCTCGTGTTCTACCTCAGTGTCGTCACCTTCGGCCTCTTCCTCGCCCACCAGTCGGTGGAGAGCCAGCGGTGGAGGGCGTAGCAGCATGGGCTTCCTGAAGAGACTCGTCGACTACCTCTCGCCCCTCGGCTTCGTCGTGGCCATCGGCGCCCTCGGGTGGACGCGCTACGGCAAGACGCTCCCCGGCGGGCTGCGCCCCTACCTGATCGCCGCCCTCGCCCTCGTCCTCCTCCACCTCGTCCTGCGCTGGGAGGACGTGGCGCGGGGCCTCGGCCGCCGGCAGCTCAAGTACGGAACGAACACCCTCGTGCTCGTGGCCGTCGTCCTGGGCCTCCTGGGCGCCGCGAACTACCTGGCCAGCCGCCACACGAAGCGCTTCGACCTCACGAAGGACCAGCGATACAGCCTCTCCGACCAGACGCGGAAGGTCCTGGCCGGGCTCAAGGACGACGTCAAGATCACGTACTTCCAGCGCCAGCGCGACATGGAGAGGGGCCAGGACCGCCTGAAGGAGTACCAGGCGCTCTCCCCGAAGCTGAAGGTGGAGTTCGTGGACCCGATGCAGAGCCCGGCGAAGGCGCAGGCCTACGACGTGCGGGGCCCGTGGCCGATCCTCGTCGTGGAGAGGGCCGACAAGCGCGAGCGGGTCTCGAACGACGGCGAGCAGGACGTCACGAACGCCCTCATCAAGATCACCCGCGAGGGGAAGAAGACGGTGTGCCTGGTCGAGGGCGAGGGCGAGAGGAGCGGCGAGGAGAGCGGGGAGCGCGGCTTCTCCGGCGTCAAGAGCGCGCTCACCAAGAGCCTCTACGACGTCAAGAGCGTCTTCCTGATGCGCGAGAAGGCGGTCCCCGCCGACTGCACGGTCCTCGTCGTCGGCGGGCCGGAGAAGGACCTCCTGCCGGAGACGACCACCGCCATCCGCGACTTCGTCAAGAAAGGTGGCAAGGCCCTGGTGATGGTCGAGGCCGAGCTCAAGGAGCACTACCCGAACCTGGTGGCGCTCCTGAAGGACTGGAACATCGAGGCCGGGAACGACGTCGTGGTGGACGTCTCGGGCATGGGTCAGCTCTTCGGCTTCTCGGAGCTCGCTCCCCTCGCCATCGAGTACCCGTGGCACGCGATCACCAAGGACTTCCGCCTGCCCACCCTCTACGGGGGGGCGCGCAGCGTCCAGGCGGGCAAGGGTACGGTCGAGGGCGTCTCCGCCCAGGACCTCGTGAAGACCTCGGCCCAGTCGTGGGCGGAGAGCGATCTCGCCCTGAAGGGGCCGATCAAGTTCGAGGAGGGCAAGGACCGGATGGGCCCGATCTCCCTCGCCGCGGTGGCGACGGTGAAGGCCCCCACGCCCGCCCCCACGCCCGCGCCGTCGCCCGCGCCGTCGCCCGCGCCCTCCCCGGCGCCGGAGGAGCCCAAGGCGCCGGAGGGACGCGTCGTCGCGGTGGGCGACGCCGACTTCGCCTCGAACGCTCTGCTCGGCTTCCAGGGCAACCAGGACTTCTTCCTGAACGCGGTGGCCTGGCTCGCCGAGGACGCCGATCTCATCTCGATCCGGCCCAAGGAGCCCGAGAACCAGGCCCTCTTCCTCAGCCGGCAGGCCCAGCAGAACGTGGCCTGGGTGGCGCTCGTCATCTTGCCTGCGCTCTTCGTCGTCCTCGGCGTCGTGGCCTGGTGGCGGAGGCGATAGGCCGTGAAACTCCCCGAGTTCTGGAAGACAGGCGTCCTTCTCCTCGTCCTGGCCGGTCTTGGATCCTACATCTGGTTCGTCGAGAGGAAGCAGGAGCCCAAGCCCGAAGGCGAGCGGGCGAAGGTGACGGTCCTCGCGGTGGACAAGGCCAAGGCGAAGGAGATCTCCCTCGCCGCGGCGGGCGGAGAGACGATCCGCCTGGTCAAGGAGGGCGCGGGCTGGAAGGTCACGTCTCCCTTCACCGCCCCCGCCGACACCTCGGCCGTCGAGTCGATTCTCACCAGCCTCGAGAAGCTGGAAGCGGACGAGGTCGTGGTCGAGCAGGCGGCGAACCCCGCCGAGTTCGGCCTCGACAAGCCGAGCCGGACGATCACGGCCGTCGTCGAAGGAGCCCCGGCCTCGCTGTCCGTCGAGTTCGGGGCGAAGGCCCCCGACGGCTCGAGCGTCTACGCCCGCGCGGCCGGGACGCCGAAGGTCTACCTCGTCCCGTCCTGGGTCGAGGGCAGCTTCGACAAGAAGCCCTTCGACCTGCGGGACCGGGACCTCCTCCACGTCAAGCGGGACGACGTCCGGTCGATCGAGATCGCGGGGCCCGAGGGCGGCTACGCCCTCGCCCGGACGGACGCCGGCGAGTGGGCGTTCACGAAGCCCGTCGCCACCCGCGCCGGCCGCTGGTCGGTGGACGGCCTCCTGGGCACGGTGGAGAACCTGCGAATGGACTCGGTCGCCGCCGATGCGGCGACCGACCTGAAGGGCGTTGGCCTCGACTCCCCGGCCCGCGCGGTGAGCCTCGTGCTGAAGGACGGCTCCACGCGCACGCTGGAGATCGGGGCGGGCGCCCCCGACCCCACGGCCACACCGTCTCCTTCGCCCTCCCCGGCGGCAAAAGGCGACAAGCCGAAGCCGCCCGAGAAGCCGAAGCCGACGAAGTACTACGCCCGGCAGGCGGGCACCGGCCTCGTCGCCGTGGTGCCGGCGACCCTCGCCGACGACCTCGCCAAGGGCATGGGCGAGCTGCGGGCGAAGCGTCTCCTCGAGATCGCGACCTACGAGACCGAGGGCTTCGAGGCGGTGGCGGGGGGGACGAAGAAGGCCTACGCCAAGAGCACGACCAAGGACAAGGACGGCTTCGACAAGACGCAGTGGAAGCGCACGGCACCCGACGCAAAGGACCTCGAGACGACGAAGGTCGAGGACGCCCTCTTCAAGATGGGCGGCGTCGAGGTGTCGGAGTTCGTGGACCGGCCGGCGGACGCCGCGACGTACGGCCTCGACGCCCCCGTCCTCAAGGTGACGGTCAAGGCCAAGGGCGAGAGCTGGATCGAGGTCGCCAAGAAGGACGGCTCCGTCTACGCGCGCCGTAGCGGCGACTCGGCCGTCCTCAAGCTCGACCCGGCGAAAGCCGAGGAGCTGATCAAGGCTTTCTCGGAGCTGTAGGCGTCGGCTACGGCTTCGCGGGCTCGGCCGGCTTCGGCGCGGCCGCCGGGTCCGCGGCCTTCACCTCTCTCGCCTTCTTGATCACGACCGCCACCTGGGGGATGTTCTGGTGGGGCCCCCGGCTCGTGGTGGGCACCATCGCGATCCGGTCGACCACGTCCATCCCCTCGATCACCTCGCCGAAGACGGCGTAGCCGGCCCCCCCGATCCCGAAGTCGAGCCGGTGGTTGTCCCGGACGTTGACGTAGAACTGGCTGGTCGCGCTGTCGGGGTCGCCCGTGCGGGCCATGGCCACGGTGCCGCGGGAGTTGCGGAGGCCGTTCTTGGCCTCGTTCCGGATGGGCGGCCGGGTCGCCTTCTCCTCGAGCTCGATGGTGAACCCCCCGCCCTGGACCATGAACCCGGGGATCACCCGGTGGAAGATCGTCCCGTCGTAGTGTCCGGCCCGCAGGTACGCGAGGAAGTTCCGGACCGAGATCGGCGCCTTCTCCGGGTTCAGGGCGATCGTGATCGTCCCGAGGGCCGTCCGGCCCTGGGCCACGTCGAGGGCCACCACCGGGCCCGCGGGGACGGGCTTCGGGGGAGCCTCCGCGGCCGGGGGGGCGAGAGGAGCCGCCTGGGCGAGCACGAGGGCGAGTGCGAGGAGAGACATGGACCTGGCCTCCGGACGGGAATTCTAGCAGCCCCCGGTTGCGCGGCCTCCAGGGGGACCCTAGAATGGCCGTAACCGCATGGTGCTCTTCAACTACTCGACCAAGGAGCTGACCGCCAAGGTCGTGTACTACGGCCCCGGCCTCTGCGGGAAAACGACCAACCTGCAGTGGGTCCACGAGAAGCTGCCCATCAAGAACAAGGGCAAGATGCTCTCGCTCGCCACCGAGACGGACCGCACCCTCTTCTTCGACTTCCTGCCCATCGAGATCGGCACGATCCGGGGGATGAAGACGAGGATCCAGCTCTACACCGTCCCCGGGCAGGTCTTCTACAACGCCACCCGACGCATGGTGCTGAAGGGGGCCGACGCCGTCTGCTTCGTGTGCGACTCACAGGAGGCGATGCTCGACGCGAACCTCGAGAGCTTCGAGAACATGCGGCAGAACCTCGAGGCCAACGAGATCGACCCTGACGAGATCCCGGTGGTCCTGCAGTACAACAAGCGGGACCTGCCCAACGCGCTCCCGATCGAGATCCTCAACGAGAGGATGAACCCCCGGAACTACCCGTTCTACGAGGCGATCGCGGTCAAGGGGGTCGGGGTCGAGGACACGCTGAAGGCGGTCACGAAGCTCGTCTTCAAGGCGCTGTCGGTCAGGTACGGGGACGGCGCGCCGGCTCCCTCGGCCCCCGGGCGCGCCCCCGGACCCCCGCGGACGGCCCCCCCGCCCGTCCCGCCCACCCCCGCCCCCCCGCTCGCGGCGGAGGACCTGCTGGGCGAGCTGGACATCAACGTGTCGGAGCTGGAGGAGGGCCCGCCGCCCGCCCTGCCCACCCCCGGTCCGCCGCCCGTGGACCTCGACGGGCACACGCCGGTCTCGGCGATCTACCCGACACCCGACTTGTCGATGGAGCCCGCCCCGCCCACCCCCGCCCCGCGGACGGCGCCGCCCGTACCCGCCCGCGCCGCCGCATCGCCCACCCCCGCCCCAGGACCGGCCCGGGCCCCGGCGGGCGCCGACTCGCGAGCGCCGCTCACCGCTCACCGGCCGCAGAACACGCTCGTCTCGAACCGCGACGAGGGGGACGAGCTGCGGCGGCACATCGCGGCGCCCGGTCTTCAGGACGAGGATCTCGAGATGGACCTCGAGGAGATCGAGGACTTCGACCGCCCCGCGCCCGCCAAGGTCGTCTCGGGACGACGGGCCGACACCGTCGAGCCGGAGCCGGTCCTTCAGCCCGAAGCGTCGGGAGCGACCGAGGTCGAGGTGCCGATCGACATCGAGGTGGCCCCGGGCACCACCCGGATCAGCCTCAACATCAAGCTCCTGCTGAACCTGCGCCGGCGCTGACCCCCGAGCGCGCTCAGCGTCCGAGCGGAGCGCGAGGGATCTCGAAAGCCCCGGGGGGGAGCCTTTCTCCTACTCCCCGGCCGGCCCCGCGAAGACCGCCGCCCGCTGGACGTCCTCGTAGCGCACCTTCGCCACGTCGAAGGCCTCGATCGCGGCGAGGAGCTTCGCGAAGGCCTGGTCGAAGGTGGGGACGGTCTTGCGCGCCCGGGTCAGGGGGCTCGTGCGGGCGAGGACGTAGTTCTTGACGTAGGGGTGGCGGATGCCGCGCTTCTTGAGCGCGGCGACCGCCTTGCCGAGCGCCTCGTCCGCCGCCTTCACCTGAAGAGCACGCGCCCCGCGCTCCTCCAGGGCGGAGGGGAGCTTCCCCTTCAGGAACTTGTCCACGCGCTTCAGGATGGGAGCGAAGGCACCGCCGGCGAAGCGCTTGTTCTCCTCGTAGAGGAGCCCCAGGGTCGCGAAGTGCGGCGACTCGAACTGGAAGGCCCAGTCCTCCTCGCTCGTCCGCGGCCGGTCCTCGGCGAGGCCCCGGTACATCCGGATGACCTCGAGGGACTTCTCCTTCAGGTTGTGGGCCTTCTCGGTGTTGAGGGCGAGGATCTGGAAGGCCACATCCGTCTCGGGGACCAGGATCGCCGGGACCAGCTCCGCCTTCAGCTTCTCGAGGGCGCTGCGGCGGTGGTGCCCGTTCGGCGTCCAGTAGACCCCCGGCCTCGGGGAGACGACGACGATCGGGTCCACGAAGCGGTCGAGCTTCCGGACCACGTCGGTGAGGCGCTTCGAGTGAGTGGGCGAGAGGTCGCGCTGGTAGGGCGTCGGGGCGACCATGTCCAGGGGCAGCAGGGCGAACGCCTGCCAGTGCCCGCCCACGGGCTCGCGGTACACGGCGAGGACGTGGCCGCCGTCCGTCTCCACCTGCTGGAGGAGCGCCCCGACCGCCTTCGGGGGCTCCTTGTCGCCGGGGTGCTGGCCAAAGGGCTTCATGGGGGCGAGGCTACTACAATCGTCATCTCGAGGCGCTGCGGTCGCGTCGGGCGCCGAGGGATCCGCCGGGAGGGAAGATGAACCGTCGCCGCCTGGTCCTCGCCGCCGCTGCCGGCCTCGTCGCCGTCGCCTCGCTCGCCGCGGCGGGAGGGGCGCTCGCGCCGCTCGATCTCGACCGGGGGGCGACCGGCCTCGCCCTCGCGCTCCGCAAGGTCGGGGTCTCCGGCCGGATCCTCTACGTCACCGCCCACCCCGACGACGAGATGAACGGCGTCCTCGTGCGGCTCTCGCGAGGCCTCGGCCTCCGCACCGCCCTCCTCACCGTCACGAGGGGCGAGGGTGGCCAGAACGCGATCGGGCCGGAGCTCTTCGATGCCCTCGGCGTGCTGCGCACGGGCGAGCTCATGGCTCTCCACCGCTACGACGGGGCCGAGCAGTACTTCGGCCGGGCCTACGAGTTCGGCTTCTCCTTCAGCGTTGAGGAGACGTTCGCGAAGTGGGGCCGCGAGGAGACCCTCGGCGACGTGGTCCGGGTCGTCCGCGCCTTCCGTCCCGACGTGATCCTCACCCTGCCGCTCCAGGGCGAGGGGGGAGGCCAGCACCACCAGGCGGTGGGCCGGCTCGCCGCCGAGGCCTTCCGGGCCGCGGCCGACCCCAACCGCTTTCCCGACCAGCTCCGCGACGGCCTGCGGCCGTGGCAGGCGTGGAAGATCTACCAGGGCGGCGTCGGAGGCTACGGCGAGGTGCCGGGTCGCCCCGTCCGCGTGGCGACGGGGGTCTACGACCCGGCCCTCGGGATGACGTGGCAGCAGCTCGGCAGCGAGGCGCGGGCCATGCACCGCTGCCAGGGCATGGGGCAGCTTCTCGCCGACCCCGGGCCGGCGGAGGGAGTGTTCTCTCTCCTCGACGCGGAGCCCGCGATCGCGGGAGCCGAGGGCGACGTCCTCGACGGCCTCGACACGTCGCTCGCCGGCCTCGGCCGCTTCGCGCCCGGCGTGCCGCTCGCGGCGGAGCTGGCCGCGCTCCAGTCGAAAGCCGAGGCCGCCCGCGCCGCCCTCGATCCCGTGTCGCCCGAGCGGGCGGCACCCGCGCTCGCCGAGACGCTCGCGGCGTTGCGCGCGCTCCTCGCGGACGTCGACGCCCGGGTGGCCGATCCCGCCTCCCGCGCCGAAGTCGCCGGGCGCCTGCGCGACGAGGAGGCGGACGTGGAGGCCGCTCTCGCTCTCGCCCAGGGCCTCGTCTTCGAGGCCCGGGCCGACGACGGGCTCGTGGCGCCCGGCCAGGAGGTCGCGGTCGCGGCGTCGCTCTTCAGCGCCGCCGCCGGCCCTCTCGAGGTCGAAGGCCTCGACGTCGAGGCCCCCGCGGGCTGGGCGGTCGTCCGCCGCGAAGGCGGGGCGCCGGCGCTCCCCGGGGGCGTCGTGGGTCGAGCCCGGTTCGTGGTGACGGTGGCAAAGGACGCCCGTCTCTCCCGTCCCTACTGGCGGCGGGCGCCCGACCGCGACCGCCACGAGCTCCTCTCTCCCGCCGACGAGACGCTCCCCTGGAGCCCGCCCGTCCTCGTCGCACGAGCACGGTGCCGCGTGGCCGGCGTCCCGCTCACGCTGCACGCGCCCGTCGTGTGGCGGTACGAGGGTCCGTTCGTGGGCGGGGAGCGGCGCCACGAGGTTCAGGTCGTGCCCCCGCTCGCCGTCCGGGTCTCTCCGGAGATCGCCGCGGTGCCGCTGGCTTCGCCGCGCCGGCCGATCGAGGTGCGCGTCTTCGCCCGCAACCTCGCGCCGGGCGCCGCCGTGGCGGACGTCCGGCTGGAGGCCCCGGCGGGCTGGTCGGTCGAGCCTCTCTCCGTGCCCCTGCGGCTCTCGTACGAGGGCGAGGAGTCGGGCGCCCGCTTCCGCGTGACCCCGCCGGCCGCTCTCCGGGGGGGCCTCCACGCCCTCCGCGCGGTGGCCGTCCGTGACGGTCGCGAGTACCGGGAGACCGTCCAGGCCGTCGACTACGACCACGTCGAGCGCCGCCAGCTGCTGTGGCCGGCGGCGACGCGCGTCCTCGCCATCGACGTGCGGACTCGCCCCGGAACGGCGGTCGGCTACGTGATGGGCTCCGGAGACGCGCTCGCCGAGGCCATCCGGCAGCTGGGGGTGCCGCTCGCCCTCCTCGCCGCCGACGACCTTCTCTTCGGCGACCTCTCGCGTTTCACGACGATCGTGACGGGCATCCGCGCCTACGAGACGCGCCCCGACCTGCGGTCCGCGCACGGCCGGCTCCTCCGCTGGGTCGAGGCGGGTGGCCACCTCGTCGTCCAGTACAACCGGGCCGCCTTCAATCGTCTCGCTCCCGAGGCGCCCGCCTCGCCCGCCGACGTCCCGAGCCCCTACGTTCCGTTCCCGGCCGCCGTCACCGCGGAGCGGATCAGCGACGAGGCGGCCCCGATGCGCGTCCTCGCGCCTTCCCACCCGCTGCTCACCGCGCCGAACCGCATCGGCCCCGCCGACTGGGAGGGCTGGGTGCAGGAGCGCGGGATCCAGCTCCTCGCCGCGCGCGATCCCCGGTATACGGAGCTCCTCGCCGCGACCGATCCCTTCCCGTACAACCCCGGCGAGAAGCAGGGGCTCCTCGTCGAAGCGAAGGTCGGCAAGGGCACGTGGACCTACGTCGGCCTCGCCCTCTTCCGCCAGGTCCCGGCCGGCGTCCCCGGCGCGTGGCGGCTCCTGGCCAATCTGGTGCGGCCGGGGTCGGGTCTTGGGGATCACCCTGCCGTCCAAGACCCGACCCCACTTGCGTCGGTCCGTTAGCCTCGGTTCCGTTCTCTCTCGATCCGTTCCGCAGAGCCCCGAGGAAAGCCGCCCCGCCGATCCGTTGGCTCCGTTCCCCCCCGCTCACTCGAGACTGCTCGCCCCGTACCGCACCCGCCCATCCACGATGGTCGCGAGAACCTCCGTCTTCATGAGCTGGTCGTCGGGGACCGACAGGATGTCCTGCGAGAGGACGACGAGGTCGGCGAGCTTGCCTGTCTCGATCGAGCCCTTCTCCCCCTCGGCGAAGCTGCCGTAGGCGGCGTCCCGGGTCATCGTGCGGAGGGCCTCGGCGCGGGTGAGCCTCTGGTCGGGGTCGAAGCCGCCGGGGGGCCGGCCGCTCGCGTCCTGCCGGGTGACCGTGGCGTGGAAGTTCTGGATCGGGGAGAGGTCCTCGACCGGCGCGTCCGTGCCGTTCAGGAGGCGCGCCCCGGTGTCGAGGAGCTTCCGCCAGACGTAGCCGCCCTCGGCGACGCGCGCGTCGCCGAGCCGCTTGGGGGCCCAGGGCCGGTCCGACGGGCAGTGGATCCCCTGCACGGCGGCGAGGACGCCCAGCTTCCCGAACCGCGGGATGTCCGCCGCGTCGAGGATCTGGGCGTGCTCGATGCGGAAGCGGGGATCCTTCACGCCCGGGTTCTCGCGGAAGGCCGTCTCGTAGGCGTCGAGGACGATCCGGTTGGCCCGGTCGCCGATCGCGTGGGTCGCGGCCTGGAAGCCGTGGGCGAGGGCGAAGCGCGCCGCCTCGAGGAGGCCGTCGGGGGGCGTGACGAGGAGGCCCGCGTTGCCGGGGTCGTCCGCGTACGGCTCGAGGAGGGCGGCGCCCCGCGAGCCGAGCGCGCCGTCGGCGTAGAGCTTGACCGCCCGCACGTCCAGCATCCCGCCGCCGAGGCCGGTCACCGGCCGCCCCAGGGCCCTCATCGTCGGCAGGCCCGCCGCCATCACGTAGAGCCGGGTGCGCAGCCGGCCCGCCGCCGCCGCCTCGCGGTAGAGGGCGATCACGTCGGTGCCGGCGCCCGCGTCGGTGAGGCTCGTGACGCCCTTGGCCAGGCACTCGTCCATGGCGAGCTCGAGGGCGCGGCGCAGCTCCTCGGGAGAGCGCTCGGGCGGGGCGACCAGGCCCTCGGCACGGTCCACGAAGACGCCGGTGGCCTCGCCCGCATCGTCGCGGATGATCTCCCCGCCCGCCGGGGGCGTCGTTGCCCGCGCGATGCCGGCGAGAGACATGGCCCTCGCGTTGGCGAGGACGGCGTGGCCGTCGGCGCGCTCGAGGACGACCGGGTTGTCGGGGGAGGCCGCGGTGAGGGCGTGGTGGGTGGGGAAGCCGCGGACCGATCCGGGAGGCGGCGCGTCCCACTTGCCCTCGTGCCAGCCCCGCCCGCGGACCCACTCTCCCGGCCGGCGGCTCTTCACGGCCGCGGCCACCCGCTCGACGACCTCGGCGTAGCTCCGCGTGCCCGTCAGGTCCACGTCGAGGCGGGCGAAGCCGATGCCGAGGAGGTGCGCGTGCGAGTCGTCGAAGCCCGGCACGACGGTGCGGCCCCGGAGGTCGAGGACGCGGGTCTTCGGGCCCACGAGGGCCTGCACCTCGGCCGCCCCTCCAACGGCGACGATGCGGTTGCCGCGGACGGCCACCGCCTCCGCGCGGGGCCGCCTCGCGTCGACCGTGTGCACCACCGCGTTGGTGAGGACGAGGTCGGCGGGAGCGCCCGCAGGAGCGGCCCCGGCGAGGACCGCGAGGGAGAGCACGGCGGCCAGCGGCATCGGCATCCTCCTCCGGACGCAGACACGGAGTATAGCCGCGGTGGGAGTCCTCGCGGGCGCCGTGGCCGGGCAGCCGCGTGTCTCGAGGGCTGGATCCTCGGCGCGCCTGCGGGCCAGCCAGGCGCCCTTGACACCCGGGTTCGGCACCCCTAGTGTTCGGCCGTCTCCCGGAGGTCCCCATGCCCGACACCGTTCTCGAGATCTTCGAGGCGACTGCCCACGCCCAGGCCGACCGGCCCGCCATGGCCCGCAAGCGCGGCGGCACGTGGGAGCGGACCACCTGGAGGGGATACCGCGACGCGGTGCGTCAGACGGCCCGGGCGCTCGTGGCCACCGGGGTGAAGCCCGGCCAGGGCGTCGTCATCCTGGCCTTCAACCGGCCGGAGTGGTACGTCGCGAACCTCGCCGCGATCGCGGTGGGGGCCCGCCCCGCCGGCATCTAC
>Ga0316622_100001728_pt1 | contig 14565 bp, 8 predicted proteins | sample OWC_Aug_OW2_C1_D_FD_207646 | JGI IMG/M metagenome (GOLD analysis project Ga0316622, IMG submission 207646) | Wetland soil microbial communities from Old Woman Creek delta, Ohio, United States - OWC_Aug_OW2_C1_D5_C | ecosystem: Environmental > Terrestrial > Soil > Wetlands | place: USA: Ohio... | reverse complement strand
GCCGGAATCAGCGAGCCGAGAAGCAGCAGTACGTGGTGATGCTTGGTCATGGCGTTCACCTGCTTTCCGGCACGCGCACGACGGGCTGCTTGGGCGGTGCACCGAGGCGCCAGAAGACTTCCGGCTCGATGGTGAGCGAGTAGCAGCAATTCATGGCCTCCCACGCCTTGGTGACCTGCTTCTTGACGGCCTCCAGGCGCCGGTCGACGAGCTGCGCGTCCTCGATGTCCGCGACATAGGACAAGCGCAGCACTGCAGGTGCCTTGCGCAGTTCCTCGAGCAGCAGGTCGATGCGCGGCCGCCACTGGATCCGGATCTCGGTGGAGCCCGGCTCGAACGCCGGGTCGGCGAGGTCGATCGCGACCACGCGGTAGATCGATGCGCCGAAATTGAAGCGCAGGGCTTTGCCGCGCGTGGCGCGCTTGATCTGCACCTGGTCACTCGACAGGCGGAAGCCGCTCGGCAGCGTCCGGTCGTCGAGCTTCAGGACGAAGTTGCTGCCCCGGGCCTCGTCCGGCGTGACTGCGCAGGTGATGTGGTAACGCCCGTACTGGTCGGTCGTCGCCGCCAGGCCGCGCGCAGTCACCACTCGCACGCCCGCCAGCCCCGCCTCGCCGCCGTCCTGCATCCCGTTGCGATTGGCGTCGTCGAAGACTTTGCCCGTGACGTCGGTGCAGTCGAACGTGGGGTCCGGCACGACGCGCACGGTCGCCGTCGCCTCGCCGGACATTGCGTTGCCCGTCACGCCGTGGACCACCTGCGCGCGGTTTACGAACTCGCCTTCGGTGACGCCGGCGCCGACCGCGAGCAGCAGCTGCACCGTGTGCTGCGACGAGCCGGCAATGGAGAGGCCGCCCCAGATGAGCTCGCGACCGGCGACCGTCGGCTCCGTCGGGACGCCGTCGAGACGCGCGGAACCCTCGACGTACGTGAAGCCCGCCGGGAAGCGGTCCACGATGGTCGCATCGGTGAGCGACAGGCCGGCCACGTTGTTCACCGTGATCACGTACGGGACCAGCTGTCCGCGCGTGACGTTGAGCATCGAGGTCGTCTTGGAGATGGCCACCGCGCCGCTCAGATCCGGATCGAGCGGGATGTGGTTGTTGAAGATCTGGCTCGTGCCCGGCGCCTGGCTGCCGTCCAGCATCAGGTGCACGTGGTGGATCGTGCCCGCGCTGCGCGCCGGCACGGAGCCCGGCGGCGCGAACTCGGAGGCCTGCGCCTCGCAGTACTGCGCGGTGGCCGGGATCGCGTCGTTGGCGCTGGCCGGGCAAGCGGGCACCGACAGCGCGGCCGTCGAGGCATCGGACGTCGGCGGAATGATCTGCGAGTAGCCGGCGACATACGCCGTTCCGGGGGCCGTCACGTCGATGAGGTAGTCACCGCCGCTCGGGCAGGCCGGGTCGCTGAAGTTGATGTCGAACTTGTAGTAGCCGTCACCGAGCGTGACCTGGCCCTGCTGGGCGGCGTCGTCCAGGCAGCTCGACGGCAGGGGCGCTCGGCTACCGGCGCTCAGCAGCGTCAGGGTCGCCCCGGCAATCGGCGCGCGCGAAACGGCGTTGTACACGACGCCGTTCGGGTCGATCGGCAGGTTCAGGCCCTGCAGGTTGGCGCCGGACTGTACGACGATGTCGCTGATCCGCTGCAGGCCGTTCGTGTACGGCGAATCGGCCCGGCCCAGCATGGCCGTGCGCGAGCCTGCGCCGGGTGCACGGAACCGCAATTCGTACCGTGTGCTGCTCGCGTAGTTCGGTTCGAGGCCGCTGATCCGGTAGGCGCCGGCCGCGTCGGTGAGCACCGAGGACAGCAGGCGGTCGTCGCGATACAGGTCCACCGTCCAGCCGGCCAGTGCCCGCTCGCCGGCATCCTGCACGTCGTCGAAGTCCGCGTCGTGCCAGGCCGCGCCGTTCAGGACGCCGACACCCGGGACGCCGCCGACGTCGATCGAGACACTGGCGCTCGCCGTCTGTGTCGGCATGTTCCAGGTGACCACGCCTGTGTTCGTCACGGTCGTGCCGATCGCCAGGCTCGCGTTGATCACGGCCCGGAACCTGAGTACGACGGACTGGCCCGGCTGCAACGGCCCGTTGAGCGCGGAATAGTCGGCAGTGATCGTGGTCCCGGCGAAGCTGACGCCCGCCGCCGCGCCATTCATCGTCGCCGACGCATTCACGTAGGCCAGGTAGCCGGGTTGCGACGCGTCGAGGTTGTCGGTGATGACGACGTAGAAGGCCGGCACGGACGCGATGTTCGCGACGCGCACGACGTATTCGAGCTGCGCGCCTGCGACCGCCGGACCGCCGCCGACCACCGACACCTCCTTGGTGATCGAGAGACGCTGGACGTCGCCCACCACCACGACCGTCGGCTCGGGACCCGTTGCCGGATTGCCGTCGCCGTCGGTCAGGAGGTCCGGCAACTCGACGCTGCGCACCACGGCCTGGTTGCTGATCAGCGTGCCCGACGGCGTACCGGCATTCACCAGCAGGTCGAACTGCACGACCGCGCTGCCGCCGGCCGCCAGCGTGCCCAGGTTGATTCCGGCCGCGAGCGGCGAGGCGCCGCCGTCCGGCTGGCCGACGGGCGCGCCGTTCAGCAGCGTCGAGTTCGCCACGTAAGTCGTGTTGGCCGGAACCGAATCGCGCAGCACGAGACCGGTCGCCGGGGTCGCCGCCGAGTTCTGCACCGTGATCGTGTAGCGCAGGACGTCGCCTGGATCGACGATGCCCGGCGATCCCTGGTCGCCCGTCAGCACGACCCGCTTCTCCGCGTAGAGCAGCGGTACGTTGCCCACGACGTCGCGCGTCGGATCGTCGGCGATTGGCGTGTCCGGGTCGTCGGACGGCTGGTCCGTGACGCCGCCGGCGACGCTGGTCACGAAGCCCTGGTTCGAGATCACCGTGCCGTCGATGACGCCCGGATTCACGACCACGCTGAACGTGATGGTCGCGACATTGGCCTGGGTGGCGGTCGCATCGGCCGGCATCGAACCAGGCGTCGGATCCGCCGGCGAGTTGATCAGCATGCCGTTCACGAGCGGCGACAGGCCCGCGGAGTCCGCGACCGGCGCGCCGTTCAGTGTCGTGCTGCCCGCGACGTAAGACGTGTTCACGGGAATCTGGTCGCGGATCAACGTCTGGGTCGCGTTGTCCGTGCCGATGTTCTTCACCGTGATGGTGTAACGCAGCGTCTCGCCGGCCAGCAGGACGTTCGGGTCGCCGGTGATGTCGGTGGAGGTCTTCAGTACCCGGAACACCGGGGCCGACACGATGCGGATCCGCGTCGGATCCTCGTCACCGGCGACGTTCGGGTCGGCGGCGCCGTTGATGTTCGGGTCGTCGCTCAGCGCCAGGACCGCGGTGCCCGCCAGCAGCTGCGACTGGTTCAGGACGTCGGTGCCGTTCGCGATGACGGAAGCCAGCGTCACTTCGAACTCGACCAGCACGGTGCCGCCCGAGGCTGCGAGCGTCAGATTGCGCACGTCGAGCACGCCCGTGCCCTTGGCGCCACCCGTCGAGCTCGTGTTGCTCGTGTCGGCGCCCGTCGGGACCGTGACCAGGGTCAGCGTCCCGGGCGCAAAGGCCGCCGTGGCGTTCAGGCGGTCGATCTCGTCGCGCAACGCGAAGCCGTTGAGCGTGGCGTCGCCCAGGTTCTCGACGCGCAGGCTGTACCTGAGCCGGTCGCCGGGGGTCGCCTCGGCGGCGGGGTTCGCGCCGGTGGTCACGTTGGCCACGGTCTTCTCGAACCGGAGCGCCGGCACGTTGACCGTGTGGGCATCCTCGTGGTCGAGCACGCCCACCGTGCCGTCGGTCAGGGTGCGCGTGTAGGTGACGGCCTGGCCCGCGGTTGCGGGATTCGACGCGTCGGCGCTGAACCACTCGGTCGCGCCGGCGACGTTCGTGAGAATGGCGTTGGTCGCAGTGCCCGCGTCCAGCTGCGCCTGGTAGGTCACGATCAGGCGGTTGCCGGCGGCGATGGCCGCGGCCGGCGACAGCATCTTGATGCTCAGCGTGCAGGCGGGGTCGCCGGCGAAGCTCACCGCGAAGTCGGTACCCGAGGCCAGCGGCGGGGACACCGGCGTGGTGCCGTCCGCCTGGAATATCTGTGCCGTCACCTGGGTCGGCGCCGCGTCGCACATGCCGGCCGTCGCCGAGTTCGGCAGCACGTCGGTGATCGTGAGCCCCCAGGCCGTGCCCGTGCTCGGATTGTGGACGTTGAGCGTGAAGGTGGCCGGCACGCCGATGCTCATCTGGATCGGGCCGCTCTTCTCCAGCGTCAACTGGTCGGGTCCCGCGATCGTCATCGGCTCGGTCGTGCCCGGACCGCCGGGCCGCTGGCTCACGACGTTGTCGTTGATCCGGTTGTAGACGTACGAGGCGGTGTTGGTGAACTGCAGGCCGACCACGTTGGTGGTCGTGTTCTCGAGCTGCACCGCGATCTCGACGACGACCTGCTCGCCTGCCGGGATGTCGATGCCGACCGTGGGGTCCTCGATCACGAGGTTCGTCGCCGTGCCGGTGTTCACCGGCGTCCACGGCTGCGACCCGGAAATCTTCGTGACGCTCACGAAACGCAGGTCGGCGGCCGACGCGGTGAGGTCGTCGAGGATCCGCACGTTGTAGAGCGGCGACGAGTCGGGCGCCGACGGGACCGTGATGCGGTACGTGAACACCTCGCCGACCGATGCGGTCGCCTGCGTATTCGCCTTCACCAGTGCGGACGGGGGCGCCAGCGCAACCACGATCCGGGTGGGATCCTCGTCGCCCGCCACGAAGGGATCGGCCTGGCCATTGACGTTCGGGTCATCGCTCAACGCGAAGGTCGTGCCATTCGGAAGGCGGACCGCCGACTGGTTGGCAACCACGGTGTTGTCGGGGACCGTCGACGCCAGTCGGACGTCGAACTCGATCAGGATCTGGCCGCCGGGCGGGACATTAAGGCTGCGGATGTCGATGACGCCCGTGCCCCGGGCACCGCCCGTGCTGCTGGTGTTGCTGACGTCCGCGCCCGCCGGATAGGCGACGAGGGTGAGCGTGCCCGGCACGAAGGACGGCTGCGCGTTCAGGGCGTCGAGTTCGTCATACAGCCGGACGTTGTTGAGCACGTCGTTGATGTTCTGGAGGCGCAACGTGTAACGCAGCGTGTCGCCCGCAGTGGCCGTCGTGGCAGGGCTCACGCCGGTCGTGCGGTTCGCGACGGTCTTCTCGAAGAAGTACCCCGAGACCCCCACCGCAACGGTGTGAGCGTCCTCGTGGTCGAGCGTGCCGACCGTGCCGTTGGTCAGCGTGCGCAGGTAGGGCTGGCGGCCCGGAACACTGCTGCCGGCGTTGAACCACTGGATGGCCCCCGCGACATTGGTGAGCGTGGCGCCGTCCTGGCTGTCCGCATCCAGCTGGGTCCGGTAAGTGATGACCAGGCGCTCGTTCGGCCCGATCATGCCCGCGGCCGTGAGCGAGGTGAACGTGAGTTCGCAGGTGGGTGTTCCGTTGTAACCGAGCGAGAAGTCGGTACCCGGGACCAGCGGGCCCTTGCCCGGGACCGGCGTCACGCCGTCGGCCGCAAAGACCCGGGCACTCAGCACCTCGGGCGCCAGGCCACACATGCCTCCCGTGGCGCCGTCCGGGAGCCGGTCGAGAATCGTGACGTCCCATGCGTCGGTGAGCCCGGTGTTCTGGACGTCGATGGCGAACTGCCCCCACTGTCCCAGATTCATCGTCGCCGGGCCGGTCTTCGTCACCATGAGCTGTGGCGCGGCGATCGTCAGCGGCGGCGAGATGCCCCACTCGCCAGGCAGGGGCTCGTAGAACACGCCATCGATGAGCCGCCCGAAATCCCACTTGGCGGTGTTGATGAACTGCGTCCCGATGACGTTCGCCGGCGTGTCGTCGAGCACCACCGTGATCTCGATGACGATCTGCTGTCCGGCCGGGATGATCGGGAAGTTGTCGAAGGTGAGCACACCACCCACGTTGGTGAAGGTGTGCGGCACCGGAGTGTTGCTGCCCTTCACGTAGGCGACGTGGCTCACGTAGGTGAGATCGACGCCCGTCGCGTTGAGATCGTCCGTGAGCGTGACGCCGTGCAGGTCGTTGGGTGATCCGGCCCAGTCGATGACGACGCTCGTGCCGGGGGCGTACAGGACCGGCATCGTGAGCGTGTAGGTGAAGGGCACGCCGATGGTGGCCGTGGTCTGGCCCGCCGGGTTCTGCTTGTCGATCTTCTCGACGGGGATGAGCAGGTTCTGGCAGTTGTCGTGGATCCCCGTCGACGAGCCGTTGACGAACCAGATCCTGTGGCCGGCCACGGCGTTGCACGCCATCTGGCCGGTGTGCACGACGTTGTCGAAGATGACGAGCCATCGCTCGTCGGTCTGGCCCGGCTGCGTCGAGAAACTGATGTTGGTATTGAAGGGATTCGACGCCGGGTAGTTCCGGATCGTGCAGTTCTGGTCGATATAGAGCTGGGATGGAGCAGGGGTGCCGGCATACCCGTCGAGCACGCCACCGGGATATTCGGAGCAATACTCCGCGTGCGCCGAGAAGGTCGCGCCCAGCAGCAGCAGGAAGGCCAGGAGCTGGATGCGGATCCAGCTGCCGCCTGCCTTCACACTGCTGGTATTGCTAGAAATCATGTGCGCCCTCGTTCCACTCACCAAGCGATTTCATCGCCAAAGGGACCGAGGCAGTCCGTGCTGTGGACTGGATTCCGGCGGTCCCGCTGTCCTGGGGCCCGAGGCCCGGTAGACCGGTGACTTTGCGTCGCCACCTTTCGATGGCTTTGCCTTTGTCAAAATCGCGTCGAGACTATGTCATCTGGTTCGTTGCGTTCCCTGCACCTAACTCACGTTTCTGATCTCCGCCTGTTCGTGCCGTTCATGCCGCCGGCAGGAAGTCGATGGGATAGACGATCGTGATCGCCGCCACGTCCTTCGGGCCGAAATTGATCGTCCGGACGCGATCCACCACCTGGGTGGACAGGTCCGGCGCGTTCATGTCGGACGACTGCAGCGCGCACATCGACACGCGGCCGTCCGGCTCGATCGTGAGGCGCAGCACCATCTGCCCCCGCAGGGTCGGATCCTTGCGCAGCTCGCGGTTGTAGAGCCGATACAGCGCCGCCTTGTAGCGGTCGAAGACGATCTGGATTTCCTCGTCCGTGCGCGACGCCCTTGCGCCGCTCGCCAGCGGACGGTCGGACGTGCCGGCTGCTCCGCCGCCACCGCTGATCGCGCTCGACGCGCGGGTCACCTGGACGCCGGCCATGCCACCGCTACCGCCGCTGCCCTTCGTGCCGCCCAGACCACGACTGAGCGAGGCGAGGTTGATGCCACCGCTCGAGCCGGGGCCGTTGGTCGTCAGCATCGAACGCTCGGGCGGCCCGGACGATTTGTCGTTTGCACTGCTGAGGCGCGCCTGCAATCCCAGGCGGTCCGTGACCTGGGCATCCTTGAGTCCGGCGAATCTCTCCCGGAAGGCGAGAATTCCTTTCTCAGGTGCCGCGGGCTCGCCAGGCGCCGGGCTTGGCCCCTTCGCCGGTTCCACCTTGTCAGGCTTGGGAGTCTGTCGCGGTGCAGCCTGCTCGGCGGGCTTCTGCTCGGCCAGCCGATGCTCGGGTTGCTTGCGCAGCTCCTCGCGCGGGGCCGGCGGCGGCTTCGGACGTGCCTCCATCATCATGCGTACGATCCGGTCCGGTACCTTGACCGACTTGCCTGCCAGTTCCTGCAGCGGCAGGTTGATGTGGGGGACGATCAGTGCGAACAGAAGGCAGATCAAGAGCGACGCCGCGAGTGTCTTGCGGAATCGCCGGTCGTCCTCGCCACCGCGAGCCCACGGCATGATCAGCTCGCGGGAAGCCAGGGCGCCGATCTCCCGCTCGATGATCCACTCCTGCTTGCGCCGCTCCTCCTCTTCCTGTGCCTCGAAGACGTCGTCCTCGAGCGAATACGCACGGCCGTGTTCGTGCTCGATCTCCTCGAGAATCGCGCGGCGGCGGCCTTCGATCTCGCTGATGCGCACCTGGAATGCGTCGACGCGGCTCCGTACGCGGCGCACGTGCTCCGCGGCGGTGCTCGCGGTCGTACTGTCGCCCCAGAACAGCTCGGCTCCACCGGTCGTGCCGAGCTGCTCCAGCGAACGGCAAACGTCGTGCAACAGGCGATGCTGCTCGCGCTCAGTCGCCAGGCCTTCCAGCTCGGCGTCCGTCGCGCGCAGGTCGCGCACGAGACCGTCGAGCCTCTCGCGGGCCTGCGCGAGCTGCGCAATGAGCGCCTCTTGATCCTGGGCTGTTACGACTTCCATGAAATTACCTGAACCTGGAATGACTGGGACAGTTCACGTTGACTCCGCCTCTAGGCCCGCTTCAGGCTGCCGGGCCTGGCCGGCTGCTCCCTCTCCAGGACCGCCAGCGAAATCTTCCCGTAGGTGGCCGCGGTGCACGTCGCCATCACCTTTTTCACTACTTCGTACGGCAGAGACTTGTCCGCCAGCACGGTGATCTCGCGCGAAGCCTGGTCTGCGTCACTCGCCGCGACATCGCCCACGAGCATCGGCCGCTCGAGCACTGCGCGCAGCGGCTCGATGAGCGACGTACCCGGGTCGCGAACCTCCGCGATGCTCGCGACCAGCTCGCCCTGCACGAACAACTGGTCCTTCGTAATCATCACGACCACGGACTGGTTCGGCTGCGCCGCCGCGGTCGAATTCGGAATCTCGACGCCCTTGCTGTTCTGGACGACTTCCACGTTCGCGGAGTACACGAGCAGGAACGCCACCATCACCGACATTATGTCGATCAGGGGAATCAGATTGAGCGTGGCATCTTCACGATGATGCAGATGGTGTTGCCTCGCGCGGCGAGTACTTTTCCAGAGGCTCATGCAGGTATCCCCCCGTTCATGGCGCGTCTCCAACTGCTATGTTCGTATACAAGGCCACCCTCGTGGGCGTCGGACTGGCGCCTTCAGCCGTCTCCGTGCTGCGGATCGCATCCATCACCTGGATCAGGTCGTCATACGCAATGTTGGGCTCCAGGAGCACCGATGCGTTGTCTTCATCCGGATGGTCGCGCTTGAGCGACAGCGCGAGTTCGGACAGCGCTTTCAGGTCGTACGCGCCGTTCACTTTCGGGATCGCGGCAATCAGCGTGCTGCCATTGGTCAGCTCGAGGCCTTCCTTGCGGACGACCACCTCCAGCCGGAACACCGGCTCGGTGACCTTCGCGGCCGCGGAACTCGGCAGGTCAAGTTCGACGATCGTGATGCGCGAAAACACCGCGGTCATCAGCAGGAACGTGACCAGCACAGTGAAGATGTCGATCATCGGCACGAGCAGCAGCTCGGCCGGCTTGCGTATCTGGCGCCGGTGTTTGTTGCGCATGAGAGATCCTTAGCCCTGGGCTGCCTTCACCAGCTCGAGATGGCTCTGAGTCTTGGCCGTCTGGCGATTCGCGAGGGCGTTCATGAACTTGACGGAGGCCGTCTCGAGGCTGTCGATCAGCTCGGTGGTCTTCGTCTGCAGCAGGGCGTGGATGAACAGGATCGGCACTGCCGTCATGAGGCCGAAGGCCGTGCAGTTCATGGCCTCCGAGATGCTGGCCGACAGGAGGTTGGCCTTCTCCGCCGGGTTCACCGATGCCACCGCAGCGAAAGCGTGGATGAGACCACTGACGGTGCCCAGCAGGCCGAGGAGCGTCGCGAGATTCGCAAAGGTGGCCAGGTAATGGGTGCGCTTCTCGAGCTGGGGAATGATCTCCATCATTCGCTCCTCCATCGCCTTCTCGACGTCGTCGCGACGCCGCACGGCACCCTGCAGCGCCAGGCCCATGCTCAGCAGCCGGGACACGGCAGTGTCGTCCTTGCCGGTCATTTCCCGCGCCTTGTCGAAGTCGCCTTTCATCAGCACCGGCTCGACCTGAGCCCACGTGCTTCGATTCCTGGCGCGCATCCTCGTGAGAGTGATGTAGCGCTCGAGCGCGATCGCAGCCCCGGCTGCGGCCACGATCAGGATCGGGAACATGAAAGCTCCGCCTTTGACGAAGAAATTCACGATTGAATAGAAGATGTCCACGGTTTGAAGCCTCTTGAAGTTAACGATTGATCTATCGCAGCAGCATCACTTCGAACTCGACCTGACCTCGTAATAGGACAGCTCCCGCATGAACACGTCCTTGTCCACGGGTCGCCGGGAGTCGTCGAGCAGCGCGGAGAAGCCGAGCGCGTCGCCGATCTCCGAGCTCTTCCACGGAACGATGACCAGGGACTTCGGGGCCTCCTGGTTGCCCAGGATCGACATGCCCGAGATCGTCTTTGCGTCGCCCTCGGCTTTCGCCTTCGCTTTCGCCTCCGTCGCCTTGGCAACGAGCTCGCCTTTGGGCACGTCGGCCGCGAGGGCAACGCCCGACATCAGCAGCATCGGCACGATGAGGAACCTCTCGATCATGGGGCCTCCTTCTGGCTCGTCCGGTTGCGAAGGTCGGCGATCCACTTCACCGCCTCGTCGTCGTCGGGTGCCGTCCGCGCGTACGCCTCGTAGTGTTGCAGCGCGCACGCGGAATCCCCGAGATACACGTCGCAGAGAATTGCGAGGTTGCGGTGCGCAAAGTGGAAGTCCGGGAATGCTGCCAGCGCCGCCTCGTAGCTGGCGCGGGCCGCGGCGAACTGTCCATTGCGCCGCTGGACCATGCCGAGTTCGTTGTGGGCGGCCGGGTGGCGCGGATTCAATTCGAGCGCCTTCTGCAGACTGGCCTCTGCCTTGTCGAGGTCGCCGGTGCGGGCATACGCGATACCGAGGTCGATGTGCGCCGCCGTCGCCTCGGGCGCCTGCTCCGTCACTTTGAGCAGCAGTGCGATGCCCTGCTCGTATCGCTTCTCCTCCAGCAGCCGCACCGCCGCCTCGTAGTCGGCGCGCACCTCGGCGCTCACGCGAACCGGCTGCGTGATCGTGAAGCCCCCCGCGTCCTGCAGGACGTCCACGCGCGCGGCGCGCTTCGACGCCGGCTTGCTCGAAATCGTTGCCGAGTGGGCAGTCGCGACGAAGAGCAGCGCCAGGCACGCGATGCCGAGGCACACGATTGCCATCAGTCCGGCGTTACTTCGGATTCGCATTTGCCACCACTCCGCTATCCGCGGCCTTCGCTGCATCGGTCCCGGCCGCATCGGGCGCCGGCTGCGACTGGAACGCTGGCGACCGGTACGCGTAGCTGTCGATCGAGCCGAGGAATCCGGTGCTCAGCTCGTTCTTCGCGTAGCGCCCGGGCACCAGCTCGGCGAGCTTGCCGAGGCTCTTCTCGGTCCAGGAATTGAGGACCCCGGCGCGCAGCAGCTCCAGGTTCTTCTCGTGCACGCCGATGGCCTTTTCCTCGAACGGGAACGCTTCTTCCTCGAGCGCATCCTCGTACTCCTGCAGGTCGGCTGCCTGCAGATCAGTTGGCCGCTGGGACTCGATCAGGGCGCGGCTGAAGTCGCGATAGGTTTCGGCGATGTAGTAGGTCGCGGCCGCCGTAACGTCGGCCAGCTCGTACGCCACCAGCTTCTCCAACGATTGGATCAGCGAATCCATGAGCTGCTGCTTCACCTGCAGGCTGCTCTCGAACGGCTGCGTCAGCTTCACGGCTGCAAACTCGCCGTAGAGCTTCTCTGCGAGGACCAACGCCGAGCGGGCTGCGAGCGTCCGCGTGCGATCGGTCCTTTCCCCACCGGCCGCTGCGTCGACGCGGACGATCTCCGCAAGTTCCTGGTGGTAGCCCGCCTCGTCGTGTGCTGCCTTGCGAAGCTCGGCGATCTTGAACCGCGTCTCGACGGCCGTCTCGACCGGGTGCGGAAATTCCTTTACGTACCGGACGTATACGTCCAGCGCCCGGCTCTTTTCGTTCGACTTCTCGTAGAGGTCGCCCGAGACTAGCAGCGCCTCGCCGCGCAGCGCCGGGTCCTCCGACTCGGACGCGACACGGTTGTACTCGCCGGCAGCGCGCGACAGCTGGCCGCTCTGGCGATAGACGAACGCGATCTGCTTGGTGGCTTCGCGCTGCAGTTCGTGCGTGGGATACGCGCTGCGGAATGCCTCGAGCACGCCGGCCGCCGCTGTCCAGTCCTGCAGTCGGATCAGCGCAGCTCCCGCGTCGTACTCCGCCGCCGGACGGATGGACGACGTCGGCGCCGCCTGACGGATCCTCAGGAAGTGGTCGGCCGCTGCGCGATAGTCCTGCGCGGCGTTCGCGGCCTCACCCTGCTTGTAAATCGAGGCAGCCAGATTGTCGACCAGGCCTGCGCGCGATTCGTCGCTCGCCGGAGTTACCGCGATCACCTGCGCATAGGCGTGCTCGGCCTGCGGGTACTCGGTCAGCTCGAACGAGGAATGCGCAACCACGAGCCAGGCGGGGCGACGGATAGCCACATCCGCGCCCGGATAGCCGTCGATGACTCGCTGGGCCACCGTGACCGCCGGGCGGAAGTCCTTCATCTCGTACAGATCATCTGCGGCGGCACCCAGGACGGCGGCCGCTTGTTCGTGCTGCGGGAACGCGTCGGCAAACTTGAGCGAGCTCGCGACCGTGTCGCGCTTCACGGTCTCGCGCTGTTCCTCGGCCGCGACCTTGAGGTGCTCGCGGTGCGCGTAGATCGCGGCGTAGCCCGCGGCGGCCGACTGTGCGTGCGCCGGATACCCGTAGGCCGTGTGCTCGTACTGCTTCGCCGCCTCGCCGAAATCCTTGTGCTCGAGGAGGAGATCCGCGAGCTGGTAGTTGATCGGCGGCGAGTCCGGATCCTTCGGGAAGGAGGCGAGGTACTCGCCGTACCAGTGCAGTGCCTCGGCGTAGTTGGCGGGCTTCTCCGCCGCCAGTTCCACGTTCTGGTACTGGGCGTGATAGTGATTCGCCAGGTCCTTCAGGTTGGCCTTCAGGAAGCTCAGCACCTCCGGCGACTCCTCGGGCTTGAAGTGCCGCCAGTACTCGGCCTGCAGCCCGTAACGGGTCGCGAACTCCTTCTTCGACTCCAGCACGAGCTTCGGGAACTTGCCCTGGGTGAAGATGTCGATCACGCGCATGCCGAACCGCGGCGATGCGCGGTGGAACGGATAGAGTTCCACGAACGCCTTGTACGCTTTCGCCGCGTCGTCGTAACGCAGCTTGGCGAGGTAGTGCTCGCCGAGGTTGCTGTAGACGCGGTCCTCGTACCCACGGTGGCCGTAGCTCGAGAAATACTCCTGCACCACCTCGGGACCGCCGAGGTTACTGAAGCTCAGGCTGATGACCCGGAACGTGTCCGTGACGCGGCGCTCATCGTCTTCCGCGTGCGACTGGTCGAAGTCGTAGCCGATCGACACCTTGTAGTCGAGCAGCGCCATGTACTTGTGCAGGGCTTCCTCGTAGAAGTCCTGCTTGTAGAGCGTCCAGCCGAGCTTGTAGAGCGCGAGTTCGTAGTACGAGGAGGACGCGCCGAGGCTGATGATTGCGGAATAGGCGGCCTCGGCGTCCCGGAACTTCCGGCGCGTGAAGTAATGCTCCCCGCGCCTGAACTGCACCTCGTCGTAGTGCCCGGAATGCGGATACTCGCTGATCAGGCGAACCATGGTCTCCATGGCTTCGTCGGTACGGCCAAGCTCGTCGTACGCACGGGCCTTCTGGTAGAGCACCTTGTCGTTGTGCTCGTAGTTCGGGTACTCCGCGAGCAGCCGGTCGTACAGCGCAATCGCCTCGACCGGGCCGGCCGGATCCGGCTCACCCGGCATGGCCGCACGGGCGGGCGTACCAGTGTCACCGCCCGACGCGAACTCGCTCGGTGCGGTCGTTCGACGCTCGAACTCCTGCTCGGATTCCGCGGGCCCGGCGCTGCCAGCCGTCTTGCCTGGACCCGTCGGTCCGGCCTGCGCGACCACGGATTCCTGTGCACGCTCCGGCGCGGCCATCTCGCGCGGCTTGCCGTCGCCGGCGCGAATGCCGAACTGCTTCTCGACCTGCAGGTCCGCGAGGCGCCGCATGGCCTCCGGGGTCATCGCGGTCTCCGGCGTCTCCGCGAGGTAGCGCCGATAGCCCTCCATGGCCTTGTCGATGCCCTGCTCGACCGGCACCTCCTGTACGTCGGGGTGCACGTTGCGCAACTCCGCCAGGGTCTGCTTGTCCGGATTCTGGGCACAGCCGGCGACGAGGACCGGCGCAAGCACCATCGGGATGGCGAGCCGGCGCATCAGTGTTCCTCTCCGCCCGACTGCAGGCGCGCGGCACGGTCGTAGCTGTCGGCGACCGCGTAACGCGCCTCGGTCTGCTGGGCCACCAGGCGTTCGCGGCGGGCCTTGAGCTGGTTGATGGCAACCGTCTCGATCATGTGTCCCTGCCGGGCCATGACGATGCCGACCCTCTGCAATGCGCCGTCGACGCGCTCGCGCAGGCGTGCGATCTGGACGTCGTAGCCGACGTAGCTGTGCGTCGCGGCCTGGCGGGTCCTGACGAACGCTTCGTACTGCGCATTCAAGGCATCGACGTGCGCGTTCAATTCGTGCAGGTGCACGTGGGCTGCGGTCAGCCGCTCGTGGTATTCGGTCTGCAGCCGCCACGTCAGGGCGCCCCGTACGTGGG
>Ga0316622_100001727_pt1 | contig 14566 bp, 14 predicted proteins | sample OWC_Aug_OW2_C1_D_FD_207646 | JGI IMG/M metagenome (GOLD analysis project Ga0316622, IMG submission 207646) | Wetland soil microbial communities from Old Woman Creek delta, Ohio, United States - OWC_Aug_OW2_C1_D5_C | ecosystem: Environmental > Terrestrial > Soil > Wetlands | place: USA: Ohio... | reverse complement strand
CTGCGGCAGGCCTCCGCCCGTCACTTGATCAAGCCCCTCGATGCCTGTCGGGGCCTTGGCGAGTTGGGGCCGAATCACATTCGACTTCGCGCGAGACATGGCGACACTCCTCGAGAACTCCGGAGTCAGCGGGAGCGCTCGGTCCGCTGTCGTGGCCAGGGGCGACGGCCTACGCCCGGAAGCACCTGTGCCTGGGGACCCGATGCCCGATAGCATACGCAACTCGCCCGCCGCTGTCATCCACACTCGGGAAGCGGTGGAGCGCGGAGCACGGGGCGAGCGGGCTTGAACCGTCGGCCCCTCGGTCCCGGATCGAGTGTTCCACGGAACGACCCTCGAGAGTCATCCTGTGCGCAGCCATCGATGCGCTAGGAACGCGAACGGAGAGCGATGGCCGGGAGACGACCAGCGAGCCGCACAACCGGCCAGAAATCGACCGGAGTCTTGCAGTGGGCACGTGGCGACCGGTCGCTTGGAGGTGTGCCTTCGGCGACCCTGCGTCTGCCCGACTCCGCTCTTCGAGCTTCGTCGAGGTCTCGCCGTAGCGCTTCGCGCGAAGGCGGAAAGTCCCGGGGCTCGGTCCGCAGGGGTGCTGGCGGTTTGCCTGCCCAGCCGAAGCACCGCGAGGGAGATCTCGGGCCGGAGGGTTGCGACGACAGCTGGCCTGCCTAGCCGAAGCGGCACGAGGAAGAAGTCGAGCCGAAGTGCCGCGAAGGCTGGCGCGCCCGGCAGGACTCGAACCTGCGGCCCCCGGCTCAGAAGGCCCGTCGTCGGATCGGTTATGCCAAGGCGGTTATTGCCGAGAAGACCATCGATGCGCGCCAGGTCGATTCGCGGCCGGAAGTAGCAAGTCGGGGCGCGAACCGGCCCAGGGCCCGATAACCGATCTGCGCTCTTCGGTCTGTCGCGAGGCCGGCAGGCTACGTGGCGACGACGACCGACAGTTGCCCGTGCTCTTCTCACGTACGGCTGTCGTGGACTTCCTTGGCATGTTGGTGACGCGCCACGCGTGGGCGTCCCACCGCTCACGCGTGGGCCTGCTCCTCGCGGGCCAAGGTCGGTAGTCGCTTGATGGCTGTCCCGACCTTCTCTTCCGCTCTTCGCAACTCGTAGAGGTTCTGCAGGTTCAGCCAGAACTGCGCGCTCGTGCCGAAGAAGTGCGCGAGCCGCAGGGCCGTGTCGGCGGTGATGGCGCGCTGGCCGTTCAGGATCTCCGTCACCCGATTGGTCGGCACCTTCAGCCGGCGCGAGAGCTCCGCTGCGCTCATGTCGAGCGCTTCAAGGTCGTCGGCGAGTACTTCGCCGGGGTGTATGGGGGTACGGGCCATGTTCGCGACCCCCCTAGACGTCTAGGGCCTCGAGTGAGGCTAACTCACAACGACGCTCCCGGAACTCTCCAGGTCGGTCTCTGGCTCGGTTTCCGTGGCTGAAGTCCCCCAGCTCTCGCCCAACACCCATGCGCAACGATGAGCCCGTGCACGACAAACCTCGCCGCGCCGCTATCATCGCCAGGTAGTCGCTAGGAAGTCCTGTCTCGCGTCGGGTCCCAGTAACGCCCCCGGGCACCCGCTCCCCGGCGTCCTTGCGCGCAGTCCCATCGTGGCCTCGCCGGTCTTCGTCAACGGCCGGATCTTCGTGGCGATGGGCCAGAGCCCCGGGCACGGCAACGGGCCTTCGCTGATTCACGCGATCAGTCCCGACGGGCACGGAGACGTCACGAGAAGCAGGGTCCTCTGGACTTCCCGCGACGTCGGTCGCGTGGTGGGAACACCCATCGAGAAGGACGGCCTGCTGTACGTCGGGGACGTGGGCGGAACCGTGCATTGCCTGGACGCGGCAACCGGAGCCCACGTCTGGAGACACGAGACGATCGGGACCATCTGGGGATGCCTCCTGCTGGCCGGCGACCGGCTGTACGTGGGCAACGAAGACGGCACCATGACCGTCCTTCGTGCCGGACGGCGAAAGCACGTGCTGGCGCAGGTCGAGATGGATGCGCCGCTCTACTCGCCTCCGGCGCTCGTCGGCGATGCGCTGTATCTGGCCACCGCGGACCGCCTGTACCTCATCGCGGCAAAGTAGACCGTCCGCTCGGTCGAGTTCGCCCGGCTGACGGATGGTTGACGGGCGCCGGTGCTCGGGCGGTCTTCCGCTGCCAGGCCATCGCCGGAGTTGTCACTGCGCGGCAGTCACCGTCAGCGCGACGCGTGGCGGCGCCGGAGGTCGAGTGGCAGGGGATCCGCGAGGCAGCACTCGTCCTCGCGGTCGTGTCAGAAGCGCCTGGCGCCGGTCCACCGGCCCGGCTCTTCGCCGGTGAACACCCTCCACCCCAGCGAGGGGCTGGCGCCGCAGTGGCCGACCAGGATGTCGACCAGATGCACGTCGGTCGAGCCTTCGTCAGGCCCAGTCCCATAGTGGTACGCGATTTCGTCGCCTGCGGCGACGACGGGAAGGCCCCCGTTGTCAGCTGGAGTCCGCGTTGGCTTCGCGTTGTAGCCCCACCGCGTGTCGAGCGTCCGGAGTTGGTCGATGATGCAGTCCTGCCAGGGATTGTTGACGTACTTCACGCCGTTCGGGCAGGACTGCGGGACGATACTGGGACATTTCGCGGAGGCGTCGCGGACGAACGCCGAGACATCGGGCAACGGGAGAATCTGGCCTGCGGCAGGGTCTGGTGTGCGTTTCGGGAGTTTCACGGTAAGGCCAGCCGAGCCGCGCTGTCCGGAAACGGTCGCGGAGATCGTCGCCGAACCCTCGCCCCTGGCGGTGACGAGTCCGGTCGACGACACGCTGGCGACGTTCGTGTTGTCGGAAAGCCAGGTCGCCGAACTCGTCCGATCCTCGACCGCGCCGTTCGTCAGCGTCGCCTTAGCCACAAACTGCCCGGTGGCCCCCTGCTGCTCGAGCAGGCCCGGCCCCGAGACCGCGACCGTCACCACCGTCGGCGTCGTGCTTCCGGTTCCCGAGGATGGAGATGCGGGAGGAGACGACGGAGAGTCGCTCGAACAGGCCACCGCACCCATCACGAACACCAGCGACGCTCCCCAGAGCCCCGCGTGGCGCACAACGCTGCCGCCCCCCGGCTGGCCATCACCCTTGCTCATCGCCCGCATCGCAACCTCGCATCTGAATGGACTTGCCCGATCCCCGGCCAGCCCCTGACCATGGCCGGAGCGAACCGCTTTCAGGATAGAAGGCACAGTCTCGGGGCGGACGCCCGACGATCGCGTCCTCGAGCGAAACTGTCGCCACGCCAGGATCAGGCGATAACTTTGAGTATACTTCGCGCGCCCTGCCCTCTCAACCCGGCGTATCGTCCAATCAACGAGGCTGCCAGGGCGATCATCATCGCGCCAGAAATCAGGTTACTGGGACAACGGCTGGTGGTGGCGTCCGTCGCCCCGCTTCGCGATCAGAACGCCCCGCTCGTCATCACCTCCACGCACAGCACGCGGCGAGACTTGGCGCGCCCGCCGCGACTCGAACGCGGGACCCCCGGCTTAGAAGGCCGGTGCTCTATCCGGCTGAGCTACGGGCGCGTTGCTGCGCCAATCCGAGCACGCGCTGCACGTGTCCGAATGGCTCGACCGCCTTGATGGCCCGCGCTCCGACGGGGCGCGCGGCCGCGGTCCAGCATGGATTTATTGCTCGGGCGGCTCCTCGACGACCTCGAACGCGCCGCGGGACTCCGACGCCTCAGAAGCTCCATCGGACGCCGCCGTTGAACACGCGCCCGTCGAGCGGCGCCCAGGCATCGACGTTCCAGCGGCCGTCCGGCCCCTGGGATGGTCGGAGCAGGGGATCCCACCGCGTCTGCCGGACGCCGGTCAGGTTCTCCGCGTTGATGAACACGCGCAGTCGGCCGACGCGACGCTCGGCGAGCAGGCCCACGACAACGTACGGCCGCGACTGGTCGCGGTACGGGTTCACCTCCAGGCGCTGTGTCCCGGTGTAGTACACCTCGAGCCCGACGCGTCCGACGTCCTCGGACTCCCACATGGCGACGAGTCCGACGCTGTGCCGCGGCGTCAGTTCCGCGTCCCGACGGTGCTCCCCGTCGCCTTCCCGCGCGAGCACGTAGGTGTAGTTCGCGGTGGCCACGTAGGGACCGCGGCGCCACGTTCCCAGCAGCTCGAACCCGACCGTGGTCGCGTCCGCGGCGTCGTTGAAGAGCGTGTACGACGACTCGCGATCGACCTGCAGGGGATCGGCGACCCGCGACCCGAAGACCGTCGCCGTGATGGCGTTCGCGCCAAACGCGCGGGTGACGTCCAGCGACGCACTGGCCCCGCGCTCGGCCCTGAGGTGACGAGGAACCGCGAGGCGCGTGAGCCCGGCCGCTTCGGTCTCCTCGGTCAGGGGGGTCGCCGCGAAGAAGCCGCCCCCCACGGAAGCGCGGCTCGCCCACGCGCCCCCTCGGAAAAGCGCGGACATCCGCGGACTGAAGAACGTCCCGTACTCACTGTGGACGTCCACGCGGCCGCCCGCCGATACGGCCAGCCACGGCGCGGCCTGGACGTCCGCCTGCGCGAACACCGCCGGGACACTGTAGGCGTAGGCGAACTGGGGCACGTCCAGGGGCGTGAACGCGTCACGCTCGTACGCAAGGCCGGCGACCCAGGTCGTGACCCCGGCGGTCCCGCGCAGCGCCAACTCGCCGAACAGGTTCGAGTGGCGGTCTCGCTCCAGGGTGGTCCCGAACGTGTGGTCACGGCGCTGCCACGCCGCAGCGCCGCGGGCCGTGAGCACGTAGCGATCGACGATGAGCGTCTGGGCCGTCCCGCCCACGTCATACCGGCTGGTCGCGAGCGCCTCGCGATACGGCGAGCCAGTGGCCGGAAGCACGGCCCCGTCGATGGTCCCGCCGTCGCGGTCCTCCCAGGTCAGACCGGCCGTGAGGAACGCGGATCGTCCGTTGCCGCCGTCCCAGAACGCGCGCGGCCTGACGACGCCGCGCCGATAGCCCGCCACGTCTGCCCAGCCGTCGTCGTCGCGGTCGTTCTGGACTTGTCCGTGCCCGCTGGCCAGGAGCGAGGCGCTCCAGCCCCGACGGGCGGCTGACGACAGGTACGCGATGGCGTCGGTGGCTCCGAGCGTCGAGGCGTTGAAGAGGACGTCGTAGGCGGGCTTCTCGCCAGGCCGCCGCGAGAGGAGGTTGACGACACCACTCATGGCGCCCGCGCCATAAAATGCCGACGCCACGCCCTTGATCACCTCGACCCGCCAGAGGTCCATCGGCGGAATCTGCAGCAGGCCCACGCCGCCGACCTGCTGTCCGAAGAGCGGCAACCCGTCGCTCAGGAAGCGGGCGTAGCGCCCCTTCATGCCCTGCACCCGAACGCTCGCCGCCCCGATCGACGGCGAGGTCGCCTGCACGCGCAGGCCGCCCATCTCATTGAGCATCATGACGATGTCGCCGGGCGTCATGAGGAGCTTCTCTTCGATCTCCTCACGGTCGATGACCTCGACGCGGGTGGGCTGGTCCTCGAGACGCCGGCCGGTCCGGGTACTGGCGACGACCACGACCTCTTCTTCCACCTCCAGGCGGGCCACGAGCTCGATCTCGATCGTGGCGACCTGACCGGCCCCAACCCGCGCCTCGGCGGTGCCGTCGAAGAACCCCGCTTTCGTCGCGGTCACCAGGATCGAGCCTGGCGTCACCTCGATCTGCGCGACCCCGTCAGCATCTGTGGCGGCCGCGCGCCCGCCGGCGACGATCGACGCTGCCGCAACTGGCGCGCCTTCGCTTCGCACGACCACGCGAACCCGCCCACGTGGCTCCTGCGCGAACGCCGATTCCACCAGGCATACCCACACCGACACTACGATTGCCAACGTCCGCATGCCACGTCTCCCTGCCTCTGACCGCTCAGGCGGCCAGCCTTGTGGTGGGATCCTGGTGAACGTCGGCGAGTCTGGGAGGGTGGTCGAGCGGCGTGACGTGCGCCGGCTCTTCCCGTGACGCGAGCCTCGCGAGGGTGACGAGCGTCCGCTCCGCGGGCGCGCCGACGCCGGGCGTGGGAGGGCCGAGCCAGCCGTGGCAGAGATCGCACAGCGACGTCGTCGCCGTGGACGCGCCTTCGGGCTGTGCCTCGTCGGTGCAACCGTCGAGACACTCGACCTGGTCGTGATGCCGATGACGAGCATCATCGCGGTCAGCGCAGCGAGCAGCGGGCGCACGGTGGAAGTACAGCCCGGCGCCGCGCCCGATAACCGATCTGCGCGCTTCGGTCTGTCGCGAGGCGGGCGGGCTGCGCGGCGACGACGACCGACACTTGCCCGTGCTCTGTTCGCGTGCGGCTGTCGTGGACTTCTTTGGCATGTTGGCGACGCGCCACGGGTGGGCGTCCCCCCGTTCACGCGTGTGCCTGCTGCCCGCGTTCCAGGGTCGGGAGTTTCTTGATGGCCATCCCGACCTTCTCTTCCGCTCTTCGCAACTCGTAGAGGTTCTGCAGGTTCAGCCAGAACTGCGCGCTCGTGCCGAAGAAATGCGCGAGACGCAGGGCCGTGTCGGCGGTGATGGCGCGCTGGCCGTTCAGGATCTCCGTCACCCGATTGGTCGGCACCTTCAGCCGGCGCGACAGTTCCGCAGCGCTCATGTCGAGTGCTTCGAGGTCGTCCGCGAGTACTTCGCCGGGGTGGATGGGGGTACGGGCCATGTTCACGACCTCGCTAATGGCAGTCGACAATCTCAACGTTCACGGGCCCCGGGGATCCGTCCGGCCACTCGAAGCACACGCGCCACTGATCATTGATGCGGATGCTGTATTGGCCCTTGCGGCTTCCCTTCAGCGCCTCGAGCCGGTTCCCCGGCCGGCGAAGGTCAGCGAGAGCGGTGGCGGAATCGAACTGCGCCAGTTTGTTTTCGGCCGACCGTCCGAAGCCGGCAAAGGCTTTGACCCGCTTCTCGCTGACGAAGTCCCTGGTCCGCTTGCCCCGGTAGCTGACGATCATTCACGGCATCGTCGCATGGATGTATGCGTTACGTCAAGCGTATCGACTTGAACGTGCGGACGACGAGGGTGCGTAGCGGCTGACGGAGCAGATTCGGAAAGGACCGGCGGACACTGGCCTGCCCGCCGCCCATCCACGAGCTCAGGGCGCCCTGAGCCAGGCGCCCCTCGAACCTGCGGCCCCGGCTTGGAGAGCTCGTCGTCGGATCTGCGATGACACAGCGCCTGTTGCCGCGAGGCCACCTCTCCGGCGATGACCAGCCTGCCGCGACTGGGCCTCCCGTGAAGGGCCGGGCCTGGCGCGATGACGGGCTCTCGGTGTGAAGCGCCCTCAGTACACGAACGGAATGAGTTTCCTGACGCGCGCCTGGTAGGCGGCGTAGCCGGGGAATGCGGCGGACAGCCAACGCTCCTCTCGAGTCGCCTTCACGTCGAAGAACACGGCCAGCACCGCCGCGTAGGCGAGGCACAGCAGGCTCCGCGTGCAGAGCGCCCATCCCACCGCCGCCCAGATCCCCCCGCAGTACATCGGGTGCCGGACGAAAGCGAACGGCCCGGTGTCGACGAGGGTCCCGCCATCCTTCGGGTGAGGGAGTGCGGTGAGGCTCCGCCCGAGCCCAGCTGCACCGGTGACGATCCATAGCCCCCCGGCGACCATCAGGGCCGCGCCGACGACCGGCGACGCCGCTCGCAGGGCATCCGGCCACGCGGGCAGCCATGATGCCGTCCGAGGCCCCAGCGCCAGGAGCAGGAACAGACCCGCCTGTGCGAGGACGTACCATTCGCCCCGCCTTCCCCTCCACCACGGTGCGAGCGACGCAGCGTCGGTCTTCATTGCCACTTTCCTTCCACGCGGTCTCATGACCTGTTCTCTCAGCCGGATTCAGCCGCCGTACGCAGGTTATGAAACCGTCTCCAGCGAATTCGCGTAGTGCAGGCCCAGTTCGTAGGCCTCCTCCAGGTAGCGCGCCCGGGTCTCGGCCGTGACGATGGGGACGCCCCAGAAGTACTTGTGCTCGACCGTGCGAATGCCCGGATACCGGAAGCCCCACGAGTCGATGAGCCGCTCCATGGCGTCCTTCGCCCCGGATTCGTAGACGTCAGCGCCGAAGAACGTCGTGCTGACGAGGAGTGCCTTCTTCTGCGTGAGCAGCGGGATCCTGCCGGCAACGTCGCCCTGCCATCCCTTGGCCGTCAGCCGGTAGGCGAATCCGTGGGTGAACACCCGCTCCATCCATCCCTTGAGAATCGCCGGGAACCCGAACCAGTAGACGGGGGCGATGACCACCAGCCCGTCGGCCGCCCGGACCCGCGCCTGCTCGCGCAGCACGTCCTTCGGCCGGCGGGAGTAGACCAGTCGCGCCACCTCGCGCAGGCTTCGTCCCCGCAGCCAGCGGCGCGCGATCGCCCGGCGGATTGGCCCGCCCGCCGCGGCCAGCACGCGCTCGCGGAGCTGCATCCGCTCGAGCACCTCCTCCGGCACGGACTCGTCGGCGAAGAAGGCGCCGTCGAAAGCGCTGAAGACGGGGTTGAACCCCTCGGCCTGGAGGTCGGCTATCTCCACGTCGTGTCCCGCGGCTCTTAGCCCGGCCTCGATGCGGGAAAGCAGCGCCGCGCAGAACGAATGGGGATCGGGGTGCGCGAAGATGATCAGGACTCTCATGGCTGGCCCTCCGCCGCGGCCCTCCTTGGCGCGGCAACAGCAAGACGGAATCGAGGGCCGCCCGGTTACATCCCCCCGGCACAGGGTGTAACCTATGGTCGCCTCCGTCCGTCGTAGGCGCATGAGGCATGGCGCCGACGTTGGAAAGGGGACGGACATGGACGAGAAGACGAGCGTGCTGGTGTGCCTGGGGGCGGCGGTGGCCGCCAACTGCGGGCCTTGTTTCCGGCACTACCACGGCGAGGCGCTCCGGCTCGGCCTGGACGCGTCGGAGATCCAGGCCGCGGTGACGCTGGCCGGGAAGGTCAAGGCCGGGGCGAACATCGCGGTGATGAGCGCCGTCGGCGAGGCGATGCGCGGCGCCGGCCAGCAGGAGCAGGCCGAGGCCTGCTCCCCGGCATCCGCCCCCTCGTGCTGCTCGCGCAACGGCTGAACGATGGACTTCTGGGAGCTCTACGATCGGCACTACTCCCGGGTGCGCGCCTACGCCAGGTCCATGCTGCGCGACGCGGCGGCCGGCGACGACGTGGTGCAGGAGACGTTCATCCGGGCGCAGGCGAACGTGGAGGGGCTGCGCGAGCCGGACAAGGTCCTGGGCTGGCTGCTCCGCATCACGCACAACCTGTGCATTGACGCCCTGCGCGCCAGGCAATCGGCCCGCATCGACGCGGCCGCCGACCCCGAGCTGGCGCCGGCGGCGCGCGTCGAGCCGTCCGTCCAACTGGACCTCGAACGCGCCGAGATGAGCGCGTGCGTCCGCGACCAGGTGGACCGCCTCCCGGAGACCGACCGCTGGGTGATCCTCCTGTACGACATTGCCGGGCTCTCCCACGACGAGATTGCCCGTGTGCTCGACATCGAGGTCGGCGCCGTGAAGGTCCGCCTCCATCGCGCGCGGAAGAAGCTCCGCGCCCTGCTCGAGGCCTCCTGCTCGTTCGAGCACGACGAGCGGAACGTGCTGGTCTGCGAGCCGAAGCGCCCCGAACGCTGACGCCGCGGCCTCATCCGCCCGTCGACGACACTCAGCACGTTCGCGTGCGCGCCATGGCCCTCGCCAGCGGCCATGGCAAGGTGGTCATGTTGGCCTGGATGTTGAGGTGCGCCCGGAAGGCACCGCGCCGGCTATGCCTGGACCGGCTTCCTCCACATGCCCTGAATCATCACGAGGGCAAGACAGAAGGCCGGTCGGATCACCAGGAAGGCACTCGTCTCGGGAATGTAGAGCCTGCTGACGTTTGAGAAGACGTGCACCAGCCCTGCCACCAGGATGCTTCCTCCTGTGCGGTTGAACAGCCAGGAGATCAGAATGCAGTGGGAGACCGTGCCGACGTAGTATTCAACGAAGGCCGCCGGATTGCCGAGCCCTCGAGCTTGCGGCAATGGCAGGTGCCACAGTGCCCAGAACAGTGCCAGTATCAGATTCGCCGTCAAGGGGCTGAATCGCGCCTCGAGCCTGGGCAAGGCGAAACCACGCCAGCCCGGTTCTTCACCGCAGGCATTGGCGAAGAAGAACCGGTATGCGGCCGACAGGCTGAACGCGATCACGACGCTGGACCACCCGCCATCCACAGAAACCCGTGGCGAGGCCAGTTCCCTTCCCAGTACCATCTCGACGGCAATCGAGAGGACGAGGAGAGCGGGAGTGATCAGGACCGCCGCAAGGTACCACGCGGCATGTCCTCGAGGGATCACCAACGGCTCGAGAAGCGCACGTATCCCCGGCGTGCGCGAGAACGCGGAAGACACGATGAACGCCGGTATCAGGGCGACCGCGGCGGAGACGACCACCAGTCCGACGGAGAGCGTGATGCCCTCGCGACGGAGTTCCGGGCTGAACACGAACACCGGTGTGGCCACCAGCCAGGTCAGGAAGAAGGCGAGGATCCTCCTGCCAGGAGCGCCGTGTTTGGGCCCCGGGTTGAGCACGCCAGACACCACCATGCCGGCCAGCGCGGGTCCGAACAGCGCGAGCATCAGGACCGGAACGATGATGACCACGCCGCGGGCATAGAGGGGCCCGAACGAGATCAACAATCCCCATGAGATGGCGAAACAGAGGGCGAAGTAGGACGTGAGTGGACGCCGAGTGATCCACGTGGCCGTTCTGCCTAGTGGCTGCTCGTCCGGCTGGGACATCGGTGCCTGCCGTACCGGCGTCGGCTGGGCAGAGAATGCCGCGCAACTCGCCGTCACTCCGCCCCGAAGTGCCGCGTCTCGGTGGACAGGTGAAACCGGCCCGTCGGCCTCACCTGTTTCGCCGAGTATATCCTACGACTCCCTGACGAGTGCCTCCACCGCGCGCCGCAGAGCGTCTCCCCGCAGGTCGTAGTACCGCACGACGCCGTGGCGGTCGATCACCCACGTCGAGGGCGTGGCGCTGATTCGGTACAGCTTCACCGTCGGGTCGTCCCAGCCGCCGAGCGAGCAGGCGAGATTCCAGGGAATCGCAGCCTGCTCCAAGTAGTCGTCGAGCAGCTTTCGGTCGGTGTCCAGGCTGATGCCGACCATGACCAGGCCCTGGTCTTTGAACTCAGCGTGGATCGCCCTGAGATTCGGTAGTTCTTCGCGGCACGGGGCGCACAGCACGTACCAGAAGTCGATCACCACGATCTTGCCCTTCTGGGCCGAGAGGGCGAAGGTCGAGCCGTCCAGCAGCGTGACCTCGAAATCCCTGGCGGGTGTGCCCACGCCGACCAGCGCAGACGATGCCGCCACCAGTCTCGTGAATCGCGGGTCGCGACGGAGCGGGTCGAGGCGGGTTCCCTGGAAGTAGCTCACCTTCGAGAACGACCGTTCGTCGACGGCCTTCTGCATCCACTCGAAGTAGCGGTCCCGGTCGCCCATGCCGAGGTACGCCTCGGCGATCCGGACGAAGTTCCACGGCGACCGGCGCCCGGGGATGTGCCGCGAGACGTCCTCGATCGCCCGGGAGGCGTCAAGCGCTTCCTGGTAGCGTCCGGAGTCCATGCACAGGACCTGGAGCCGCTCGAACGTGTCGGCGGCGTGCACGAACTGGCGGTTCTTCGCCTGCGTGGTGGCCTGGCTCCGCAAGTCTTCGACCGCGCGCTCCAGCGCCGCCTGTTTCACGACGCGGACGACGGCCGCTCCCAGGAGGAGCACCCCGATCACCAACGGCACCGCCGCTGCCAGAATCAACCGCTTCCGAGGCATCGCTCCCTCCTGTGGATGGACTACGTGCAATCCGCAGGGCGGGTTCCGGGCGGGAGCCGCGCCGAGGGTCGCGACCTCGTTGGGCCATCTCGCCGAAGCACCACAAGGAGGATGCCGAACCGGAGTGGTGCGAAGGCGCATGGCCTGCCCGGCAAAACTCGAACCTGCGGCTCCCGGCTTAGAAGGCCCGTCGTCGGATCGGTTATCGCAAGGCGGTTATCGACTTCGAGTCTCGACGCGGTGTGGGAGCACCTGGATCGGCTGGGAATCGAATGATCTCGCCCTGCCCGGGCTTGGCGCGATAACCGATTCCCGCGCCAGGATCGAGATTGCGCGACGAATTGCCCGTTCTGTTCGAATTGGCCAAGTTGAACTTATGCTAGATATGGCCTAGACTGGTCTCGATGAGCACGCCTGCGCCGAAGCCGGTGATCTGGATGGGTGATTCGCTGGAGCGGCTGCAGGAATTTCCGGCGACGGTGCAGGATGAAGTCGGATACGCGATCTACCTGGCGCAAATCGGCGAGAAGCATTTGCGCGCCAAGCCGCTTAGGGGGATGGGCCCGGGCGTCCTGGAAGTCGTGTCCGACCACCGAGGCGCCACGTTTCGCGCGGTGTATACCGTTCGGTTTCAGGACCGGGTGTACGTCCTTCATGCGTTTCAGAAGAAGTCCAGGAAGGGCATCGCCACGCCGCAGCCGGACATTGCCTTGCTGAAACAGCGGCTTGCGCGGGCGGCCGCGCTTCATGCGGTACGGGAGAACTGAGCCATGTCAACCAAGAAGGACTACGTGATGGGGAGCGGCAATGTGTTTGCCGATCTGCGGGTTCCCCATCCCGAAGAGGCGCTGGCCAAAGCGGAGCTCGCTCACAAGATTACGAAGCTGATCGAACGCCGCCGGCTGACTCAGGCTGAAGCGGCGAAGATCCTGGACGTCGATCAACCCAAAGTGTCTGCCCTGCGGTGCGGGCGGCTCTCAGGCTTCTCGCTCGATCGCCTCGTGCGGTTTGTGGTCCTGCTCGGCCATGATGTAGAAATCGTGGTGAAAAAGCGGTCGCGGCCGCGGGGGCCTGCACGGCTGTTGGTCGCCTGACCCAGGCACCTCGTCGATGCCCTGATCGCGTGCCCGGGTCTGGCGAGTCGAATGGCGCGCCCGGCAGGACTCGAACCTGCGGCCCCCGGCTTAGAAGCTCTGTGATCGCTTCACCACTATCCAACTGAGCTACGGGCGCACTGACGGTATCAGAGCGATCAAAGGGCAACCCACCCACCATGTGCTGCGGTGATGGGCCGTCCTATTCACCGCATAGTATGCGGAGCTTGTGTTGCGCCGTGCGGCGATTGGCGCGTATAATCACCGCATAACATGCGGCATAAATCACTCTACATCTACGAACGTGCCGACTGGCCGAAGTTCCGGTGGGACTCGGTCCAACTCACGCCCGCACTAGCCGCCTGCCGTCACCAGCAGGGTCGCTTGCTTGGCCAGATGGAGACGCTGGGGTTCCCGCTCCAACAGGAGGCCGTTCTTCAAACGCTGACCGACGACGTCGTCAAGAGCAGCGACATCGAAGGCGAGACGCTGGACGTTCAGCAGGTGCGATCCTCCGTTGCGCGCCGCCTCGGCATGGATGTCGGGGGCGTTATGGCCGCGGACCGCCACGTCGAAGGCGTCGTTGAGATGATGTTGGATGCGACACGCCATTACGACCAGCCTCTCTCGGTCGACCGACTCTTCGCTTGGCACGCGTCGCTGTTTCCAACAGGCCGCAGTGGCATGCGCAAGATCCGCGTGGGGACGTGGCGCGATGACAGTACAGGTCCGATGCAGGTCGTCTCGGGACCGATCGGGCGCGAGCGTGTCCACTACGAGGGGCCTGCCGCAGGCCGGCTTGAACAGGAGATGAACGCGTTTCTCGGGTGGTTCGAAGGCGGCGGCGCTGCACACGACGCGGTACTCAAGGCGGGCCTTGCCCATCTCTGGTTCGTGACGATTCACCCGTTCGACGATGGGAATGGTCGCATCGCACGTGCGATTGCTGATCTTGCCCTGGCACGATCCGAGCGGAGCGCGCAGCGCTTCTACAGTATGTCGAGCCAGATTCGCCAGGAGCGTGCAGCGTATTACGACATCCTGGAACGCACCCAGAGAGGAGCCCTGGACGTCACGCCCTGGATGGAGTGGTTCCTGGCCTGCCTGAGTCGTGCCATCGACGGCGCGCAGACCACGCTCGCTGCTGTGCTCACGAAAGCGCGTTTCTGGCAGACCCTCGGGGCTGCTCCGATCAACGAGCGACAACGCCTCATGCTGAACCGTCTCCTGGAAGGCTTCGAGGGTCATCTCACAACGTCGAAGTGGGCGACGATCGCAAAGTGCTCCTCGGATACCGCGCTCCGAGACATCCTCGAGCTGGTGGAGCGCGGCGTCCTCATGCGCAACCCTGGAGGGGGCCGCAGCACCAGCTACTCGCTCGCCGAAATTCGATAGCCCTCATCACGACTCGCAGGGCATCGCGCGACAACGACAACGGGCAGCGGTCCGTGCTCCTTCCACGTTGACGCGACGCGGACGTCCGCGTCGTGACGGACTAGGCGCTCCGTCGCGGTGTGAGGGTCGCTTGTCAACGCCGTTTGCCCAGCGCCATGTTCCAACCGCAGAACCTGCTGCCAAAGGACCGGCGACGGCGTTCGCTTTCTCGACTCCCACTGACCGCGAAGTGGGCCTCGAGTCTTCCTGTTCGGACGGCGGCCTGCAGGGTGCGGATGTGAACGCGCAGT
>Ga0316622_100001726_pt1 | contig 14567 bp, 13 predicted proteins | sample OWC_Aug_OW2_C1_D_FD_207646 | JGI IMG/M metagenome (GOLD analysis project Ga0316622, IMG submission 207646) | Wetland soil microbial communities from Old Woman Creek delta, Ohio, United States - OWC_Aug_OW2_C1_D5_C | ecosystem: Environmental > Terrestrial > Soil > Wetlands | place: USA: Ohio... | reverse complement strand
TCCTTCGTTGCCACGTGCGGTCCTCCCGACATAGAAGGTGGGAGTCGTGGGGGTAGGGACGTTGGTGAAAAGTTGCGCGGTGCCTCTGTGCCCGACCTTCGCGATACTGGGCGCCCGGCGGTCCGGGTTTGGATCCTCCAACGCCTTCAACTTTTCAACAACGTCCCCCAGGTTGGCGCGTGCTCAAGTGCAACGGCTGGTGAACGAGAGATGAAGCCCGAACGCGGAAGGCGGAGCGCGCCGCGACTGCCGGTGTCCACGAAGCTGGCCTACGGCTTCGGGTCGATCGCCGAAGGTGTCAAGGACGCCGCGTTCAAGACGTTTCTGCTCTTCTACTACAACCAGGTGCTCGGCCTTCCGGGGTGGATGGGTGGCGCGGCGGGAGCCGTCGCCCTGATCGTCGATGGGTTCGCCGACCCGCTCGTCGGCTCGCTCTCTGACAGCACGCGTACGCGCTGGGGTCGGCGGCATCCCTACATGTATGCCGCCGCCGTGCCCATGGCGGCCTGCTTCGTCTTGCTGTTCAATCCCCCCGCGGGGCTGTCGCACTGGGGACTGTTCGCGTGGCTGACGGTCTTCGCGGTTTTGGTCCGCATGTCGATGACCCTGTACTCGATCCCCAGCAACTCAATGGTGGCGGAGCTGACGCCGAACTACGACGAGCGCACCTCGCTGGTGAGCTTCCGGTTCCTGTTCGGGTGGATCGGCGGCGGCACCATGACACTGCTCGCCTACCTGTGGTTCCTGGCCCCCGGCGAACGCCTGGCAGACGGATTGCGCAACCCGGCGGGGTACGCCGCGTGGTCCGTGACCGGCGCGTGCATGATTGCGGGCGCGATCCTGCTGTGCGCGCTCGGGACCCATCACTGCATCCCGAATCTCAAGTCCCCGCCGGACGCGGGGCGGTTCAGCCTGCGGCGGCTCGAGGGCGAGGTGCGCGATGCGCTCGGGAACCCGTCGTACCGGACGCTGGTGATATCGTCGCTGTTTGCGTCGGTCGGCGGCGCATTCACCGACGTCTTCGGTCTCTACTTGAACACCTACTTCTGGGAATTCACGCCGGAGCAGTTGGCCGCGTTCCTTCCAGGGGTCGTGCTCGGCGTCGCCCTGGGCGTACTCTCGGCGCGCCCGATCAGTGTCCGGTTCGACAAGCGCAGCGCGGCACTCTTTCTCGCGACCTCGTCCGTCGTGATCGGGCCGCTGCCGGTCTTTCTGCGCCTGGCGCGCCTGACGCCAGCGAACGGCAGCCCGCAGCTGCTGGCCGCGCTCGTCGTCCACGTCGCGTTCATGACCACCTGTGGGGTGGCCATCGGCATCCTGATCGGCTCGATGATCAGCGACACGATCGATGAGAACGAGCTCGCCACCGGCAAACGGCAAGAGGGGGTCTTCTCGTCCGCCATCGCCTTCTCGGCCAAGGCAGCCTCCGGCGTGGGCACGCTGCTGGCCGGCATGGCCCTCGACCTGATCGCGTTTCCCCGTCCCGGTCCCGGTGCGCCGCGCCCTGAGATCGCGCCCGACCAGGCGACGGCGCTCGGGTGGATCGTCGGCCCGGGCCTGCTGGGTCTGTGGGTGTGCACGCTCGTCTTCCTGTCCCGATACCGCCTCACACGCACCGAGCACTCACGCGTCCTGGCGGAACTGGAGCAGCGCGCGCAGGCGGTGCGCTGAGGCGGAGGGTCCCGCAGGAACCTCACCGGACGGGTCACGGCGGTCACGGTGACCGGCCCGGCCCCTACCGGCCAGCGCGGCGACGAAGCCGACGCAATGCGGGCACGCGATTGAACATGCGACCGGCGAACGCCCGGGCGCGACGGAGCCCACGGGGCCAGTGCGACAGGTAGTTCTGCTCGGCCAATACAAAGGCGTCGTCCTGGGGCGTGTAGTGCAAGACTCGCCGCGTCTCATTGACGTCCAGCCGCGTCTGGCGGTTCGCCGACACACCATTCAAGACAACGAAGCGGAGATCCGGTGGTGCCTCGATCGCCGCAACGAGCAGCGACATCAGGTCTTCGTAGGTGATCACCCGATTCAGCTCCGGGCTTCCGGGCCACAACCGGTGGCCTTTTCGGTCTGCCACCAAGCCCAGGCGCAGGCAGATGACCGAATAGCCATACCGGCGGGCGAAGAACGCGCCGGCCGCTTCGCCCCAGGCTTTCGCGGCACCGTAGAGGGTTATGGGTTGCGCGGGTTGGCCGGAGGGCAGGACCACCTCCGGCGGGGCGCCATCGACCGCGTGGATGCTGCTGGTGAAGACCACGCGCTGGCAGCCCGCTTCGTGGGCCGCCAGGAGCACGTTGTACGTGCCCACGATGTCCGATGGGAGCAGCGACTCCCAGGGCGCACTCCAGTTCGCGGTCGCCAGATGCAGCACTGTGTGCGCTCCCCGAAAGAGCGAGCGAATCGCCTCCAAGTCGGCGAGATCCGCTCGCGTGAAGGGCAGTGCCGATGGCTGGGGCAGCGGTTGGATGTCCGTCAGGACCAGGTCGTAGCGATCGGCCAGTCGCGCTGCCACGAGCTGGCCGACGAGTCCGGCCGCGCCCGTCACCAACATGCGCCGCTTGCTCCCGAAACCCGTCGCAGAACTCACCGTCTCCCCTCCCCCTGCGTGCATCCGTGACAATGGCTTCTTCCTTTAGAAACCGACGAGTGATGTCAATATTGCGCCACGACGCCCTCCCCGAACAGCGGGCCGGCGCATCCGGATCGCATCACCCTGGTGGCGGCGGTCTGCCGGGGACATGCTCAAACCGGGACCGAAAGCATCACCACCGCAGGTGTGAAAACCAGCGGGGCATTGCTAAGACAGTCTCACTCGATGCAAACGGGTGTCCGCCAGTTTCTCCTTGCGTGCCTGCGTACGCGCATCCGCCCGGTGGAACGCGACGCGCTGCTCGACGCGGCGCTCGCCAGCGCGCCGCCTTGGGACGACGTGCTGCGCGTGGCGGAGACCGAACGGGTCGCACCGCTGCTGCATGACGTGCTGCGGCATCGGCCGGATGTCGACGCAGAGATTCTCCAGGCGCTGGCCCGATCGTTTCACCGTACTTCACTCCGCAACATGCTCGCGTTCCGTGCACTCGGCGAGGTCCTGGGCGCGTTGACGCGTGCCGGCGTGCCGGTCGTGGTCCTCAAGGGCGCGGCGCTGGCTGAGACCGTCTACCGGAACATCGGCCTGCGACCGATGTACGATGTCGATCTGCTGGTGCGGGAGTCGGACATCGACCCCGCCCTGGGGGTACTCGCCGCATGCAATTGCGCGCCGGCGGAGCCGCGCGCCGTGGACGGCTTCCGCGCCGGGCAGCAGCACGGGCTGGTGCTGCGCCGGGCCGCCGGGCCGGGCGTCCTCGAACTGGAGCTGCACCGCACGCTGATCGATGCGCCGTCGCATCGCCGCGTGCTCGCGCTGCAGTGGTTCTGGGATCACACGGTACCCGCAACGATCGGGGGCGCGCCCGCGCTGAGCCTCGCACCGGAAGCGCAACTGCTGCACCTCTGCGCCCACGCGCGTCTGCACCATTACGGCGATGAATTGCTGTGGCTGCACGACGTCGCCGAGCTGCTCACCGCCGCGCGCGACCGCATCGCCTGGAATGTCGTGCTGCGACAGGCGCGGGCCTGCCACCTCGTGAGCGCGGTCCGCGACGTGGTGATGGATGTCGGCCGTGAGTGGCAGGCACCGATCCCCACCAACGTCCTGCGTGAGCTGAGCACCTTGCGGCCATCGCTCACCTCGTCGGCCCGGTACGCTTGGGCGCGTGTGTTCCCCTCGTTCCCGTACATGCAGCAGCGCTTCGGTGTTCCCCGGCGCTGGCTGCTGCCTTTCTATTATCCGTATCGATGGCTCGTCGGCGTGCGCGGCACGATCGGACGGCGCGACCTCGGGGACCCGGAGCAGCTGTAATGCGGGTCCTGTTCTGGTCGGAAACCTTCTGGCCCATCCTGGGCGGAGCGGAAATCTGGGGAGCGCGCATGGTCACCAGCCTCGCCGCACGCGGGCACGAGGCGCTGGTCATCACGCGCAGCGAGCATCGGACGATGCGCCTGCCACCGGTCGATTCGTACAACGGGGTTCCGGTGCACCGCTTCCCCATCTGGGAGGCGCTGGCGAACCCGCAGGCGTACAACTTCGGAGCGCTGCGCGAGGAAATCGCCGCGTTGAGGCGTGCGTTCGCACCTGATCTGGTCCACCTGAACTCCGTCGGACCGAGCAGCGCGGTCGAACTGTGGACTCGGGGGAGAAATCGGACACCGACCGTGGCCACGCTGCACGGGTCGGCCCACCGGTCATTCCCTGACAGCCACCTCGTCCGCACAGTGCTGCAATCGGTGGACTGGGTTGTCGGTGTGTCCGACGCGATCCTGGCTGAGGCGAGAGCCAGCGTGCCATCCATCGGCGCTCGTTCATCGGTAATCCACAACGGCATGGATCTGCCCGCGCTCGCCCCGACACCGCTGCCCACGGATCCGCCGACGGTGCTCTTCCTTGGACGCCTCAGCCCGCAGAAAGGGTTTGACCTCGGAATCGAAGCCTACGCGTTGTTGGCGAAGAACCACCCGAGGGTGAGGCTACTCATCGCGGGGGATGGATCCGACCGCGCCGCCCTATCGGCGCGGTGTCAGGAGCTCGGCATCGGACACCGCGTCGAGTTCCTCGGCTGGGTGGCGCCAGACGCCGTGCCAGACGTCATTAACCGCGCCACGGTCGTTGCCCTCCCCTCGCGGTGGGAACCGTTTGGGCTGGTCGCCCTTGAAGCTGCCGCGTTGGCGCGGCCCGTAGTGGCCAGTCGTGTGGATGGGCTCCTCGAAACGGTGGTGCACGGCGTGACCGGCCTGCTGGTTCCGCCGGCAGATGTGGCAGCGTTCGCCAGCGCCCTGGCGACCTTGCTCGACGATGTCGAACGTGGCACCAAGATGGGTCTGACGGCACGCGCGCGTGTGCAGAGCGAGTTCAATTGGAACCGCTGCGTGGCTGCCTATGAAGACCTCTACCTCGCGCTACGGAATGGAGGAAGGACGTGCTGACACACGGGACGCGGTTTCGCTGTACCGAAGACGTGATCGCCAAGGTGATGGACGGCGAGGCCGTGATCATCAATCTGGCGAACGGGATGTACTACAGCACCGACAAGGTCGGGGCGGTCGTCTGGAGCCTCCTCGAAAGCGGACACAGCGTGGGCGAGGCGGCAAAGGAAGTCGCCGCGCGCTACGAGGTATCGTCGGACCAGGCCACGTCGGACATCTCCCAATTGGTCACGCAGCTCCTCGAAGAACGGCTGCTGCTGCCCTGCGAGGATCGCCGGGCGCCTGCCGCAGAATGTGATCCGGTATCGCAGCGGCAGAACTACGAGCCACCAGCGTTGCAGATTTACAGCGACATGGGTGACCTCCTCGCTTTGGACCCGCCGATGCCTAGCGTGTTCGGTGCCACGCCCTGGAAGGATCCGGGTCGGGACTCTTCGAACTGACACGTCTGGTCGCACGATGCGGATCCTGTGCTGGTCGGAGTTGTTCTGGCCATACATCGGCGGGGCCGAGGTCTTCGCGGCCCGCATGCTCTCCGCGTGGGTCGCGCGCGGCCACGACCCGGTCGTGGTGACGGCACATGATTGGCTGAACCTCCCCGATGCAGACGCGTACTGCGGCGCGCCGATCCATCGCTTCCCGTTCCGCACCGCGATCAAGGGGCGGGACATCGAGCTGATCCACACGCTGCGACGCCGGGTGGGCGATCTGGTCCGCCGTCTTCGACCCGATCTGTATTTTCTCAACGGCGTCGGGCCGAGCGTGCTGTTCCTGGAGGCCGCGCGCGCAGCCCACCCCGCCCCGCTGCTGGCGCAGTTGAATCAAGAGGTCCTCGGTAGCCAGGTGGCGGGGACCGGTTCCGTGCTGGGCCGGGTGCTCTCGACCGCCGATTGGGTCGTGAGCGTGTCCCAGGAGGCGCTTGATCACGCGCAGGCAATGGCGCCAGACATCGCGCGCCGTTGTTCGATGATCCCCTACGGCATGACCCTGCCAGAGTTGGCCCCGGCGCCGCTTCCGTTCGCACCGCCCGTGGTGCTCTGCCTCGGCCGGCTCGTGCCCTACAAGGGTTTCGATGTGGCCGTGCAGGCGGTGGCACGGAGCCGCCACCGCCTGCCCAAGCTGCGTCTGCTCATCGCCGGCGACGGCGAATGCCGGGCAGCCCTCGAACGGCAGGTCAACGAGGCCGGACTCGCTGCTGCCACCACCTTCCTCGGCTGGGTGGAGCCGGACGACGTCCCGGCGATCCTCAATCAAGCCACCCTGGTTGTCATGCCGTCGCGGCGTGAGGGTCTCCCCCTGGTCGCCCTGCAGGCCTCGGCGATGGCCCGGCCGATCGTCGCCACACGGGCCGGGGGCCTGCCGGAAATCGTCGTCGACGGTGAAACCGGCATCCTGATCGAGAAGGATGACGGCGACGGCCTTGCGGACGCCATCACATTGCTGCTCGAGCATCCCGCGCAAGCGACGCAGATGGGAACGGCGGGCCGGGAGCGGTGTCGCACTCACTTCAGCTGGGACCACTGCGTCGATGCGTACGAGGCCCTCTGCGCAAGCCTGCGCCGTCAGGATCAGGCGACCGCGCTGGCTTGAGAAACCCATCGACACCCAGCGCAGAACGAGTCGTATCGTGGAGCATCCCGTTCCCATGACCGGCGCCGTCAATACCGACCGCACCGCCGCCTCTGGCGGCGGACCCGCCCACGCGCGGCGGCAATGCGAGGAAGCCGCCGGGGCCTTTGACGCAGCTCGCGCCGCTGGCCGCGAGACGACATTCGAGGCGGTGTACGTGCTTGCCAATCGGCGGGTGCGCTTCCGGATCGTTGGCAGCGAACTGGCCGCCGCCGTGAGCCGCCCGTTCTCGCACTTGCTCGATGGGACGTGTACGGGTGGGCTGGCCGATCTGTGCGTCGATCTGTGGGATGAGGAGGCGACCGGCGTAGCCGCGCCTGCCCTGGATAAGCCCGGCGATCTCACCCTCACCGCGCCGGAAGGCGCCGAGCTCGTCGTGTGCGACGCGCAGCTGCTCACCTACCAGTTCGCTCAGACGCGCACGTGGTTCAACCGGTCCGCGCCCCGGATTCTCGGCGCGGTAACGTCGGGGCAGCGGCTGTCGCTGCAGGAATGTTCGAAGCCCCTTCAGGTCCCGCTGGGCTTGTGGCTGTCAGATTGCGGCGTGCAACCGATCCACGGCGGACTCGTCGCAACGGAGCGGGGCGGCGTGCTCTTGCTCGGCGCCAATGGTGCCGGGAAATCGACCTGTGCCGCTCTCTGCGTATCCGCAGGCTTGACCTACCTGGGGGACGATTTCGTCGCGTTCAGTCAGGAAAGCGACGGCAGTTTCACCGGTCACAGCGTGTTCGGTGCTGGCCGCATGGTCCCCGAGCAGATGCATCGCTTCCCGGAGGTCCTGCCGCACACCATTCCGGGGCGGCCACCCGACGAACCGAAAGCGCTCGTCCTATGGTCGAGCGCTTATCCGGCGCGCGTCGCCCGATCGGTGCCGCTGCGCGCCATCGCCCTGCCGCGGGTCGTTGGCGCAGAGGACACGCGCTGCGCTCGCACCAGCAAAGCGGACGCGCTCCGCGCCTTCGTGTCCGGGTCGCTGTTCACGACGGTTCCCGGACCCGACCGGCGGACCGTCAACCGGCTCGCCCGCCTCATCGAGCGGGTGCCGGCGTACCGCCTGGACCTGGGCCGGGATTTCGCTGTCATTCCGCACCGCATCGCCCAGCTCGTGGAGGTACAGGGATGATTCGGGGTCTGGTGAGCTGCGTGGTGCCGGTGTTCAACGGGGAGGGCCACCTCGCAGCATCCCTCGACAGCATGCTGGCGCAGACGTACCGACCGACCGAGGTCATCGTCGTCGACGACGGGTCGACCGATGGCACGCCCGCCCTGGCAGCGTCGTATGGTGATCGGGTGCGCTATCTGCGCCAGGCGAATGCGGGTCCCGCGACCGCTCGTAACACCGGGGTTGCGGCGGCACGAGGCGAGTTTGTCGCCTTCAACGACGCCGACGACCTCTGGCGGCCCGAGAAACTCGAACGGCAAATGGCGCATTTCGCGCGCGTGCCGTCGCTGGGCGTCAGTGTGACCCACATCCGCAACTTCTTCGATGAGAGCGCCCCGCCCGACATGGCCGGTTCTGCCAGCCCGCGACTACTGGATCCGAAACCGGGCTTCCTCACGCCGTGCATGCTCGCCCGCCGCACGGTGTTCAACCTCGTCGGCCCGTTCAACGCGGAACTGGCTCATGCGAACGTGACCGCCTGGTTCCTGCGTGCACGCTCGCTCGGGGTGGTCATCGAGTGCCTGCCTGACGTGCTGACGGACCGACGCCTGCACGGGACAAACCGCTCGCGGGCGCGAGCGCAGCACAGCCGCGAGGAGTATCTGCGCCTGGTCAAGCGTCACCTGGATCGCCGCCGCCACGGCGGCTCGGGCGACCGCAGTGGCACGCCGTAGGCGCGACACGGGACCCCGCCTCGCGCCGTCTATGGAGCGTCGCCCGTGATATCGGGCCTGGTGAGCTGCGTGGTGCCGGTGTTCAACGGCGAGCGCCACCTCGCAGCGTCCCTCGACAGCGTTCTCGCGCAGACGTACCGGTCGATCGAGGTCATCGTCGTCGACGACGGGTCCAGCGACGGGACACGGCGCGTGGCGACCGCCTTCGGCGAGCGCGTGCGCTACCTGTACCAGGACAACGCCGGACCGGCTGCCGCCCGCAACGCGGGTGTCGCCGCGGTCCGCGGCGAATTCGTGGCCTTCAATGATGCCGACGACCTCTGGAACGCGGAGAAGCTCGGCCGGCAGATGGCGCACTTCGCGCGCGTGCCGTCGCTGCAGGTCAGTCTCACCCTCATCCAGAATTTCCTGGACGTCCCCGCCGCGGACAACCTCGCGGCGTCAGTAACACCGGAACTTCTCGCGCCGCAACCAGGCTTCGTCGCGCAAACGATGCTCGCACGAAAGTCAGCGTTTGACCTTGTCGGCCCTTTCCATCCCGCGTTGGTCCACGCCGACGTGACTGACTGGTTCCTGCGTGCGCGGGCGCAGGGCGTGGTCGTCGAGTGCTTGCCGGAAGTCCTCACGCAACGCCGATTGCATGGGCAGAGTCTGTCTCGGCAAATGGCGGACGCCAGCCGGGAGGAATACCTGCACCTGATCAAGCGGCACATCGACACGCGTCGGGGCGGCAGATGAACGGGACGCATGACGACCGATGAGCTGTCACTGCTGGAGCTGCTGTGGCCGTTCACCCTCGCGCCCGAGGACCGGGACCTGCTCCAGGCCTGCCTGCTCGATGCGAAGTTGGGACGTCGGGCCTGGACGCGCTATCTGGCCAGCAGCGCGGACATCTCCACGGCGCTGCGCGCAGACCACGCCGTCCGCGAATTGTTGCCGCTGCTCTATCAAACGCGCATGCGTGCCGGGTGTGATCTCGGCTCCGCAGCGCCCGTTCTGCGTGCAAGCGCCGTCACCGAGCAACTCCGCTGGGCCGAATACCGGAAGATCTGCCGCACCGTCCTGCAGTCGCTGATCGATGCCAACGTGCCATTCATCGTCGGCCCGGGCGCGGCCCTGGGGGAAATCGTTTACCCGGACCCCGTCCTGCGCCATGCGCATGTCATTCCGTTGTTCGTGCAGGCAGCCGATCGCGCTCGAGCCGCGCGGGCATTGACAGCGTGGGACGAGTTGCAGTCCAGGGACGGCGCACCGGACGAGCGCGCACCCCTCGGCTTGCGTCACGTCTCGGGGCTGCCGGTCACGCTGCACCGGGGACCCGACTGGCTGCCCCTGTTTCCCCTGCCAACCAGCCTGCTCTGGGCACGTTCAGAGCCGGCCGTGATCGCCGGCGTGCCGGTCCGCGTCCTCGACCCGGCGCTGGCCTTGGTGTCGATTTGCGGAGAGCAGGTCAGCCGCGGGCAGCGCCGGCTGCAATGGGCCGCCGACGCGTGGCATCTCATTCTGAGGCGGCACGATCTCGACTGGCAGGTGTTCGTCGACGTCGCACGGAAGGCGCGGCTGGCCCTCCCGCTGCTCGTGCAGTGTTCCGCGCTGGCAAGCGGCCTGGACTTGCGCATCCCGGGTGGTGTCTTCGACGCCCTGCGGGATGCGGCCCGCGATCGCCCTACGCGTGAAGCGGCCCTGTATGCGGCGCGGCGGGCCGCCGGTGGCGCGCGCGCCCTGATGCGGCAGACGCCGTCGTGGCGCGGGCGGTGGATGCTGCTCGTGTCGCTGGCCTTCCCGTCAGCCGCAACCCTCGACGCACTCGAGCCGGATCGGCCCGCGATGCCGCTGGCGGCATATTACGCGCTGCGGGCGCTGCGGTACGCGACGACGCGCGGGCGCACCCGCTGAGGTGAGGTGCCGCCCTGCGGCGACCCGGGGCACGAAACTCAGGCGACGGCGACGCGCACCGCGCGGGCGTCCAGCGTATCGGCGTTCGGCGTCTGCGCGGCGCTGAGATGGCGCGCCAGGCGTTTGCCCAGTGCCAAGAGGGTCAGCACCGGCGGCAACCCCCAGGCCTCCGGGATCACCGAACAGTCGCAGACGTACAGGTTGCGGTAGGCCGTCTGTAGGTTCGCATCGACCAGCTCGCCGATCTTCACGGTGCCGCCCGGGTGCGCCGCCATGCAGCCCGTCTTGTAGATGTCCGTGGCGCCGGCCTCGGTGAGAATGCGTTTCGCGTTGCCGTAGCCGTGCTGCAGCTTGGCGCGGTCGGCAGCACTGAGCGTCTTACGCACCCCGCCGCCGTCGGTGAGACGGCCGCTGAGATCGTCCTTCACCTTCACCATGATCCGCGCCGTCTTGCGGAAGCCGAAGAGCTTCGTCAGGCGACCCGCCTGCGCGCTCAAAGTGAAGTGGGTGAACGGGGGGACGGGCAGGTCCGTCATGATGTATCCCTCGTCCCGCATGTGGACGCCCGCGGACATCGGGATCTCGTTGTGCCGCAACGCAACGTCGTTCATCGTCCCGCAGACGGTGATCAGCGGGTCGAAGAAGAAGTCGTTCCCGGCCTCGCGAATGCCGCTATTGCGCAGAACGATCGGCGAGCCGATTCCTCCCGCGGCCACCACGATGGTCGGCGCGGCAGCGGTGCGCCGTTGACCGTTGTGAACGAACTCCACGCCCGTGGCCGTGCCGTTGTCGACGATCACCCGGGTGACCTTCGCGCCGTTCAGCATCGTCGCACCGAGCGCGAGCGCTTCGTCCACGTACGTCCGGGCGCTCCACTTCACGCCGTGGGGATCGCCGTAGTACCCGAACGCGTACTCGGGCTTCCACCGGCTCTGATCCATGAATTTGTCCAGTTTGCGCCAGTTGAAGCCGAGGCGTTGCGCGCTCTCCAGGAGACGGGTCGCCATCGGCGTCATCATCTCGTCCTTGAGCGGCCCTATGGGCAGGTCCTGGCACACTGCCGCCGCATCGTCGGCAAGGTCCACACCGTGCGACCGCAGCATCTCGAGGGGCACGGGGAAGCATGTGGCGTAGTAGAAGAGGGAGCTGCCGCCGGTGGTGATGCCACGAACCATGCCCAGCATGTCGCTGGTCAGCAGCAGGCTCTTGCCAGGAACCATCAGCTCGCGAACGTACTGCCCGAACGTTCCGCGGACCGGCCCCCCGGCGCCCCACTCCAGGATGAGCACCTTCTTGCCGCGGGCGGAGAGTTCCTTCGCCACCGTCGCCCCCCCGGGGCCCGACCCAACGACAATGACATCGACCGCTGCGGTTTCGGCGCTGTTCATCGCGTGCACCTCCGGCCAGCTTGTACACCCAACCCGCACTATACCCCAAGCGTCATTTCTGCCGCTCGGGCAGACAACGCCACACATCTCCGGCGGCCGGGCCGCGGCCCTGTGGGCCTCCCCATAGCCCGCAACCGTTCCTGGTGATAAAGAGCCGATCCGGCCGCGTTCATCGACGCGGTCCGGCAGGTGGCGACCGAACAGGCAGGAGACGGCTGCCGTTTCTCGCGGAGCGCGACCGGGCGAGTCGTTGCGCATGTAGCCGCGGGCAGCCGGAGCGGAGGGACATCCGATGGCACAGAGTGCTGACATTGCCGCTTTGGAACGACGCGCAAAAACACTGCGGCGGCACGTCGTGACCGTGGCCGGCGAGTACTTCGCGCACGTCGGTGGCGCCATGTCGTGCGCCGACCTGATGGCCGCGTTGTACTTCCATTTCCTGCGGCTCGAGGGCACGGCCGAGCACCCGCGCGACCGCTTCTTGATGAGCAAGGGGCACGCGGTGACCGCGCTGCACGCGTGCATGGTGGAACTGGGACACATCGACGCCTCCGAACTGCCTTTGTCCGGCAAGTCGGGCAGCCGTCTGGCCGGCCACCCGACCCACAAGGCGCCCGGCGTCGAGTTTGCCACCGGCTCGCTCGGCCACGCCCTCTCGGTCGGCATCGGCATCGCCATCGCCGAAGCCCTCGACCAGTCCGGGTCGCGCACGGTGGTGCTGCTCGGCGACGGAGAGCTGCAGGAGGGCACGGTCTGGGAGGCCGCGCTGTCGGCGCCACGTTTCCCGACCGAGCACCTGCTGGCCATCGTCGACTACAACCGCTTCCAGGCCGGCGGGGCGGTCGATCGCGTCATGCCGCTCGACCCGTTGGCGGACAAGTGGCGGAGCTTTCGCTGGAACGTGATGGAGATCGACGGGCACGACATGCGTGCGATCGTCGACGCACTCGGCCGCTTCCCGGCGCCGTCCGGGCCCACCGTCATCATCGCGCACACCGTGAAAGGCAAGGGCGTGCCGGGCGTGGAAGGCACACCGCGCGCCCACTACACGATGCTGAGCGACGAGGAAGTGAAAAGCACCCTGGAGGGCTTGCAATGAGTGGATACGTCGCCGCCATGTCGTCGGCCGAGGTCCTGGTGGAGTTGGCCGAACGGAATCCCGATCTGGTCCTGGTCACGCAGGACTTCGGCCCCATCGGCGCCTTCACCGAGCGCTTTCCGACCCGGCATTTCGACGTCGGCATCAGCGAGCAGAATCTGGTCGGCGTGGCCGCCGGCCTGGCGCACGCCGGCAAGCTGCCGTTCGTGATCGCGATGGCGCCGTTTCTCAGCATGCGCGGCTTCGAGCAGATCCGTGACGACTGCGCGTACAACCGCAACAATGTGAAGTTCATCGCGCCGTTTGCGGGACTCGAAGCGGGACCGTGGGGCGCCACGCATCACGCCATGGAGGACATCGCGCTGCTGCGCGCCATCCCCGGCATGACCATCCTCTCGCCGGCCGATGCGGGTGAAGCGATGCGCGCCGTGCGTGCCGCGGCGACGGTCGATGGGCCGACCTACGTCCGGCTGGGCTTCACGGGGTACATCGAAGGCTATGACGCGCCGCTCCGCGTCGGCGAGGCGGTGACCATGCGCGAGGGGAAGGATCTCGCCATCCTGGCCACCGGCAGTTGCGTCAGCGCGGCGTTGCAGGTGCACGACACGCTCAAGGGCGAGGGCATCGGCGCGCGCGTGCTCAACATCCACACGTTGAAGCCGCTCGATCGCGCCGCGGTCGAGCGGGCGGCGCGCGAGACGGGGCGCCTGGTCACGGTGGAGGAGCACTCGATCATCGGCGGACTCGGCGGCGCGGTGGCAGAAGTGCTCGCCGAGTTGGGTGTCGGCACGCTGCGCCGCGTCGGTGTCCGCGACGTCTTCTGCACCGAAGTGGAGCCGTACCCCGACTTGCTGCGGATTCACGGCATCGACGCGGCCGGCATCGAGGCGGCTGCCCGCGGTTTGCTGGCGTAGGGAGCCTGGTCGAGCAGAATTTCCGTTCGTCCCCGGCCGAGCGCAGCATGAGCGGAGCGCGGTGTCGCACAAAGGCATCCCGTTCACCTTGAGCGACTGCGCTCTGAAATCGTCGCCCCGCCCGCAGATTTGTCGGTCGGCAATGAAACACGTCCCTTCTTGCAACGCTGAGCATGTCCCAAGTTGGGTTGTCCTGGCCACGAAGGTTGCAGCATGACGCCGCCGACGCCCGGGGATGAATCCCCGGGCTCATCACAAGTAAGCCGGTTAGAACCGGCGCAGCCCATCAAGGGAGGACGAAGTTCCCAGGGTGACCTTGAAATCCGTACGCCGCGCAACGATTTTGGAAGATGGTAGCTCAGCATGCGCGCCACGCGTTGCGAGACGCGCATGCTGCGTGGACGTGCTCAGTGCCCCGGTTCAAAGATACGCCGAACCAGATGCGTTGATCGATTCACCCCGCACCCAGTTAAGCCGCCGGTCTCTGATGCCGGCGCATCTCAGCTCAACTCTGCGAGGGTGAGCGTGTCCCCGCTGAGGGTCCACAGCCGCGTCTGCGCCGCCGCGTACTCACCGATCCGCACCTCCACCTCCACCATGTGCTCGAGGCGGTCCGCCTTGCTCAGATCCGTGGGCACCGTCTCCAGCGTCAGTGTCGCCGGCCCGCTGCCGGTTTGCGTGAACGTCACCTTCTTCACGCCCCCGATGCTGCCCGCGTCGTCCTCGTACACGCCGTCCTTCACCGTCCCCTTCGGCAGCGTCACCTGGTAGATGACGTCG
>Ga0316622_100001725_pt1 | contig 14572 bp, 13 predicted proteins | sample OWC_Aug_OW2_C1_D_FD_207646 | JGI IMG/M metagenome (GOLD analysis project Ga0316622, IMG submission 207646) | Wetland soil microbial communities from Old Woman Creek delta, Ohio, United States - OWC_Aug_OW2_C1_D5_C | ecosystem: Environmental > Terrestrial > Soil > Wetlands | place: USA: Ohio... | reverse complement strand
CGGCTCACTGTCGTCGTCGCCAACCTGGAGCCGCGCAAGATGCGCTTCGGCGTGTCCGAGGGCATGGTGCTGGCGGCCGGTCCCGGCGGCGCCGACATCTTCCTGCTGTCCCCCGACACCGGCGCGCAACCCGGCATGAAAGTGAAATAGCCTCTCGTCACTGTCCCCTGTCCCCTAACCCCTATCCCCTTTCCTAATGACGGACCTGCTCCTGCTGGCACTCGGCGCGAGCCTCGTCAACAACTTCGTCCTGACGAACTTTCTCGGCTTGTGCCCGTTCGTCGGCGTCAGTCGTCGCTTCGAGGCGGCGGCCGGCATGGCACTCGCGACGCTGTTCGTCCTCACGCTCGCATCCGGCCTGAGCTACGTCGCATGGCACTGGGTGCTCGAGCCGCTCGGCCTCGAATACCTGCGCATCCTGGTCTTCATCCTGCTGATCGCAGCGGTGGTGCAGGTCACGGAACTCATCGTCCGCGCCACCAGTCCGCTGCTGCACGAACTCCTCGGCGTATTCCTGCCGCTGATCACGACCAATTGCGCGGTGCTCGGCGTCGCACTGCTGAACCTCGACCGCCGGCACGGCCTGCTCGAGTCGCTCGTGTTCGGCGCGTCCGAAGGCGCCGGCTTCGGCCTGGCCCTGCTGCTGTTCGCGGCGCTGCGGGAGCGCATCGAGTCGGGCGAGGTTCCACAGGCATTCCGGGGCGCGCCTATCGCACTCGTGACGGCCGGCCTGATGGCGCTCGCCTTCATGGGATTCAGCGGGCTCGGTGCACGATGAGCGATGGCACGGTCCTGCCGGCGATTGCGGTGGCTGCCACGGTTGCGGCAACCCTGGGCGCCGCGCTCGGATGGGCGGCGACGCGACTGCGCCCGGATGAGGACCGCCTCGTCGAGTCGATCAACGCGCTGCTGCCGCAGACGCAGTGCGGGCAGTGCCGCTACCCCGGCTGCAGGCCGTATGCCGAAGCCATCGCGCACGGCGAGGCCGGCATCGACCGCTGCCCGCCGGGCGGCGACGCGACCGTACGCGCGCTCGCAGACCTGCTGGGCCGCGAACCGACGCCCGTCGACCCACAGTTCGGAGCCGTCACGCCACGCGCCGTGGCCGTGATCGACGAGGACCGGTGCATAGGCTGCGCGCTGTGCCTGCCCGCATGCCCGGTCGATGCCATCGTGGGTGCGCCTCGATTCATGCACACCGTGCTGGAGGCGCAGTGCACTGGCTGTGCGCTTTGCCTGCCGCCCTGCCCGGTCGATTGCATCGCACTGCGCCCGCCGGGTCGTCCCGTATAGGCACCCACGAATGGCGCGAGGAGCCGCGTTTGCCGCTGGACTGCGCCTGGAGTCGCACAAGGCGCTCGCAATGCAGCGGCCGCTGCAGGTGGCGGCTGCGCCGGCGCTCGCCATGGTCGCCCTCGATCAGGGGGGTGGCGTCGCCGCATCCTCCGCCGTGAACCCCGGCATGCGGGTGCGCATCGGGACGGAGATCGCCCGGCCAGGAGATGCCGCATCGGCGGCCGTGCACTCGCCGGTTTCCGGGGTCGTGCGGGACGTCGGGCCGCACGACATCGTGATCGAGAATGACGGGGCCGACACCTGGGGCGTTCCGCTCGAGCCCGTGCCCTGGGAATCGCTGTCGGCAGCCGGGCTGACAGACGGGATCCGGGAGGCGGGGATCGTCGGCCTCGGCGGTGCCGCGTTCCCGACGTCGGCGAAGCTGACGGCCGCCCGCGAGAGTTCCGTGGAGCACCTCGTCCTGAACGGCGCCGAGTGCGAACCGTGGATCAGTTGCGATGACGCATTGATGCGCGAGCGCGCGGGAGACGTGGTGCTGGGCGCGCAGGTCATGATGCGCGCCTGCGGAGCGCTGCGTGCCACGATCGCGGTCGAGGACGACAAGCCGGAGGCGATTGCGGCCCTGCGCGCCGCGCTGTCCTGCGCCGGCGACGACCGCATCGGTCTGCTGGCGATCGCGGCCCTGTACCCGGCGGGCGCCGAGCGACAGTTGCTGGCGACCGTCACGGGCGTCGAGGTGCCTCACGATGCGCTGCCGCCCGCGATCGGCCTGGTGTGCCAGAACGTCGGCACAGCAGCGGCCGTTGCCGCCTGGGTGCGCACCGGTCGGCCGTGCATCAGCCGCATCGTGACGGTCACGGGCGGCGGAGTGAACCAGCCGGCCAACCTCGAGGCGCGCATCGGCACGCCGCTAGCTGCGCTCGTTGCCGGATGCGGCGGCTATCGCGGCAATCCAACGCGCCTGATCGCAGGCGGATCCATGACGGGCCGAGCGCTGGACTCCGATGCGATTCCGCTCACGAAGGCGATGAACTGCATCCTGGTCGCGTCCGGCGCGGACCTCGCCCCTCGCGGACCCGCAATGCCGTGCATTCGCTGCGGCGACTGCGCGACCGCCTGCCCGGCAGGGCTCCTGCCGCAGCAGCTTCACCGTGCCGTACTGAGCGATGACACCGCGCTGTTCGAGCGTCACGGGCTCGCTGACTGCATCGAATGCGGCTGCTGCGACTACGTGTGCCCAAGCCAGATCCCCCTCACCTCCAGCTTCCGCGAGGCGCGCGCCCGGGCCAGGGCGCGTCATGAGGAAATGCGGCGCGCGGCCGAGGCGCGCCAGCGCTTCGAGCAGCGCGAGCGCAGGCTGGCAGCGCAGGCACAGGCCGAGCGCCGCGCGTTCGACGAGGCGCGGCGGCGTGCCCGGGGCGATGGCCCACCGTCAGGTGGTACCGATGCAATTTGAGGTCTCCAGCGCCCCGCACGTCATCGCCGGCTACACCGTGCCGCGCGTCATGACGCAGGTGCTGGTCGCCCTGGTTCCCGTTGCTGGCGCACACGTTCTCCTGTACGGCCCCGGCCTGCTGCTGCTACTGGCCGTGTGCGCAGTCACCGCTCTCGCCTGCGAGGCGCTTGCGCTGCGACTGCGCCGGCGCGATCCCGGACCGTTCCTGCGCGACGGCAGCGTGCTCGTGACCGCGGCGCTGCTGGCACTCAGCGTCCCGCCGCTGCTGCCCTGGTGGCTCGCCGCTTTCGGCACCGCCGTGGCCGTGCTGCTCGGCAAGCACGCGTATGGCGGGTTGGGATACAACCCGTTCAATCCCGCGATGGTCGGCTACGCCGTATTGCTGGTGTCGTTTCCGCTCGAGATGACCCGCTGGCCAGTGCCGATGGGCGCCGAATGGGACGCGGTCACTGGCGCCACGGCACTCGACCAGCTGCGCACGGGACTCGGGCAACGTCTTACGATGCAGGAGATCTTCGCGCAACCCGCGTTCGGCGCAGTCGGCGACGCTGGCGCGCAATGGGTCAACGCGGCCGCCCTGCTCGGGGGGCTGTACCTGCTCGGACGCAGGATCGTCCGCTGGCACATTCCCGCCGCCGTTCTCGCCGGGATGGCCGTGCCCGCCGTGTTCATGCACGCGATCGACCCGGGCGCGCATGCCGGCACCGCGTTCCACCTGTTCTCCGGAGCAACGATGCTGGGAGCATTCTTCATCGCCACGGACCCGGTGTCGGCCGCCACCAGCGATCGCGGACGGCTGTTCTACGGTGCAGGCATCGGCGCGCTGGCGTGGATCATCCGTACCTGGGGTGGTTACCCCGACGGAATCGCTTTCGGCGTGCTGCTCATGAACCTGGCCGCGCCGCTGCTCGACCGTTACACGGTGCCGAGAATCCATGGCCACCCGAAGCGCTGAGCGCCCCCGCCTCCGCCCGCTGCGCGCGGCCACGATGCTCGCGGTCGCAGCCGTCTGCACGGTCGGGCTCGTGTCGGTCGTCCACGACATCACCAGGCCGCGGATCGAAGCAAGCGAGCGGGCGCGGCGCGTTGCCCAGCTCGCGGCGGTCCTCGGGTCGGCGCGCTACGACAACGACCTGCTGGCCGATGTGGTCACAGTGCGCGACCCGGAACTGCTCGGGACGGACGAGCCGCTGCCGGTGCATCGCGCCCGGCTGGGCGATCGGCCGGTCGCGGCGCTGCTGGTGGCCGTGGCACCCGACGGTTATGCAGGCGCGATCCGACTCCTGGTCGCAGTTGCGCCCGATGGACGCCTGCTGGGCGTGCGCGTGCTGAGCCACAAGGAAACGCCTGGACTCGGGGACGCCATCGATTCGCGCAGGTCGGGGTGGATCGGTGCGTTCGCCGGACGTTCGCTCGAGGATCCGCGCGAGGACCGCTGGAAGGTGCGCAAGGACGGAGGAGACTTCGACCAGCTTACCGGCGCGACCGTGACGCCTCGCGCCGTGGTGCGCGCGGTGCGCAATGCACTGGTCTATTTCGACCGGCACCGCGACGCGCTTCTTGCGCAGCCGGCCGAGCCGCCGGCGTCGGCTGGCTCCCGGGGGCGTTGAGTCGGCCGCATGGACACCTACAATGCACGCATGGACGCCGCTGGCATCCTCCGCAACGGATTGAGGGACCAGAATCCCGGGCTGGTGCAGTTGCTCGGGCTCTGCCCGCTGCTCGCGGTGAGTACGTCCGTTGCGAGCGCCCTCGGGCTCGGGCTCGCGACCATCGCGGTACTGGTGACCAGCAACGCGATCGCAGCGACGGCAGGCCGGTGGCTGCTGCCCGAGGTGCGTCTCGCAGTCTTCGTGCTCGCGATCGCCGGCGCCGTGACTGCGGTCGAGCTGTCGATGGCGGCCTGGTGGCCCGGCCTGCACGACACGCTCGGAATCTTCCTCCCGCTGATCGTGACGAATTGCCTCGTGCTGGCGCGCGCCGAGTCGTTCGCATCGCGCAACTCGCTGCCCAGGGCCCTGCTGGACGGCTTCGCAATGGGCCTCGGGTTCATGCTGGTCCTGCTTGCGCTCGGCGCAAGCCGCGAGTTGCTGGGGCGCGGCACGCTGGGCGCGGACATGCACCTGCTGCTCGGCGAGACCGCGCGCGGCGCGGGACTGCGCATCTTCGACGAGCGGCACGGCCTGCTGCTCGCACTGCTGCCGCCCGGCGCGTTCCTCCTGCTCGGCCTGATGCTCGCCTGGCGCAACCGGCGCCCGCAGAAGGGCGCATGAACGAGCAGAAGCGTCGCGAGATCTTCGAGCGCCTGCGCTCGCTCAACCCGCATCCCACGACGGAGCTCGAGTACTCGACCCCGTTCGAACTGCTGGTCGCAGTGATCCTCTCGGCGCAGGCCACGGACAAGAGCGTCAACGTGGCGACTCGAAAGCTGTTCAAGGACGCGAATACGCCGGCTGCCGTACTCGCGCTCGGCGTGGAGGGCCTGTCGGCCTACGTCCGGTCGATCGGCCTCTACCAGGGCAAGGCGAAGAACATCATCGCGACCTGCCGGCAACTGCTGGACGAACACGGCGGACGCGTACCGGACAACCGTGAGGACCTCGAGGCGCTGCCGGGCGTCGGCCGCAAGACGGCGAATGTGATCCTCAACACCGCTTTTGGCCAACCCACGATCGCCGTCGATACGCACCTCTTCCGTGTCGCAAACCGCACCGGCCTCGCACCCGGCAAGACGGTCCGCGAGGTGGAGGACCGATTGATGCGGCGCGTGCCGGCCGAGTTCCTGCACGACGCACACCACTGGCTGATCCTGCACGGCCGCTACGTCTGCAAGGCCCGCAACCCGGGCTGCCCCACCTGCCCGATCGCCGACCTGTGCGAGTACAAGCAGAAGACCAGGCAAGCGAGCTGACCCGATGCCGTTCTTCCACGACCAGGATCGCGCCGCTTTGCGGCGCCGCTATATCGAAGCATGGCGCAAACGCCGCGCGTCGTTACCTCTCGAGCCGCTGGAGGACCAGCTAGCCACCGTGATCGAGCAGCACCCGGAGTACCAACCCGTCGTCGAGGACGCCGTGGGCGCGCTTGCGCGCGATTACACGCCGGAGGGCGGCCAGTCCAACCCGTTCCTGCACATGGGGCTGCACCTCGCAATCCGCGACCAGGTAAGCACCAACCGGCCGGCCGGCATCGCAGGACTCCATGCCGAGCTTTGCCGGCGCACCGGCGACCCGCACGAGGCCGAGCACCGGATGATCGAATGCCTCGGCGAGGCGCTCTGGCGCAGCCAGCAGACCGGCCTGCCGCCGGACGAGGCCGCCTACCTCGATTCCCTGCGCCGACTGCTGGCGCGACGGAAATAGGCGGCCGTCCCGGCCGGTCTTCTGGCGACAACACCCCGGCTCCCGGTAACCTCGATCCCATGCTCACCAGCCCCTCGCGAGATTGCCGCCTCGACGGCGTCGGCCTCGGCCTGCGCCGCTCGATGCTCCCCGAGCTGGCGGACCGCACACGCCCGCTCGAAGTCGATTTCCTCGAGGTGGCGCCCGAGAACTGGATCGGCGTCGGCGGCGCCTATGGGCGGCGCTTTCGCGAGCTCACGCGCCAGTACCCATTTGCGAACCACGGGCTGTCGCTGTCGATCGGCGGACCCGCCCCCCTCGACCGCGGGTTCCTCGCACGGCTCCGTCGCTTCCTCGACGATCATGAGGCTGCCTGCTACTCGGAGCATCTCAGTTACTGCTCGGACGACGGGCATCTCTACGACCTGATGCCCATCCCGTTCACGGAGGAAGCCGTTCGCCACGTCGCCGGCCGGATCCGCGACGTGCAGGACGCACTCGGGCGCCGCATCGCAATCGAGAACGTGTCGTACTACGCAGCGCCGGGTCGCGAGCTGCGCGAAATCGAATTCATCAATGCCGTCCTGGACGAAGCCGACTGCGACCTGCTGCTCGACGTCAACAACATCCATGTAAACGCCATTAATCATCGCTACGACGCCCGCGAATTCCTGCGCGCGCTGCCGGCCGGGCGTGTCGCCTACCTGCACGTGGCCGGTCATTACGTCGAGGACCACGATCTGCGCATCGACACGCACGGCGCCGATGTCTGCGACCCCGTCTGGGACCTGCTCGCCGCCACCTACGAGCACTGCGGCGTGAGGCCCACCGTGCTCGAGCGCGACTTCAACATCCCGCCGATCGACGTGCTGATGCGCGAGATCGAGGTCATCCGCGCGCTGCAGGCGCGGCACGCCAGGAGCGCAGCGTGAGCCTGCGCGAGACGCAGATGCGCTTCGCCGCGCACATCCGCGACCCGGACGGCGTGCCGGCGCCCGCCGACGTCGAAGAGCGGCGCATGAACGTCTACCGCGAGCTGTTCTTCAACAACGTCATGGGGCTGCTCGGCAGCGCCTTCCCGGTGCTGCAGCAGATTCTCGGTCCCGACCGCTGGGCGCAGGTGGTGCGCGACTTCTATCGCGACCACCGCTGCAGCACGCCGTTGTTCCTCGAAGTATCAGAGGAGTTCCTGACCTATCTGGGCGAGGAGCGGACGCCGTCCGGGAGCGACCCGCCGTTCCTCTTCGAACTCGCGCACTACGAATGGGTGGAACTGGCGCTCAGCATCGACGAGACGTCACTCGACGAACTGCAGGTCGATCGGGATGGCGACCTGCTCGAAGGCGTGCCGGTGCTGTCGCCCCTGGCCTGGCCGCTCGCCTACGAGTTTCCAGTGCACCAGCTGTCCCCGCGGTACCAGCCGGCGGAGCCGCCCGCGGAACGATCGTTCTATATCGCCTGTCGCGACCGCTCGGACAAGGTCGGTTTCATGCACGTCAATGCGGTGACGTTGCGCCTCGTCGAGATGCTGCAGCAGGACCCTGACCGCACGGGGCGGGCGCATCTCGCCGCGCTTGCCGACGAACTGCCGCTGCCCGGCCGCGCTGCACTGATGGACAGCGGTGATGCAGCACTGCAGCAGTTGCGGGCGAACGACGTGGTCCTCGGCACGCGCGTGAAGTGATCGCGCTGCGCGCGCTCCACCGCCCCCTACCCCTGGTCGCCGCCCCCTTTCTTCTTCCTCGGCACGTACAGGTCCGTGATCGTCCCCTCGAACGCCTCAGCGGCCATCGCGACGGTCTCAGACAACGTCGGGTGCGGATGAATCGTGAGGCCGATGTCCGCGGCATCTGCGCCCATTTCCACGGCGAGGGCGACCTCGGAGATCAGGTCGCCCGCACTCGTGCCGACGATGCCGCCGCCGAGCACCCGATGCGTCTGCGGATCGAACAGCAGCTTCGTCGAACCCTCGGACCGGCCAAGCGCGAGTGAGCGGCCACTGGCCGACCACGGGAAAGTGGACTTCTCGTAGGGCACGCCCCGCGCCCTGGCGTCGGTCTCGGTGAGGCCCACCCAGGCGATCTCGGGGTCGGTGTAGGCGACCGACGGAATCACGCGTGCGTCGAAGTAACTCTTCAAGCCAGCCGCCGCTTCGGCAGCGACCTTCCCTTCGTGCGTGGCCTTGTGCGCCAGCATCGGCTGACCGACGACGTCGCCGATCGCGAAGATGTGCGATACGTTCGTGCGCATCTGCCGGTCCACCGCGACGTAGCCCCTCGGGTCGACCTGCACGCCTGCCGCTTGTGCATTGATGCGCCCGCCATTCGGCGCGCGTCCCACGGACACCAGGACCTTGCCGTAGACCTGCGGTTCAGGCGCCTGCTCCCCCTCGAAGCGCACGCGCAGGCCATCCGCCGCGGGCTCGATCGCCGTGACCTTCGTGCCCAGCATGATGCGTTCATAGCGCGAGGCAATCCGCTTCTGCAGCGGTCGCACGAGGTCGCGATCGCATCCGGGCATCAGTCCGTCCGTCAGCTCGACGACGCTCACCTTGACGCCGAGCGCCTCGTACACCGTCGCCATTTCGAGCCCGATGATGCCGCCGCCGACCACCAGCATCCGCTCCGGCAGGTCGAGTTCCAGTGCTCCGGTGGAATCGATGACTCGCGGATCATCCGGCAGCCCCGGCAACCGAACCGATTCGGAGCCCACCGCAATCACGCATTGGGCGAAGCTCACCTTGCGCGTACCGGCGCCATCACCGACCTGCAGTTCATGAGGGGAAGCGAAGGCCGCCACGCCGTGGATCACGGTCACCTTGCGCTGCTTCGCGAGCATCGTGAGCGACCGCGTCATGCGGCCGATCACGCTGTCCTTCCATTCGCGCAGCTTCGGAACGTCGATCCGCGGCGCGCCGAAGTGCACGCCGAATTCGGCCATCGCGTGCGCGTCCTCGATGACCCTGGCGGCATGCAGCAGCGCCTTCGACGGGATGCAGCCCACGTTCAGGCAGACGCCCCCGAGGACTGGCCAGCGTTCGATGAGCGCAACATTGAGGCCGAGGTCCGCTGCCCGGAACGCGCATGCGTAGCCACCCGGTCCGGCGCCCACGACAACGAGATCGAAGTCATGCCCGTGCGGGCCGGCGGCCGCCGCCGGCGCGGTTGCCGGGCCGCCAGCCGTGGCGCCGGGCGACGTCGCGGCCTGCATTGCTGCCAGCGGCACCGTGTCGAGGTAAGGCTCGCCGCCATACGGCTCCGCGACGCGCACGTCGTTTCGGGCGCGTGGCGGCTCCGCGGCCGGTCCCACACGCAGCACGGCGATCGGCGAGCCGCTGCTGACCTTGTCGCCGACCCTGATGGCGAGGCTCTCCACGAAGCCGGCGGCCGGCGATGGCACCTCCATCGTCGCCTTGTCGCTCTCGAGCGTCAGCAGCGGCGTCTCGACTGCCACCTGGTCACCGATCGCCACCAGCACGTCGATGACGGCGACGTCGCTGAAGCCCCCCAGGTCAGGGACCGTGACGGTCAGCCGGGCGGTCCTGTCATCACTCGTACCGGTCAATCCTCATCTCCTTGGCTGGCGCCGCCGGTTCACGGTATCGCCTGCAGCAATCCCGGCACATCGGCCAGCGCCTTGCCCAGGAACGTCGTGAACCGGACGGCGTCGGCGCCGTCGATGACGCGGTGGTCGTACGACAGCGACAACGGCAGCATGAGGCGCGGGACGAAGGCGCCATTCTCGTAGACCGGACGGTAGGCCGCCCGGGATACGCCCAGAATTGCGACTTCGGGCGCATTGATGATGGGCGTGAACGCGGTGCCGCCGATGCCGCCCAGGCTGGAAATCGTGAAGCACCCGCCCTGCATCTCGGCTGCGACCAGCTTGCCGTTGCGCGCCTTGTCGCTCAGCGCGGCGAGTTCGCGGGCGAGTTCGAACACGTCCTTGCGGTCCGCGTCCCGGACCACCGGGACCACGAGACCGTTCGGCGTATCCGCCGCGAAACCGAGGTGCACGTACTTCTTGAACACCAGTTCGCCGGCCGCAGCATCGAAGGACGCACCGAAGTGAGGGAATGCCTGCAGCGCCTTGACGCAGGCGCGCATGACGAAGGCGAGCGGCGTCAGCTTGATGCCGCGCGACGCGGCCTCGTCCTTCATGCGCACGCGCGTCGCCTCCATCCCGGTGATGTCGGCCTCGTCGAACTGCGTGACGTGCGGGAGATTGACCCAGCTCGCGTGCAGCCGCGGTCCGGCAATCCTCTGGATGCGCGACAACGGGCGGCGCTCGATCGGGCCGAACGCAGCGAAGTCCACCTCCTGCACGCGCGGCAGCCCGCCCGCCGCGGGAGTCGGCTCCGTCAGCAGGCGCTTGACGTGCGCCTTGACGTCCTGCTCCGTGATGCGGCCCTTGAGGCCGGTGCCCGCGACCTTCGCGAGGTCCACGCCGAGTTCGCGGGCGAACCGGCGAATGGATGGACTCGCATGCGATCGCGAGAAACCCGGCTCGTCAACGACAACGGCGACGGCTGCGGGTGCGGCGCGCGGCGCAACCGGCACAGCTGGAGCACGGGGTGGTAACGCGTGGGGAGGCGCATCTTCACTATCCCCTACCCCCTGATCACTACCCGCTGCCTGCTCTGCGGCCTCCGCTTCCACCACCGCAATGAGATCTCCCTTCGACACCCGCCCGCCGGCCTGGACCTTGATCTCGCGCACGATGCCCGCGGCCGTGGACGGCACGTCCATCGTTGCCTTTTCGGTCTCGAGCGTCAGGAGCGTGGCGTCCACCGCCACGTGGTCGCCGGGCTTCACGGCGACCTCGATGATCTCGACGTCCTTGTAGTCGCCGAGGTCGGGGACCCGCACTTCGATGAGCTGTGTCACGGCGACGGTCCCTGTCAGGCCGTCACGGGATTGGGCTTGTCGGGATCGATGCCAAAGCGCTCGATCGCGTTGCGCACCGTGGCCACGTCGAGCTTGTCCTCGTCGGCAAGGGACTTGAGCGCCGCGATCACGATATAACGACGGTCGACTTCGAAGAATCCGCGCAGTGCAGCGCGCGAGTCGCTGCGGCCGTAACCGTCCGTGCCAAGCACCATGTACCGGCCGGGCACCCATTGCCGGACCTGGTCGGGCACAGCGCGCATGTAGTCCGTCGCGGCAACGAACGGCCCGTCGCGCCCGGCGAGGCAGTGCTTCACGTAAGGTACGCGCGGCGGCTCGTCGGGGTGCAGCATGTTCCAGCGCTCTGCATCGAGGGCCTCGCGTCGCAGTTCGGCGAAGCTCGTGACGCTGAACACGTCAGCCGGTACCCCGAACTCCTGCTCGAGGATCCCGGCAGCCGCAATGACCTCGCGCAGGATGGTCCCGGAGCCGAACAGGTTCACGCGGACCTTGCCACGGCCGCCGATCTGCAACAGGTACATTCCCCTGACGATGCCCTCCTCGACGCCCCTGGGCATCGCCGGGTGAGCGTAGTTCTCGTTCATGCAGGTCACGTAATAGAAGACGTTGTCCTGCTCGACGTACATGCGTCGCAGGCCATCCTGCACGATCACCGCGAGCTCGTAGGCGTACGTCGGGTCGTACGCGACGCAGTTCGGGATGACGGTCGCGAGCAGCTGGCTGTGCCCGTCCTGGTGCTGCAGTCCTTCGCCCGCGAGCGTGGTGCGCCCGGCGGTTCCGCCGATCAGGAAGCCGCGCGCCTGCATGTCGCCGGCGGCCCACCAGAAGTCCCCGACGCGCTGGTAGCCGAACATCGAGTAGTAGACGTAGAACGGCACCATGCTCACGCCGTGGTTGGCGTAGGCCGTGCCGGCAGCGATCCAGCTGCACATGGCGCCGCCCTCGTTGATGCCCTCCTCGAGGATCTGGCCCTTCTTGTCCTCCCGGTAATAGAGCAGCTGGTCGGCGTCCTGCGGCGTGTAGAGCTGCCCCATGGACGAGTAGATGCCGACCTGCCGGAACATGCCTTCCATGCCGAAGGTGCGCGCCTCGTCCGGGACGATCGGCACGATGTGCTGCCCGATGTTCTTGTCCTTCAGCAGGATCGCGAGCATGCGCACCAGCGCCATCGTGGTCGAGAACTCGCGCTCGCCGGAGGACTCGAGCAGCGGCGCGAAAGCCTCCAGCGCCGGGACCTGGAGCGCGGCCGCCGTCGTCCGCCGCTGCGGCAGGTAGCCGCCGAGTGCCTTGCGGCGCTCGCGCAGGTACTTGATCTCCTCGCTGTCCTCCGCCGGCCGGTAGTACGGTACTTTCGCGATGTCCTCATCGGACACCGGGATGTTGAAGCGATCACGGAATTCCCTGAGCGCTCCGTCGTCCAGCTTCTTCTGCTGGTGCGTTATGTTCTGCCCCTCGCCCGCGCGGCCCATCCCGTAACCCTTGACCGTCTTCGCCAGGATCACGGTCGGCAGGCCCTTGTGCGTCATCGCGGCCTGATAGGCGTTGAACACCTTGTGCGGATCGTGGCCGCCACGATTGAGCCGCCAGATGTCCGCGTCCGACAGGTTGGCGACCATCTCCTTCAGCTCGGGATACTTGCCGAAGAAATTCTCGCGCGTGTAGGCACCGCCCTTGGCCTTGAAGTTCTGGTACTCCCCGTCGACGCACTCCATCATCAGGCGTCGCAGCAGGCCCTTGCCGTCCTGCTGCAGGAGCGGGTCCCAGCGCGAGCCCCAGATCACCTTGATCACGTTCCAGCCGGCACCGAGGAACGCGGCCTCGAGCTCCTGGATGATCTTGCCGTTGCCCCGCACGGGGCCGTCGAGGCGCTGCAGGTTGCAGTTGACGACGAACACCAGGTTGTCGAGCTTCTCGCGCACGGGCATCGTGATCGCGCCCAGCGACTCGGGCTCGTCCATCTCGCCGTCGCCGAGGAACGCCCACACCTTGCGGTCGCTGGCCGGGATGATGCCGCGGTGCTCGAGGTAACGGACGAACCGGGCCTGGTAGATCGCCATCATGGGACCGAGTCCCATGGACACGGTGGGAAACTGCCAGAAGTCCGGCATCAGCCACGGGTGCGGATACGACGAGAGACCGCCGCCGCCCACTTCCTCGCGGAAGCGCCGCAGGTGCTCCTCGGTGAGGCGCCCCTCCAGAAACGCACGCGCGTAGATCCCGGGCGACGAATGACCCTGGATGAACACCATGTCGCCGGGGTGAGTCTCGCTCGGCGCACGCCAGAAATGGTTGAAGCCGACTTCGTAGAGCGTGGCGGCCGACGCGTAGCTCGCGATGTGCCCGCCGTATTCCGAACTCTGGCGATTGGCCTGCACCACCATCGCCATCGCGTTCCAGCGGATGTAAGCCTTGATCCGCTTCTCGAGGGCGCGGTCGCCCGGATACTCGCGCTCCTGCCCGGTCGAGATCGAGTTGACGTAGGCGGTGTTCGGCTTGAACGGCAGGTAGGCGCCCGAGCGCCGCGTGTAGTCGATGACTCGCTCGAGGAGATAGTGCGCGCGCTCGGCCCCGTGCGCCCTCAGCACGGAGTCGATCGACTCGAGCCACTCGCGCGTCTCGGACGGATCGGAGTCTTCGATCTTGGAAGCTTCGAACATGGCACCCGCCCGCAATAATGATTTGCGCAGCACGCCCTGCTAGCATGCCGACGCGCAATGATCAGCGCGCACTCCCGCAAGGTCAAGGCAAGCACGTGGCGCAACTGCTCCCACCCGAATCGACGATTGAAATCCGCGGCCGCAAGGGCGCACCGGACGAGGCGAGCCTTGCACGGGTGGACGGCGCCCTGTTCGTCCTCCCCGACGACGACAAGGAGCACGCGCTCGCGCGGCTGCCGCATGCCTCGCTGTGGGCGACGCTCTACCGCAATGCAAAGCGCTCGAGCAAGTCGCCAGTGCTGGTGGCGCGGCTGCCGAATGCGCGTCACACGCTCGCAGTGGTGGGTTTCGCAAAGACCGGCCATTCCGGATTCGAGCGGCTGGAACTCGCGGGCAAGCTGGTGCGCGAGGTCCTCAAGCCGGGCGTCGTGCGGCTGTGCTGCCACGTGGATGGTCTTCGGGCTCCGCCTGCCCGCGCGCTGCGCGAAGCCGTCGTGAGCGCGGCGCTGGCCGGGGCCGCGCCGATGCCGGACCGCAAGACCAGGCGCACACCGCCGTGCGAGCTGCGGGTGATCGAGGTGCATGGCGCGAGCACTCGCGATTTCGCGCAGAGCCAGGCAATGGCCGCTGGCAATCACCTTGCGCGGTGGCTGACCGTCCTGCCACCCAACGAACTCGACTGCGTGGCTTATCGACGCGCGCTCCAGCAGCTCGCGCGCCGCGAGGGCTGGAGTTTCCGGTTTTACGACGAGCGCACGCTTGCGCGCCTGAAGGCCGGGGCATTCCTCGCGGTTTCGCGCTCCAACCCGCATCGCGGCGCAGGCATCGTTCGCCTTCGTTACCGTCCACGCGGCGCCGGCCGAGTCCCGCGGCTGGGCCTGGTTGGCAAGGGCATCTGCTTCGATACCGGCGGCA
>Ga0316622_100001724_pt1 | contig 14574 bp, 12 predicted proteins | sample OWC_Aug_OW2_C1_D_FD_207646 | JGI IMG/M metagenome (GOLD analysis project Ga0316622, IMG submission 207646) | Wetland soil microbial communities from Old Woman Creek delta, Ohio, United States - OWC_Aug_OW2_C1_D5_C | ecosystem: Environmental > Terrestrial > Soil > Wetlands | place: USA: Ohio... | reverse complement strand
GGAACCATCGTGGGGTTCTTCTTGGGAATCCTTCCCGGTGGCGGTGCGACCATCGCGTCCATTGCATCGTATGTGACGGAAAAGCGGTTTGCCAGGAATCGCGACCAAATGGGAAAGGGAGCCATTGAGGGCGTGGCCGGTCCCGAGGCGTCGAACAACGCCGCGGCCACGGCCTCGTTCATTCCGCTTCTCACCTTGGGCATCCCGGCCAACGTCGTCATGGCCATGATGCTGGCGGCCCTGACGCTCCACGGGATTCGACCTGGGCCTCTCCTGATGCAAGAGCGGCCCGATCTCTTCTGGGGCGTCATCACGAGCATGTATCTCGGGAACATCATGCTCCTGATCTTGAATCTGCCGCTCGTAGGTCTCTTCATCCAGATCCTGCGTATCCCGTATCCGATCCTGGCGCCCCTCATCCTATTGTTCTGTCTCGTCGGAGCGTACAGCACGTCCGGCCAGGTGGCGGATGTGTTCATCATGGTCTGCTTCGGCCTGCTCGGTTACCTGATGCGGAAATTCAAGTTCGAGGCGGCCCCGCTGATCCTGGCTTTGATCCTGGGGAAGCCGATGGAGGAGTCCCTGCGTCAGGCTCTCGGCATCTCACAAGGAAGCTTTGCGATCTTCGCCACCCGGCCGATCTCCCTGATCCTGCTCTTGGCCACGGCGGCATCGCTGGCCGTTCCCGTCGTCCGCTGGGCTGTGCCCAAACGAAACGCTCGCTCAGCCTGAGCCCCTGTACGCAGGGCATGCAGTGGAGCGGCGAAGGTGGCGCCTACGCTTGCCTCACCTCTTGGCGTCCTGATCCCTTCGCGACGATCCGCGGTCATTTGACTAGAGGAACCATCGCTGCGAGGAAGGCATGAACACGGAGGCGTTTGCCGGACGGGATAATTCGGCGAGCCGGGGAGAGGCTTCAGTGCGGAAAGGAAATGGGAGGCCTTCGTCGTCCTAGTGCGGCCCTTCCGGCACAAGGCTTTCGTAAGGCGCCGCGCAGAGTTCCCGCAGTCCCGCGGTCAAAGCGACGTAGCTCTCGTTGAGCAGTTGCTCCGTCACCTTGACCGGGTCTTTGAGAAACTCATCCCGCAGCTTCTTGTCCAAACACACGCGTTTCGGAATTGCGTCGAAATCAATCATTCGCGGACACCGCGCCGGCCTTCCGCCGACACCAACACCGAACAACGCTAACAAAGCCCGTCCGACACGGAACGACCGTGTCTGTCCTCCGCGTCACGGGAAACAATGATCACCTGACGGAGTCTTGACCAAAATATATCTCCTCAGCCGGACGACTGGCTAGGCTGCCATTGCTTTTTGATGGACTCTGGTTGCTATTCTGCAGGTGGGCAGAGGCTATTGCCGGGACGATGCATCCCGTTCAAGGAGGCGAAAACGGGACGGGGGATGTCCGGTAACCTTGCGAAATACACGACCGAAGTGGCTCAGGTCCTTAAAGCCGACTTCCAGATAGACCTCGGTCACTGACCGTTTTTGATCGCGCAGGAGCGCGCTCGCGCGCTCAATGCGGCGACGGGCCAGAAACTCCCGAAAGCTCATCCCCATGACCGCCTTGAAGTGGCGGCAGAAGTGGAACTTGCTCATTCCGGCCTCTCGGGCAACCCGCTCCAACGACAGATGCGTTTGGAGATTCGCCTCGATGAATGCCAGGGCGCGGCGAAGGTTGTGATCAGCGAATGCCTCCTGATCGGCCGTGGGTGTGTCTGTGTCGGGAAATCGGTCCGCCGGGCCCGCCTCGCCGGCTCGCCGCCGGGCGTGGAGTATTCCGCCAATCCGAGCCGTCAGGTCGGCGATCTGGATCGGTTTCTTCAGATAGTCCCGTGCCCCTCCGCGGAACGCCGTCACCGAAATCTCTTCCGATCCGTAACCGGTGATGAGAACGACCGGAAGCGAAGGCAAGTAGCGCTTGATGATCCCCAGGATCGCCAGTCCGGGCATATCGGGAAGCACATTATCCAGCAGGACCAGATCCAGCAGGTGCTGTCCCAGGGCCTCCAACGCCTCGGCGCCCGTTCGTGCTGTTACGATATGGTACTGTGGGGTCAGAGCGGTGCTGAGGGCCTCCAGCACGGCGGGATCGTCATCGACGACCAGGACCCACCGGTGGCCCGTGGCGGGGGACCCAGCGTTGCCCTTTGCGAGTTCTGCCGGATCCATGGCGCAGCCCAGTCGTTACAAAGTCGCCTTGGAACAACGAAGCGCCAAGGTACGCGTAGTGTCGACTTGTACCAGGAGAGGACACGCGCTCGACTAAAGAATGCGTGAAGGGGGCATTCGTGTCAAGGCAAAACCGCGCGCAGGGCCGATGGATTCCTCGGAGTGTGGCGTGGCGCACTAAGCGCATACGTTCACCGTGATGGAGGTGGCAACGCTCCGATTCCGCCATGAAGGGTCCGGCGCGTCAGCCGCCACTCAGGGCGCCGAGGATGTACACCTTATCGCCGGGACGGATGGGATGGCAAAGGTCGCGCACGAGCAGTTCACCGACGAAGAAGTTCATGTGAGCGCGGATGCGGCCCTGCTCATCGATCACGCGGAAGCGGATGCCGGGATAGCGCCGCTCCAGGTCGGCCATCACTTCGACGAGCGTCTCTCCTTCCGCCTCGACCTGCGCCTGTCCGCCCGTGTACGACCGGACGTGGGACGACAGATGGATCTTTACGGGCATCGCTATGCTCCCTGGTATACCACGTCGCCTACCGCTCAAGCGTCGCGACCGCGAGCACCTGCGGAAGGTGCGAGGCAGCTTGTCGCCAGCTCCCACCTTCATCCCCACTCACCCAGATCTCGCCCGTCGTGGTCCCGAGGTACAACCCGACCGGATCTTGGGCGTCGCACGTCATGGCTTGACGGAACACCGTGAACCACCCATGCCTCTCGGGGAAACCCTTCGACTGACGCACCCAACTCCGGCCGCCGTTTCGGCTGCGGAACACGGCGGGGCGCCCGCCGGGACAGGTCCTCGGCCAGACCTTGGTGCCGTCCATCGGAAAGACCCACACCGTATCCGCGTTCCGCGGGTGAACCGCAATGGGAAACCCGATGTCCCCCACCTTCGCCGGAAGACTCTTCCCGATCCGTTCCCAGCGCACTCCCGGACGGTCCAACCGGTACACGCCGCAGTGATTCTGCTGGTAGAGGCGGTCCGGGTCGGCCGGACTCCAGACGACGCAGTGCGGGTCCTGTCCGAACTCCGGATGCGGGTCCGGAAGGAAGTCGGCTGAAACGCCCTCGTTCAAGGGACGCCAAGTTGCACCGGCATCGGCGGTCTCGAAACATCCGCCCGTGGACAGAGACACGTACATATGGCTGGGGTCGCGTGGGTCCACGAGAATCGAGTGCGTGATGGCCCCGCCAGGCGTGGGAAAGAACCGGGCCGGTTCCTTTGCGCGGAGCCCGGCGAGATAGTCGCTGAAGCCGCCGACCAGCTCCCAGTTCGCGCCGCCGTCCTCAGAGCGGAAGAGCGCGTGAGGCACGCCTCCGGCCCACCAGACGCCCGGCTGGCTCGCGTGCCCCGGCGTGAGGCAGAAGACACGGTCTATTGCCGGCCCCTGCTGCCCCTCAGGCGCCTTGGGAAACGCCGGCGGCCGTTGCGCCTCGTTCCAGTTTCGACCTCCGTCGGTCGAGCGGAAGACCGTCGGCCCCAGGTGGCCGGTCTTCGCCGCCAACAACCAGGTCTTCCCGTCGCGCGGATCGCTCACTAGGTGATTCGTCTCGTTCCCGAGGAAGTGCGGCCCCTCGATCCTCCAGTCACGTCGCCGCGAATCGCCTCGCAGCACGAAGGCGCCCTTGCGCGTCGCGACGAGGAGAGCGACACGGCCCGACACCATGCCCGGCCCGGCCGGCGCTGCGCGCCGTGGCACCGGCTTCGATCCCACTGTTCGCCTGGCGGTCACCATGCTCCCCTCCTCCTCTGCGGACACCCTCGGCGCCGGGTGTCGTCCTTGCCTCCCGCATCTCGCCGTGCCCGAACCGCGTTCACTCGGCGTATTGCGCCACGCCGTTCCCGACCGACCGGTACACGATGGCGCCGATCCTCTGTGCGAAACCCGCCGGCTTGCCCCGCATCAGCGATATGCGCACGAGTGGCATGGACGTCTCCTTATCGGAGGGGATCGGCTGCGGAGAATCCGGACTGCGGGAGGGGGTGGAATGAGACTAACCGAGGAGCGCGTGGAGGTCAACGGGTAGGCCACAAGCCGAGAGCTGGCGGCGGCACGGGCTCATCATTCCCCACGGCCCAACCCGACTGTCGGCTCGATGAGACACCGAACTCGGGCCGCGAGGCAGGCACTCTGGAAACTCAGACCGTGCTCTCGCTGGCGTGCATAGGCAGGGTCGCAAAGACGTTCGGGACCATCCCACGAAAGTGTGGATGGGTCTGGGAAGACACGCACCATAAGTACCCTACGTCCCGCCTGACGCCTGATTCGCAGGATGCTGAAAAACCCGCTTTTGCTCAGGCTGCTCAAAAAGGTCCAGATGCCAGGCGGGGCGCCGGGTACCCATCCCTCGGATGGGCACCCATCAGAATGGGTACCCGGTGCGAGGCGTACTTAGCTGGTACGCCGCAGCGCCGCGCGAGCGCGGGGGCACCCACCGCAGGTGGGTCACCGCAGATGCGCCTTTTTCAGCAGCCTGGTAGACCGCCGGCTTTACGGCGTGTCGTCACGCCAAGCCGCAGCCAGTGTGCCCAGGGCCAATATTGGGAAGTAGTGAGGATACAGGTGGTACGTCAAATAGAAAACGGAAGGGAAACCCGTACCCGTGGTTCCCGATTCCTCCCAGGTTCCGTCGGCCCGTTGGCGCTCCAGCAGGAAACGGACGCCCCGCTGCACCGTTCCTGACTTCGTGTCGCCTGCCGCAGCCAGCCCCAGGAGCGCCCAGGCGGTCTGCGACGGAGTGCTGGCGGTGGGGACAAAGTGGCGCTTGGCGTAGCTGAGGCAGCTTTCCCCCCACCCGCCGTCGGCTTGCTGAACCGACTGCAGCCAGCGCGCCGCCTTGACCACTGCTGTTCGACCGGCCTTGGGATCGGCTGCCCGCAGTCCGCGCAGGGCGAAGCACGTGCCGTAGACGTAGTTCACCCCCCAGCGACCGTACCAGCTACCATTGGACTCCTGGTTCGCCAGCAGATATCGCACCCCGCGCTGAATAGCGGCGTGGTCGGGACCGAGGCCGTGGCGGGCGAGGGCCTCCAAGACGCGTCCGGTGATGTCGGGACAGGTTGGATCCAACATGGCGTTGTGGTCAGCGAACGGCATCCTATTGAGGAGCGACCAGTTGTTGTCCACGTCGAAGGCTGCCCACCCGCCGTCCGAGGACTGCATCCCGAGCAGCCAGTTGATGGCCCGACGCTCCGCCCGGCGCTGACGCTCCGGATTTGATGCGCGGGCGTGAAGAAAGGTCAACAGCACCATGGCCGTGTCGTCGATGTCCGGGTAGTACTCGTTCGCGAACTCGAACGCCCAACCGCCCGGCTCGAGGTCGGGGCGTTTGACCGACCAGTCCCCCTTTCGCCGAACCTCTCGGTCCAGCAACCAGTCGGCGGTTCGCCGCAGCGCCGCCCGCTCGCCGATCCCGAGCTCTCCGAGCGCGAACGCGGAAATTGCGGTATCCCAGACGGGGGAGAGACACGGCTGAAACTGCAAGCGGTCCTCCGTCTCGAGCATCAGGCTGTCGAACTGCCGGATACCCTCCAGCAAGTCCGGATGATCGTCGGCGTAGTTCAGGGCATTCAGGGCCATGACGAAGTACATCATCGACGGGAAGATGGCGCCGAGCCCGTCTGAGAAGCGAATGCGATCCAGGATCCAATGCTCCGCGGCGGCAATGGCGACGCGCTGGATATCCTTGAGTCCGCGCCGCTGCCAGAGCTTGACGAGACGGTCCACGTGGGTAAACAGGGTGGCCAGGCGATCCCGCCGTGGAAAGGTCAACGACTTGCCGGGAAGGAAGAGTTCTTCCACCGTTATACGGGCCGGAACCGGACGCTGGCCCCCGACCGCCTGGACAATGGAAAGCGGGACCAGGATGGCGCGGGTCCACGAGGACATCTCATAGAGGAGATTCCCTGGAATGAGCAGGATCTCCGGCGGGACGCTGGGCACGTATTTTCGGGGGTACAGACCGAAGAGGCTGAGGTTGATCTTGGTGTAGTTGTTGCCGGCCTGCACTCCCCCCAGGGCCAGGACCCGCTTCCGCGCGCGCTCCATGGCCGAGTGGGACGGCGCGAGTCCGGCCAGCTTCAAGGCGGTGTACGCGCGAACCGTGGCATTCACCTCTGCGGGACTGTCCGTGTAGGTGTTCCACCCCCCGTCGGGCAGTTGTCGGTCCAGAATGTTGCGGGCGGCCTTGCGGATCCGGGCCCGCGTCGGCGGATCCCAGGCGGACCCGTTTGGGGGGTAGAGCCATAGCTGGAGCAGAATGTAATCCGACTCCAACGTGGCATCCGCCGTCAGGTTTCCCTGCCAGTATCCCGTCGGGTCCTGGCGCAGCAACAGCGCCTGCGCCGCCTTCCGCGCGGCGACCTCTGTCGGTCCCTGCAGCGCTCGCAGGCTGCGCTGGGCTGGGGCCGGAATGGCGGGCCAGCCAGTGTGCGGCGCCGGCGTGACCAAGCCTGGAATCTCTCGCATCGCAACTCCTTGGCGCCTCTTCCGGTGAAGAACGGTGTCCGTACCAGTCAGAAGAGCGCTATCTTGCTGCCATGATTTCCGTCTCGGCAGGCGCCGGCACTCAACCGCCCGCCACTGCCTTGAACACCCGCAGGAAGTTCTCGCCCATGATCATGTCGATCGAATCGGGGGAGTAGCCGCGCTCGGCCAGCATCCTGGGGATCTTGGGGACGTCGGCATCGCTGTCCAGGCCCTCCACGGACAGATAAGCCCCCTTCCGCAGGCCGGACCGCTCCACTGGACTTTTGTGCTCCAGCAGGTAATAGCAGAAGTCCAGGCCGAGCCCGACGTGTGTCTTGCCGGCAATCTTGACAAGGCGGTCGAGATGGTCGAGGAGATGGGGCAGATCCGGCGGCTCCACGAACCGGTTGATGGAGTTGATGCCAATGAATCCGTCGGTGTCGGCCACCGCCCTGATCTGGTCGTCCGTGAGGTTGCGCGGCTCGTCCCGGAGCGCGCGGCAGTTGGAGTGCGAGGCCATGACGGGTCGCGTGGAGAGCTTGACCACGTCCCAGAAGCCGGGGTCGTTGAGATGGGAGACATCAACCAGCATACCCATGGCCTGGGCCCGTTCAACCAACGCCACGCCGAAGTCGCTCAAGCCGCCCACCGTGCCGGTCCGTTTGGGCACGAGGAAGGCCCCGTCGGCGGCGTAATTCCGCGCGGCATGGGTGATGCCCAGCACCCGGACCCCCAGCGCGTAGAAGATGCGCAAGAGTCCCAGGTCCGACCCGAGCGGTTCCGCACCCTCCAGTCCCAGGATGAATCCTTTCTTCCCCTCGCGCGTGGCCTGGAGGATCGCCGCGTGCGTGGTGCACAGCGCGGCGCGCGGCGACCTATCCAGTTCGGCGTAGAGCGCCGCAATCTCATCTAGGGCGCGCCGGAGGGCCAGTTCCGGGAGGTACTGCGGCGAACTGTAGAGGGCCAGGACGCGCACGTCAATGCCGCCGGAATCCATGGCGGGTAGCCAGGTGGAGTTCAGGATCTCCGTCTGCCCGGCGGCCCGCCGCCCCAGAATGTCGCTCAGGATGTCGGAGTGTGCATCCACGACGATGGCCATCACCACCTCCGGTCAATGCAAAATGAAGAACTGACAATGCAAAACCAGTCATCGGGGCCACGATATTGGCCGATTTTTCACTTCCCATTTGTCATTTTCTATTGGCCCTCTGTTCATTCAACCGTGGGAAATGGCACGCGCAAACGTGCGTCGCGTCCGTGCTGCGCTGGACCAGCACCGGGTTCTCACGCGTGCAGATGTCCTGTACTTCTGGGCAGCGCGGCGCGAAGGGGCACCCCGGCGGGGGGTTGATCGGCGTGGGCGGCTCGCCGGTGAGGACTTGGCGTCGCGATGGGGCCTCCGGGTCGAGCGACGGTAACGCGGAGAGAAGGACCCGCGTGTAGGGATGCTGCGGCCGACGGAACAAGTGCTCGGTGGCGCCCATTTCGACGATGTGGCCCAGATACATCACACCGATACGCCGGCTCATGTAGCGGACCACGCCCAGGTTGTGCGAGATAAAGAGGTAGGTCAGGTCAAACTGTCGCCGCAGATCCTTGAGCAGATTCAGCGTCTGCGCCTGGACCGACACATCCAACGCCGACGTGGGCTCGTCCAGGATGAGAAGTTCCGGCTTGAGGACGAGGGCGCGCGCCAGGGCGATGCGCTGGCGCTGGCCGCCGGAGAACTCGTGCGCATAGCGGTACAGGTGGTCGAGGCCCAGGCCGACGCCCTCCAGGGCCGCCAGGACCCGCTCGTCAATCTCGTACCCCTTGGCCAGTCCGTGGAGCTTCAGACCCACCCCCACCAAATCGCGGACGGTCTTGCGCGGGTGAAGCGAGGAATACGGGTCCTGGAAGATGAGCTGAATATGGCGCGCGCGCTCCTTGGCGGCCCGGCCGGTCAGTCCGATGACGCTCTCGCCGGCGTATCGAATCTCCCCGGCGAGGACCGGCGCCAGTCCCACTACGGCTCGCCCCAGCGTGGTCTTGCCGCAACCGGACTCGCCGACCAAGCCGAAGACCTCGCCCCGCGCGAGCGTGAGCGAGACGCCGTTCACCGCCTGGACGACGGCGCGGCCCTTCCGGAGCCATCCCTCCCGCAGGGTGAAATGCACCTTGAGGTCGCGAATCTCCAACAAAGGTTGCATCCCGTGTTCCGACATGCCGACCTTCTATGAAACCACAGATTGCGCTGATGGCGCAGAGGTCAGAGACCGGAACTCTTCGGACCAATCTGCGTAATCTGCGAAATCTGCGGATGCTTGGAATCTCTCCCGCGGTGCAGGAAGCAGGCGACCTGATGGTCGGCTTCCAGCCTGTACTGCGGCGGCACCGCTTGTGTGCACTCTGCCATCGCCCGTTCGCACCGCGGCGCGAAGGCGCACCCGGTGGGCGGCTGCAAAAGGCTCGGCACCGTCCCCCGGATCGAGAACAGCGGCTGGTCCGGGGTCGCGTCGTTCGGGATCGTCCGCAAGAGCCCCTGCGTGTACGGGTGCTGGGGACGCTTGAGCACGGTCTTCACCGGCCCTTGCTCCACCACGGTCCCGGCATACATGACGGCCACCCGGTCGCACGTCTCGGCCATGACGCCCAGATCGTGCGTGATGAGCAGCAGGGCGGTGTGGATCTCGCGCTTGAGGGCCTTCATCAGCTCCAGAATCTGCGCCTGGATCGTCACATCCAGGGCCGAAGTGGGCTCGTCGGCGATGAGCAGCTTCGGCCGCGTCACCAGCATCATGGCGATCATGACGCGCTGCGCCATGCCGCCGGAGAGCTCGTGGGAATACCGCTGCGCCGTCCGCTGCGGGTCCGGGATGCCCAGAGCCGCCAGCATTTCGACCGCCCGCTCGGCCGCTGCGCGCCGGGAGAGCGTCTTCTCGTGGACCAACAACGTTTCGGCCACCTGCGCGCCCACCCGGATGACCGGGTTCAAGGACATCTTGGGCTCTTGCAGGATCATCGAGATCTGGCTGCCGCGCAGTTCCCGCATCTCGGCCTCGCTGGCGGCGAGGAGGTCCCGGCCCTCGAAGAGGATGCGGCCCTGACTGATGCGGCCCGGGGGGCTGATGAGGCGGAGGACGGCCAGCGCAGTGACGGACTTGCCACAACCCGTCTCACCGGCAAGACCCAGCGTCTCGCGCCGCTTGAGCTGGAACGTCACGCCCTGCAGCGCGTGCACCACGCCGCGCAGCGTCGGGAACTCGACTCTAAGATCCCGCACGTCTAGGAGAAGATCCTCGGCCAAGCCCGCCTCCACTTCACAACTGTCGTTGCCGGGGATCCAGAACATCTCTGATGCCGTCCCCCAGCAGGTTGAAACCCATGACGATCACGAGAATGGCCAGACCGGGCAACGTGGAGACCCACCACTGGTCCACCAGGAATTGGCGCCCGTCGGCGACCATCAGGCCCCACTCGGGCATGGGGGGCTGGGCGCCCAGTCCCAAGAAGCCGAGGCCGGCCGCCGTGAGGATGATCGTCCCCATATCCAGGCTCATCCGTACGATGATGGAGGACAGGCACATGGGCGCGATGTGCCCCGCCATGATCCGCATCTTGCCGGCGCCCAGGACCCGCATGGCCTGGATGTAGTCGTTGTTCTTCACGTTCAGCGTCTCGGCGCGGGCCAGCCGGGCGTAGGAGGGCCACTGGGCAATGGCGATGGCGAGGATGGCGTTCTCCACGCCCGGACCCAGCGCTGCCGCGAAAGCGATGGCGAGGATCAGCCGCGGGAAGGCCAGGAAGACGTCTGCCAACCGCATCATGATCTCGTCCACTGCGCCGCCGAGGTAGCCGGCCACGATCCCGATCAGCATCCCCAGCGGCGTGCTGATGGCCGCCACCAAGAGGGCGATGGTCAGGGTCACCCGCGCCCCGTAGACCACCCGGGAGAAGATGTCCCGGCCCAGCCCGTCGGTCCCGAAGAAGTGCTTGGCCGAGGGGGGCAGCAGCCGGTCGCCCAGGATCTGCTCGTAGGGATTGGCCGTGGCGAGGAGCGGCGCCAGTGCGGCCACCAGGAGCAGCCCCAGGATGATCGCGGTCCCCAGGAGCATGAGCCGATTCCGGCGCCAGAGGACGTAGGTGTCCCGCAGATACCGCCAGCGCGCCTCGGCGCGGCGCCGGCGGGCCTCGGTCAGATCCAGGGTGGGAGCGGGTGCCGTGCTCATGACTCCGTGTAGGTGATCTTGGGGTTGAGGAAGGCGTAGGCGAGGTCCACCAGCAGGTTGACCAGGCAGAACGTCAGCGCCACGAACATGGTGCCGCCCACGATGGTGTTCAAGTCCAGGGTCAGGAATGCGTTGGCCATGTAGCGGCCCAGGCCCGGCCAGGAGAAGATGGTCTCGGTGAGGACCGATCCCTCCAAAAGCAGGCCATAGGTGAGCCCGACCACCGTGACCGTGGGCACCAGGGCATTCCGCAGGGCGTGGCGGACGATGACCGGGAATTCGGACAGCCCCTTGATCCGTGCCGTCTTCACGTACTCCTGTGACAGCACCTCCAGCATGCTGGAACGGGTGATGCGTGAGATGCTGGCCACACCCACGAGCCCCAGGACTGAGGCCGGCAGGACCAGGTGCTTAAGGGCGTCAGCGAAAACCTCCAAGTCGCGCGCGATGGCGCTGTCGATCAGGAGGACGCCCGTGACCCGGGCTGGCTCCAGCAGCATGATGTCCAGGCGCCCCGGCTCGGGGAGCCAGCCGAGCTTGAAGTAGAAGACGAGCATCAGGACCAAGCCCAGCCAGAAGACGGGGGTGGAGACTCCGATCAAGCTGAGGATTCGACAGAAGTGGTCAATGGCCCGATTCTTATACACGGCGGATAAGACACCGAGCGGGATGCCCACGCCGATTCCGACCAGGATGGCGAAAGTCGCGAGCTCGAGCGTGGCCGGAAAGTAGGTCACGATGTCCTGGAGGACCGGTCGGCTGGTCTGAAAAGACACCCCGAGGTCTCCTCGGGCGAGCCGCGCCACGTAGCGGCCGAACTGGACGTAGAGCGGCTGGTCGAAGCCGTAGAGCGTCCGCAGCCGCTCCACCGTCTCGGGCGGCGCCTGGGGGCCCGCCAGGGCGGCCAGGGGATCCAGGGGAACCACCAGGGAGGTGAAGAAGGTCATCACCATGATGCCGGCGATGGTGATGGTCAGTGTCACCAAACGGCGAAGCAGGTACCCACGCACAAACCACCTCGTCTCAATGGCCCATGGTGGGAGATGACTCGGTTTGGGATTCGGTCATTGGTCATTTCTCCGAGGGTTCGCGTGTCAACACGCGAACCCTCGGAGAAAAGCGCTATTTCTTTGTGACGGTATACAGCTTGGTCATCTGCGGGTTTGGCCCGACCTTGAGGTCCTGCACGTTGCTCCGCACCGCGTGCTGTGCGACCTGCTGGTAGAGGAAGGCGAACGGACCTTCCTCCTGGAGGATCTTGTTGGCCGCCTGGTAGAGGGCGATGCGTTTCCCATCGTCCATCTCCTGGCCGGCGTCCTGGACCATCTTGGCGGTCTGCTCGTTCTCATAGGCGTTCCGGTAGGCAAGCTGCTTGGCTGTGTGGTCGGCGAAAGGCTGCGCGTTGGTGTGCGGATCATTGTAGTCGGGGCCCCAGCCACCCAGGAACAGATCCGTCTTCTGCGCGCGGTAGAGCGGCATGAGCTGGGAGCCGACCATCTTGTTGAGCGTCACCTTGATGCCGATCTTGGACAGAGAGGCTTGGATGACCTGGGCAACCTCGGGACGCGGAGTGTTGTCGTTGTGGTACAGGTTGGTCTCGAAGCCGGAGACGCCCGCCTCCTTCATAAATTGCTTCGCTTTGTCGATGTCCATCTTATAAAGAATGCGCGGCTCGTAGCCCGGGAACCCTTCGGGGATGAAGGTGTTGATCTGCTTGGCCGCGCCCCCCAGGATCTTGTTGACGATCCCCTCGTAGTCGATGGCGTAGCGGATGGCCATGCGCACGCGCTTGTCGCTGAGATACGGCCGGGTCACGTTCATACCGAGGTACTCGATGGCGTTGTCGGCATACCGCTCGATGCGGATGTCCTTGTTCTTGACCAACTCCTTTACCTGGTCGGGGAGCATGTTCCAAGCGATGTCCAGGTCCCCCTTCTCCACCTGGAGGCGCCGGCTGGCCGCCTCGGCGATGTCCTTGTAGATAACCCTTTTCACCTTGGGCGGGTAGCGGAAGTGGTTGGGGTTGGCGTCCAGGACGACCCCCTCGCCCTTCTCCCACTTGCGCAGGATGAACGGGCCAGAGCCGGCAGAGTTCCGCGAGAGCCAGGTCACCCCATAATCCCCGTTTGGGAACTGGTCCGTCTTGGCGACATTCTGTTTCACGACCTTGGAGTCCACCACGCTGCTGACGATGGAGGCCATGCAGGCCAGAAACAGGCCGCCCGCGGACCTCTTGGGAAGCGTGATCTGCACTGTGTCGGGGTCCAGCGCCTTGATCGATTCCGGCGTGAGGCCGAACTGCGTGATGATGAACGCCGGCTGGTCCTTCAGGAGGATGGCGCGCTGGAAGGAGTACACCACATCCTCGGCCGTCATCGGGTTACCGGAGTGGAACTTCACGCCCTTCCGCAAACTGAAGGTCCACACCTGGCCGTCCGAAGAAACCTTCCAGGACTCGGCCAGCGAAGGCTCCGGCTTGTCGAACTTGCCCGCGGGGAAGTCGAGCAACCGGTCGTACACCTGGGCCATGACACCCGAGCCGATTATCTCAAAGCCCTTGGCAGGGTCCAGCGAGGTGATCATGCCCAGCTCCTGCCCGATCACCAGGACCTCGGATCGGCTCTGGGCCAAGGCCGAAGAGGCCCCGGCGAGGAGCAGGACGGCAGCCACAACGGAGAGAAAAACCGGCACTCTTCTCATCACCGCCCTCCTTTGCCTTTGGGGCGCGGGTCGAAATGCGCGCCAACCCACGGCCGACTCTGCGGTCACGGGCGGCGCGCCGGTTCCAATACGGCCACACTACAAGCGTGACCCTTCACGCTGTATCTGGGGTACCGCGCCTACTTGACAAGCGGCCACAGGCCGCCGCATGTCGAGCCAGGCGCCGGCCGCCCCAACGATACGGCGGGAGCATCGCAGAGGCTCGTCGCGATTGTCAACCGGAAAGTCCTCGGAGGAGTCAGATATGCCAATGCCGGGAAGATACGGAACCTGGGGTTTTGGTGCGAGCGCCGGGGGCGACCCCCGGCGCTCGCTGGAGGGTGAGGAGGGTGATGAGGGTGGTGCCTGGGCGTTGGGCTCTGTCCGCTGCTACGATCCCGGGAATCGCGTCGGCCGCTGGCCGTTCTTTCCCTTGTCCCGGTGCATCTGGAGTGCCACGCCACGAAGCTTGCCCTCGATCACGCCCTGCACAGCGAGATCAAGACGTTAACGTCCACCGGGGGCATCAGGGCTATCGGAGGGTCGATGCCGAGTGCGACCTCCTGGCAGTCCCGCACTCCCAGAGTGGCAGGCCGTGTCTCGACCGTACCCTGCTGCTCGGTGAGCGCATGGGACACCACGGCGGCCTGGGCGAACTTGCGGGCGCTGACAGCTCACGCGGGGTGAGGGGGTTGGGGAGGAGAGCAGGCATTTGCGGGAGCAGGCGAAGAAGCGCCCTGAGAAACACCACGAGCGCCGAGAGGTTCCGGCGCTCGCAGGATGTGGGTGGATACAGGCTTCCGGGCCTAGACGATGCGTTGGGGTGCTTCGGCCAGTCGGCGTGGTTCGGTCAGATCCGCGTAGCGGTCATCGCCATGCCCCGCTTCGTCGTCCCATACTGCTGGATCTCTGCCTCCAGCTCCCGAATCCGCTGACGGATCGTTGCCGGGCGGTGTGGGCTCACCTGCGCCGCAATGGTGCGGGGGAGCGTGGTCAGCAGGGCTTCCAGCTCCGCC
>Ga0316622_100001723_pt1 | contig 14583 bp, 10 predicted proteins | sample OWC_Aug_OW2_C1_D_FD_207646 | JGI IMG/M metagenome (GOLD analysis project Ga0316622, IMG submission 207646) | Wetland soil microbial communities from Old Woman Creek delta, Ohio, United States - OWC_Aug_OW2_C1_D5_C | ecosystem: Environmental > Terrestrial > Soil > Wetlands | place: USA: Ohio... | reverse complement strand
CCGGCTCTCCGGCGAAGGAGGCCCGGTCGACCTCGCGCGGATATCGAGGTACGCGATCGGTGGGATCCATCCAGCGCGCGAGAATCCGCTCGCCGCTGTCGAACATGAGGTTCCATTGAAAGGTGGGATGAAGGCAGTAGACGTGGTGGACGCCGTGAAAGAGAAGGTCGCCGATCAGCTCGTCGGCCGCGCGGCGGCTCTGCAGGGAAGTCTCGGCCAGGCGGCCCGCGCGGCCGCGGCCCCCGTCTCGACGATGGCGGCGCAGCCGACCAGGTCCGCCACGCATGCTCCGGCCTCGACCGGCAAGCGTCTGCGCCGGGCCGCCCAGAGAGCGCCGATGACGAGGATCGCGGCGAGGAGCGTCCATCCCCAAGCGGCCAGGCGGGTGAACGGGCCAACCGGCGTCGGAATCGTATAGTAGTACGCGCCGGAGAAATGCGTCAGCAGGCGCCCCGGTGGCAGAAGCAGGGAGCGCGCGGGCTCGATCCGGGAACAAGAGGGCCCCCGCCGCGCCTGTCGCGCCGCGGGGGCCCGCATGTCGGTCAGCCGGCCCGTCTCATCGCAACAGGATGACCGGCCGGTTCTCGCGCGTCCCGCTGGTCTGCAACTTCAGGAAGTAGACTCCCGCGGCGACTGGCCGTCCGCCGTCGTCGTCCCCTTGCCAGAGCGCGTCGTGGCGGCCGGCGTCTACCGCGCCCGCGATCAGCGTGCGCACGAGACGGCCGCTCACGTCCCAGACGCTCAGGCGGATCTCCCGGTCGCGGTCGACCGCGAAGGAGATCAAGGTTGCGCGGCTGAACGGGCTCGGCCTGCAGGCGAGGATGCGCGTCGCTCCGATCGTGCCGCTGCCCGCCTCTCCGACGTCCGACGGCTCGGACGGCCGGACATGGAGCAGGTAATCCTCCGTCTCTCCGCCCGTGAACGCTCCTGCGCCGTCCCAGCCGGCGCCGACGGGCTGGGCGGTGACGGTGAAGCGAGTCCAGACGAAGCCCGAGTCGGGTCCGATGATGAAGGCGGGCGGAGCGAGCGCCGCAAGCGGTCCGTTGAAACCGGGCGGCACGAGGAAGTCGACCAGCACGTGTTCCGGCACGAGCGCGCTCGGGCAGGACGAGGTCCCCGCCCACGCCCCGTCACGGTCCCAGTCGATCAGGACGTTGACGTATGCGTCCGCGTTCGAGAGCGCGTTGGAGACCGCGATATCGACATCCGCGCCCCAGACCGCCGTCGAGCAGGCGATGCCGAGCGAACCGGTCAGGCCGGTCATGCAAGGCGCGTAGTTGAAGAGCGCATCGATCGTGTACGCCGGCGGCGTCAGCAGCCCGGCGTCGCCGTCGCCGAAGCACTCGTCCGCGTCGTAGGGCGGGAAGTTCGGGCAGTTGCCCGCGTTCCCGTCCGGCTCGAGGTCGTAGGATCCGAAGAACGGTCCGTTGGGATCGAGGTTGTGGAGCACGAACCCCGCCGGACCAACCGTCGGGCAGGTCGGGAACCGCCCGAGCACGCCGAGATCGGGATACGCGGGCGCGCCTTCGGGAGCATCGCCGAATTCGGGCTCCTCCGCGATGATGCGGAGCAGATAGTCCTCGCTCTCGCCGTGCGTGAACACGCCCTGGCCGTCCCATCCCGCGTTGACCGGGTTGTGGCTCACGGTGAAGCGCGTCCAGACGTGTCCCGCGTTCGGGCCGATCAGGAACGACGGCGGGTTGAGCAGCGAGAGCGGCCCCGTGAATCCTCCCGGCACGGGGAAGTTTACCAGGACATGCTCGGCCGTGGCGGCGGTGGGACACGCGGAGGCGCCCTGCCACTGCCCGTTCTGGTCCCAGTCCATGAGCACGTTCACATGAAATGGCACCGGTGAAGTGTTCGTGATCTGGATGTCGACATCGACGCCCCAGGTCGCGGTCGTGCACACGAATCCCAGCGGCTGCCTCGACGTCGGGTCGCAGGGCACCACGTTGAATGCGTTGTCGATCGTATAGCCGGAGGGGAAGATCAGGCCGGCATCGGGATCGTGGTAGCACTCATCCGCGTCGAAGGGCGGGAAGCTCGCGCAGTTGCCCGCGTTCCCTTCGGTCTCGAAGTCGAGCTGCCCGCCGAACCAGGCCGTTCCCTGAGGCAGGTGGAGCACGAACCCGGCGGGTCCCGCCGCGGCGCACGTCGGGAACGCCCCGAGCACACCGAGCGAGGGATAGGCCAGCGCGCCTTCGGGAGCGTCACCATATTCTCCGTACTCCTCCTCGTGCCCCTGCACCTGCAGGAGGTAGTCCTCCGTCTCTCCCCCCGGGAAGACCCAATGGCCGTCCCAGTCGAAGGGCAGTTGGGCGTAGCCGATCGTGAACCGCGCCCAGGCGTAGCCGCCGCGCGGACCGATCATGAAGGCCGGCGGAGCGAGGTTCGAGAGGGGCCCGGAATATCCCTGCGGCACGCGGAAATTCCAGAGCACGTGCTCGGGCGCCGCGCCGCCGGGGCACTGCGCGAATCCTTGCCACCGTCCATCCTGGTTCCAATCGAAGAGCACGTTCACGAACGCGTCGGCCTGCGCCCCCGTGTTGTCAACCCACAGATCGACGTTCGTGCCCCAGGTCGCGGCCGCGCAGGCGGCGCCGAGCGCTCCGCTCATGCCGCTGCAGGACACAACGACCCCACCGACGATCGTGTAGGCCGGTACCATCATGAGGCCCGCGTCGCCGTCCTGGTCGCACTCGTCGGCGTCGTAGGGCGGGAAAGCCGCGCAGTTTCCGGCGTTGCCCTCGGGCTCGAGGTCGAGCGAGGGACCGAGCATCGCCGTGTAGCCGTCCGGGCCGGGGAGGTGGATGACATAGCCCGCCGGGCCGCCGGCATAGCAGGTCGGGAAGGCGCCGTTCACGCCCGACGGATACGCCAGAGCACCTTCCGGAGCGTCTCCGTAGTCGGCGTCCATCGACATCTGCTCCACGACGAGCAGCAGGTAGTCCTCGGTCTCACCCAGAGCGAAGGAGCCCGAGCCGTCCCAGCCATGCGAGACGGGAAGATCGGTCACGCTGAACCGCGACCAGAAGAAGCCGGGATACGCGCAGAGTCCGCTGAGGAAGGAAGGTGGCGAGAGCGACGACAGGCGGCCGGAGAAGCCCGCCGGCACCGGGAAGTCGACGAGCACGTGTTCATCCGCCATTCCTCCGCCCGGGCACGGCATGACGCCGCCCCACATGCCATCTCCGTTCCAGTCCATGAGCACATTGACGTAGGCGACGGAACCGGAAGCGTTCGTCACGTCGATGTCGACCTGCGCCCCCCAGGCGATGTTCGAGCAGGCGAAACCCATGGGCATGATGAAGGGCCCGCACGGCGTTTCGATGCCGCCCTGGATGACGAAGGCGCCCGGCAGCACGAGCCCGGCATCCCCGTCCCGGAAGCACTCATCCGCGTCGTAGGGCGGGAAGTTCGGGCAGTTGCCCGCGTTCCCGTCGCGCTCGTACTCCTCGCGCGGCCCGAAGTAGGCCTGGAAGGGAGGCAGGTTGCCATGCAGCACGAATGACGAGGAGCCCATGCTGCACGTGGGAAAGAACCCCCATCCTCCGGTCGAGGGATAGGCAAGCGCGTCCTCCGGCGCATCGCCCCAGTCGCCATCGTAGGTCACCCCGCCCATCGCGTTGATCGCCTGGAGCAGGTCCGGGCGCGGGCCGATGTTGCCGGGAGGGCCGAAGACCTGGGGCGTCCCGCTGAACCTGAGGAGATTGCGCATCGCGAGTGGCGAGAGTGGCGTCATCGAGATCGTGGCGCGATAGTAGCCCGCGCAGCAGGCCACCGCCCCGGCGACGATCGGTGAGGCGCTGGAAGTCCCATCGAAGGTGTTCGTGTAGAGGAGATCCTGCCCTTCGAGATTGTAGAAGTCGCCGTAGCCTGTCGTGACCACGTCCTCGCCCCAGCCCTGCAGGTTGAACCGGCTGCCGTAGCTCGAGAAGGAGAGGCGCTCGAGATCCCCCTCGGGCCACGTCCCTCCCGCGTACGCCCCACCCGCGCCGACGATGATGGCCTGCGAGTCGCCGACCCAGGACATGAGATCGGTGTTGATCCCGCCGTTGCCGCCGGCTTCGACCACGTAGATGCCATTGGCTGCCGCCGTCAGGATCGCCACGTAGACGGCATTCGCGAATTGAGGGGCGGGCGCCGTCGAGAGCCACCATTCGACGGGCACGTAGCCCGCCGACCCCGTGTAATCCCACTGCTGCTCGAGCAGGAGGACGTCGCCCACGTTCAAGTAGGCCAGCGCGACCGCGATCGCGCCCGCCGGGTTCCAACTCGGCGCGGGACTGCCGAAGTAGCTGCCGCTCAGGTAGACCGCCGCGCCCGGGCAGATCCCCTTCGTTCCCCAATTGGGCGCATTGTCGTCGGAGATCATCTCCCCCAGAACCGCGGTCCCGTGGTTGTCGTCCGAGAACGGATCCTGCACGAACGAGTTGATCTGCCTGCCCAGCGCGCGGGTGAGATCGTCGTGATTGTCGTTCCAGCTGTATTCGACGTCGCAGATCGTGATCCCGGCGCCGTCGCCTCCGGGCATCGTCCAGGCGAACTGCGCATCGATGCCCGCCGGTGCCGCGGAGGCCGGGAAGAGGTAGCCCTGCCAAGGCTGGTAGTCGATCGGCACCGGCGGCGGCTGCGGCAGAGGCACGGGTCGCGCGCTCGCGATTCCCGGGAGGTTCTCCAGCCGCGCGCTCAGCGCCCAAACGTCCGGCGCGCCTTCGCCGGCGGCGAAGCGCAGGCGATAGACGTTGTTCAAATTGTACAGACGCTCGCCGCTCCTCCGCTCGCCTTCCTGCCAGAGCCGGTCGAGCACGCTCTCCTCGAGGTCCGCGATGCGCGACCAGCGAAGCTCTCCCGCTCCCACCAGGGCCGCGGAGAGCCCCGCAAGGGCATTCCCGGTGAGATCGACCAGCCGGCCGTCGCGCAGGCGGACGCGCGATTCGGCCGCGAACATCACTTCGATCAAGTCCTTTTCGCTGGGATACTGCCTGGGTTGGACGGCCTGCTGGGCAGACGCATCCCCGAGAAGAACGGTCGCGACGAGAAGAATCGCGAGCATGCCGAAGGGCCGCATCACGGCCGGAAGCCTGAGAGCCCAAACGCGCGTCGGGACGGACATGGGGAGCCTCCTTTGCGGAACGTACCCCGCCTCGGGGCGCTTTCCGGGCAAAGCGCGGGGACCAGGAAGAGGGCTCCACGTGCGGACGAGTCGGCAAGCAGGGACGGCATCGGCACCGTTCGCACGGGCCCGGGCGTCCAAGGGCGCGGACCGGCCTGTCGGAGGGGATGCGGCCGTCGCGGGAACGGGAGTCACTCGCAAAAGGGCCCGCACCTCAGGACCGAGACAATCCTAGAACAATTGCGGGGGAATGTCGAGACCCATGGATACAAGCAGGCGTGCCCGCTGAGCTGGCGATCCCCGGCCGGCGATGCCGGCCGCGCGGATTCTCTCGCACGGTGGCAACGCGCCCGGCGGGGTCAGACGCGCACGAATCCCATGAGGTACGTAGGCACGCTCGGCTCCGCAAGCGCCGTTCGCCGGAATCCACACGCCGTCACGACCCGTGCCACCTCTTCCGCCGTGATGCGGACATGGAGCGGCGGGCCGGGAGGAGGCTCGACCTTCTTGAACTCAAGCACCGCGAGCGATCCGCCCGGCCGAATGACGCGCTCCAGCTCCTCGAGCGCGCCCCGCTCCCTGCCCGACTTGACGAGATCGTGCAGCACCATGGCGAGCAGCGCGACGTCGACCGAGTTCGTGGGGACGGGCAACGGGCGGCCTGCATCCGCGACGAACGCATGGATGTTCCCGTACCCGCGGCGGACCGCTTCCCTGCGCAGCCAGGCGATGCCTTCCTCCCACAGATCGAAGGCGATCAGGGACCCCGTCTCGCCCACGATCTCCCGGGCAGCCAGGGTGTAAAGGCCCTTTCCGCAGGCGACATCGAGAAAGGAGGATCCTGCGGCGAGTGGCAGGCCGCGTAAGAGCGCGCGAGCGTCGATCAGCTCGAAGCTGCTGCGGCCCGCGCCGGGGGGCAGGTCGGACGAGCGAACGGGCGGGGCATGATCATCGGCTCTCATCGCGCCCTCCAGCGGGGAAGCCATCCCGTTTCCCGCGGCCAGCTTGGATCACGGACCACCGGCCCGCAAGCGGGGCGTTGGCTCTGCCGGACATGCCCTCCGGCGTTCTTCTTCATCCCCAAGCTCCCCCGCCATCATCCCCGCGCTCCCCTTCCATCTCCGATCCGCGTTGTTCGCATTTTCGCAACCGACTAGACTGAGGAAGCCTTTTGCGTCCGCCGGCCGTATCCAGGGGAGCGGGCGCGGACTGCACAGTCTGGCCCGCGCCGGAGACCGGGCGCAGCCCGAGACGGCGGCGGGTGTCCAGAGGGTCCTGCGAGAAGGAGCATTCTCCTGAAGCCGAATGTCGAGAGAGTCAGCCGACTGGGCGGGATGCCCGCCGTTTTCCTGGTGGCGCTCGGCTTCTGGCTCCTGGTCGGCCTGATCGATTCCACTTGGTACTACTTCACCGCCTTGCAGAAGGCCGTGGATACCAAGCAAATCAAGATCGTGGCCGAGTCGCGCCCGTGGAGCGCGATCTTCCTCTTCAATCTCCCCTACTGGCTGATCGTCGCCGGACTCACGCCCCCGGTCGTCTGGTTGACGCGGCGCTTCGGTTTCCTCGAGGGCCGCCCGTGGCGAGCGGCGCTCGCCCACGGGCTCGCCCTCGTGCCTTTCGCGGCCCTTCACGTCGGACTCTTCCGCCTGGTCCGGATCATGGGCGGCGGATGGCCCGCCATTCAAGAGAAGCTGCCCATGACGGTTCGCGCCGAACTCTCCGTCTCCCTGGACAAGGAGATCCTCTTCTACGTCGTCATCGCCGGCGGCGTCACCGCCGGCGACTACTACCGCCGCTATCAGGAGAAGGCGCGGGCCACGGCCGCGCTGGAGTTGGAGCAGGCCCGCCTGCACGCCTCGTTGTCCGAGGCCCGCCTGGGCGCGCTGCGGATGCAGCTCGAGCCGCACTTCCTCTTCAACGCCTTGCATGCCATCTCCACCCTCATCCTGCGCGGCGACGCGCGCGCGGCCCACGAGATGCTCCAGCACCTGAGCGGCTTCCTGCGCATGACGCTCGATTCCGGCGACGCCCCGGTCGTCACGTTGGCGGTCGAGCTGGAATTCCTCGACGCCTATCTGCGCATCCAGCGCGCGCGTTTCGGAGAGCGCCTGCGGGTCGTGCTGGAGATCGACGAGGGTGCCCGCGCGGCGCAAGTGCCGTGCCTGATCCTGCAACCCCTGGTCGAGAACGCCGTGCGCCATGGCGTCGGGACGGACCCCGGGGAAGTCGTCGTCGCCGTTCGGGCGAGAGCAGGGAGCGATCTGCTCCGGCTGGAGGTCGAGGATCACGGGCGAGGCCTTCTTTCGGCCGAGCACATCGTCGAAGGCGTCGGGCTCGCGAACATCCGGGCGCGCCTCGAACAGCTCTATCCGGATGCGCACCGCTTCACGCTCGCGCCCGCTCCCGGCGGGGGCACGGTGGCGACGATCGAGATTCCCCTGCGCGTTGCTTCCGGGTACGACCGGGAATCCCCCGCGCGGGGCAGGGCCTCCATCGCGTCCGCCGCCCCCGGGACCCAGGAGGAAGGGGAATGACGGCCGAAGCGAAGATCCGCGCCCTGATCGCCGACGACGAGCCGCTCGCCCGCGAGAACCTGCGCATTCGCCTCCTCCCCGTGCCCGACTTCACCGTGATCGCTGAGTGCGCGAACGGGCACGAGACGTTGGCCGGCATATCGCAGCACCGCCCCGACGTCGTCTTCCTGGACATCCAGATGCCCGACCTGAGCGGTTTCGAGGTGATCGAGCGCCTTCCGCTCGAGATCGTCCCCGTCATCGTCTTCGTGACCGCCTACGATCGCTACGCGCTGGATGCCTTTCGCGTGCACGCCCTCGACTACCTGCTGAAGCCCTTCGACGACGAGCGTTTCGGCGAGGCGCTGAAGGCCTGCCGGGAACGCATCCAGGAAAGCCGCGGCCCGACGGAGAAGGGTGAGGCGCTCTATCGGGTCTCCGAACTCAGTGCTTTCGGCGGATCGCCCGGAGAGTTGCCCGGTACCTCGGCCCCGCGTGCCCAGGTGGAAGTCCCCGCCCCTTTCCATCCCGATCGCCTGGTGATCAAGGCCCGCGGCCGGGTCTTCTTTCTGCGAACGGTTTCGATCGATTGGGTGGAGGCAGACGGCGACTATGCCCGGCTTCATTGCGGCGACCGTTCCTTCCTGCTCCGCCGGACGATGAACGAGATGGAGTCGCGGCTCGATCCGCGCGTCTTCATCCGCGTCAGCCGTTCGGCCATCGTCCATCTCGACCGCATCCGCGATCTCGCTCCCTCAGGCCGGGGCGAGTACCACGTCCGGCTCCTGACCGGCGCGCAGGTGAAGCTCACCCGCGGCTACCGGGCGAGGCTCGAGTCGCTCCTGGGCGACCGGCTCTGATCCATCCCGGGCCGCCGGCTCCGCTCCCCCGCCCGCGGCCCGCTCGTCGCGCCGGGAGGCGCTTCCGTCGCAGCATCCGGCGGGTCGGACGCTTTGCCCCCCCCAGACCGCAACGGATGCGCATCCTTTCCCTAAAGGACCATGCAGCAACGGAGCAGAACTACCGCAGCATTCCGATCCCGGACAAAGGAGGACGATGATGCGACGGGCTCTTCTTGTGATCGCCGCGCTCGCGCTCGGGCTGAGCGCGGTTGCGGTCAGCGCCGGCGAGATCCACGAAGCCATCATGCGGGGAGACGTGGCACGGGTGACCGAGCTGATCCGCGCGCATCCGGACATCGTCCACGAGCGGAACACGAATCCAACCCTGGACGCTCCCCTGCACACGGCCGCGACCGTCGGCAACGTCGAGATCGCCCGCCTGCTCCTCGACGCCGGCGCCGAACTCGAAGCCGGGGACCGCGACAACAGCACGCCGCTGCACGACGCCTGTGTAACCCGCAAGGCCGAGATGGTGGCGTTTCTCATGGAGCGAGGGGCCGATGTCAACCGGCGCGACTACAACGGCGGCTACGCGCTCAGCTTCGCCGCTTCGGGCGGCGACGCGGAGATCGTGCGCCGGCTGCTGGACGCCGGCGCAACCCTCTACTACCGCGATCGCGCCGGCTTCTCCCTGCTCCACTTCGCCGCGAGCCGCGGGCTCACCGTTTTCGCCGACACGCTCCTCGCGATCGGGGAGGACGTGAACGCGCGGACCGCCAGCGGCCTCACTCCGCTCATGCTCGCGGCAATGCGTGCGCAGACCGACATGGCGGCCAAGCTGCTCGCCCACGGCGCGGATCCCGGCCTGCGGGACGAGCACGGCCAGACGGCCCTCCATGGCGGCGTGGGCTCGATCGACATGGTCCGGCTGCTGCTCGATTGGGGCGCCGAGGTCGATGCGGCTACCGGACAGGGATGGAATCCCACGCCCCTCATCTACGCCTGCGCCCAGGGCAACGAGGAGACCGCCCGGCTGCTCGTCGGCAAGGGCGCAAACGTGAACCACCTGGCTGACGGCCACCGCCCCTTGGAGTACGCGGTCGCGAACGGCTTCACCGGCCTCGTGAACGTCCTGCTCGAAGCGGGGGCGAGCCTGGACTTCGCCGAGCCCCAGCTCGGCTGCTCGCCCCTGCACATCGCCGCGCTGCGCGGCTACGCCGACATCGCCCGCGCGCTGATCGATCACGGGGCGCAGGTCGGAGCCCTGAATACGGCCGGCGAGACTCCCCTCGAGTTGGCCGGCCGCTATGGCCATGCCGGCGTCGTCGGACTCCTCGTCGAGCGCGGCGCCCGCGGGCACGTGCCGGAGGCCGAGCCGGACGTGGCCGCCTTCGCGAACTTGCCCGAGAAGGAGGCGGTCGTCTGGTTCCTCGGCCACAGCGGATGGGCGGTCAAGACGAAGAACCATCTCATGGTCTTCGACTACGACGAGCGGAACCGGCAGGCGGACGAGCCAGGTCTGGGCAACGGCACCATCGTCCCGCAGAGGCTCGCGAACGAGAACGTGATCGTCTTCGCCTCGCACGCGCACGGCGACCACTACGATCCGCGCATCTGGGAGTGGCGCGAGGCGATGCCGCAGGTGACCTATGTGCTCGGGTTCCATCCGACCGAGGAAGTTCCGTCTCACGAGTACATCGGCGCCCGCGAGACCCGCACGATCGACGGGGTCAAGGTGACGACGATCCAGTCGAACGACAGCGGCGTCGGCTTCTGGGTGGAAGCGGACGGAGTGACCGTCTTCCACGCCGGCGACCACGCGAACCGCAACCGCGATCTGTCCGGCCCCTTCAAGCCAGAGATCGACTGGCTGGCGGAGAAAGGCGCGCGGCCCGACCTCGCCTTCTTCCCGGTCTCCGGCTGCGGGTTCGGCGACCAGGAGGCGGTCAGGCTAGGCGTCGATTATGCGCTCGAGACTCTCAGGCCCCGGGTCTTCCTGCCCATGCACGGCGGGGACCTGACCCAGCGTTACCAGCAGTTCATCGCCCAATGCGCCGGTCGCTTCCCGCAGACCCACCTGAAGGCCGCCTGCGTCCGCGGCGACCGGTTCCACTATGCGGGGGGCAATGCCGAGGCGTTGACCGGGCAGTGGGAGGACATCCTGGCACGATAAGCGGCTGGAGGCGGCCGATCGTTCTCTCGTCTGCCCGACCGGGCGTGCGCAAATCCAAGGGGGGACCAGCGCACGCCCGGTTCATTCAGAGGCCCGCCGCCGCCGCCATCACCGCTTCCGTCTCCCTCGCCACCCGCTCGGCCGTGAACTCGCGCCGGATGCGCGCGCGCGCCGCCGCCCCCGCCGCCGCGAGGCGCTCGGGGTCGCCCAGCAACTCGATCATCGCCTGAGCGAGAGCCGCCGGGTCGCCCGGCGGGACGAGCCGGCCCTCGACGCCCTCGGTCACGAGTTCATCCAGAGCACCGACGCGTGTCGCGACGACCGGGATGCCGAGCGACATCGCCTCCATCTGCGACAAGGGCAGCGTCTCCACGCGCGGATGCGAGGCCAGGACCGAGAGATCGAAGGCGGGGAGAACGCGCGGCACATCGTGGCGCGCGCCGAGGAAGCGCGCGCGTCCGGCGAGACCGAGGTGCGCCGCCAATGCTTCCAGCTCCGCACGCCGCACACCATCGCCCACGATGAGGAACACGGCGCGCGGAAAGCGTTCGGTCACCGTGCGCGCGGCCGCGAGGAAGTTCTCGTGGGCCTTCTCCGGACGCAGCATGGCGAGGATCCCGGCGACGGGACCTTCCTCGGGCGCGATGCCGAGGGCGGAGCGCGCTTCGGCCTTGGAGGGCAGCTCCCGAGGATCGAGCGGAGGGATGCCGTTGCGGATGACGGTGATCTTCTCGGCCGCGATGCCCTCGCTCTCGATCAGGTACCGGCGTTGCGCTTCGGCGATCGCGAGCAGGCGCGTCACGTAACGCAAGACGAGGCGCATCGGACGCGGAATGCTCGCCCGCCCCCACTGCCCGGTCGTGTGCACGGCCATGAGAACCGGGATCCGTTTTTTCCCCGCTGCCACCGGCGCGCGAGTCAGGCGCGCGGCCAGGGTACCGACGACGACCGCGTTGGTGTGATCCAGGCAGTAGAGCAGACCGATCCCGTCGGTGCGCAGGCGCGCGGCGAGCCGCAGCGGAACCCAGGGAGCCGGAGGTTTTCCGCCGCCCAGGTCGGGCACGCATGGGATCCCGGCCGCGCGCAGCTCTTCCCCGATCGGGCCCGGACCACGCAAGGTGTAGAGCCGAGGCAGGAAGCGCGCGCGGTCGAGATGCAGGATGAGATGCTGGAGCTGCCGCTCGGCGCCTCCGATCACGAGGGTCGAGACGAGAAAGCCGACCGGGACTGGTTGCTTGGCTGACACGCACTCCCTCTCGCCAGCCGTCCACCCGGGCGGGGTGGCGTTCTTCCGGAAAGGCCGGGGGATATCGTGAATCGCGGAGAGAATGCCCAGGTCCCGGCAGGGCGGTCAAGGCCGGCGAGACGCATGCGGATGCGCTCTTGGTCAGATCCCGCCACCCGGCTGCGGCCGCAACGTCAGGACGACCTCCGCCGTCCGGACATCGGCAGCGTCCTGGATCTGGTAGGCTTCCACGATGCCTTTCGCGAGATCCGACTGGCGGAACTTCTTCAGCGATTCGATCGAATCCCAGATGTAGACCGCTCCTCGCTCGCCCGTGTCGTACTTGAGGTAGTGCTTCTGCAGGAGCCCCGCGAGCGAGCGATAGTGCTCCGCGCGCGATCGATACCGCTCGATCACTTCGGCGTCGCTGAGCGCGGTCCGGAAGCGGACGATTTGCACGACCATCCTGCAGGCCTCCCTCTCCCGTCGCGACAAGCCCGCGCTCGTCCGGCGATTTCCGCCTGACCGGTCTCGACCGCCCGCCTCGCGGATCACGCCAGCATGGCGCGGATCTCATCCACCGACGGCACCTTGCCGGCCGACTTCACCTGCCCGTCGATCACGAGGCCGGGAGTCATCATGATGCCGTACTCGAGGATCTCCTGGATCTTCGATACCTTGACGATCTCGGCCTGCAGCCCGAGCTGATGCACGGCCTGCGCGGCATTCTTCGCCAGTTGCTCGCACTTGGGGCACCCCGTCCCCAGGATCTTGATCGTTCTCATGGACCCCTCCCTCTCCGGCCACTCGCCGCGGCCTCCGGTTCCGGCTGCAGATCGGCAGCGGTCCGCCGCCCCACGAACCCAAGCGGTGCTTGACCGCATGATCGCGCGCTCTAGAACAGCGCTCCGTAGATGAGCCCGCTCACCGTCGCCATGATGACGACCAGGCACAGGTACGCGAGCGTCTTCCTGGTTCCCATGATGCTGCGCAGGACGAGCATGCTGGGCAACGAGAGCGCCGGCCCGGCGAGGAGAAGAGCGAGTGCCGGGCCCTTGCCCATACCGCTGCCGATCAGGCCCTGCAGGATCGGGATCTCGGTCAAGGTCGCGAAGTACATGAACGCGCCGGCCACGGCGGCAAAGAGATTCGCCCCGAGCGAATTCCCGCCGACGGCGCTGCTCACCCAGCGGCTCGGGATCCAGCCTTCCTCGCCCGGGCGGCCGAGCAACGCTCCCGCGACCAGGACGCCGAGCAACAGCAGCGGCAGGATCTGTTTCGCGAAGGCCCAGGTGGAATCGAACCACTCCGTCAACTCTCCGCCGGACCGGCGGAGGGCGACGGATAGCCCGACCGCGCCGGCCGCGAACGGAATCATCGGCTGGCGGGGGAACAGGACGGCGAGGGCCGCGACGGGGATTCCGACGAGCACGGCCCTTCGCCAGGAGAGTCCGAACCAGAAGACGAGAGCGGCCCCCAACCCGATCGCCGCAAGCGCGGTCACCTGCCACTTGATCGCGTGGACGGCGTGCCAGAAGCCGGCCGCCGATGAAGGCTGGCTCCAGTTCGCGAAGACCAGCACCGCGACCATCGTGGCGAAGTAGACGGCCGTGCGCCAGAGCCGGCGGTGCGGCTCGGCGTGAGGCAGCACCATCGCTGCCGACCTCACCCGCTCCTCTCCGCGGAAGAGGAACTGCATGGCGAGGCCGATCGCGAGGCTGAATCCGACCGCGCCGATCGCCCGCGCCACACCCAGCTCGAGACCCAGGATGCGGGCCGTCAGGATGATTGCGAGCACGTTGATCGCCGGTCCCGCGTAGAGGAAGGCCGTGGCCGGCCCGAGACCGGCTCCCATGCGGTAGATGCCGGCGAAAAGGGGCAGCACCGTGCACGAGCAGACGGCGAGGATCCCTCCCGAGACCGAGGCGACTCCAAACGCGAGGATCTTGTTCGCCCCCGCACCCAGGTACCTCATCACCGAGGCCTGGCTGACGAAGACCCCGATCGCCCCCGCGATGAAGAACGCCGGGACCAGGCAGAGGAGCACGTGCTCGCGGGCGTACCACTTGACGAGATGCAGGGCTTCGAGAACTCCGCGATCGAAACGCGCGGCGCCGGCCGGCAGGAAGAAAGCGGCCAAGAATCCGCCGAGAAGCAACAGGAGGACCTTCCCCTGCCCGCGGAGGAACCCGCTTCCCGCCGTGGCGGCGGGTCCCGCCCCTTGCTCTTCCGCACCTCCCTGTCCGCGGGCGGACATGGAAACGGATGCTGGCGAGTTCGTCACCTTCGCCATTACCGGCGCCTCCCCACGGATTGCGCGAGCCGCGTGCGTTCTTTGGCGGAGGATTGCAGCACCGCTTCCACACAGCCGAAGAAGTTCAGGATGCACGGCACCTGGAGGCGGTAGTACACCTGCGCCCCCCGCCTGGCGCTGCGGATGATCCCCGCTTCCTTCAGGATCCCGAGATGCCGCGAGACGGTGGACATGTCGGCACCCACTTTGGCGGTGATCTCCGCGACGCAGCTCTCGCCCCGCGCCAACTCCTCGACGATGAAGAGGCGGCTCGGGTGCCCGAGAGCCTTGATGATCTCCGCCCTCGCGCGGAGGGCCTCGAGACGGCGGGCATTCATGGCAAGACGCTCCTTCGGTTGGCGCCGGGTCCTCGGCGGGCAGTCCGCGCGGGCCGTCCCAGGTGACCCGGGGGCCACCGCCG
>Ga0316622_100001722_pt1 | contig 14584 bp, 6 predicted proteins | sample OWC_Aug_OW2_C1_D_FD_207646 | JGI IMG/M metagenome (GOLD analysis project Ga0316622, IMG submission 207646) | Wetland soil microbial communities from Old Woman Creek delta, Ohio, United States - OWC_Aug_OW2_C1_D5_C | ecosystem: Environmental > Terrestrial > Soil > Wetlands | place: USA: Ohio... | reverse complement strand
GCCCCGTAGGGCCTGGATTCGTGTCTCAGAATCCATCTGGGGGCTCCGTCTCTCAACGCCCCTACCCGTCGTAGGTTAGTGGGTCCGTTACACCCACTACAGCCTGATAGGCCGCAGACTCATCCTGGAGCGCCGGGGCTTTGAACGTGGAAGCATTCCAGCATACCACATCTATGGGGTATTATCCTCAGTTTCCCGAGATTATCCCCCACTCCAGGGCAGATTATCCGCGTGTTACTCAGCCGTCAGCCGAGGTCTTGCACCTCTCGACTCGCATGCCTTAATCGCATACCGATAGCGGTGCCCGCCGGCAGGATCAACCGGAATTGATCTAATCTGTCGTCGACTCATCACTATTGTTGGTCGCTATGACTTAGTCTCTTGAAATCGGCAGGGTTCACAAGTCTCACCGACTAGTTTCCCTGCATACGCGGCACGGATGCGTGCCGCAGCATGATTTGCACGAAACCTTCTATCATCGAACGTCAGAATCAAGAGATCACGACGCTCGCCGGAGATCTTGATCCTCCATCGTGTCTGCGACAGATGGAGTAGGGTTGATCACGGATAATGGCGAGTTAACGCCTCCCTCCCAACCTTCGCCGCTGTCGCAGCCTGATATGGGTAGCCCCGCCTAAGCTCGATGCCGTATATATGCGTTTCGAACTTCACTTAGGGTGGAGTTCGGGCGCACGGCATGCGGAACTACTCCTATACACTACTCGCGAGTCGTATTTAGGAGTTTCGTCGTGAACGGCGGCGGGCTGTCTTCCGAGGGTTGCTCGCTTGTCGACGAGGCTGCGGTGTGGCGCGAGCGGGCGAGCGTCACGTCCGCGCAATCCAGATGGTCGGCCGCCAAGCAACAAAACTATAAGACCGCACTTTGCATTATGCGAGAATCAGGCGGGGATGGCCCAGCCCGGCAAGGCGTTGGATTGCTAACCTTCGCCGTCTTGGCGATCGGCAGACATCCAATGCTCGAATAGAGCTCGGGGGTTCAAATCCCCCTCCCCGCGCCTGTAATCCATTCTGGAAATCATTATCTCAGCGGCAGACCTTCTCTGGCAAGAGGAGTGGGTTCGTCTGGGAGAGGAATCACATGAGACGGAAGTGCAAGCCATCCCAGGGCTGTCTCCTTCGCCCGGCGACTCTGCGCAGATTCCAGAGACACCCAAGGAGTCGCGGGTCAAGATCTTAACGAGCGGTTCATTGTTCAGACGGCCACGCAAGAAGTACGCTCCTATATACTATGTGAATATACTAGCCGCGATCGCCTGCGTCCTCGGAGTAATCAGCCTCATGATGCCTTGGGTCTACGAGTCCGAGGCAGATTACAACGATGATCACTACGGGCTCACTCACTTCGTGGACGATGGCGACCTCCGGTTCGGAGTATCGACCGGGCTCATAATTCTCGGTGCGTTCCTGGTGCTCATCGTGCGCTTGTTCGGGATTGTGCAGCTGGCAGGCGCCCTCTTGTTTCTCTCTGCCGCGCAGGAGACGTTCAACGAGCACTCGATCGGCTACATCCTCGATTCGATGGATTTTGGGTTCTATGTCGGTCTCACCGGTGGGATCATCGGCACAATCTCGCTAGCGCTCAAACCGACCTTCCCTGTGTCCGAGAGATGGCTCACGGTGGTTCGTTCGCGGATAGGCAAGGGGTACAGAATCAACGTTCTCTCAATCGCGGCGGCGATGATCGGCATCCTCTGCGTCTTCCTTCCGTGGTTCAGCGAAAGCTACTCGAGTTCGTACTACAGCTACGATGATTCGATGTCGCTCTTCTGGTCTTTCAATAGTAACTGGGATCCTTACTTCATGGCCGCGGGCGCCTTGTTCCTTTTCGGTTCTGTCCTCTGTTTCATTTCGCCACTCGGCGGTCTCTCCCAGCTTGCGGGAGCCATCACATATCTGCTCGGGCTCATCCAGAACTACCACGGTTTCGTCGGCCCTCGCTACTTCAACGCCGAAGTCTCGCCGGGGCTTGGCGTCTATGTTGGGGTGGTTGCCTCTATCATCGCACTGTCGTCCATCTTCTACACCCGGCGACTGTTGATACGGGAAGGGATGTTCCCGATCTCGGCATCCGAATCGGGCCACGCTCCCCTGGTGAGCATCGAGGAATCCAGGTCATTTTCGACGCTGACCATGACTCGAGGAAGGGCCGTGCGCGTCTCTCTCGTATGCGTCGTTGTCTTCTTGCTGGCGATCGCACCCGTCGTCGTCGCTTACGCAGTCCCTTTGTCTAGGATCGAAGTCTCAATCTACAACTACGACCAGGAGCTACCCGGCATCGTGGTCGTCTACATCGACGACGAGGTGAAATGGACATTGACAGTCGCTCCGGCTTCGGAGATGTTGCGCTCAACGATGCTCCCGGCCGGGACGCACTCCGTCGCGGTCGACAAAGCGATTCCCGGGAGGACGCCCGAGAACACCCCCGACGGCAAGATAGACTGGACGGCGCCGATCAAGGTGAAGCCGTTCATCGGTACTACTGTCAGCCTCGATTTCGGATACTACGGATGGCAGACCCGTACGGGCACTGTCACAATCGTTGCCGACGAGTCTCGTGCCGTCGTGACCTTCGATGGGTTCAGAAGCTACGTGCTCGGGCAGTCTTTCCCAGCGGAAGTACCATGGGACGAAATGACCATCCTGCTGACCGACTCGACTTCGTGGGTCAGCTGGACGAACGTTTCAGGATATGATCTGACAAGCTGGCAGCCTCCTGGGATCTGGCATTTCGGGTCGGCCGAGAAGCTAGGCGCAACCGATATCTGGATAAACGCGACCGATCTTGGAGCGAACGGTCAAGCGAACGGCGGCGACTTCTTCACTCTCGAGCCCGGGAGCGGCAGATTCGACATGGCATCGACCTACACGGTCTACATCGTCAGCGACGGTCTAGATGAATTGATGTGCAAGGGATCGTTCGGCTCCGCGATGTAGGCGTCCGTCTCTCTCCTCGAGCACGCTTGGGCTCGACTGACAACAACGCGAACTCAACTGGAAATCCGAGTCATCCGCGGATGAAATCGTCCTTGATTCCGTCTCCGAAATCGGCCCGTCCCGAGTCGATTTCCCACTAGTCCAGTCGTCTAGTTATGCTTATATAGAGTAGAGTTGTTCGCGCCATTAGGCACATGATATGGACATCCTTGTCCGTGTGTCAACACAACGAACAAGGGTCTGACGAGAGGGGGTATTGAGTGAAGCCGAAGGGGGACGAGAGGGGTGCATCTTTCGCACCTGCCAGGCTAGTCGCGCTTGTCCGCGGAGCCTGTGAAAGACGCGCGGTTTTCATGTCATTGTTCATCGCATTGATGATCGGCTTTCCGATGGTTCTCTACGCGCTACCGATATTCACTGGCGCGGGCGATAATGTAATTGTTGTCAGGATATCCGGCACCATGGTCCCCGAGGTCTATGTCCCGGATAACATCCAGGGCAACTCGGGCGCATCGTTACAAGTGTGGGTCATGGTCGTTGACGGGGACGGCGACGCCATGCACGTCGAATTCGAATGGGGAGACGGCACTCCGAATGGGACCTATGAGTCGGCCCCGGGTTTTGAGGAGATAACCACGGTCTACCATGCATGGAACCCAGTCCCGATTCAAGGGCAGGGAGACTACAACGTTACGTATACTGTGAACATCACGGCCTATGATCCCGACGGGATGAGCGCTACCGGATCACTCCCTGCGATCATCAAGGTCCCATCGAACAGCCCTCCGGCCATTCACATCAACGCGCCGTTGAAGGTCGACCCCGCCGATAACGTCACGATCGAAGTCTACGCAAATGACGCCGAGGGAGAACCCTTGACGTGGACGTACTTCTTCAACAACACCGACACCTCCGAGCTGGTCTTGGCCGATGTAAGGCATACTGAATGGACATTGCCAGGCGAGGCCGTGTTCAACAACATCAGCCAAGTCTTCGGAGTGTCTGCCAACTTCACCCTTGTAGTGTATGTCAGCGACGCGTTGCCTGGATACCAGGTCGGCATTCACAACGCGACCGAACAAAGCCTGAAGATAGAGTCTATTGGGAACACCATTCCGACTCTGGGCGCACTCGCCTTCACCCCTTCAAACACGAAGATCGATGAGATTGCGGGATATATCCAGGTCAACTTCTCCGTAGAGTGCCTGGACCCGGACTCCGACCCCATGAACCTCACGTGGGATTTCGGGGACGGCACCTTCGCGTACAACGAGTCCGTCGGGGTCAGAGCGATTACATTCAATCAGACAAGGAACTACACTGAGGTCGGGTCTTTCTACATCAATGTCACGCTGACCGACGGCCGTCCTGGTCATGCGCTGACCTCGAGCTTGCTGCTCAACATAACGGGGACCAACCTGCCACCTATTGTCTCAGTTGAGTACCAGTACGCCAGCGGAGACTTCGCGCTCACGGACGAAGTGATCACGTTCACTATCAATGGTTCGGACCCAGAAGAAGATCCGATTCAGCTGATCATCGATTTCGGGGACGGGAGCCCGTTAGAATACTACAATCTGACGGTCTTCGTAGATGGATTGTCCATCATCACGGTGAACCATTCCTACTCGACAACGGGACAGAAGACCATCTTCCTGAACTACACTGACAACAGGAAGGGCATAGGAGACCATGCCATGTCGACTCAGGTGCTTGTCGATGTTGACGCTCCCGATGTAATCATCGTGTCCAAATGGTCCTGGTGGGACTACACAGGTCTCGGGATGTTCGCGATGATACCCCTCGTCATCGCGGCAAGACTCCTTTTCGTAGCCCGTCGCCGCAAGAAGGCCGACGAAGAAGGCGTCACTCTCGAGGAGTGGTACATACTCCAAGAGCAGATGCGAACCGGTCAGAAGAATGGCAAAGCGAAGAGTCCGTAGGAGCGTGATGTTGTGGCTGGCAGATCATTCAGAAAGATAATCCTCAAGCGCATCTTCAACGTGTTTCTGACAATCCTGGGAATCATGGTTCTGAACTTCTTCCTCACGCACATGATGCCGGGGGACCCCATAGACAACATGGTCCCAAGGAGCCCGAAGTTCGATGTGTCGCTCAAGTGGGAGCTCCAGGAGCAGTTCCACATGAACGATTCATTGATCGAGCAGCTTGGATGGTACATGTGGAATACGGTGACTCTGAACTGGGGGACTTCGTATGTCGCCAATGCACGTCCTGTGTTTGACATCATCCTGGGCGATATGCGTTGGACGCTCCTACTGGTAGGCATGTCGACCGTGTTCACTCTGGCCATAGGCATGGCCATGGGGGCGTACTCCGCCTATAGACGCGGGGGCGCATTCGACGTGACCGCCACTTCCGTATCGCTGTTCTTCTATGGCATGCCGGTGTTTTGGTTGGCCATAGTCCTGCAGCTGATGTTCACGACCCATCTCGCGGGATGGAACTGGTGGCCTCAGCTTCCTCCTGGAGGGTACTATGACTCTCAGAAGTTCGGCGACTCCCTGAGTTGGACGCTGCCAGAGATATTCAGCGTCCTGGAGTACCTGATACTGCCCTCAGCCACACTAGCACTGGGGACCGTCGCGGGCGTCTCGCTGGTGATGAGGAGCTCGCTCATCGACACGATGACTGAGGACTACATCCTCACCGCGAGGGCGAAGGGCCTGACGGACTACCAGGTGCTCAGGCGCCACGCTCTCCCGAACGGCATGCCCCCGATGATAGCACTGATCGCGATGGATATCGCGTTCATCATAGGTGGCGCCTACCAAGTGGAGGTCATCTTCAATTATCCTGGAATCGGCTGGAGGACCATCAAGTCCATTTCCGACCTGGATTTCCCAGTGCTCCAGTTCATCGTCGTTATCGGAGGAGTCGCGGTGGTCCTTGCGAACTTCCTCTCGGACCTGTTGCTGATGTACATCGACCCGAGGATCAAGATAACTTAGAGGAGGTGCCAGAATGTCAAGAGTTACATCCATCGAAGACACTCACAACGATTCAAAGGACAGGCGGCACCTCTCGGCGCGTGGAGTACTGCTGGTCGTCGCGTCGGTCGCGCTGGTCTTGATGTTGTCAGTTCCCGTCGGGCTGACCTACGGCTCTGACTCGGCTCCGAGCCTCAGAGCCTCTGGAGCTTCCATTGCTGCGGAGCCCGTTGCAGTGGCCGGCCTAAGTACGAACGTAACAGTCGGCGACGAGGTCTTCCTGAATGGGACCGCATCGGTGCCTTCGGATGGCGCCACCATCACGAGCTACTTCTGGACTATCATGGAGGAGAGCGGCACAAAGCTGGAGATATACAACTACTCAGGCTCGATGTTCAACTTCACATTCGAGGACACAGGGCTATTCGCCTGCAACCTCACGATAACCGATAGCAACGGCCTCAACGATTCGGATTCCTTCTTCATCAATGTCAGAGCTAGGCCGCAGACCTTCCTCGAGAAGAACATGCTGCTCTTGATCACAGCGGCCATATTGACCGGGGCGGGGATCTACCTCGCCTTCGACGCCTACACGAAGCGCAAGGCGGGCTTGCCTATGATCGCAAGCTCGACCAAGGAGAAGTACCGGCTTGGATTCAAGAGATGGAGGAAGATCATGAAGCAGCTGCTGAAGAACCCGATGGGCGCGGTCGGTGTCTTCATCCTCGCCGTCTTCATCTTCATCGCCGCATTCGGCCCATGGCTCGCGCCATACGACGTCAAGACAATCGACCCGTTCAATGACCTTCAGAAGTCCTCCAAGGACCACTGGATGGGTACGGACAACTTCGGGATAGACATCTTCAGCGAGCTCCTCTACGGCGCGAGGACCTCAATCATCGTAGGTATCATCTCGGCGGTCATAGCCTCCTTCCTCGGGGCCGCGGTCGGCCTGTACTCCGGATACGTCGGCGGCTGGAAGGACGAGGTCGTCATGCGTCTGAACGACATCGTCCTGTCGATCCCGTGGCTGGTGCTCATGATCGTGGTCGCTGCGTTCGTCGGGAAGATCGACCTAACGGGGATCATTCTCATCATCGGGCTCACGGGTTGGTCGACCACTGCAAGGATGGTGAGGGCCCAGGTCCTCTCAATACGGGAAAGGCAGTACATCGAGCGGGCAAGGTGCATCGGATCGTCCGAGCTGGCCATAATCAGGAGGCACATCTTCCCCAACACCTTCCCACTGGTGTTCGCGAACACGATCCTGACGGTCGCGGTCTCGATCCTCTCGGAGGCGACACTCAGCTTCCTCGGACTGAGGCCGGTGGGCGTCGTGACATGGGGTACGATGCTCTCGTTCGCCTCCGAGGCGAGCGCGTTCCAGCAGGGGCTTCACTGGTGGATTCTCGCTCCCGGACTGTGCATCGTGGCGGTTGTCCTAGGGTTCACGCTTCTAGGATATGCCTTGGACGAGATACTCAACCCGAAGTTGAGGCACAGATAGGGCGTAGAATTAGCCCCTTCGGTGCGGTCTCCGCTTCAACGTTCAATCATGTGCAGGGCATCATACTGACTGAGCGAAAAGGACTTATAGCGATTAATCATTGACATCTCCCAACTGCCAAGTCTTGGTGGGGGGATATCGAGGCATTCTATGGGTTGGTCAAGAGGTCCTACCTTTTCGACTGATTACCCTTGGGTATGCTCTCGATTGCCCTGAAGAGAATATTCTGCTATGGAAACCTAGGGAGGATGTCGCATGGAAAGAATACTTGGAAGAGCAAGTTGGACGACGGCGTTTGTCGCGGTGTTTCTCGCATTCATTATGCTGGGATCACCAACGCTCGGTGTTTCCGACAACAAGGTGGACCTTGGGGTCGTTGACAATGCCGCCGCCGCAGCTGGCGCTAGGACTGTGACTATCGGTATTGTGGACTTGAAGGGCGGGGTATCGACCCTGAGCCCATTGCAGTACACAATGGCCGAGGAAATGATGATCATTTGGCCATGCTACAGCTACTTGCTGCAGTATGATGTGGACGGCTCGACCAGGATTGGAGACTTGGCGCGGAAGTGGTCAATGTCCCCGAACGGTCTCACCTGGAACTTCACGATCACGCCCAACGCGGTCTTCTATGACAAGGACAGGGTTGCGCTTGGTCAGTCGATGATTCCGTTGACTGGCCGAGATGTGGTTTACACGTTCGGCTTGATACAGAACGAGACGACGAAGAACAACCTGCACTCCTACTTCCCGACTGTCAAGGTGGGAGGAGTCAGCGTCCCGATTCTCAAGAAGATGACGCTGAGCCCAGACCTGCTCACGATCACGATTGAGCTGGCAACGCAGTACGCGCCCTTCGCGAACTCGCTTACCGCTCTACCTATCTTGCCGAGGTACATCTGGAGCACAGTGAGCTATGCCACTTTTGCCAACAACAACATTGTCGGCTCCGGTCCTTGGTACTATGAGACCGGCGGCCTGCCGACCGGGCTTACCTGCACATTGAAGAAGAGCCCGACATGGTTCGCGACAGAAGAGCGTGGCTGGGAACTCCGCGTCGACACGATGGTTCTGATGTCGGAGACCAGCGAGGACGCGAACCTCGCCGACTTCACCCTTGGGAATGTCGACATAATGATGTGGCCCAGCGCAGACCAGTACTCAGAAGTCCTGGTCGGATCGCAGTGGACTGACATCTACAAGGCGGCAATCTCTTCAGGATTTGTCTACGAGTACAACATCTGCGGCATGACGGAGGCTATGAGGGACGCTCTGGGATACAGGGGCACCACAAACCCCGTCCTCCAGGACCCGATCGTCAGGAAGGCAATCGCCATGACGGTCGACAAGCAGGCGTTCATCAACGCGGTCCGTGGCGGCCTTGGCGCGCCGGCGACATCGCTGGTCCCCCAGAGCCACCCGTACTCCTACGTGTATGGGTCGAACCCCGCGGAGGACACTGGACTGGTAACATTCGATCCTCAGGCAGCCAGGACGATGCTTAGGAACGCTGGCTGGACATACGACATATCGGGCGCATTTGTCCCGGAGTGGGACATTGAGACGTACCCGCTGTGCCAATACGGAGGTGCGAACGCACTGCAGTTCCGGTTCTACACGCTGGCCGAGTCCCCTGAGTGGGACAAGGGCGCCAGGCTCCTGGCCCAGTGGGCACAGGAAGCAGGCATTGACCTATGGTCCGGATACGAGATCAAGAGCACAAACGAGATGAACGGTATCTGGGCTGCGGCCGACTACGACTTGTGGCTGTGGGACTGGGTCTTCACACCCTCGTCAGAGATATCGGTCGACATACTCTCCGTTCTCACATCGATGGAGATCGGAAGCTGGTCCGATGTCTACTGGAGCAACCCCACCTTCGACAGCTTGTACAACCAATCGCTGGTCGAGATGGACCCGGTTTCGAGGAAGGTCATAACGGATGAGCTGCAGAGGATCAACTACGAATCGTACTTCTGCCAGCTGGTCGCGTACAGAGCAGACCTCTATGTGGCGAGCCCGAGAGGACCCGACAGGTGGGTCAACTGGGGCGACTGGCAGAACCACTGGATACTGACTCCTGATCAGCTCGCGCCGTTCGTGTTCATGACCATGCAGCCAAACAACCAGCTCGCTCCGAAGATCTCTTCGGCGACGGTTCCAGCGACCTGGACTGTCGGGACGCCGATGTCAGTGTCCGCCACTGCGACGGACCCGCAGGGTGTTCAGTACAGATGGTTCTTCGACGACACTGAGGGCAACAAGACTGGGTGGCAGTCCAGCGGTGGAGCGACTCACACCTACTACCACGACGGTCTGTACACCGTCTATCTCGCCGTGAGGGAGACAGGCGGCCAGGACACGTTCACCAACTGGACCAAGTTCACGGTGCTGGTCAGGGACGATACGAACACGCCTCCGACCGGCATCTCGTGGTGGTACTCGCCTGATGTCAGCATCAACGCCGGTACCTGGGTCTACCTGAACGTGACGGGCGCATCTGACCCGAACGGTGACCAAATGTACTTCAGCTGGAACTTCGGCGACGGATACTCCGCCACCGGCACGAACGTCATGCACCAGTTCCAGAAGGGTGTTCCAGCAAGCGTCAACCTGAGCGTCGATGACCACAGGTATGGGTCCGGAACAAGGCCCGTCATTGTCAACCACGTCATAGATGTGGGCCCGAACGGGGCTCCATCGATATCCGTGCCTGACAGGACGGCGGTCGGCTCCATAGTGCTTCCGAGGGTCTCCACTTTGATGTGGTTCACAACCTCGGACACGCCTGCCGGTGACTCACAGAGGTACACATGGGACTTCGGCGACGGCACTCCGTTGGCCGTGACTGCCACGAACGAGACCTCTCACACCTATCAGAGGCAGGGCACTTACACGATGAGATGCTGGGCCGATGACCTGACGGGGATTCCGGGACACAATGCGACTGACACGGGCACCGTGCTCGTCAAGAACGGTGTGAACTCGGCGCCATCGGGCATATCGGCCGGTGTCAGCCTCAAGGCGGTCGTGAGATACCAGACCGTGACGTACTACGCGAACGCGACGGACGTGGACCACGATGATATCTACTACACCTTCGACTTCGGTGACGGCACCCCGTCGTACACAACGGTCGTCGTGTGGAACAGCAAGACTGTTGAGACGACCCACAGCTACGCCACGACGGGAACGAAGATCGCTCGAGTGACCTTCTACGACGGTATCGACACAGTTCAGTCGACCCCGATCGGTATCACCGTCTCGATGGGCAACCGCGAGCCGGTGATCAGCCCGGTGTCCAACATCCAAGCGTCCGTCGGATCAACGAGAACGTTCACGGCGACAGCGACCGACCCCGATGGGGACACTCCGCTGACGTACTCGTGGCAGTTCTACTGGAGGAACGAGTCAGGTGTCATACAGCACGCGAATGTGCCCGGCCAGACCGTGACCTTCACATGGAACAACGGAAGCGGTGCCGCTGGATACCTGTTCAGGGTGTTCGTTAACGACAACAACATGACGAGCGTTACCGGACCATGGAACGTCTCCGATGGAGGCTACGCATTCGTGAACAGCGTCCCGAGAGTCATGTCCTCGCCGGCGAGCAGGTCGGTGCAGGCCCTGATGGACTACTCGTTCGAAGTGGTCGCCTGGGACAACGACACGCTGGACAACGCCAGCCTGGTATACACCTGGAACTGGGGTGACGGCACGACGACCGTAACGGACTCTGGAATAACGACGCACCAGTGGACTGGCGACAACGTGGACCGCACGGTCACAGTCAATATCGATGACATGTTCGTCGACGACCTGGCGATATCGCACAACCTGACCAGGACCTTCTCGGTGCACGTAGCGGCCTTCGAGCTCAGCCTGATTCAGGGCTGGAACTTGGTCACTGTGCCCCCGACGGGCTTTGGCTACAGGACGAACAACCTCGGACTGCGGTCAGGCGACACTGTTGCCAGCTTCGACTCGGTGAACCGCACATACAAGAGCTACATCGTAGGCACGCCCTTCGGTGTGTTCGACATACTGCCGAGCACTGGCTACTGGATCTACGCAGGCGTGAACGAGACGCTCTACCTGCACGGGTCCATACCGACTGGCACGCAGACGAAGACGATCACCGTCCCCGTTGGCGGCGGATGGGCGATTGTCGGGCTCAACTCGCTGAGCACGACCATGAAGGCGAGCAACCTCAAGGCGTCGTTCACTGGCGGGACAGTGTCCGTAATTGCGTCGTACGACCCCATAACCAGAACGTATAAGTCCTACGTAGGCTCTCCACCGTCGGACTTCTACCTAGTTCCGGGCCAGGCATACTGGATGTACGTAACTGCGAGCGGAACACTGAGCTACAGTCCGTGATGATGAGGTGGCGAGAGTGAGGAGTGACAGCGAGATAGGAATGGATGGCATCGGAACGAGCTGCGGCTATAGACCACAGACTGCAAGAGAGAACGAAATGGTCGGATACTGCGGGAGCGGGATGAAGACCGCCCCGCGCCCGAGAAGGAGTCTCAGGTCGGCCTATCGGCTGCGAGGACACGCCACGACATACGGACTGATCGGAGTGTTCGTCGCCGCCATCGCCGTCTTCTCGATGGTCGCCGCGGGGCCAACAGGAGGTCTGCTGGCAGGCATGCTGGGAACGGAACCGCCTGTCGCGTCCTTTGTGGTGACCCCAACCGCGCTGAGCATCTCGGTTGACGCCACGCTCTCGAATGACCCGGACGGGACGATCGTGTCCTACGACTGGGTCTTCGGGGACGGAGCCACCGCCACAGGAGTCACAGCGAGCCACACGTACGCAACCTGGGGAACGTGGATGGTCATCCTGACAGTGACGGACAACGATGCCATGACGGGATCGATGAGCGTCCCAGTGACGGTCTCGGATCCGTCAGACCCGCCGCCCATGCCCTACAACGTCTGGGGATATGTGTTGGACTCCATTGGAGGTATGGCATTCAGCGTCCCAGTGACCATCACCGACACCACGACTGGTGCGGTCTGGAGCACCGTGACGGACACTGAGTTCGGATACTACATGGTGGACCTGAACCTGAACGAGACGGGCTGGGCAATGGGACACACGATCGAAGTCGAGGCTAACTCTGGACTCGAGGTAGGAACCAACTCCGGAGTCGCTGGTGCCCTGGGCTACGAAGCTGCCATGCAGTTGGACATAACCATGGTCGCCGTGATCCCGGAGTTCTCGATGCTGATCGTGCCGGTGCTCGGAATGGTCGGGATCGCAGCTGTCGTGAGCCTCACCCGCAGACGCGAGAAGTAGTCGCGGAAGAGACGCAGAGTAAACCCTTTACAAACTTCTCTTTTCCAATTTTCAATCATGAGCGGAGGCTTTGGGCACAGGGAAAGTGTCCGGAGATCGTCTCCGAGTCGGGTGCGCTCTTCTTCGGGACCCGCACGGGTTGGATCTGAGATTGATCATCTGATTCGTTGCCGCATGCGACGTGCCTTGCGGCTCGACTGCCGACCGTCTACAGAGGCTTGTCCCGAGCGCGGTGAATCAGTCCCTTGCCGCGATCTTCCGGGGTTTCGCCTGCATGCAAATTGCCCACAAATCGACATAGGCAAGACGTATGAGGAATTCCGTGAAGAACGCAAGAAAAACCGTTGAGTCAGTACGGTAAACAGTCAGAAACATATTAGTACGATGTCCAGCATTCACGTTCAGGGACATAACTTGGTCCGGCTGACGCTTGGAAGCAGGACCCCGGGGGGGAGCCACACAATGCAGCAGTTGCGTTCTGTAGCTATAGCCGGGCATCTTAGAGGGAGGAGAGTAGATTGTTGAAAAGAACAGCATTGGCTATTTTGATGTGCGCCGTCATGGTGCTCGTGGCCGCTGTCCCAGTGACGATAGCGGGCACATGGAGTATTGTTAAGGGCGAGAAAGGGCCCAACAACAGTGCCGTGACGTGGGGATACACGCCGACAGACTATGGCGTTTGGACCGGGCATGTCGTCAACAGCGGTCTGAGATCGATCGTCGTTGACGTTGACGACAACACTGACGGTATGTTGGTGAACATCCTCCACCAGAGGATAAGGTTCGCTGCATATGATCAGTACCCGAATGGCGTGCTCGACACAAGCGGCGCAGTGATGGCACCGGGTCGCGCCTATTCCATAACGATAACGCCCAACGGACCGAGAGGAACTTCTTGTACCGTTGAGGACATGTTCGACGTCTCGTATCCACCGGTCGCAATAATGACTGCGACGGTGTCTTACATGGACGTCGCCGTGGATGGATCCGGGTCATACGACCTTGACGGAACCATCGTATCCTACGCGTGGGACTTCGGAGACGGAGCCACCGCGATGGGCATGACCGCGACACACACATACACATTGGCCGGCATATACGAGATAAGGCTCGTCGTGACGGACAACGATGGCATGAACGGCTCGGACAGCGAATTCGTTACTGTCTCGCCCGAACCGACGGCCCCAGTCGCAGTCATCAAGGCATCGATGGACTGGATGGTCCTGACCGCTGACGGATCGGATTCCTACGACCTGGACGGGACGATCCAGACTTATGAGTGGAACTTCGGCGACGGCATGACCGATGTCGGCGCCATGGTGACTCACACGTACGCATTGCCGGGGACATACTCTGTCATGCTGACCGTAACGGACAATGACGGCCTCAAGGGCATGGCAACACAGGACGTCGTGGCATCGACGAACGCCGCGCCTGTCCTCGATCCTATTGGCGACAAGACTGTCGACGAGATGGCCCTTCTTACGTTCGCTGCGACCGCCACGGATGCCAACTCGCCACCTCAGGTGTTGACCTTCAGCCTGGTCGGCGCTCCTGCTGGAGCCAGCATAACAGCTGCTGGAGTGTTCACATGGACGCCGAGCGAGGCTCAGGGACCCGGCGACTACACGCTCGAAGTAGTAGTCAGCGATGGTGAGCTGTCGGACTCTGAGATGATAACGGTCCATGTCAACGAAGTGAACATGGCACCGGTCCTCGACCCGATTGGCGACAAGACAGTCGTCGTGGGAGACCCGCTAGCATTCACCGCAACGGCCTCCGATGCTGACATACCGGTCCAGACGCTGACCTTCAGCCTTGTTGGCGCACCTGCCGGAGCTAGCATCACGGCTGCTGGAGTGT
>Ga0316622_100001720_pt1 | contig 14585 bp, 11 predicted proteins | sample OWC_Aug_OW2_C1_D_FD_207646 | JGI IMG/M metagenome (GOLD analysis project Ga0316622, IMG submission 207646) | Wetland soil microbial communities from Old Woman Creek delta, Ohio, United States - OWC_Aug_OW2_C1_D5_C | ecosystem: Environmental > Terrestrial > Soil > Wetlands | place: USA: Ohio... | reverse complement strand
GGGTGGCGGATCAGGCCGGCGCTGTTGGCGGCATGCCGGAGAGGGATCGCGATGCCGGCCGCGCGAAGGTCCCGGCTGACCGTTTCGAACCGGGCGAGCTGCTCACGCGTGAACTCCGGATCGTCGGTGTCGGCGTCGGCAAAGTGCGTCATCAGGCCGACAAGACGAACTGCGGGGAATGCCGCAATGCGCTCGGCGGCGGCGCGTACCGCCCGGGGCGGCAGGCCCACCCTGCCCATGCCCGTGTCCACTTTCAGGTGGAGGCGCTGAACGCGTCCGCGCGCCACGGCTTCGCGGCTGATGGCCTCCGCCTGACCCGGATCCGACACGCACTGGTCGAGATCGTGCGCCGCGACCGCAGCCGCCTGCGCGGGCGCGATCGGGCCCAGGACCAGAATGCGTGCCTGGAGCCCGGCAGCCCGCAGCGCGGCGCCCTCTTCCGGAACGGCCACGCCGAGCCAGGTCGCCCCGGCGCCGAGCGCCTCCCGTGCCACCGGAGCCGCCCCGTGTCCGTACGCGTCCGCCTTGACGACCGCCATCACGGCTGCGGTTGGGCCGGCGAGCTCGCAGGCGACCCTGACGTTGGCGGCGATGGCCGCCAGATCGATTTCCGCGCGCGTCGGCCGCGTTACACCTTCAGGTTCAGGAGGCATGGTCTCTGATATCTCCGCGGGGCAAGATACCAGGAAGGGCCCGCGGTTGCAAACAGTTCGAGGGTTATGTGCCGTGTGTGGGGCGGTGATTCGGCTCTCTTTCCTCATCACGGAACATAAGAAATTGGCAAAATATTTCAAAATATTTCCATGGAGGATTTACAGAGCCACAAATGACCTTTATCGCCTTGCTGTTTTCTCTTGCAAACGAACGCTCCTTGTTCTAGATTTCGTCCCTGTCAGCACTCTCTAGTGGAGAGTGCTAATAGTCCGAAAACAGGTTGGGGTTTTCAGCGCCCACCAGAAGAGTCGAGCGACCTCACGAAGCCAAATGTAGCTGAGGTGAACTCTGGCGTGTTGCCGATTCGGCAATCGCGCCTGGGTTTGTTTTTCCCCGCGGATAGGGGACGTCGTCCGGACCAACTCAGTAGTGTACCGATTCAACCGAAAGGAGCGGAGCGAGATGAAGAAGTTCAAGCCACTGCAGGATCGGATCCTGGTCAAGCGCCTGGAGGAGAAAGAGACGAAGAAGGGCGGCATCATCATCCCGGATACCGCCAAAGAGAAGCCCCAGGAGGGCGAGGTGATCGCCGTGGGCCCGGGGAAGGTGACCGAGGACGGGAAGCTCCAGCCCATGTCGGTGAAGGTGGGCGACAAGATCCTCTTCGGGAAGTACTCGGGGAGCGAGGTCAAGCTGGGCGACGAGGAGCTGCTGATCATGCGGGAAGAGGATGTGCTGGGAACCCTGCAGTAGGCCTCGTGGCGGCGAAATTTCGTGAAGTCCAACAGGTGAACGAATTACAACACGCGTGAAGGAGGAGACAGCATGCCAGCCAAGCAACTGATGTTCGATGAGGAGGCCCGGCGGGCCATCCTGAAGGGCGTTGACAAGCTTGCCAACGCCGTGAAGGCCACCCTGGGCCCGAAGGGGCGGAACGTCGTGCTGGATAAGAAGTTCGGAGCGCCCAACATCACCAAGGACGGCGTCACCGTGGCCAAGGAGGTCGAGCTTGAGGACCCCTTCGAGAACATGGGCGCCCAGATGGTGAAGGAAGTCGCGTCCAAGACCTCCGACGTGGCCGGCGACGGGACGACGACGGCGACCGTCCTGGCCCAGTCCATCGTCCGCGAGGGGATGAAGAACGTCACCGCCGGAAGCAACCCGATGGCGCTGAAGCGCGGGATCGAGAAGGCGGTCGACGCGGTGGTCGAGGAGATCAAGAAGATCTCCAAGCCGACCAAGGGCAAGAAGGAAATCGCCCAGGTGGCCACTATTTCCGCCAACAACGACAAGACGATCGGCGACCTCATCGCCGACGCCATGGAGAAGGTGGGCAAGGACGGCGTCATCACGGTGGAAGAGGCCAAGGGCGTCGAGACCACCCTGGAAGTGGTCGAGGGAATGCAGTTCGACCGCGGCTACATCTCGCCCTACATGGTCACCGACCCGGAGCGGATGGAGACCGTCCTCGACAATCCCCTGATCCTGATCCACGAGAAGAAGATCAGCGGCATGAAGGACCTGCTCCCCATCCTGGAGCAGATCGCGAAGCTCGGCCGGCCGTTCCTGATCATCGCCGAAGAGGTCGAGGGCGAGGCCCTGGCCACGCTGGTGGTGAACAAGCTCCGCGGCACGCTCCAGTGCGCCGCCGTCAAGGCCCCGGGCTTCGGCGACCGCCGCAAGGAGATGCTGAAGGACATCGCCGTCCTCACCGGCGGCGAGGTGATCTCCGAAGAGCTGGGGATCAAGCTGGAGAACATCCGCCTGGATGACCTCGGCAAGGCGAAGAAGGTCGTGGTGGACAAGGAAAACACCACCATCATCGAGGGCAGCGGCAAGGACAAGGAGATCGAGGGCCGGATCAAGCAGATCCGCACCCAGATCGACGAGACCACCTCGGACTACGACCGGGAGAAGCTGCAGGAGCGCCTGGCGAAGCTCGCCGGCGGCGTGGCCGTGATCAAGGTCGGCGCCCCGACCGAGATCGCCATGAAGGAGAAGAAGGCCCGCGTCGAGGACGCCCTGAACGCCACCCGGGCGGCGGTGGAAGAGGGCATCGTGCCCGGCGGCGGCGTGGTCCTCATTCGCGCCCTGCCGGCCCTGGACAAGGTGCGCGCCAGCGGGGACGACAAGATCGGGTTGGACATCGTCCGCCGCGCCCTCGAAGAGCCCATCCGGCAGATCGCCGAGAACGCCGGCGTCGAGGGCTCCATCGTGGTCCAGAAGGTGAAGGACGGCACCGGTGCCTTCGGCTTCAACGCCGAGACCGAGGAGTACGAGGACCTGCTGGCGGCCGGGATCATCGACCCCACCAAGGTCACCCGCGTCGCGCTGCAGAATGCGGCCAGCATCGCCGGCCTCATGGTGACCACCGAGTGCATGGTCACCGAGATCCCCGAGAAGGAGAAGACCCCGCCGATGCCGCCGCACGGTGGCCACGGTGACATGTACTAAACCGACGCGAATGAGTCGGTACCGGAGCCGGACATGGCGTGTTGACCCACGCACGGCTCTGTGGGTATAAAAGCCCCGGGCGGCGATCCCGCCCGGGGCTTTTCATTCGGCCAGCCATCATCTCACCACAACAGGCTGTGATGGGCAGTGTGTTGGCCCACACCGGCTGCGGCCGACTGGGCCGCACCTGGCGACGCGTGTCGTTTCGCCGCAGCGGCCGACCCGCGCCGCGCTCGGTCCCGTCGCCTATGATGGGCGCCTCCTCGCCCTCGCGCCTCGGCGCCCTTGCGGTTCCTCCGGTTGACCCGCCCGGTGCGTGGTGATACAGTCCGCCGCGGGGAGGACGCGTGAAGGGCGAATTTGGCATACCTCTCCGCGTGGAGTGTTACGCGGGTTACCGGGCAGACGAGCGGCCGGAGGCGTTTTGGCTGCACGGGCGCCGGATCGCCGTTCGCGGAATTCTCGACCGCTGGCTCGGCGAAGACCACGCCTACTTCAAAGTCGTCGGTGACGACGGCGTTCGGTATATCCTGCGGCGCGATGATCGTTGCGGTCACTGGGAGTTGATCCTTATGGGGGCTTCGACGCTCCCAAGCATGGAGGCACGAGGTTGATGCGGCGACTCCGCGCGTTCCTGATGGACGAGCTCCTCGTGGCCCAAGCGGTGCCGGGTTTTGTGTTCTGCGCGGGATGGGCCGTGATGTACGAGATCTATCACGAAGACGGCTCCTTCTACACGACCCTCATGCAGGAGATCCTGGGCGGTGACGGCCTGTTTCCGTACTTTCTCGTATCCGCGATCCTGATGGCCTTCCCGGTCGGCCTGGTGATGGACACCGTGCGTGAAATCGTGTTCGAGCGCTGGCTGAAAGTGCCGCGGCCCGGTGCGGCCCGCACGGCGGAGACGTCCCCGCTGCAGGCGATGTTGCAGCCGCTCCTCCCGCTGGATCGGTTCGACGATCGGTACGCGCTGTATCGGCACGCCCGGACCGTCTTCCTGACTCCGGCCAAGGCGTCCGGGAATATGGCCCTGGTGCTATTCACCCTGCTGGTATGGTTTGTGGTGAAGATCGTCCGGATGCAAGGATGGCATATCTTTTCCTGGGCCTTCATCATCGGCACGCCGCTGATCGGCATGGGCATCGTCGCCACGCTCTTGATCCGATATGCGGCCGGAATGGCGGAGTACCGCCGCCTGATCCGAGACGTCATGGCCGCCGTGAGCGCCGGCGCGTCCGATACCCCCGTGGGGAGCGTGCCGCCCCTGGCGTGATCTCCGGCCGGCCTGGCTCGGCCGCCTACCTCCAGAATGTCCGGCTCGATGGCCGGCGCGCCCTCCTTGCTTGACAGCGGACGCCGTCCGGTCGTAGCATCCAGCGTTTCATTTCTCCGCTCGGACCCCTGCCGGTTCATATCGAGCACCGATGAACCGGACCTCGACGGGACGGAGCGCAGGAGGATCAGTCATGCGGGTCATCATCGTGGGCTGCGGGCGCGTGGGATCCCATCTGGCCAGCACCCTGTCCGCGGAACGGCACGAGGTGGTGGTCATTGACAAGAGCCCCGGTTCGTTCTCTCGACTGCCGCGCGACTTCACGGGGCGGATGCTCACGGGGATCGGCTTCGATCGGGAGATCCTGCAGAAGGCCGACATCGAGAGCGCCGACGCCCTGGCAGCGACGACGGACAGCGACAACGTGAACATCGTGGTGGCCGTGACCGCCAAGGAGACCTTCAAGGTCTCGCACGTGGTGGCACGCATTTACAATCCGCAGGCGGCGGAGATCTATCGGCGTGAGGGGATCCCGACGGTGACGCCCACGCTCTGGGCGGCGAACACCATGAAGACCATGCTGGTCACGGCGTCGCTCTCCGCGGTGGCCACCCTGGGAAGCGGCGAGGTGGAGTCGGTCTGCCTTGAGGTCTCCAAGGTCCTGGCGGGACGGACGGTTGCCGACCTGGCCAGACCCGGCGAGATTGCGGTCGGCGCGCTCGTCCGACGGGGCCAGGCCGTGATTCCGTCGCCGGAGACGACGCTGGAGGCCGGCGACCAGCTGCACATCACCGCGCTCGTGTCTGCCCTCTCAAAGCTCGAGAAATTGATTGCCCACTGAGGGCGTGGAGGCTTCGATGCTGGCAGTCATCGTTGGCGGTGGGCGGGGCGGATCGTATCTCGCACAGGACCTTCAAGCCCAGGGGTACCAGGTCAAGGTCGTGGATCGCCGGCCCGAGGTTGTGGCCAGGCTCCGGCAGGAGATCGAAGGCGAGGTGATCTGCGGCGACGGCTGCAGCCCGCAGGTCCTCGAACAGGTCGGGACGGCGCAAGCCGCCCTGGTCGTGGCGATGGCCCACGACGACGAGGACAACCTCGTCATCTGCCGGCTGGCAAAGCATTCATTCAAGGTGCCCCGCGTCATCACCCGCGTGAGCAACCCTCGGAACGAGTGGCTGTACACCAAGGCGTGGGGCGTGGACGTCGCCATCAGTCAGGTGCACATGACCGCCAAGGTCATCGAGGAAGAGATCGGCCTCGGTGAACTGGTCACCCTGCTGAAGCTGAACCGAGGCGAGGCCGCCTTGGTGGAAATGCGCCTGCCCGAGGGTGCTCCGGCAATGGGCAAAGCGATCCGCGATCTTTCGCTCCCGGCGGACACGGTCATCGTGAGCATCATCCGGGATGGCAAGTTGGTCATCCCGCGGGGCGACACCACTCTTCAGGGCGGCGACGAAGTGCTCGCCGTGAGCACCGTGAAGGCGGAGCCGGCCCTGAAGGACGCCCTGGTCGGACCAGCATAGGGCCACGTCATGGCGATCACGGTCCTCAAGCGCCTCTTCGTCGGCAGTCCGTTGGCGACTGCACAGGCCAAGCACGAACGCCTGGGTAAGATTGCCGCGCTGGCCATCTTCTGCTCGGACGCGCTGTCGTCGGTGGCCTACGGCCCCGAAGAGATCCGGATCTTCCTGGCGCTGGCCGGGACTGCCGCGCTGGCCATGACGGTCCCGATCGCGCTGGCCATCACCATGCTCATCGCCGTCGTGTCCACCTCGTACTGGCAGACGATCCACGCGTACCCTGCCGGGGGCGGCGCCTACACCGTGGCCAAGGAAAACCTGGGCACGCTTCCAGGGCTGGTCGCAGGCGCGTCGCTCTTGGTCGGCTACGTCCTGACGGTGGCCGTCAGCGTGGCGGCGGGCGTGGCGGCCATCACCTCGGCGTTCCCGGTTCTGTACCCGCTCCGCGTGGGGATCGGAATGCTGTGCGTGACGTTTCTCTGTGTCGTCAACCTGCGTGGCATTCGGGAGACGGCACGGGTTTTCGCCGTGCCGACGTACTGGTTCGTCCTGGGCATTGGCGTCGTGATCGGCGGCGGATTGATCCACCTCTGGAGAGGCGGACCGGTACCGGAAATGCCCGCAGTCCAGTCCGCCACGCTGGTTCCGCTCACCACCTTCCTGGTCCTGCGCGCCTTCAGCGCCGGCTGCACGGCCCTGACAGGGATCGAGGCCGTGGCCAACTGCGTCCAGGCCTTCCGCCCCCCGGAGACTCGAAATGCCGGTATCACCCTGATCTGGATGGCCGCGATGCTTGGCTCCATGTTCATGGGGTTGGCGTTCTTGAGCGACGCGTTCAACATCCTCCCGCGGGAAGGGGAAACATTGGTGTCGCAGCTTGCCGCGCAGATCCTTGGCCGGGGACCTGTCTACCTGGCGGTGCAAGCATCCACGATGATCATCCTTCTCCTGGCGGCCAACACCTGCTATGCCGGCTTTCCCATGCTCTCCTCCCTGCTGGCAAAAGATGGATACCTCCCGCGCCAGTTCGCAAGCCTCGGCGACCGGCTCGTGTATTCGAACGGCATCCTGATCCTGTCCGGGCTTTCCATGGGCCTGCTGATCGCCTTCCAGGGCGACACCCACGCCCTGCTGCCGCTGTATGCCCTTGGGGTGTTCCTGTCGTTCACGCTATCCCAGCTTGGCATGGTCCGCCGATGGGCCCGCCTCCGCGAAAGCCATTGGATGCACCACGCGGCGGTCAACCTGCTTGGGGCCTTCGTGACGGCCATCGTGCTGGGGGTGGTCGGCGTCACGCGCTTCGTCGAGGGCGCCTGGATGGTCGTCGTCGTGATCCCGGCGCTGGTCGTCATGTTCTACACCATCCGACGTCACTACGTCGAAATGTCGCGCCAGATAGACGTGTACGGCTACCGGCCGCCTAAGATTGGCCGCCACCCGGTCGTGGTCCTCGTGGGGGGGATGAACCGCGGGGTGATTGCCGCCCTGACGTACGCTCGGGCGATCTCGCCTAACGTGACCGCTTTGACGGTGGATCTGGATTCTACAAGCACGGCGCGCCTCCAGATGCACTGGCCCGAGTGGGCGCCGGACGTTCCCCTTGTGGTGCTCGACTCGCCGTACCGGTCGGTCATCCAACCCATCCTCCAATATGTTGACAAGATGGAAAAGCAGCGGGACGGCGATTACATGACGATCATTCTCCCCGAGTTCGTCCCGGCCAAGTGGTGGCAGCATCTCCTCCACAACCAGACGGCCCTCCTGATCAAAGCCGCCCTCCTGTTCCGCCGGGGCAAGATCGCGATCAGCATCCCGTACCACCTCGGGTCCTGAGTGCTGGAGCGCGACGGCGGCGGTGTATCCGACTAGACGACATGCCGGTCTGCGGCCGCTTCCGCTTGACACCCTGTGCGCTGTGGGCGATTCTCGGCTCCGAGGCTGGCTGGACTGGGAAACGCCGTGAAATTCCTCCCATCACAACTCCTCTATTTCTTTCAAAGTGCGGGAACGCGCCGCAATGTCGGTCGCCTCCTCAAGTTCATCGCCGTCCTGATGGTGCTCGCAGCCATCTACAGTGTGCTCTTCCACGTGATCATGAAGTACGAGGGCCGGGATTTCTCGTGGCTCACCGGCCTGTACTGGACGCTCACGGTCATGTCCACGCTGGGGTTCGGCGACATCACCTTCGTCTCCGACCTCGGGCGCGCGTTCTCGATCGTGGTGCTCGTGTCCGGCATGGTCTTCCTGCTGGTCATGCTGCCATTCACGTTCATCCAGTTCTTCTACGCCCCGTGGCTGGAAGCCCACTCCAAGGCGAGGGCGCCGCGGGAATTGCCGGCGGACAGCGCCGGGCACGTCATCCTCACGAGTTTCGATCCCATCGGCGCGGCGCTCGTGAAGCGCCTCGCGCAAGACGGCTATCAGTACAGCTTCCTCGTCCCGGAACTCCCCCGCGCCCTGGAGATTTCCGATCAGGACTATCGGGTCGTGTTCGGTGCGCTCGACGACCCTGAGACGTATCGGCGCCTTCGGGCCGACCGGGCTGCCTTGGTCGTCGTGACCAACGACGACTTGACCAGCACGAACATCGCCTTCACGGTGCGGGAGGTCTCGGAGAAGGTCCGTATCGTGACCAGCGCAGACTCGGACGACTCCGAGGACATCCTCGGGCTCGCCGGGGGTACGCACGTCTTTCAGTTCACACGGATGCTGGGCCGAGCCCTGGGGCGGCGGGTGTTGGGCGCGGGCATGCGTGCCAACGTCATCGGACGATTCGACCAATTGCTGATCGCGGAAGCCGTCTCGACGGGCACGCTCCTGGAAGGCAAATCCCTGAGTGAAAGTCGGCTCCGGGAGGTCACGGGTGTGACGGTAGTCGGGCTGTGGAACCGGGGGGCGTTCCAGTTCCCGCACGCGCACACCCGGATCGCCCCCGATACGGTGCTCGTCCTCGCCGGGTCGGAGGCGCAGTTCCGCCAGTACGACGAGTTGATGTCGGGGCAGAGGAACCAGACATCCGCGGGCCCGGTGTTGATCCTAGGCGCGGGCCGGGTCGGCCGCGCGGCGGCGGAGGTGCTGGAGGAGCGCAAGATCGACTATCGGATTGTGGAGAACGATGAGCGGGCCTGCAGGCAGGATGCGCATTACATCCTCGGAAGCGCCGCGGATCGCGACACGCTCGTGCGGGCCGGCATCCAGGAGGCTCCCACCGTCATCGTCACCACCCATAGTGACGATCTGAACATTTATCTCACCATCTTTTGCCACCGCCTGCGGCCGGAACTACAGATCATCAGCCGTGCCACCCTGGAACGGAACGTCTCCACCCTGCATCGCGCGGGTGCCGACATGGTCATGTCGTACGCCTCGATGGCCGCCAGCACGATCCTCGACGTGTTGCGGCCGAACCAGCTGCTCTTGCTCGAAGAGGGGCTGGAGGTCTTCCGCGCCCGCGTGCATCCTTTGCTCGGCGACCTGACCCTGCGCGATACCCAACTCCGGGAGCAGACGGGCTGCAACGTGATCGCCATCAACACCGACGGTCACATGCACCTCAACCCCGATCCCTCCGTCCGGCTTCGTGCCGGTGAAGAGCTGATCCTCATCGGCACCTCGGAGGCCGAGGAGTCCTTCGTCCGCCGCTACCCCAAGACGGCATAATCGGGCCCAGGCGATCGAACAGGAACGGCCTCAGGGCCTTTATGTGACGCCGTTCGCATTGTTCCCAGGCTCCTCTGCGCCTCTGCTCCTCTGCCGTTCTCCTATTTCCGCCAGAACTCCGGGAAGAACAGCACGACCACCGAGTACACTTCCAGCCGGCCCACGAGCATGCAGAAGATACAGATCCATTTGGCCGTCAACGAAAAATGGGAGTAGTTGTCCACCGGCCCCACCGTGCCCAAGCCCGGCCCCACATTCCCGAGGGTCGCAGCCACTGCGGAGATCGCGGTCAGCGCGTCGTGCCCCAACCAGGCCAAGGCCAGCGACGACAGAATGAAGACCGCCATATACAAGACGAACATGGACTGCGTACCGGCGAGCACCTCGGCCGCCACGATCCGGTCGTTGTAGCGAATTGTGCGCACAGCCTTGGGGTGCACGATCCGGAACACGTGGTTGGCGGCGATCTTCAGGAGCATCCACACCCGCACGCACTTGATCGCGCCTCCGGTCGAGCCCGCGCAGCCGCCCACGAACATAAGGAAGAGGAGCACGTAGTGCCCATACGTGGGCCACTGCTCGAAATCCTCGGTGGCAAACCCTGTGGTGGTGATGATGGACACCACGGAGAACACCGAGTGGCGCAAGGCGAGAAGGAAGTTCGGGTAGACGCTTTGGAACGTCAGGTTCATGGCCACCGTCACCGTAAAGAAGCCGACGATGCCGGAGTAGAATCGGAATTCCTCGTCCGTGAGGTACGCCGTGACGTCCCGCCGGGCCATCGCGTTGTAGTGCAGGAGGAAATTCGCGCCGGCGATGAACATGAAAGCGGCGATCACCAGGTCCACGTAAGCGCTTTGGTAATGGCCCACGCTGGCATTCTTCGGCGAGAAGCCCCCCGTTCCCATGGTTCCGAACATGTGGGTCAGGCTGTCAAAAAGGGACATCCCGCCGGCCACCAATAAGATCACTTCGGCTGCCGAGACTACCGCGTAGACAACGTAGAGGCGCTTGGCGGTATCGCGGATGCGCGGGACCAATTTATCCGCGGTCGGCCCGGGAACCTCGGCCTTGAAGAGCTGCATTCCTCCGGCGCCCAGGGCCGGTAGGATCGCAAGGGACAGGACCACGATTCCCATGCCGCCGATCCAGTGCATGAGGTCGCGCCAGAACAGTATGCCGGCCGGCTGCTTCTCAATTTCGGCGAGCACACTGGCACCCGTCGTGGTGAAACCCGACATGGCCTCAAAGTAGCAGTCGGTGTACGTCGGAAACGATCCGTAGAGGTAAAACGGCAGGGCGCCGAATCCCGCAGCCAGGATCCAGCTCAGGGTCGTGATGAGAATCCCCTCTTTATGGTTGGCCTCGCCGGTCCGCGATGTGGAGAGGTACATCGTCAGACTGGCGACCAGGGTCGCGCCGGCCGCGAACAGGATCGCCGGAATGTCGTCGGTGCGGTAATACAGGGAGAAGGGGATCGCCGTGAGCATGAAAGGGGCGATGCACACCAGGACCAGCGACGTTCGATTCAGCACCAGGCCAAACCGCACCATGGAACGCCCCTCGTGTCAGGCAAATTGTTTTTCGAGGTCGGGAATAGCGGCTGGGGTGGCAAAGACGACGACGTGATCATCGGGCCGAAAGACGGTGTCTCCGCGGGGAATCACGATTTCGCCGTGATGAACGACTGCGCCGATGATCGCCCCCGACGGGAGCCCGGCGTCACGGATCGCTTTACCTGCGACCCTCGACTGAGGGGTCACCATCATTTCCAGCGTCTCGGCATCGCTCTCCGGCATCTCGAAGATCGAGAGGACCTTCCCCTTTCGGACGTACTTCAGAATGACGCTGGCCGTGAGTGTCCGGGGGCTGATGGCGGCGTCGATCCCCAAATGTGGAAGCAGGTGAAGCAGTTGCGGCCGCTTGATCAGTGCCATCACTTTCTTGGCGCCCTGCTCCTTGGCCAAGAGGGCGGCCAGGATGTTGGTGGCCTCGTCATCCGTGACGGTGACGACGGCGTCCATCGTGGCGATTCCCTCCTCGACCAGCGTGCGGACGTCCGTGCCGTCGCCATGGAGGATCAGGGTCTCCTTGAGCAGTTCGGACAGCTCCTCACAGCGCTCCTGCCGCTGCTCGACGAGCTTCACTTTGAAGCGTTCGGCCTCTAGGAGTTGGGCAACCCGGAGCCCCATGCGTCCGCCCCCGATCACCATCACGCGCTCGACAATACTCTCCTCTTTTCCGAGGAGCGTGAGGATCTCGTTGACCGACTCCCGCTTGCTCACGAAATAGATGTGATCTCCATCGTGGAGCACGGTCTCCCCATCCGGCAGGATCAGTTTTCCATCGCGCAGGACGGCAACGATCAGAAACGGGGCTTTCACGTGAAACGACCGCAAGGTGCGCAACGGCCTGTCCAGGATCGGCGCCCGTGGCGGGACCTGGATGCCCAGCATGCGGACCTTGCCGTCCGCGAACTTGCCCACCTCGGCTGCCGCCGGCGTCTTCACCAGGTCGAGGATCTCCTCGGCCACCACGATGTTGGGATTGATGAGGAGGTCGATGCCGATTCGCTTGCCGCGGCCCAAGAATTCGCTCTCGCTGAAGTCGGGGTCCCGGACGCGCGCGATGCGTGTGACCACGCCGTACTCCTTGGCCAGCAGGCAGGCGACGACGTTCACCTCGTCGATGTCGGCGACGGCGATGAGGATGTCTGCCTCGCGGACTCCCGCCTCCTCCAGGACTCGCGGGGAGGAGCCATTCCCCTCGACAGTCATGACGTCGAGCTCGTCCTGGACCCGCGCTCTGATCGTGGAATTCTGCTCGATCACCACCACATCGTGCGTTTCGCGGCTCAGTCGCTCGGCGATGTGGTACCCGACCTCGCCCGCTCCGATAACGATTGTCTTCATGTCACATCCTCGCGCACTGTTCGTTTCCCTGCATGTGTCTTCGCGGCAAAAAAGGATCCCGTCTGGCGCGCCCGGTTGGCCTTGAGGATTTCTTGACGGACCGCGCCACCCGACGGAACTGCCGCTGTTGTGGGAAAGAGAGGCGCTGGATTCTAACCCGAAGCCCTCGGCCCGCGATGCATCTTTACGGAATCTTGATGCCTATGACGGCAATTTTTATGCCGTCCTGATCTGCGTCGGAGCTGGCGGCGTTGACATCTCCTTGACGCTCAGACAGGCTCTCTTAACGAGCTCTTGATTTGACCTGTGCTGGGGCGGACCGTATCGTGGGCAGCAAGGAGGGACGCCCGATGGACACCGGTCATCATGCGCTCTTGGAGCATCCGAGACGGCGCCAAGCCAGGCCGTACTCGTACCCGTTGGAAGCGACGTGGCCGCGCCGAATTCGACCCCAAGCAAACGCGAAACGGCCGGCACGGCGCGCGCGCGGCCCCGCGTGGATGGCCCTCTATGCGCTGCTTCCGCTCGCGGCGCTGTTGTGTGCGTTCGCCGAGTATGTCTCGCCGAACGGCTGGTGGCGGAGGCTGGCCGAGGGGTTCGTCGCCCTCGTCGTGATCGGCCTGGCGTGGCTCTGGGTCCGAGTGAACCGCAGTGCCCTCAGCCGAATGACATCCGCTCCCGAGTCGGGCACCGTGGCCCACGACCTTACCGTGGAAATCCAAGAGGGCCCGCCCCAGGTGATTCCGCTGGAGTCGCGACGGAGCCGCTCTACAAGGTGATCGTCCGACGTCGGCGGGACTGCGCTGCCAAACCGCCCGCCTTTATCTTTCTCAATCCATGGAAACAACACCGTACCGCACAGCGACGGCTCCCGCCGCCCGCATGACGCCTGCCCGCGCCCTGCTGCTGGGCTTTGCCGGCGTGATTCTGGCCGGTGCCGGACTCCTCACGCTCCCCCTCTCCTCTGCCTCGGGGGAGTCCGCGGGATTCCTCACCGCACTCTTCACGGCCACGTCCGCCGTGTGCGTCACCGGCCTCGTCGTCGTGGACACCGGGACCTATTGGTCTGCCTGGGGCCAGCTTGTCATCATGGTGCTGATTCAAACCGGCGGACTCAGCTTCATGGCCATGGCCAGCCTGTTCTTCCTGCTCATGGGAAAGCGCATCGGCCTGCGCGAGCGCATCCTCATTCGCGAAAGCTTCAACCAATTCGATGTCGCCGGGATGGTTCGCCTCGTGCGGGCGGTCTTGATCTACGCCTTCGGCGTCGAAGCCGTCTTCGCCGTCGTCCTCGCCGCCCGCTGGCTTCCGGAGTTCGGCTGGCCCCGCGCCCTCTGGGTGTCGGCATTTCACACGATCTCCGCGTTCAACAACGCCGGTTTCGACATCATGGGCGATTTCCGCAGCATGAGCGCCTACGTCGATGATCCTGTCGTGAACCTGTGCATCAGCACGCTCTTCATCCTCGGCGGCATCGGGTTCTCCGTCGTGCTCAATCTGTGGGAGCTGCGGGAGCGCCGCCTCTCCACGCACTCGCGTTTGGCGCTGCTGGTCACGGGATGGCTCATCGGGGTCGGGGTTCTGGTCATCGGGCTCCTCGAATGGGCCAACACCCTCGCCCCGCTCAGCGGAACGGGAAAGCTCCTTGGTGCCTACTTCACCGCGGTGACGCCCCGCACCGCGGGTTTCAACACGCTGGACACCGCCGCGCTTCGCCCGGCGACGCAGTTTTTCATCATCACCCTCATGTTCATCGGCGCCTGCCCTGGATCGACGGGTGGCGGCATCAAGACCACCACGTTCGGCCTTTTGGCCGCGACGGTCTGGTCCCAAGGCAAGGGCAGAGAGGATGTGGAAATCCTCGGGCGCCGGATCCCGACCGAGCAGGTGCACAGGGCGTTGGCCGTGACGCTCCTCTCCGGCGGCCTCGTGGCATTTGTTGCTCTACTCTTGACGCTCACGGAATCGACGGATTTCCTCACCATCCTGTTCGAGACCGTGTCCGCCTTCGGGACGGTGGGCCTCAGCATGGGCATCACGCCCAAACTGACAAGGCTCGGACGCCTGCTGATCGTCGGGACGATGTACGCCGGGCGGCTGGGACCACTCACC
>Ga0316622_100001719_pt1 | contig 14587 bp, 9 predicted proteins | sample OWC_Aug_OW2_C1_D_FD_207646 | JGI IMG/M metagenome (GOLD analysis project Ga0316622, IMG submission 207646) | Wetland soil microbial communities from Old Woman Creek delta, Ohio, United States - OWC_Aug_OW2_C1_D5_C | ecosystem: Environmental > Terrestrial > Soil > Wetlands | place: USA: Ohio... | reverse complement strand
CACATCGGTATCAGCTTGTAGGTAGACGATCAGGTCGGGAGGGGCGATCTGTTCGGCCAGCGCATCGTGGATCTGGCGGTAGACTTCCCACTCGTCGCCGGCGAGGTTCAATTGGGCAAAAAGCCAGTCCTTGGCAAACATATAGTCGGAGATGAGCGAGTTTTTCTGCAACATGCGGGAGACATTTTGTTGCTGACGATAGCGGCTGAGCAGGAAGAACATCTGGGTTTGGAAGGCATATTGGGCGCGCGATTCGTAGAACTTGGACAGAAATGGATTTTCCTCGAACACTTCGAGGAGAAGGGCGGTATCCAAGTGCTCTCGAAGCATGCGCGCCAGTGTCGTCTTGCCGACGCCGATGGCTCCCTCGACAATGACATACCACAAGCGAGACATGGTTTGTTGAGACAAGGCACTCTCCGCCTCGTTCTGCGAGATCGCACTCATCGTCCCCTCCCGACGCGGGATTCCGTTAGCTGAACCTGGACTGCCCAGATTATACTCCAAAAACAGGGCAGTCGCAAGTAAAACATCGTGGAGCAGTCAACCTGCCACACTGGTTGAGACCGAAACTCGGGCAAGGAAGCAGGTGCCTCTCTTTGGCTGGCATCACCCTCGTCCTGATGCCGCCGCGGGAGTACCTCGTGTGAGTGCTGGTGCACGCCAGGGGGTGGATCTAGCCCAATTGCTTCGCCATGGCATCGGCAATGAATTGCGCGTCTTCCTTGATCCCGTAAATGAGGCCTGATTTGCGACTTCGAAGCCAAGGTAGCCCGATAAAGTACAACCCAGGCACCGGCGAAATCCCTTGCTGATGAACCGGCTTGCCTGCTGCATCAAGAACCGGCAATCGTATCCAGCTGAAATCCCCACCAAACCCAGTTGCCCAGATGATGGTACTGATCTGTGCGTCAACAAGGTTCAGTCGGCGCCACGGTGAGGCGCACGCAGCCTGAGTGTCAGGTACGTCGGCCGGGTCGTGCTCAAGAGGCTGCGGAGTGATACCGTTCCGTGCCAGGTAGGCATCGACACCGTCCTTTTGTCGCTGTGAGAACTCGTCGGCATAACGCACGTTGGCGGCCGCATCGTCGTCCAGGATCATAGTGCCATCCTCAATGTCCAGAAAACGGCCAAGAATCACCGCGCCCTGTCGCGCTAACTGCTGCAGGCTTACCGTATGCCCATAGCGTCCAACGCCCGAGACCTGCGGTTGGGGTTCTCGGCTGATCGACTTGTCCTGCAAACTGGCATAGGTGACATCAAGGAACCTGCTATCAATCCACCATTCCAGAATGTCCCGCCCTCGATAGCGGCGAGGCGTCCTCCCAACTCTGCTCGTGCTCAGATACACGGTCCGGCCGGCAGTCAGCAGCTCCTCAGCAATCTGGCACCCTGATTGGCCGCTCCCGGCGATATACACTGCTCCCGGCGGCAATGCCGCGGGGTTACGATAGTCAGCGGTATGCAATTGAGCGATTCCCTGGGGTATGCGGCTCTGAGCTGCCGGCAGCTTCGGGGTCTGTAGTATCCCAGCAGCGATGACAATCGAACGACTTGTCACAGACTCTTCTGCCTGCCCGCCACCTCGCGTCCGCACAATGAACCCTTCTCCGCGCTCGGCCCGCTCGACCGAGACAACTGTGATGCCCGTTCGAACCGGGATCTGCCAATGATCAACGTAGCTTTGGAGATAGTGGATGTATTCATCGCGCGACCAGAAACCATCGGGCTCCGGGCCTGCGTAGTCAAGCCCGGGCAGGACATTCATAGAATTCGGCGAATTGAGCCTGAATGAGTCCCAGCGCTGGGATCGCCACGTCTCGCCAATCCGACCTTTCTCAAAGACAACATGATTGCGGCCATCTCGTTGCAGAAAGTAGCTGACTCCCAGGCCGGCTTGTCCGGCGCCGACAACCACTGCATCCAGCTCTGCCATGGCAACATCTCCACACTAGCCGCGCCATACAGTTTGCCCTGTGCTCGACCCTCTGGCACGAGCTGGCGCTACCTGCACACGGCCCGCGACTACGAAACCACGCCGATCGTGGATTGTGACGTCCATCCTGATCATTATATACGTTTCCGTGCTATTTGTCAAATTAAGATGATATAAAAACAAGGAACCGGCTTACTTGTGCTGGGTGAAGGGGCTGAAAAAGACAATAGGAGCAAGACTGTACAACGGGCAGTGCGCCGGTGCCACTACGGACTAATTCAGACCAGTTGAGTCCAGATTGTGATCGTGCTTACTGTTCATAGGGGTATCCGGAGTATACTACAGATACTCCTTTCTCCTCCTTGTGAGGGAGAAGAGCAGGGTATCCCGCCAGAGCCCTGCTCTTCTTTCTGTATGGCGCCGGAATGTTCAGAATACCGAACATCACGGGCGAAATCAGAGGATCAGGTTGACCAACCGTCTTGGAACCACGATCACTTTCGTGGGATCCTTGCCGTTCAACAGCCTCTTTATCCTGTCCGTTTTCAGTGCCTCGGCTTGGGCCTGTTCGTCGTCAATATCCGCCGGAACAACGATCCGAGCCCGTACCTTGCCATTAATCTGGATGACCATCGTGATTGTTTCGGCTCTGGCCAGACCGGGATCATAGGTCGGCCAGGATTGTTGGTTTACCGAGAATTGTCCTCCCTGTCGCTCCCACAACTCTTCGGCGATGTGTGGGGCAAAAGGTGCCAGCAGGCGGACCAGCATTCCGGTGGCTTCCTGGAAAACAGGCGACGGACCCTGTTGGTAGGCTGTTAGCGTGTTGGTGAACTCCATCAGTGCGGCGATCGCCGTGTTGAATTTGAATGCGTCGATGTCTTCCGTTACCCTCTGGACCGTTCTGTGGATAGCCCGCCGCAAGACCTTGTCCTGCTTTGCTGCTTCCCTGGACCCTGGAGCATCTGTTCCCTTCCTACCCTGCACCTGGCACAGCCTCCACACCCGCTGCAGGAACCGTTCTACCCCGGCGATCCCTTCTTCGTCCCAGAATACGTCGCGCTCAAAGGGCGCCATGAACAGCAGGTAGAGGCGCAGGATATCAGCCCCGTAGCGCTCGACGACCTCGTCAGGAGTGACCACATTGCCCCGGCTCTTGGACATGCGCTTTCCATCGGCGGCATGCAGGATGCCCTGGCTGCGCAGCCGGGGAAAGGGCTCGCGAAAGTCGATCAGCCCGGCGTCGGCCAGGACCTTGGTCCAGAAACGGGCATACAGCAGATGCATCACTGCATGCTCGGCACCACCCACATACAGATCCACCGGCAGCCAACGGCGCACCGCTTCCGGGTTGAACGGTCCGGCGTCGTACTCGCGATCGGCAAAGCGCAAAAAGTACCAGCTGGAGCACGCAAAGCCGCCCATCGTATCGGTTTCGCGTTGGGCCGGTCCACCACAGCTTGGACATGTGGTGTGGACGAACTCGGGCAGGTTGGCCAGCGGCGAGCGCCCATCTCCGCGCGGCAGATAGTTGGGCATATGGGGCAGCAGCACCGGCAGGTCGTTCTCGGGGACCGGAACCACTCCGCATTTCTGGCAGTGGACGATCGGGATGGGAGCACCCCAATAACGCTGGCGGCTGATTAGCCAATCGCGCATCCGGTAATGGACCACGCGGCGCCCATAGTCGGCTTCTTCCATCATACGGGCGATGTCCTGCCAGGCCGTTGCAGAGGGTAGCCCATCGAAGGGGCCAGAGTTGACCATCAGCCCTTCTCCCTCGAACGCCCGCTCCTCGGTCCATGAACCTGTGACCGGCCGGATGACTTCGACGCAAGTCAGTCCATACGCCTGCGCGAACTCATAGTCGCGCTGGTCGTGGGCCGGCACACCCATGATCGCCCCTGTGCCGTAACCCGGCAGCACATAGTCGGCCACAAAGATCGGCACCCGTTGTCCGTTGACCGGATTCAACGCCTGGGCACCGGTGAATACGCCGTCGCGGACATGCTCGGTGCTGAGCCGCTCCATCTCCGTCCTGTGCCGCACGTGCTCCGTATAAGCCTGTACCTCCGCATGCTGCCCGGCAGCGGCGATCTGGCGCACCAATGGATGCTCAGGCGCCAGCACAACGTAGGTCATGCCGTAGACGGTATCGGGCCGGGTGGTAAACACACGGAACCGGGTGTCGGGGTTGCCATCCACGGCGATCTCAAACTCGACCCCCTCGCTTCGCCCGATCCAATTGCGCTGCATCGCCAGAATGTGTTCCGGCCAGTCCAGGTGGTAGGTCTCGGCCAGCAGCTCATCGGCGTAGTTGGTGATGCGGAAGAACCATTGCACCAGGTCGCGCCGCGTGACCGGCTGGTGGCAGCGCCAACAGGCTCCTCCTTCTACCTCCTCGTTGGCCAGTGTGGTCTTGCACGATTCGCACCAGTTGACGGGGGCCAGGGCCTGGTAGGCCAAGCCCCGCCGGTACAACAGTGTAAAGATCCATTGGGTCCAGCGATAGTACCTGGGGTGGCTGGAGCTGATCTCCCGCTCCCAATCGTACGAGGCGCCGATCAGGTTCATCTGCCGTTTGTAGTTGGCTGCGTAGCGCCGGGTGCTTTCACGGGGATGGACGCCTTTGTCGATCGCTTCGTTCTCGGCGGGCAGACCAAAGGCATCCCAGCCCATCGGATGAAGCACGGCATCCCCTTTCATGCGGTGGTAGCGGCTAATCACGTCAGTGGGCACGTAATTGCGGCAGTGCCCCACGCTCAGCCCGGCGCCGGACGGGTAGGGGAAAAAGTCGAGGCAGTAGAAGGTCGGCCGTCCGTCTGCCTGAGGGGTTCGATAGAGGGCTGCATCAGCCCATCGCTTTTGCCACTTGGCTTCGATGGCGTGCGGATTGTACGGTTCCACAGCCTTTGTTGAGTACATTTCTCCTGCCTCCTTTCCACGTTGTTTCTTGATACCAAACAAAAAGGCCTCCCATGCCTGGGAGGCCTGAACCGCCGAGTTGCGACAACGTCACACAGCTTTTATCCTCGCTTCTCCCAAGCGCCAATGGCTCCTCATAAGGAGGAGACTGCTAAGGAGTAGGGCAAAAACGAACATCTGTGCGCTCATGACTTTTTCTATCCGTACTCTTTTGATGGTCCTATTTTATCACACTCTTCGGAATTGTCAAGTGGCATGATTCGCTCCTGCACATCTGCTACTGCGGCCGCCGGCCGGCCTCAGAAACGGATCCGTTCGGGCCTGGCAGAAAACACTATTGATCTTGCAACCGCAAGTGCAGGGCCAACGCGTTCTCTATCGCGGCGCCGCTCGCCGTGTTGTCGAAAATGCACCATACCGGCGCAGAATGTGACGCCGTACTCAGCTTAAGGATCAGAGAGTCCAGGAAGTCCTGCGGGTAGGTAGAGTAGTAGATCCGTGGCGAGCCGTGAAGCCTATAGTAAACAAGGCCGCTCCACCCTCCGGGCATCGCGCCCTCTGGAACCGGCGCCGGATCGGCGGCAACGCGGGCCACCTGAAATCCCTTCAGAAGCGCGTTGGCTTCTGGGGTGAACCAGCTCTGATGCCGGGGCTCACAAGCCAGTTGGCCGTCAAAGTGCTCACGCAAGGCCGCAAAGAACCCTGCCGCGATCTCGGCCTCGCAGGCGAGACTGGGGGGCAGCTGTACCAGCAGCGGGCCAAGCTTCACACCGAGTGCCCGGGGACCCATGAGAACGCCTTCCAGGCCGGCCAGATCGGCCAGTCGCCCGATATGGGTCATCTGTCGTGAGAGCTTGACGGCAAACCGAAAGTGCTCCGGCACGGCCGCGGCCCACCGCGCAAAGGTCGTCCCCTTGTGCAGCCTGTGGAAAGAGGAGTTGATTTCGACGGCGGGCAGACGAGCGGCATAGCGCGCCAGATGGCTCCCGCCGGGAGGAAACCACCAAGCGTAGGTTTTCGGGAGGCTCCACCCGGCGCAGCCCACGTAGATGCGGGCCACCGGCTGCTTGTTCATGCCCCCGGCGGTACTACGGGCCGGCCCGACACGCGGAACAGCACGGCGCCGTCGGGGCACATTAGCTTCGCCTCGGTTGGGGTGCTCGCGCCGAGGTTCTGTAGATCACCGCCACAGCGCACCACTTCGAGCACCGGAAATAGCTTCAGAAACGTGGTCGGGCAGAATCCGCCGGGGGTTTCGTAAGTGCATTCGAACCGGTCTCCAGGCTCGAGCCCGAGCCGGCACTCCTCGGCCTTGTTCTCCTTGCCCACCCGGAGCACCTCAATCGTAAAGTGCCAATCTTCGTCGTACCACTTTTTCATTCGCGGCTCCTTGGAGGGCCCGTTTCAGGCCTGCTTCAGGCGACTTCTTCGTCTATGTGGCGGACCAGGGTGTAGCTTACCGGCCGGAAATGTCTGGACCAAAAGCGGGTGGCCAGGATGTTCGCCGGCTCCCAGTCCACAGCGCAGCGTTGATAGCCCTGCGAGCGAGCCCAACTCACCCCTTGGTTCAACAGAGCGAGGGCTATCCCTTTGCCTCGTGCGTTGGCTTGGGTGTAGGCGCTGAGGATGCTCGCGGTCTTCTCGTCACGGATGATGGTGCAGGCGGTTGGATTTGCCGGACCCAGCCCCATCAGACCCACCGCTTCCTCACCACGGTAGGCCAGCCACAGGGCATGAGCCGGGTCGACCAGCCAGGCTTCATCCACCGTGACCTCCTCAGTCTCGCTGAGCGGAAGGAAAGTGGGCGCGGCTGCTACGTGTTGCCGCAGTGCTTCGATCAGTCCCGTCACCTGCGCGATCTGCTCGGGACCGGCCCGTCGAATGTCGACCTCGGCCGCCGGCGTGGAGGCCAGATTGGGCACCGGCGTCAGTTCGCGCAGTCCGTCCGCAGCGATAAAGCCAAAACCCTGCCAGTGCCAGCCCTCGATCGCCTGCCTGTCGTCGGGCAAGAGGCTGACCAGGTGTACGGGACAGCCGTCGTCCACCCAGCGGGCCGAAAGGTGCTCATACATCTCGTCGTAAATGCGGCGGCTATCCTCCACCTCGGCGGCGTTGGCCCATTCCGGGCTGAAGGTGCTCCGCTTTCCCCGGAATTCTGGCAGCACATAGCCGGCGAGGAATCCGATCAGCCGGCCACCCTGGATCGCGGCGGCGCCTGGCCCCTGCTTCACCACACTGTTCAGCATGGGCAGGAGGGTGCCTATTTGCTCGTAACAGGTGGGCAAGCAGGGCACCTGTTCGCGCATCGCCTGGAAGCGGGTGATGAAAAGGGCGGCGGCGTCTGGCAGGTGCCTTTCTTCCAGGGCGGTGATCTGAAGAGACACCTGCTACTCCTTGGCCGCCTTTTCCACCCAGGCGCTGATCGAATTGCCGTGCTCCTCGTAGTGCCAGCAGGTATTCGCGGCGACCATCTGCCACAACGGCCTTCCCTCGCGCCACGGATATCGGGCGGGATCGACCAGGTCCTCCTCGGGGGTGGCTTCGACGGCGCTCAGCGCTTCGCTGTAAGAGCGATAGAAGTTGATCAATACGTCTTCCAGCAGCCGCTCGCGGTTTTCCTGATAGATTTGGTCATTCCAACAATCCAGGTCGGCCTCGCTTGATGGCATTTCAGGGATCTCCCCCTGGAGGGTCTGTCCCAGCCAATAGACCATCCGCTGTTCCCAGGCGATGAGATGGACCAGGATGTCTTTCACCGACCATTGTCCTTCGACGCAGGGCTCGGCCATCCGGTCCTGCGGCACTTGCGCCAGGAGATTCTCCAGTCGTTTCCGTTCCACGGCGATGGTGCTGAGCAACTCCGCTTTGCCGATCTGTTCAATCTGCTCGCTCATATGATTCCTCCCCCCGATCATCCTGGATTATAGCCCAGTCCATAGGATTCGACAAGTAAGCTGCACTGACGCTGCACTGCTTTCGCGGAGGCGAAAGGAGTCAACGAATGAGGAAACGAAGCGGCAAGGATCGCCGCAACGAATGGCTGGTCGCAGGGGAAAGTTGTATGTTCGATGCATAGGCATTGACAGCGGCAAAGGCGCGAGACCTGGCGATCTCGCGGGACCAAGGGGAGAGGAAATGAAACAGGGCGCACCACAGTGCGCCCCTACAGTCTGCTGCGCGGCATCCTGCCGGAAAGGATCTATTCCTTGTTACGCGGACTGCTTGTGGGGACTACTGTCTGGCCGATCATGGCTTGATCTTGGCAGCGCGCTTGGCCAGCTCTTTGCGGGTATCCAGGTCGTAGCTCCGGTAGATAGCCAGGCGCTCGGCCTCCGGCGATCCGCCACCGTGTACCCCGGCCACCATGAGCAGCCCGGCGAACTTCGAAGCGGTCAAGTCCTCGATCAACCGGAAGCAGCGCACGCGGTCGTCCACTGCCACGGCAGCCGGACCGGCCAGGTATTTCTTCAGGTAGCCACCCACCTCCTCGCTGCCATAGTCCTCCTCGGAGGGCATGGTCACCAACAGACCCCCGGCCAGGTCCTGCACCAGCTCCAACTCGTGGTGCAAGTTCGTGCCGGCATAGAATTTGCCCACGTTGGCGTAGACCAGGTCGGGCAGGTAGGTGCCGGAGGTCATGGCCTGGCCTTTCAGAGACGCCGCCAGGCCGCAAGCGTGTACCAACTCGGCAGTGATCATGAACTCGGCCAGCTTGGCACGGACGTGGCTGGCCTTTTCGATGCCGTTGTACTCAGCCACCAGTGCCGCCGAGCCCAACAGCAGGTCAGAGATGGCCGGCTTGCAGCCGCAATAGGAGTGGCGATGGTAGGTGGCAAAGGTCTCGGCCAGGTAACCGGCCAGCTGCCACTCGCCGCACAAGAACACCCGTTCCCAGGGCACAAAGACGTCGTCAAAGATAGTCAGCGACTCGACGCTGGCAAAGCGGGAGCTGACAGGCGCAGCCATCTCCCGCTTGACTCCCGGCGCGGCTCCACGGCAGATCAAGGTGATTCCCGGCGCGTCAGCCGGGATGGCAAAGGCCACCGCATAATCGGCGTCCTCCTCGCGCATGTCGCGGGTGGGCAGCACGATCAGATCGTGGGCGTAGGGCGCCGCCGTGTTGTGGGCCTTGGCGCCGCGGACGATAATGCCATCCTGGCGCTTTTCTACGACACGGAGGTAGAGGTCCGGATCGGCCTGCTGGTGGGGCCGGAGCGAGCGGTCGCCCTTGACGTCGGTCATGGCGGCGTTCCCCACCAGGTCGTTTTCCTGGAAATAGCGGAGGTAGTCCGTGAGCCGCGGGTAGTACTTGGTGCCAAAGAGGTTATCGGCATAGTGGGTGATGATCGATAGGGCATTCAGGGAGTCCACGCCCATGCAGCGCTGGATGCAGCCGGTCTCTCGAGCATAGAGGCGGGTCATTTCCACCTTTTTGCGCAGATCTTCCGCACTCTGATGGATGTGGGTGAAGCGGTTGATCGTCTGGCCCGTAAGGTGCGAGGTGGCGGTGACCATGTCCTGATATTCCGGCTTCTGAGGCCATTCGTAGGTCAGGCTGACGATGTTCACACCGGGGACAATCTGGGGGTGCTCCCAAGGCCGCTCCACTTTCTGTCCGTTCATCCATACATTGTGCTTCATCGCTGCCAGGCTGGCGATGTATTCCTGAGGTGTTTTCATGGTTCATCCTCCTTGATGGTTTCTCCAATCCGGTGGGAGTACTGCCGGTCACGAAAAGACCGCCCCGAGAGATGGGAACAGTGGCGGGCGAGTAGGTCAAGGTGATGTCCGCCAAGGCGACTCGCCGCCCTGGCCGCTGCCCTGGGCTGGGCCAGAGCTACGACGCGTAACTCTCATCGGATGGCGAAATTATACCATGCCGCAGGGGAGAATGCAAAGAAAGCGTGAGACCCTCACGCTGGTCCAGCCTATCGGGGCTGGTGTTTCACATTTCTAAACAGGGGTAAACAAGGCTTCCAAAGGCAAAGCCTGTTGCCAACCCTACATATTGAAAGATGGGGCACGATGTGGTATAATGCAGATGTAGACCTGAGCCTGCCCACGGCGATGGAGCGGGCGCTTTCGCTATCTGGTAGTGCGATGGGTGGTACGGTGGGAAAGCTTGGAAGGATAGGTTCCCGAATCGCGCTTTTTCTAGCGTGCCTGATAAGCCTGGTCGCGGCTCTCAACCGGCAGGCCGTCCTTGCGCGTAGCCCTGAGAATGCCCCTGATGCCCGGCTTGTAGATGGGAATCCCCCAACTTCAGGCACCGCCCACTTTGACCGCATCTCGACGGCGGATGGCCTGCCCGACGACGTGGTGTATGCCATCGTGCAGGACCGCGAGGGGTTCATGTGGTTCGGGACAGGCAATGGGCTCGCCCGCTACGACGGCTACGAGTTCATCGTATACCAATACGATCCAGACGACCCCACATCGCTGTCCCATCCTACGGTACGCGCAATATACCAGACCCGTAACGGGGACCTGTGGGTTGGAACCGACGGCGGCCTGGATCACCTTGATCCCATAACCAGGACGTTTACCCATTATCCGATGAGTCCTGCCATATCCCTCCTCGAGGACGAACTGGGCATTCTTTGGGTGGGCACGCTGTCAGGCTTGACGCACCTGGATCCCGCTAACCCCGCGCCTTCGACCTTTAACCGGGGCTCGGCAGGCGGTGGTCCCACTCGGCTGACCGGCGATATGGTGAACGCCATCGTTCAAGACCAGGCAGGGGAGATCTGGCTCGGCACAGGATTGGGGTCCTTCGGTTGGGTCATTCGGGGGCTGGATCGCTTTGATCGGTCGAGCGGGACATTCGTCCACTATCTTTACGATCCGGCCAACCCGACCAGCTTGAGCGAAGGCGATGTGTTGGCTATCTTTCCAGATCGCCAGGGCGGGCTATGGGTCGGCACGTCGGGCGGGCTCAACCGGCTGGACCGTACCTCAGAAACGTTCGCCCAGTACCAGCACGATCCCAGTGAGCCGGGCAGCCTGGGGAATGACCAGGTACAGGCAATCCTGGAGGACACCGCCGGGCGGCTGTGGATTGGCACTGCGAGCGGCCTCGATCAGCTTGACCGGAGTCAGAACCGGTTCATCCACTACCGTCACGACCGGGCCGACGCATGGAGCCTGAGTGGCGACATGATCTTGACGATCTATGAGGACCGCTCCGGTGTGGTGTGGATCGGAACAACGGCGGGCATCAGCCGCTACGACGAGACGGCCAGCCAGTTCGGTCTGTACCGGAATCAGCCCAACTCTCCCTACCGACTGAGTGACGACGTGGTCCAGGCGGTGGTCGAAGATCGGAAGGGCGAGCTGTGGGTCGGCACGGCAACGGGAGGTCTCAACCGGCTGGACCTCGATGCGGGCACCGCCACCGTCTACCGGCACGACCCGGCGGACCCGGCCAGCTTGAGCAGCGACGGCGTCACCGCCCTGTACGAGGACGGCGCCGGCGACCTGTGGGTGGGCACCGATAACCGCTGGCTGGAGCGCTTTGACCCTCGGACGGAGACGTTTGTCCACTATTGGTACCTGAGTGCAGGAGTTCCCCGGGTCATCACCGAGGACCGGGCGGGCGACCTGTGGATTGGAACTGCGAATGGCCTCTACCGCCTGAATCGCACCACTCAAACAGAAACCCACTACCGCTCCACGGCAGAGCCGGCGCTGAGCTCTAACTATGTGACCGCGATCTATGAGGTCCGGGACGGCAGGCTGCTGGTAGGGACGTACGGAGGCGGGGTCAGCATTTGGGACCCCGCGACAGAGCGGTTCTCGTACTATGGGCACGATCCGGCCAACCCCAACTCCCTGTCCCACAACTCGGTGTTCTCGTTCTATGTAGAACCAGAAAAAGGCGTAGGCTGGATCGGAACGTGGCACGGCCTGGATCGGGTGGAGATCGCCGGCGGGAGGGCCAGCCATTACACAGAAAACGATGGCCTGCCGGGTAACGCGGTCATTGGCATCGTGGCCGACTCGGCGGGGATGCTATGGCTCGTAACCAACCGAGGGTTGGCCAGGTTCGACCCGCGTGCCGAGGCCTTCCGTACCTATGGCGCCGGAGAAGGCCTGCCTGCCGGCCAGTTTCAGCTATCGGCGCTTTTTCAGAGCGACGACGGTGAAATCTTTATTGGAAGCAGTGATGGTCTGGTCGCCTTTCATCCTGATCGCATCCCGGAGAATCCCCATCCCCCGCCCATCGCCATCACGGCGCTCAGTCTGTTCAATGAGGTGGTACGCCGCGACCTGCCGCCCGACGAGCCGATCGAGCTATCGTACAAACAGAACTTTTTGTCGTTCCAGTTCGTTGCCCTGGATTATACTGACCCGGAGAAGAACCAATACGCCTACAAGCTAGAGGGGGTCGATGCAGACTGGGTCCAGGCCGGGACGCGGCGGCGCGCTGACTATCCCAACCTGAGGCCGGGGAACTATGTCTTTCGCGTCAAAGGTTCGAACAATGCCGGCGTCTGGAACGAGGAGGGGGCCGCCGTCCGGATCACGATCACACCGCCTCCGTGGGGGACCTGGTGGTTCCGGGGGATCGTCCTACTGGTGCTCGTGGGAGCCGTCGTGGGGGCCTATCGGCTGCGGGTGCAGAGCGTCGAGCGGCGCAGCCGGGAGCTGGAGCGACAGGTCGCGGACCGGACGGCCGAGCTTTCGCAGGCCAACGTGCTCCTGGAACAAGAGATCGCCGAGCGCCAGCGTACAGAAGAGGCCCTTGCCCAAGAACGAGCATCCGCGGCGGTCGTCGCCGAGCGCAACCGGCTGGCGCGTGAGCTGCACGACTCGGCGACGCAATCGTTGTACGCCGTGACTCTGTATGCCGACGCGGCGACTCGATTGCTGTCGTCGGGGCAGATGGAGCCGGCGGCGGAGAACCTGCTCAAACTGCGCGGCACGGCCAAGGAAGCGCTGGGCGAGATGCGGATGCTCATCTTTGAGCTGCGCCCGCCCATCCTGGCCGAGCAGGGCCTGGCGGCTGCGCTGCGAGCCAGGCTCGAGGCGGTGGAGGGCCGGGCCGGTCTGAAGACCGAGCTTCATGTCGATGGGGAAAGCCGGCTACCGCCCGAGATCGAGGAAGGCCTGTATCGCATTGCCGTCGAGGCCCTTAACAACAGCCTGCGACATGCTCAAGCGCGCTCCATCTTTGTCACCTTGCACCTTGAACCGGAGGCTGCGATTCTGACGGTTGGCGACGATGGGATCGGCTTTGATCTGGCGTCCGCCCTAAAGGGGGGCGGCCTTGGGCTGCGAGGGATGGATGAACGTGCACAGCAATTGCAGGGGACATTGACGGTGGAGAGTCAGCCTGGAACAGGGACGAGAGTGACGGCCATGGTGCCCAGGGAATCGTAGCCGGGGGAGGTGCCGCAATGAAGACAGCAATCCGGGTCCTGTTGGTCGACGACCATGCCATCGTGCGTGACGGACTCCGCGCCGTGCTGAAGCTTCAGCCCGACATCGAGGTCGTCGGCGAGGCAGACAATGGCCGGGATGCCGTGTCGATGGCCCAAAGCCTCCGGCCAGACGTCGTCTTGATGGACCTGGTGATGCCGGGGATGGATGGCATCGAAGCCATCCGCTTGATCGTGGATGGCCAGCCCGAGAGCCGCATCCTGGTGCTGACCAGCTTCTCCGCGGAGGATAAGGTCTTTGCGGCCATCAAGGCTGGCGCCATGGGCTATTTACTCAAGGATTGTGACTCGGAAGAACTGGTGCGCGCCATCCACCAGGTGCAGCGGGGCGAGTCTTCACTCCACCCCAAGGTTGCCCGCATGCTGCTGCAGGAAATGACTGCCGCTCGGGGAGAGGGCAGCGCCGAGCCGCCTCCACGCCCGGGGCGGCCGGCAGTCGTTCCGCGGCCGCCGGTGGATCCGTTGACGGAGCGTGAGCTGGATGTGCTCAAGTTGGTGGCCCGTGGGAAAAGCAACCGGGAGATCGCCGATGAGCTGGTGGTGTCCGAGGGGACGGTTCGCACCCATGTGAGCAACATTCTGAGCAAGCTGCACCTGGCCAGCCGTACCCAGGCCACCCTTTTTGCCCTACGAGAGGGCTTGACCTCGCTCGATGACGCCAGCTTCCCCTTGAATGCAGGCCAGCAGGACACGTAAGGGAAGCTCTGGAAGCCCCGAGTACAACATTCATCATAGGTAGCGCAGAAGCAATCTGCGCTGCGCAGAGAAGGACCGCCGAAAGGCGGTCCTTTTGCGTAGGACAGGATCTGATCTCTGTGCGATGACAAGCGGGCCTTTCTCCGATATACTGGAGGCAAATGGAGAAAGAGAAAGGAGACAAATGATGGACGGGTTACGAACCAGCTCGACGATGCGGAAGTTTGGGGATCAAGACAGAAAGAAAGAAAGGAGGATCTTGAAGATGAAATCGCTAAAGGTGTTGTCCTTCGTTGCATTGGCAGTCCTGTTGCTTGCTGCTTGCGGCGGCGGGAGTGCCGAGCCGGCCGCCCAGGCGGCCAAGGACTATAGCCACGAGGTCGACATGGAAGCGCTGACGGCACGGCGCTATACGGCACTCCAGGCAGCCAAGGCAGCCGAGGCAGCCGAGGACTATGGCGCTGAGATCGACATAGAGGTTCTGAGGTCCCGGCGCTACACGGCACAGCAGGCGGCGCTGGCAGCCAAGGACTACAGCAGCGAGGTGGACATGGAAGTGCTTACCTCCCGCCGCTACACGGCACAGCAG
>Ga0316622_100001717_pt1 | contig 14587 bp, 13 predicted proteins | sample OWC_Aug_OW2_C1_D_FD_207646 | JGI IMG/M metagenome (GOLD analysis project Ga0316622, IMG submission 207646) | Wetland soil microbial communities from Old Woman Creek delta, Ohio, United States - OWC_Aug_OW2_C1_D5_C | ecosystem: Environmental > Terrestrial > Soil > Wetlands | place: USA: Ohio... | reverse complement strand
TTCCGGATCGGTGTCCACCCGCACGACGTGGCCGGGCATGGCCGCGGTCAGCTGATCGGACTCGAGGAGGGTGACCTCGACCTCGGAACTGAGTTCGGGGGTGTCCGGAACCACCACGTACGTTCCCGTGAGCGTCAAATTGACGAGGAAGCCCTCCGCATCCATGGGTGAGCCGTCCGACCGCCGACCCCGCACGCGGACGGGAAGCCGCGTGGTCACCCGGGGACCGACGCGGGGGCTGGTGTTCTCGAAGGCGACCGTCGGCGTCCGCACGGTCGCCTGCAGTCCCTCCGCCGCCGCGCACGTCTCCGGCCACTGCTCTCGGGCCATTTGCACGAACCGACCGATCACCGCATCGTCCGAGTCCGGATCGTGGTGAAAGAGGACCAGGGACCGGACGCCCGCACTCTTCGCCACATCCACTCCCTCCAGCCAGGAGCTATGCCCCCAACCTTGACGGTGCCGGAGCATGGCCGGCGCGTACTGGGCGTCATAGATCAGGAGATCGGCGTCGCGGGCCAGATACCGGACCGCTTCGTCTCCCTTCGAATCGCCCGGCTCGTTGTCGGTGGCGTACGCCACGACTCCACTGGCCGTTTCTATCCGAAATCCCAGACAGCCCTGGGGATGGTTGAGGGGAACCGCCTCCACCGTCGCATCCTCGATCCGCCAGCGGCACCCCGGATCTACGATGGTGAAAGCGCGCGCGGCGGCCAGCAGCGACATGTCCACGGGAAAGTACGGGCGCAGCATCTGGCCCTGCAGCGTCGCTTCCATTCCCCCGCCGCCATCAGGCCTGAGGCCGTAAAGCTCAAACCGGTTGCGTGCCTCGTAGAGCGGCGCGAAGAACGGAAGCCCCTGAATGTGGTCCCAATGATAGTGGGACACTAGCCACGACGCTTGGATGGGGGCGGAGTCCGGTCCCCATCCCGGCGCGTGGCTCAGAGATCTGAGGCCGGTTCCGCCATCGATGATGATCCGATGGCCCACCGGCGTCTCCACCTCGACGCAGGGGGTGTTACCCCCGTAGTTCCAGGTACGCACGTCGCACGTCGGATTGGACCCTCGAACCCCATGGAATCTCACGAGCATCGGACTCGTCCCTCAACCACGCGGCAACCCGAGCCCCGGCTTGCCGGGAGATTGGCGCCTATGGTGCGTGACGGTTGCTCAGATGTCAAGGCCGCCGACGCTTGGGCGACCCGCCGGTCGAAACCCACGGGCCGCGCGGCTGTAATTCCTCATTCAGCGCGTCCTCCCCAAGAGAGCCTTGGCCGCCTGGGCGACGTGCTTCGGCGTCATGCCGTACTTTTCCAAGATGGCGTCGTTCGGGCCGGATTCCCCGTAGCAGTCCTGGAGGCCGTGGATCCGCATGAGGGTGGGGGCGTGCTGTCCGAGCACCTCGGCCACCGCCCCGCCCAGGCCGCCGATGATGTTGTGATCCTCGGTCGTGAGAACGCGGCCCGTCTTCTTTGCCGCCGCCACGATCCCGTCGACGTCGATGGGCTTCAGCGTGTGCACGTGCACCAGGTGGGCGCTGATGCCCTCCTGTGCCAAGAGATCGCACGCCTCCAGGGCGCGGACGCTCTGGACCCCGGTCCCGAAGATGGTGACATCCGTGCCCTCGCGCAGGGTCACCGCCTTGCCGAAGACGAATTTGTAATCCTCGCCGAAGATGACGGGGGTCGCGTCCCGTGTGAGTCGAAGATACGCCGGCCCCGGCATGTCCGTGAGGGCCAGCGTGGCCAGACGGCACTCGACGCCGTCCGCCGGGGCGACCACGACCATGTTCGGCATGGCCCGCATGATCGCGATGTCCTCCACATCGATGTGGGTCTTGCCCGTCTTCGCCGTCAGGATGCCGCTGTAGGAGCCGCCGAGTTTGACGTTGAGCTTCGGCTGCGCCACGGTCACCCGCAGCTGGTCCAGGGCCCGGTTGGCCAGGAAGCAGGCGAAGCTGCTGAGCCACGGGATGAGGCCGACGGTGGCCATTCCGGCGGCCACCCCCATCATGTTCTGCTCGGCGATCCCCAGGTTCATGAAAAACTCGGGGGCGTTGTACGCCACGGTCTGGGCCATGGTCGAGCTCGCCAGGTCCGCGTCCAGCACCATGACGTTGGGGTGGGTCTTGGTGAGTTCCAGCAGGGCATCGCCCCAGGCCACGCGCATCTCGATCATTTTACCCATCAGGATCCTCCGTATGCCTTCAGGTGCGGGCGCTTTGGTAGCACGCTGCGCTCGCGACTGTTCACGATGAGACAGTGGGCCTCACCCGAGTGCGGAACTCCGTCAGGCACTGGGTCGCTGCGCCTCCAGCTCGGCGAGAGCTTTCGCCAGCTCGTCCTTGTTCGGAACCTTGGCGTGCCAGTTGTAGTCGCCTTCCATGAAGGAAATACCCTTTCCTTTGATGGTGTGGGCAACGATACAGGTGGGCTGGCCCTTGGTCGCCTTCGCCTCCTCCATCGCTGGAAGCAGGGCGTCGAAGTTATGGCCGTCCACCTCCAGGACGTGCCAGCCGAAGGCACGCCATTTCTCGGGCACCTGGGTCAGGGGATTGATCCGGTGTTTCAAGTTCCCGTCCTTGGGAAACCCGAACTGCTGGACCTTATTGTAGTCCACGATGGCCGTGAGGTTGTCGACCTTGTAGTAGCTGGCGACCCAGGCCATCTCCCAGACCTGGCCCTCCTCGATCTCCCCGTCGCCAAGGAGCACCCAGGTGTGGAAGGTCTTGCCCAGCCGCCTCGCCGCCAGGGCCATGCCCAGTGGCGGGCTCGCCCCCGTCCCCAGCGAGCCGGAGGCCATGTCGATCCCCGGGGTCTTGGTCATGTCCGGGTGCCCCTGCATACGCGAGTTGATGGCGTCGAAGGTGAACACCTCCTCCACCGGGAAGAAGCCCTTGAGGGCCAGCGTCGCGTACAGGGCGATACTGGAGTGGCCTTTCGAGAGGACGAAACGATCCCGGTCCGGCCACTGCGGACTCTTCGGATCCACCCGCAGCATCTTGAAGTACAGCGCGACGGCGATTTCCACCATGGACAGCGGGCCGCCGATGTGGCCAGCTCCTGCATGGTGGACCGCCTCCAGAATGAGCTTCCTCACTTGGACCGCTTTTTCTTGCAGGTCCCGTTTCATGGCAGGATCCATGGGCATGAGTTCCTCCTTCCCCGCGAAATAAGAAACATCACCGCCACGCGAAAATTTCTACGAGTCCCAGCCTCGCCTCATGGCGAGGTGGGTATGTGCCTCCCACCGATCAGATTGCGAAGTTCTCCTGCAGATAGCGCCGATTCCGTCGGGCGGCCACCAGCGGCGGGTCGGGCGACGTGTCCTCCTCGATGACCATCCAGCCCGCGAAGCCGGCCCGCCGCAGGCCCTCCACGAACCCTAGCAGATCGACGCTGCCCTTGCCGAGCCCGCAGAAGATGTACCGCCGCAAGGCATCCAGGAAACCGATCCCCTGTGCCTGGCACTCTGCGAGCACCCCGGGATTCACATCCTTGATGTGGACGTACCGGACGCGAGAGCCAAAGGTCGTGACAACCTCCACCGGATCGGCGCCACCGTACACCAGATGGCCGGCGTCCACGCACAGCCCGAGCGCCCGGGGGTCGGTGTAATGGAGCAGCGTGTCCAGCTCCTCGCGGGTCTCCACGTACGACCCGGCATGGGGATGAACGGCCAGCCGCACACCCAACGGTTCGCAGGCCGCAGCCAGGGCATGGATGCCGTCTCTCAAGGTCTTCCACTGTACTTCGGTCAAGCCGGCGCTCCCGTCGGCCGGAACGCGGCCGGCTAGGGCGATGCGGTCCGGGCTTCCGCGAAGCCCGAGGATCAACTCTTGGACGCGCATGGCCGAGAGGGTTCGGGCTACCCCCAACGCCTGCGTGACTTCCCGGTCGTGCTTCCGCCGGTCCTCGAGAGACACCCAGCAGAAATTCGAGGCCAGGGCCAGGCCATACCGCTTGAGCAGGGGCGAAAGCTCGGCCGGATCGGGCGGCAGGCCCGTCCCGTACTCCGTCCCCTCGTAGCCCGCCTGAACCATCTCCGCCAACACCTGGTCGACCGGAATGAGCGGACGCAGGTCCGGCAGATCATCGCTGTTCCAATTCATCGGCGCCGTCGCCACACGAATCATGCGTCCCCTCCCCCACGCTGCGGTCGTCCACCAGCGGCCCTGCGAGCGCCACGCGCCCTCGGTTGTCAGAGACCGCGCCGCCGATCCGGCGGCGTATAGGCGGTATAGACTAGCGGAAGTACCCCCCTGGCGCAAGGTTTCCCTGGGTTGACCCGGCTCGCCGGACACCCGGCGACCGGGCGCGCCTTTTTGGCCTTGCGGCGTTGAAGTTGTTAGCGTTAACGTTACACAAATAAAACAAAGTCCGCAACCCATGACTCCCCCCTTGACAGGTATGACCCCCGGCGAGGAGAGTAGGAGCCAGGAAATCGGTCCGCTGGGGGTCCGTCCGCACGGGTGGGGTGACAAGGAGGAGTATGATGAAGGCACTGGTATTGGATGCGAAGTGGGAACCAAAGCCGGGTTACGTCGTCAGCGAGTTCGAGAAGAAGACGGGTAAGGCCGTCACGGGGAACAGCGTCTACAAAGCCCCCACCCTCGCCGTCAGAGAGGTCCCGGTCCCCAAGATCGGGCCCAAGGACGTCCTGCTCAAGGTGAAGGCCTGCGGCGTGTGCGGCTCGGACATCCACATGTACGAGACCGATGCCCAGGGTTACGTGATGTACCCGGGCCTCATGAAGCTGCCCTGCGCCACCGGCCACGAGTTCTCCGGCGTCGTCCAAGAGGTGGGCAAAGAGGTGCGCGACCTGAAGGTGGGCGACATGGTGACCGCCGAGGAGATGATCTGGTGCGGCGAGTGCACCCCCTGCCGGAACGGGTATCCGAACCAGTGCACCAACCTGGAAGAGATCGGCTTCACCGTCGACGGGGCCTTCGCCGAGTACCTCGCCATCGGCAGCAAGTACTGCTGGAAGCTGGACGCCCTCTCCGAGCGCTATCCCGATCCCGATACGGTGTACGAGCTGGGCGCCACCGTGGAGCCGACCTGCGTCGCCTACAACGCGGTCTTCATCCGGGGCGGCGGCTTCAAGCCGGGCGCCTACGCCGTGGTATACGGCGGCGGGTGCATCGGCCTCTCCGCCATCGCCATGATCAAGGCGTCGGGGGCCGCCAAGCTCATCGCCTTCGAGACGGTGGAGGCCCGCCGCAAGCTCTGTACGGCTATGGGCGCCGACTACGTCTATGACCCCGTGGCCCTGACCAAGCAGGGGACGCGCCCGTCGGATGTGGTCCTAGAGCTGACACGCGGCGAGGGCGCCAACTTCCAGCTCGAAGCGGCGGGGGTCCCGACGTTGACCTTCCCCGAGATGGAGCGCTCCATGGCCGTCAACGGGAAGATCGCGCAGGTCGGCCGGGCCGCCGACCGTGTGCCGGTGTACCTGGATCAGTTCCAGGTCCGCCACGCGCAGTTCTTCGGCTCTCAGGGCCATTCCGGCGACGAGATCTTCCCCAATGTCATTCGCCTGATGGCCAGCGGCGCCGTCGACAACCGCAAGATCGTCACGGCCCGGTTCGCGTTGGACAAGGTGGTCGACGCCATCAAGCAGTCGGGCAGCCGCACGGACGGCAAGATCCTGGTGAAGCCGCGCTAATGGAACGAGCGCTGAACGCTCATCGCTGATCGAAAGGAGTCTGCCATGGGGGAGTGGACGCTGCCGCCGAAGGGCGGTCACATGGAATCCGCCGACCAGATCTACCTGCAGAACATGACCTGGAAACAGATCGAACAGCGCCTGGAGCAAGACGACATCATCGTCGTCCCGATCGGCTCGACCGAGGCCCACGGTCCCCACGCCTGCATCGGCGAGGACACGTTCCTGGTGACCCGCATGGCGGAGGCGGTGGCCAAGAAAGTCGGCTGTACCGTGGCCCAGCCCGTCTGGTACGGGTCCCACCCCTACCACCATATGGGGATGCCGGGAACCATTATCGTACCCGAGGAGATCTTCTGCGGCCAACTCAAGGCCATCATGGCGGGCCTCTGGAACATGGGTTTCCGGAAGCAGATCCTGCTCAACGGCCATGGGCAGGAGTACGTCATCCCGACCGCCATCCACCAGTTCGCGAAGACCTTCCAGGTGCCCGGAGTCTTCATCAACCTGAACTGGTACCATGCCATCCAGGACCAGTTCAAGAACGTGAAGGACGGCGGGCCCTACGAAACCCCGTTCATTCACGCCGACGAGGTGGAAACCTCTTGGTCGCTGGCCCTCTTCCCCGAGTTCATGCGCATGGAGGACGTGGTGGACACGGTCCCGCGGGGCTACCTCCCCGATGGGCACATCGACAAGGCGGGCAACCTCCTCCACCGCCCCATCGCCTGGTACGGGCAGGTCGGTTGCGGCCCCATCGAGACCGCCGCCTACAAGCCGGGCGTCGTGGGCAAGGCCAGCGCGGCCAAGGCCGAGAAAGCCTACCCCGGCGTCCGCGCCCTCCTGGATTACATGGTCAAGCTCCACGACGATATCAAGAAGACCTTTCCACCGGGGAAGCTCCCCCCGATCGAGGAGGTCACCACCCGGCCCAAGGAAGAGATCGAGGCCGTGTTGAAGGGGCCCCTGGTCCCCGGCGGCCGGAGCATCTACAGCCTGCACTGGCCGTTCTGACGAGGGAGCGGGAGATGGGGAGATCGCGGGAGTGGGAGAAGGAGGCGTCATCCGCTCCCTCCTCTCCGTTTTGCCGCTTATGCTACAGGGTTCTCTTCTTCGCGCTCGGCTGATCGCTGACCGCTGAACGCTGACAGCTGAGCCGGAGGCACCATGGGACGATATCGGTACTTCCTAGCCATCCAGACGCGTCTGCCGGAGGACTACCTGGCGGATGCGGAGTTTCGCCGGAACCTCGCGACGCTGCAGCGGCTCGGGTTCGACGGGGTGGAGCTGAACATCCGGGATCCGGAGACCGTGGAGCCTGCCCGTCTCAAAGCCTACCTCGCGGAGTTCGGCTTGGTCCTCTCGATGTTCGCCTCCGGGCTCACGGCCAAGACCCACCAGCTCTCGCTGGCCACGTCGGATGAGGTCCGCCGCAGGGAGTCCATCGCCCGCACCGCGCGCTTCTTGGAGTTCGCGCATGCGTTCGGCGCAGGGGTCATCGCCGGCTACCTCAAGGGCGCCCCGCAAGAGAACGACCCGGGAGCGCGCGAGCGGCTGGCTGCCTCCGTGGTGGAGCTGGCCCCGGTCGCCGACCGACTCAAGACCCCCCTGCTCATCGAGGCGGTGAATCGGTACGAGTCGCCCGTCGGTCACAGCCTGGCCGACACCTGGGACATCGCCCGCCGCGCGAACAGCCCCTTTGTGTGGATCCTCCCGGATACGTTCCACATGAACATCGAAGAGGTGAACATGCGGCAGGCCATCGGCGACCACCGGGCCTGCTTCGGCTCCTTCCATCTCTCGGACAACACCCGGCACTTCCCCGGCTTCGGGGCCCTCGATTTCGCCGCGATCATCGCGATGCTCGATGAGCTGGGCTACCGCGGTAAGCTGGCCATCGAAGGCAACGTCCGGACGAGCTTCGCCGCGGACGTGGAGGTAGCGATGCAGTGCCTCGCGCCACTCCTGCGCCGGAAGTAGACCCAGCGACGGCGCCCGCGGGCCGATCCCTCGTCTTTCGCCTACCCCGGTTGTAAGAAACCCGGCTCGAACATGGAGCCGGGTTTTCCTTTTCTCGGCGACCACCGCCGCCGATCAGAGACAGCCGAGCACTCCGGGGATGATGAGGATCGCCCAAGGGGTGTAGCTCACAAGAATGAGGACGCCGATCTCGACGAACCCGAAGTGAAGCGGGTGGATGCCGACGGAGGTGGCTACCCGGGACAACACCGGCGCCAGGATGATGATCGCTGCGCCGCCTTCCATGAACATCCCACCACCAAGAGGAACAGATTGATGGCGAAGTTCTTATCGGTCCGTATACTTCAGTGGCTCCACGACGTTCCGGGGCGGCGCGAACACGTCGATCAGTTTGGCCGGCGTGTGGGACACCACCCGGGCCGAATGCACCGCATTTGGGGGAACGACGAACGCGGCGCCCGCCGGGCAGAGTTTGCTCTCCCCATTGATCGTGTAATGGAGCGCCCCTTCCGTCACGATCCCGATCTGCTCGTTGGGATGCGTGTGAGGCGGAATGGTGGAGTACGCCGGGAACTCCAGGAACGACACCGAAACGCTACTCCCGTACACTGCCCTGATGGTGATGCCGTTGACCAGCGGGATCTCCTGAATGTCCTTGAGCTCATAGAACGGCATGCCACACCTCCCTCGAGCGTCGTCTCCCTTGTTTGCCGTACCCACTTGCCGACCTGCCGCACGGCTGAATATGTCATCCGGCCGCGGGCGGCCGACTGGCTTTCGCTGCCAGGTCGCTCACCGCATTCCGGCGTCCTGTGCCGCCGTGGCAGCAGCGTCCGAGACCCTACCATGTAACAAGACGCTGTTCAAGGTTCAAGGGCGTGATATTGATGCGGACCACCTACGCAATGATCCGGTGACCTTCGTTAAACGCCGTCACTGTTGCCCGGTTGCTTGCGGCCGGGCCGCGGCCTCCCGTGCCATCCCTACCGTCTCTTCGAGCGATGTCATTACCTCGCAGAAGAAAGCCGCGGTTTGCGCCGGAATGTTGCTGTGTCTGGGCACCAGCCCCAGCTTCCCGGCCGTTCCGCTGCAGTCGAGGACCAGAGGTTCATCCGGAACTCCCGGTGGTGATCCGCAAACGCTGAGACAGATCCGGGTATCGCATGCGCTCCGGGGAAAACCCCCGGCGCCTCGCCAACTCGCACGCGAGGAGCTGAAACGGCACGATGGCGCTGATCAGGTCCAGTTCGGCGCACACGTCCGTGGCGGGCCACGGCAAGGGGAGGTCGTGAGGACCCGGCAGGGCGGCCGCCAGGTTCAGGACGCGACTCGCGATCCCGAGGTCGGACAGGACCGCGGCGCCTGCGGTCGCCATGTCGTACTGGGCGGCCGTGCCGGACACGAAGAGGGCAGCGCTGAACGAACTCAGACCGTGGAACCGTCCATGGAACGCTTCTTCGGTGTCGAATGCCGCGGCGGCAATTCCGCTCATCTCGGAGATCTTGAGCGACGCCTCCAGGGCGGTGGCGTAGTGCCGCTCCTGCCCCATGACCATGAAAAAGTCGCAGCCCTCGCGCACCTCGGCCAGCTCGGCCACGACTCCGCGGGCGTACGCAATCAGCCTGGACAGCTCGGTGGTGAAGTCTCCCGGATTGACTTCCTGGCCGGCCATGGCGCGCGCCAGCAGGATCAAGCTCAGCACGCTCGCCGTATAGCCCTTGGTCTTGGGGCCGACGGGCTCCGGGCCCACCGGCATGACCACCATCTCCTCGGACGCCTCGCCGATGGGACTCTTCCGCGCGGCCGTGAACGTCAGCGCGCGCCAGCCGAGGGACAAGGCGTGTGCCAGCGCCTCGACCGTGGTGGTGCTGGTGCCGGTCTGTGAAAGGAAGACGGCGAACCCCTTTCCCTTGCGCGCCGCCGCCGTCTCCGCCAAGAAAGCCAGCGGCCCCCGGACGCGGACCCCCGCGGGAGCAAGCCGAGTGAGGAGCGGCTCCACCGCCACGAGGGCGTTCATGGAGGTCCCCGACCCCACCAGATAGATCGGGCGCGCGGGCCGGATCGGTTCGAGCTGGGCAAGCTGCCCGGGCACCTCGGCCAGAACCGCCTCCAGGACCTCCGGCTGCTCGGCAATGAACTCGTCAATCGTCATCCGCTCAACCTCTGATGTCTTCGCCCGTGCGACCCTGTCGGAGGGCATCGCCGCCGGCACGCGACGGGCCCTACGCCGCCCAGGCGTCCATTCGCCTCCGCGCCGCCAAGGGCAACCCGCGCGCCTTCGCCGCGCTTTCCGTGCCGCTCCGCATTACGCCTCGTCTGGGGGGTGATTGGTCGTCTCCATCACCGTGTACTCGCCGACCTGCCCGCCCGTGATCGCTACCAGTTGCGCGAAGGTCATCGGGACCCCGGAGGCGCCGGTTCCCGCGGCCGGATAGATCGTCCGGTACTGCGCGAGACTGTCGTCGATCAGGATGCGGATACGCGCGTCGATCCCGAAGGGGCACACGCCACCCGGCTCAAACCCGGTGGCGACGGACGTCTCGTCGTGGCGCGCCATGCGCGTCTTCACTCCCAGGGTCGCCTTGAGCTTGGCCGATGACGCCTTGCGGTCGCCGGGGCTCAACAGCATCGCATATCGTCCGTCTTTCCCAAGGAACAGCAGAGACTTGGCGATCTGTCCCACCAGAACGCCGAGCCGCTCCGCGGCCGACTGGGATGTGGCCGTGCTGCCCGGCTCGAATTCGATCGCCGCAAGGCCGTGGGCCGCCAAGACGCGAGACACCTTCTCCGGGATCATGCCGGCGTACCCGAACGATGAGCGTCAGTGTATGGGCCGCGGGGGCGCGAGCGAGGTGCCAAGGCCGACGACGACGAGGCCGACTCCCACGATGGCAAACAGCGCTTCATACTGTCCCGCGTCGACCAGGCGTCCCAGGACCGCGGTGCCGGTGGACATGCCTGTGAACAGATTGAAAGCGAAGAGCGAGAAAGCCTTCCCGCGGGCAGACGCACCACCAATCTCCGTGCCCCGAAGCTGGAGCGTGGTGTGCAGCCCCACGAAGCCGAGGCCGAGGAGCAGCATGCTCGCCGCAAAGATCGCCCACGGCCAGCGCGGGACGAGGCTGAGGAACGCCGCGCCCATCAGCGTCCCCCCGAGGGCGGCGAGCGTGTTCTCGGAGGCCCGGCGTCGGATGTGCCCCATCAGTGAGCCGCCCATCATGGTGCCGACGCCGAACAGGGCGATCAGTAGACCTACCGAGAACTGATCGAACCCGTACCGGGCGGTCCCGAAGGACCCGAGATAGGTCACCCCGCCCCAGAGCAGGAACCCCTCCAGGAAGACCGCAACGTACACGAACTGGGCACGGCGGTCGCGGAGAAAATCGCCGAAGCGCCCCCCGCCTTCCAAAGCCTCTGATGGCCGTGGAGCTTCGAGTCGCCACATCCAACCGACTGGGACCAGCGCCAAGAGTCCATAGCCAAGGAGCATCAGCCGCCACGAGACCAGGTAGGCAACCGTGCCGCCGACGGAGGCAGAGACCGCCAGCGCAGCCGAGGTGACCATGGAAAAGCGGCCAATCACGACCTGGCGCCGCGCATAGGCCACCGTGTCTCCAATGAACACCAGCGTCAGCGGGATCACCGCGCCGGCACACGCCCCGGCCAGAAGGCGGACGAGGATGAACTGCCGCGTCGTCACGGTGAGAGCCGACAGCACCGTGCAGACGCTAAAGCCCAGCCCGGCTGCGCGCACCACGGCGATTCGGCCGAGGCGGTCGGAGAGGGGGCCGTAGACGAGCTGTCCTGTGCCGTACGCAAGCGCATAGGTGGTCATGGCAAGCCCCACGGTGCCTGCGGTGGAGCCGAGCGACAGGGAAATCGAGGGCAGGACCGGGGCCAAGATCCGGACGTCCACGGACACCAGGAACGCCAAGGCGAAAAAGAGGACGAGCGGCGTCACGGATATCGCCCGCCGGGGCGCGGCGGCTCAACGGCGCCTAGCCCGAGGCACACTGCGGGAGGAGCCACGAGGCACCTCTCGATTGCGGGCGGAGCGGCATGCGGGGCTCTCGGGGCGATGTGCGATGGGCACGAGGATGTTCCGGCCTGCACCGCTACTCGATCACCATCATCACGTCGCCGGTGTTCACCGTTTCGCCGGGTCGCACGTGCACGCTCTTGACGGTGCCTTCTGCCGGCGCCAGGATGTCGTTCTCCATCTTCATGGCTTCCAACACCAGGAGGACGGTCTCGGTATCCACTGCGTCCGCCTGCGCGACGTTGACCGCGAGGACCTTTCCCGGCATGGGCGAGCGGATCGCGCGCTCACCGCCGGGTGCCGCACCCGCCGCGGGTCCACCGGTCTTCGCGGCTTTCGAGGAACGGACCACGCCGTGCGGCGTGGCCGCCCGCTGCACCTCTTCCACGGTCACGTCGTACTCCTGCCCGTCGATCGTCACTCGAAACGTCTTCATCGGCCGCTTCCTCGCCTGCACACGCAACCGGTAGAGCCCATCCAACCCCACCGCATCCAATCGGCCCAGAATTGCCCAGGGCACCTCGCGGAGACCCCCCCTGCCTCGACCCGCGGAGGCGACAGGCTCGGACACGACATGCGCCGCCGCCGAGAGGGCGGCCGCCGTCGCCGGGGACCGCGCCGCCTCGCCCGCCTTCGCCGGACGGGTGATGGTGCACCTGATCATGCGACCGGTGTCCCCCATCGTCGCCGACGCGACCACGGCCGACCACCACACACTGTCGCCGCCGATCGCCCCCTCGAACGCCGCTTCTGCCATGTGCCGCCTCCGTCTTAGACCTACAGGCTTAAAGCGGAATATTACCATGCTTCTTGCGGGGACGCTGCTCTCGTTTGGTCGCCGCCATTTCCAGCGCTGCGACCAGCGTCCGGCGCGTATCCTTGGGGTTGATCACCGCATCCACATAGCCGCGCTTGGCGGCCTGGTACGGGTTGGAAAAGTTCTGCCGGTACTCGTCGATCATCTCCTGACGCCGCGCCTCGGGGTCAACAGCGTCGCGGATCTCCCTCCGGAAGATGATGTTTGCGGCACCTTCGGGACCCATAACCGCGATCTCGGCCTGCGGCCAGGCCAACACCACGTCCGCCCCCAAGTGGCGGGAGCACATGGCCAGATAGGCGCCGCCGTAGGATTTGCGGACGATGAGCGTGATCTTGGGGACCGTGGCTTCGGAGTAGGCGAACAAGAGCTTGGCTCCGTGTCGGATGACCCCGCCGTGCTCCTGCGCGGAACCCGGCAGGTAACCGGGCACGTCCACCAGCGTGATCAGCGGCACGTTGAAGGCGTCGCAGAAGCGCACGAAACGGGCGGCCTTGTCCGACGCGTTGATGTCCAAACACCCGGCCATGATCCGCGGTTGGTTGGCCACGATTCCCACCGACTGACCGTTCAGCCGAGCGAACCCGACCACGATGTTCTGGGCAAAATGGCGGTGCACCTCCAGAAACTCGCCCTGGTCCACCACCTGCCCGATCAGGTCCCGCATATCATAGGGCTTGGAGGGCACGGTGGGTACGAGGTGAACCAGCGCCTCGGCCACCCGCTGCGGGTCGTCGGCCGCGGGCACTCGCGGCGCGTCCTCCAGGTTGTTCTGGGGGAGGAACGAGAGCAGATAGCGGATCGTGGCGAAAAGCTCATCCTCCGTGTCGCAGGCAAAGTGCGCGTTCCCGGACAGGTGGTTGTGGGTCATGGCGCCGCCCAGCGCTTCGGCGGAGATCTCCTCCCCAATGGCCGCCTTGATCACGTCCGGACCCGTGATGAACATCTTGCCGATGCCCTTGGCCATGAATACGAAGTCCGTCAGCGCGGGCGAGTAGACGGCGCCCCCGGCGCTCGGCCCCACCAGGACGGAGATTTGGGGGATGACGCCGGAGGCCAGCGTGTTTCGGAAGAAGATCTCGCCGTAGCCGGAGAGCGAGTCCACGCCTTCCTGGATCCGCGCCCCGCCCGAGTCGTTGATGCCCACCAGGGGCGCCCCCACGCGCATCGCCAGATCCTGGAGCTTGGTGATCTTCTTGGCGTGCATCTCGCCCAGCGACCCGCCGATGACCGTGAAGTCTTGCGCGAACGCATACGCCAACCGGCCGTTGACGTGCCCAAACCCGGTGACCACCCCATCGCCGGGCGCGACGGTTTTGTCCATCTCGAAGCTGGTGCAGCGGTGCTCAACGAACATGTCCAACTCGGCGAACGTGTCCGGGTCGAAGAGCTTCGCCAATCGCTCCCGGGCCGTCAGCTTTCCCGCGTCGTGTTGCTTCTGCACTCGCTCCGGCCCGCCCCCGGCCCGGATGGCGCGTTTCTTTTCTTCCAGTTGGGCGATCAGTTCTTCGATGGTTGGATAGGGCATACGGTGCTCCTCCTCGGACGGCGCACATGGATCATCGGGCCGCCAGAACCGGGCGACTCCTGGGGCGGTGGCGCCCTAGGACGCCTCCGACGCTCCCGGAGCATGGCCCATAGCCTGAGACGCTGTCAAGTCGAACTGATCGAAGGTATCAACGGGGAGCCGACGGGGCCAGCGCCGCGTCGGCGCCAGGCCCGCTCCGTGCGCGGATCGACGCGCTGATTGGCTCTCCGCGTTCCACACGGCCTCCTGCTGTTCAGGTGGGTCGGCCGAATGGGCACGAACGCCCTCATCCCGCCTTCCGGTCGTCCTGACCTTGGTGCGACCCCGCTCGACTCCGCGGCCGCGCACAGGGCCCGGCGGCTGGTTATCTAAGGAAACAATGTCGCGCTTGCGGCTTTACACAGGCGGGGGCGATTGATATAAGTCCCGTGATGCCCGAAGCCACTGCAACGCCCCAGGTCAAGCGCCGCGACTTCGTCGTCGTGTCCACGACGCAGTTCTTCCTGGCCTTCGCTCTCAATTTCATGCTGGTGTTTCTTCCCTTCTACGTGCACCG
>Ga0316622_100001716_pt1 | contig 14591 bp, 9 predicted proteins | sample OWC_Aug_OW2_C1_D_FD_207646 | JGI IMG/M metagenome (GOLD analysis project Ga0316622, IMG submission 207646) | Wetland soil microbial communities from Old Woman Creek delta, Ohio, United States - OWC_Aug_OW2_C1_D5_C | ecosystem: Environmental > Terrestrial > Soil > Wetlands | place: USA: Ohio... | reverse complement strand
AATCAGGACGACGCTCTCGGCCTTCTCGCGCTCGATGATCTCCACCAGCGCGGCCGACGCCTGCGCAGCGTCGACGCAGAGAACGAACAGGTCGACCCGGTCAGGGATCGCCGCGATGTCGGGCACGCACCGGCACCCTTCGAGCTCCGCGGTTCCGCTCTTGACGATCAGGATGCGGTCGCGCGCGAAGCCTTCACGCAGGAGGTTGTTGACGATGATGTGGCCGGGATTCATACGCTCGGACACGCCCATGATGGCGACCGAACGCGGCTCGAGCAGCCGGGACAGCTTGGCGATCGGCCTCGCCCCAGGCCCGGCCGCGGCGGCCGGCTCGCGCCGGAGCTTCAGCAGGACGTCGAGTGCCACCACGCGGCCGTCGTTCGCGACCACGAACGGGTTGACCTCGAACTCCGCGATGCGGGGCCCCAACGCGCGGCCGAGCTCCAGGAACGCTTCCGCGAGGTCCGCAACCCGCTCCAGCGGCAACAGGGGAGCCTGGCCTCGCATCGATCGCGTGGCCAGCTGCACGACCGCGACCTGCTGGAGGGCGGATTCGACGAGGCCGGCGTCGGCCAGCGCCGGCGAGAACAGCGCCACGTCCTGGCCGGGGCGGAACGCCTTCGCCAGGAACTCGGTATGGATGCCGCCCGCACCGACGGTCACGACGGGCCCGACGTCCTCGGTCCATCTGAGGCCGACGAGCATCTCCCGCCCGAGCGCCGGCGAGTGGGGGATGAACTCGTTGATGGTGTACCCGACGACGCCCTGCGTCCCGAGCGCGCCGTCCATGCGCGCGATGGCCGCCGTCACCGCCCCAACGGTCTTCTCCACGATCGCCACGCCGCCGACGTCGCTCTTGTGGAGAATCTGCGGCGAGATGACCTTCACGACGGCATTCGCGCCAGGAAGGCGGGAGAGCAGGTCTGCGTCGACGTCGGCCGCGCCGGTCACGAACAGGAAGGCGGGCGCGGGGACGCCTAGCGCCGCCAGCAGGTGCAGGCCTTCCGTTTCGAGCAGGACGTCCCGCCCGTTCCGCTGCGCACCGTCGAAGATCGCGTTGATGGCCGTGTGCTGCATGGGTTGCCGTCTTCACTCGGAAGCCGCGGCTCGTCCCGCGTGAAGCGCCTTCAGATTGGTCTCGACGATGTTCGCGCCCTTGCCGGCGAAAATTGTCTGCACGAAGTGCTCGATGGTCTCGAACGACACCGGGAGGAGCCGGGACGCCGCGCCGACCATCACCATGTTCGTGGCCCGTGCCGACCCCGCCTTCCTGGCGAGCGACTCCGCGTCGATCGTCAATGCGCGAGGCAGGCTGCGAACGCGCGCCAGAACCTCGTCGGTGGGCGGATAGTCCGGGATGTTGGCCACCGGGTTCGTCGCCGTGATCACGGTGCCGCCGGCCGACAGGAACTCGAGGTACCGCAGGCTCTCGAGCGGCTCCATGCTCAGAATCATGGACGCCGACCCCCGCGGAATGAGGTCGCTCGCAATCGTGCGGTCCGACAGGCGCAGGTGAGCGAGCACCGCTCCCCCGCGCTGGGACATGCCGTGCACCTCCGACTGCTTCACCGCCAGCCCTTCCTTCATCGCGCTCGACGCGATGATGGCGGACACGGACAGCACGCCCTGGCCGCCGACGCCTGCGAGGATGATGTCGAACTTCATGGGCGTCACTCCTGGGCTACCGCCGCGGTCTTTTCCTGTTTGCTGCGCTTCACGGTTTCGATGCACTCACGCACGCCGATGATTACCGACAGGCCCCGGTGGTTGACCTCACGCCGCAGGATCTCGGTGTTCTCCGCCATCCGCCTGGGGTGGGCCTCGACGACGTGCATGTGGTCGGGCGGCACCCCGACGCCGCGGACGAGGGCCTCGAGCTCGGATGAGGTTCTGATCGTCGGCTGCCCTCCCGTCATGGCTACCGTCTTGTTGTCAAGGATGAGGAGCGTCATCGGCGTGTCTGCCGCCACGGCGTCCATCAGCGGCGTGACCCCCGAGTGGAGGAACGTGCTGTCCCCGATGACGGCGACGACGGGGTGGTAGCCGGCGTCGGCGGCGCCCTTCGCCATGCCCACCGAGGCGCCCATGCAGACGCAGGTCTGGATGGCGTTGTAGGGCGGCAACGCGCCCAGCGTCGAGCACCCGATGTCGGCGGTGACGATCGCGTCGGGGAAGGCCGACAGGGCGTCGGTGATCGAATGGAAGCTGTCGCCGTGCGGGCAGCCCGCGCACAGCTGCGGCGGCCGGTTCGGCAGCGTCAGGCCGGGCATCGTCACTCCCGTCCGAGCCGGGAGCCCGAGCGCGGCCCTTACGATGTCGGGGTTGAGCTCCCCGTCCGGCGGCACCTCGCCGGACTCGCGCCCCTGGATGTCCAGGTGCGCCGGCGGCACGATGCCTCGCAGCGCGCGCTCTACGTAGGGATAGCCCTCTTCCAGCAGAAGCACGCGCTTCAAGGGCGAGATGAAGGCGCGAATCGTCTCGGCCGGGTACGGATACGCTCCGACGTGCAGGTGGGCGGGCCGCGATGTCAGATCATCGAGGTTCTCGGCGAAGTAGTTGCGCGCCAGGCCGGTCGTGATGACGCCGAACCCGCTGTCCGTGCCGCTCTCGACCGTGTTGAACCGCGACGCCGCCACGTACGCCCGGATGTCGTCGAACCGATCGAGCAGCGCGCGCCACTGGCGCCGCGCGTTCCCCGGCAACAGCACCCACGCCTCCGACTGGAGGTTCTTGTGCCGCGGGTTTTCGCCACGCGCCTCGCCCACCTTCACGATGCCCCGGCTGTGCGCCAGGCGCGTCACCAGGCGCATCATCACCGGGACGTGGAAGCGCTCCGAGATGTCGAACGCCTCCCGCGTCATGTCGTACGCCTCCTGGTGCGACGCCGGCTCGAGGCAGACGACGCGTGCGAAGTCGGCGAACACCCGGCTGTCCTGCTCGTTCTGCGAGCTGTGCATGCCGGGATCGTCGGCGACGGCCACGACGAGGCCGCCGTTGACGGTCACGAGCGCCGAGTTCATGAACGGGTCCGCGGCCACGTTCAGTCCCACGTGTTTCATCGTCACCATCGAGCGTCGGCCGGCGTACGACACGCCGAGCGCGGCTTCGTACGCCGTCTTCTCGTTGGCACACCACTCGGCCCTCGGGCCGCCATGCTTCCGGCTGTGCCGAATCAGGTACTCGAGGATCTCGGTCGACGGGGTGCCCGGGTAGCCGTAGGCTGCCGTCAGCCCCGCGTGAACCGCCGCCAGGGCCACAGCTTCGTCGCCAAGCAAGACCATCTCGCTCATGTCACACTCCTGCGCAATTCCTGACGGGGGCATCGTGACAGGGATTGGGTCGATCGCGGTCTCGGCAGGGGGCTGGGCGAGCCTACTTCACCAATGCCTGCAGGTCCCGGATGACGTCTTCGGGAGCCCATTCCTTCCCATTGTACGTCCGGGCGAGCTTGCCGTCCCTATCGAGCAGCGCGGTGCGGAGGTTGTGGGTGATGTTCGACCCGTCCGCACCTTCCCGCAGCACGCTCAGCCCCAGTTTCCCGCCGAACCTGTCGACCTGGGCGCGCGGGGCCGTCACGAAGTGCCAGAGGCCAGGGTCGGCACCCATCTCCCGGGCCTTCGCGGCCAGCCTGGCGGGCGTGTCGAACTCGGGGTCGAACGACACCGAGACCAGACGGACGTTCCGGCCGAGCAGCGGTTCGGCTTGCAGGCCGCGCTGCACCGCCGCGAAATGAGCGTTCATGCGAGGACAGTAGTCCGGCAGCGGGCAGCGCGTGTAGATGAAGGTCAGCAGCGTATAGGTGCCGCGGTACGACGACAGGGGACGCGGCCTGCCCGCTTCGTCCGTGAACGTGATGTCCGGTACGGTTGAGCCGACCGGGAGGATTTCGGCCGGTGCAGCAGGCGGCGCCGAGGCCTCGCCGGGCGGACGGCTGCCCGTCTTCCGGACGGCGGTGAGGTAGGAGTCCTCGGCCGTGAGGACGAGCGTGGCGCTGATCAGGTCTCCCGGCGCGAGGCCGTCGAGCAGCTTCGCGTTCCTGATGTTGAACCACATGGTCATCGGCTCCATGAAGCCTCTCACTTCGTCGTGCTTCACCTGGATTTCGGACTTGTCCGGCTTGATGGCCAGCACTTTGCCAGTCAGGGGGAATTCGCGGACCTTGGCCGGCGGCGGAGGGGCGCCGCACGCGGCACCCATCACTGCGGCAATCAGGACCAGGACACAAGCCGGGGATGAAGCTCTCATGCGTCCACTGTAGCGCCGGCGCCTGGCGCGAGCAACGGCGGCGGGACGTGCCGCGCGGCGAAATCCACGATCTCGCGCTCGGCCCAGTAGCCGTCGTATCCGTTGCGGGCGGCCTCGATGAACCCGCAGTGGCCGCCGTAGCGCGTGATGGCCAGCGTGATTGCGGAGTTCCCGGTCACCGCGGGATCGCGGAACGGCGGCAGAGCGATGAACGGGTCGTCCTCGGCGGTGATGACGAGCGCCGGCACCCTGATGCGGTCGACCACGCGCATCGAGGCGGCCCGATAGTAGTAGTCGGCCGCGCCGGCGAACCCGTGGTGAGGGGCCGTGAAGCGGTCGTCGAACGCCCGCACGCGCCACAGGCGCCAGATCCCGCGTACGTCGTAGCGCCCGGGGAACAGGCGGGCCTTCTTTCGCATCCGTCGCTGCAGGCTTTGCATGAAATTCCACTCGTAGAGCCGGTTTGCGGGCCGTTCGAGCAGGTCCATGCATGCCCCGAGTTCGAGCGTCGGCGACACGGCACAGACGGCGTGGAGCCAGAGGGGCGGTGTCTCGCCGTAGCCCCCGGCCAGCCGGAGGGCGAGATTGCCGCCGAGCGAATAGCCCGAGACGACGAGGGACGGGAGTCGGTCCACGACGGCCAGTTGTTCGAGGACGGCCTCCACGTCGCTCGTCAGCCCGGAGTGGTACAAACCCGTGGACAGGTGCTCGGTGCTGCCGCAATTCCGCTGGTTGAGCCGGACGACGTTGAAGCCGCGGCGGAAGGCCTTGTCGGCGATTCCCCGCATGTAGTGGGCGTCGCTCGATCCCTCGAGTCCGTGGAGGGCGACCATCGTCGCGTGCGCCGTCGGCTCGGGCTGCCAGTGGCAGCGCGCCAGCACGCGGGTGTCCGCGTCGATCTCGAACAAGCGGTCGGCCGGCGCCGGCAACTGCGGGAGCGAGCGGCGCCGCGCCCAGGCGTATACCGTCATGCGGTGGCCGCCTCGCAGCCACCGCGGCGGTTCGAAGTCGCGCATCCCTGCCAGTCTATCGCACCAGCGGGGAAGCCGCCTGGAGCCACAGCGGCGCGCCTCTTCGCATGCGGGACTGGAGTAGACTATCGGCGCCCGCCGCGCTGAAGCGTCCGCCACGGAGGAACGACCGATGAGAGTGCCAACGCGCCTCGCCACGCTGACCTTCGCGGTGCTGCTTGCCGCGCTCCCCTCGGCCGCGCCGCAAACCCCCGCACCCGCGCCGCGGCCGGACCCCGCTGACCCGAGGCTGCAGGCGCTCAAACAGCAGGCGATCGCCGACGTCGACGGCATGAGCGTGCTCACCCAGCAGATGATCGACCAGGTGTTCAGCTTCGGCGAACTGGGTTTTCAGGAATACGAGACGTCCCGTTACCTTACCGGCGTGCTCCGCAAGAACGGGTTCACCGTGACCGAGGGCGTCGCCGGCATTCCGACGGCGTGGTTCGCCTCCTGGGGATCGGGCAAGCCGGTCATCGCGTTGGGCTCGGACATCGACGGCCTGCCGCAGACGAACCAGAAACCCGGCGTCACGTGGCACGAACCGCTCGTCGAGGGCGCGCCCGGTCATGGCGAGGGCCACAACTCCGGCGTGCCGATGAACATCACGGCGGCGCTGGCGGTGAAGCGCATCATGGAGCGCGAGAGACTCGTCGGCACAATCGTCGTGTGGCCCGGCGTCGCCGAGGAACTCGTGGCGGCCAAGGCGTACTACGTGCGCGACGGGCTCTTCAAGGACGTGGACGTGGTGCTGTTCTCGCACGTGTCCAGTTCGATGGGCACGTCCTGGGGCGCCGCGGGCGGCAACGGCCTGGTGTCCGTCGAGTACGCCTTCAAGGGCCAGAGCGCGCACAGCGCGGGCATGCCGTGGCGCGGCCGGTCCGCCCTCGATGCCGTCGAGCTGATGAACACCGGCTGGAACTTCCGTCGGGAGCACCTGCGCATCCAGCAGCGTTCCCACTACGTGATTACCGATGGCGGCGACCAGCCGAACGTCGTCCCGTCGACCGCCTCGGTGTGGTACTACTTCCGCGAGACCGAGTACCCGCGCATCAAGGAGATGTGGGACATCGGCAACCGGATGGCCGACGCGGCCGCCATGATGACGGACACGACCGTGACATCCCGCGTTCTCGGCGCAGCTTGGCCCCAGCACTTCAACAAGGTCGTCGCCGAGACGACGTACGCCAACATCAAGGCCGTCGGCATGCCCAAGTGGGACGAGGCGGACCAGGCGCTGGCCAAGGCCGTGCAGCGCGAGATGAAGCAGAACGAGCGCGGACTCGAATCGGAAGTCGGCCGGCTGGGCGAGCCGGTCCGCGACGAAGACAATCGCGGCGGCGGGTCGGACGACATCGGCGACGTGTCCTGGGTCGTGCCGACCATCACGCTGCGCTACCCGGCCAACGTCCCTGGCACGACCGGGCACCATTGGTCGAGCGGCATCGCCATGGCCACCCCGATTGCCCACAAAGGCTGCACGGCCGGCGCGAAGGTGCACGCGCTCACCATGCTCGACCTCCTGCTGAAGCCGGCGCTCGTCAAGCAGGCTTGGGAGTACTACGCGAACGTGCAGACGAAGGACCAGAAGTACACGCCGCTGGTCCGGCCGGAGGACAAGCCGGCGAGGTTCCTCAACGCGAAGATCATGGCGGAGTACCGCGAGAAGATGAGGCCGTTCTACTACGATCCGTCGCGGTACACGACCTACCTGCAGCAGTTGGGTGTGCCGTACCCGCCGCCGGTGAAGCCGGCAGCACGATAGCAGGAAGCCCACGAGTCAGGGGCGTCCGCGATCAGGCCGAGGGCATTCGCCTCCGACGATCCCGAATCTCGTCACCAGTCCCGGATTGAGGGTTCAGGGCTTCAGTCGGTAGATCGAGAAGCGGGCGTTGCGGTAAGCGAGAGGCAGTTCGAGCGCGCGCTCGGTGACGAGGACGTCGAGGCAGAACCGATCGGCGAGCGCGCGCGCCGACTCCGGCGTGAGGCCGTCGAAGTCGCCAAGCGCGCTGGCGCGCTCCGCCACCCTCATCGCGACGCGGCGGGAGTACATCGCCATCGCCGCGTCCTTCACTTCCTCGAGAAACACGTCGCGTCCGGCTGCGACGCGCACGCTGGTGGCGTGGCGCCACGCATGCGACGGGTCCGCCAGCACGTGCGTGGCCGCCGCTTGGCGCCGCAACCAGTCCATCGCGTCGTGCCAGTCGTCCTTGGGGAGCCCCGCTTGCACGACCGGCCGCCCGGGATGCTCCACCCACGTCACCCATGCACCCCGCACGGCCGCGAGGCCGATGAGCGCGCACGCGACGGCTGCGGCGCGCCGGCTCCGGGCGGACTCAGCGGGGGCCAGGCGCCCCGCGTCCGCCAGCGCCCACACCGCGTAGACCACGGCCGTGAGGTCGAGCATCCAGAACACCCGCGACACCTGGAACTGGACGGCGAGGGCGATGCGCGCGGCGACAAACGGTAGGGTGACGAGGAAGATCGCCGGCAGCGCCGCGAGGCCCAGGACCATCGCACCCTCGCTCGGACGTGTCAGGCCGAGGCGCCGGCGTGCCGCGAATGCGCCAGCCGGGACCGCGGCATACAGCACAGCCACCGCCCAGCCGTCCGCCCGCCATCCCGTCGCAAACAGGTAGTCCTTGCCCTCGAGCACGCCGAGCCAGGCATCGTCCATACGGACCAGTTGCGCGCTCAGCGGGCCCCAGCCTATGGCCCAGATCGCGACAGCCGCCGCGACGCCACCCGCCGCCAGCAGCCGGGGCCGCAGGCGGGAATCAGCCGCAATGAGCGCCACCCCCACCCACACGCCGAACCACAAGGCGGTCGTCGGATGCACGAGGAAGGCGGCCGCCACCAGCGCCAGGGCCGCGGCAGGCCTGGCGCGCAACATCCACACGACCGCCGCGAGTCCGATCGCGAACGCCAGCACGCGAGGGTGACCGTACCCTTCGAGCGTGTTCACACCCGTCACGCCCACTCGGTGCTTCAAGGCCATCGCGGCCACCACGGCGAGTTGGGCCCACCGAGAGAGGCCCAAGTGGGCTGCCAGCGCGCGCGCGGCCCAGAAGAGCAGCAACAGGGCGAGCACGTAGAGCCCGAGGAACAGCGCGGGTTGCGTGACGAGCGCCGTGCGGACAATCGCCGCCGCCACTCGCGGGAAGACGTTGAGTCGATCCTGGTCGTCGATGAGGATGCGGTCCCGCGGGAAGGACTCCGGCTCCAGGTGGCGCTGGATTGCGGGCAGGTAGAAGGCCTGATCGCCGGTACCGAACCGGTAACCCGCGCTGTTGAGAGTGGCTACGGCCACGAAGACGAGTGCGGCCAGCCCCCACGTGAACCGGGACCACGGCCGCGCCGCGTCTGTGCGGATCGCGCTCAACGTCAGCTTTCGTCGGCGCTGGGCCCGTAGATGCCGGGCACCTTGGAGCCGGTCTGACGCAGGTAAACGCTCAGCTGCCCCCGATGGTGGATGAGGTGGTTCATGACCCACGACCGCCACGCCGCCGCGCGCGGCATGCCGAACAGTTCCTGGCCGTTCTGCTTGAACGTCCAGGTGCTCATCAACTCGGCGTCGGTCCGCGCCGCCAGGATCGCGCGGATCGTCCTCACCTGGCCATCGAACAGCCCGAGCACCTCGGCTGTTGTGGCTGCGGAGGTCGGCTTGTACTCGCCCTCGACCATGTTGAACTCCGGCTGGGTGAGAATCGTGTGGCCCCACTGCGGGATCTCGGCGACGTGCGTGGCCAGGCGGCCAAGGCTCATCGACTTCTCGTGGGGCTTCCAGCCGAACTGGGCGTCATCAACCCGCTCGAGCACTTTTCGCGTCACAGCCATTTCGTGATCGAACTCCGGCAACAGCGCGTCAACGATCGCCATCGGTCATCTCCTCGGTGTTGATTGACTCGTGTTTTGCGGCGGGACATGGTCTTGTTCCCGGCCTCCAGCCTCCAGCCCCCGCCCCTAGCCTATTACTTCCACCCAGCATCCCAGAAACCGGCGATCGCGGTTGCCCGTCTGGATCTCGGCCGGTCTGAAGCCACGCTCCGGACTGATCGTCATCCGCAGGGTACCGTCGAGCGGAGCCGGCTCCAGATCGAGGTCGGTCGGGACGCCGGCCTCGAGCTCGGCAGTCCGCGTGAGGCCCGGCATGTCGAACCGGACGGTATTCGCGATCGGGCTGCGAATCCGCAGGCGTATCCTGCTCGTGAGACGCCCGGTCCGGGACACCACCGAGACGACGGCTCGACTGGAACCCCGGACCCAGAATCCGTTCGGTTCCGGGTACGACGCGCCGTCGTGGAACAGGAAGACGAGCCGATCCAGGGCGAGCGAGGCCAGCACTTCGTGCGCCGCGATGCGTTCGAGAACAGGCACGACACGTACGGGGCGCACTCGCAGTTCGCCGACTTCCGCTTCCAGACCAGGCGCCGCGCGGAATCCGACGAAGTTCACGTCCACCGGCAGGTCGAATGTCCCCTGCCAGGGTCGGCCGGCCTGGGCGTCCACGTTCCACTCGTTCAGTGCACCGCCGGAGCGGCCGGCCTGCAGGACGAGGCTCCCCGAGAGACCCGACGGCGAACTGCCGCCGGAGCGCGGGGCGATCTCGAATGCATATCGACCGGAGGGCAGCGCGAACCGAGCGTTGAGCAACACGGGCGTTGGTTGCCGTGCCGTCCGCGATCCCGGTCTGGCCGACACCGAGAACGCCTGCGGCAACGCGTTCGCGTCGACGAACGAGAGCGGATCGAAGCGGACGCCGATAGGCCTCGCGTGGGGGTCAAACGACTCCAGCATCTGGATGCGGGAGCGGTCCTCAGGCGACGGGCAAGGCTTGAGGTAGGCGCCAAGGGCCAGCGGCATGGCGAGGGCGACCAGCAGCATCGTGAGCAGAGCGCCCGCGTCGGCCCGCAGGAACGCCAGCCCTCGGCCGGTCCTGGAACTCCCGCGCGCCGCGGTCCCTCGTGCCGCAAGCAGGCCGACGGCCCACGCGCTCACGGCGATCGCCAGCAGCCAGATCCCGGCCTGCGCCAGGGCGAGCCAGGTCGGCTGCATGATGAAGTCCGGCGCGAAGGCCCACAAGTACCAGTCGGGCGAGAGCCATTCGAGGAACCGCGAAATGCCGTTCCGACCGAGGGCGAGCATGGCGCCGTTGCGCACGACGAGCACCGCCAGCGACGTGGCCAGGCCGACGAGCAGCAGCAGCCGGTAGGCCGCGCGGCGCTCCGGACGGTCGGCTGCATCCCTGAACTCCCACGCCACGGGCAGCGTCATCAGCAGCAGGCCGGAGATGAGCATCCGCCCCGGCAGGGCCGTGCCGCCCCACCACATGTGAAAGGCGCCAACGGTGCCGATGAGCGCGCCAAGCGCGAGTCCGATCTCGACGGCGAGTCCGCGGGCCCGTCCGCCCGTGCGCCACATCGACCACAGGCCGACGACCCCAAGGGCGAGGGCCGGAGCGTAGGGAAGGATGCCGTACTCCTGGTCGAAGAGCAGGCCCGGGACGCCGCGCGCCAGGGCCGCGGGGCTCATCTGGGTTCCGGTGGCCCCGCCGTAGGGCGCCGACGGCCATGGTGAGCCCCAGAAGGCGTAATGGAACGCAAACCACGCCGCGATACTCAGCGCGAATGGCGCGGCCGCGGCCATCGCGAGGCGCTCGCGCGTCCACGGCGGCGGCGGCCGGTCGCGCCAGACGCGCCAGACGCCAACGCCGAGCAGCACCGCGGCCATGAGGCTGTACTTAGCGTGCAGCCAGGGCAGCGCGGCGGTGGCCAGCCCGAGCAGCAGCGCGCGCCACGCCCGCGCCGGCGCCGCCGTGGCGGAGCCGGCAGTGCCGTCGCCGAGCCCCACGTCGCGGATGGCCACTGTGGCCGCCGCCAGCACCGCGAACGCGGCCGGGATCTCGGGATAGATCGTGCCGCTGCTCGTGAGGTAAGGCACCGACAGCGACGTGACCGACCACGAGAAGGTGGCGGCCGCAACCGAGCCCGTCACGCGCCGCGCCCAGCGCCACGCCAGCGCCGCTGCAGCGGCCGCGAGCAGGACCATCAGAAGGACGACCGCCGGGTAGCCGCCCAGCGCGAACGCCGGCGCAGCCACGAGCGGCAGCCCGATCGGATGAACGGAATACGTGCCGCCGTCCCGGCCGGGAGCGATGACGTGCGGCGGCAGTTCCGCGCCGTAGTACGCGGCGTAGTCCTGCCGCTCATGATTGTTGTCGATGCGCAGATCGTGGTCCGTGAGCAGGCTCTGCGTGATGAGCAGATAGTGCGGTTCGTCGCCCCCGGGGAACATCCCCGATGGGGCGAGCGCCAGGGCCGCCGTCCCGAACAGCACGGCGCTGACCGCGAAGACGACGAGGTAGCTCCGCAGGGCCGACCACGCGCGCATCCGCACGACGACCCGGCGCCCGCGGCCCGTACCGAGGACCGACCAGGCGACCTGGCTCGCGACGACCAGCCAGACCAGCAGGCGGCCCGGGCCCGCAAAGACCCTGACGGCCGGTACCCAGTCGGGCAGCCACGGGACATACGGCAGGATCAGGGCCGCCAGGGCGTAGAGCGGCAGGAACGAATCCCCGGACCCGGAGCGCCTGGGTTCGACGCCCGCGGCGCCGTGAACGGCGCGAGGCGCATCGGAAAGCCGGACGCTGAGCACGGCGCCGACGGCCAACGCGAGGGCGAGGCAGGCCGCCAGTTGCGCCACGTCCGGCAGCATTGCCAGCCTGACCACCTGCGCGCCGTCGAGGGCGACGTCGAGCGATCCCAACGACGCCCAGAACGCCGCGCCGGCAGTGACCCACGCGCCCACAGTCCGGAGGTTCACAGCATCTCCTCGATGATGGTCTACAATTCTACCCCGCCGGCAGGTCCGGGCCGTTGCACCGGCGCTCACGTGAGTTGAGCAGCGCCGGATGGAGCCCGCAGGATTCAGCCTGCGTGACCCCGGGGCGAACGGCCTCAACCGACGTGAGCTCCGGGATTACCGCGCGTGACGCAGTGAAACCGTATCCCGTGCAGTACATCGCCGAGTCGGTGCTCGCCACGGGCACCGTGGTGGCGATTCGCCCCATCCGGCCCGACGACGAGGCGATGATGGTGCACTTCCACGAAGGCCTTTCCGACCGGAGCGTCTATCAGCGCTACTTCCACTTGATGACCCTCGCCCGGCGCACGGCGCACGCGCGGCTGACGCGTGTCTGTTTCGTCGACTACGACCGCGAGTTCGCGCTGGTGGCCGAAGGACGCGACGAAGAGAGCGGCGCACCCGCCATCCTGGGAGTGGCGCGGCTGCAACGCATCGGCGGCGGGGACGTGGCGGAGTTCGCCGTGGTCGTGGCCGACCGGTACCAGGGGATCGGCCTGGGCGGGGCGCTGATGCGCCACGTGATCGCCATCGCGCGGCAGGAGGGCGTCTCGCGCCTGCGCGCCGACATCCTGTCCGAGAACGGCCCGATGCGCAGGCTGTGCGCACGGGCAGGCATCCCCGTGCGGCCGACGGCCGACCCGCAGGTCGTGGAAGCCGACCTCGCTCTGTGAAGGCGAGCGGTTCCATGACACGCGCCAGCGGCGCATGCAGGCGGCGGCCACACGCCTGTCTCTGGCCCCGTCAGTTGAGCCGGAGCACGGCCAGTGACCGTCCGACCAGTTCGCAGACCGCAGGCGTCTCGCCGGTTGCACGAACCAGCCCCCCGCCGTCGGTGTCGAGCACGAGTTCCCATGCCTGGCCGACCGGGGCCGCCGGAAGCGTGAAGGTCACCGCGGTTTCACCGGCGTTCAGGAGCACGAGCAGCGTATCGTCGTGGATCGGCTCGCCGCGGTCGTCGACCTCGGCGATGGCGTCGCCGACCAGGATCACGCCGAGGCATCGGACGTGCGGCGCGTTCCAGGACGCGTCGGTCATCTCCTTACCGTCAGCGTCGAGCCAGACGATGTCGGTGACATCCTCGCCCCGGATGCCCCGGCCCTGGAAGAACGTCCGCCGCCGCAGCACCGGGTGCGTCGCACGGAAGTTGATCAGGCGCCGCGTGAAGGCGAGCAGGTCGAGCTGCGCCGGCATCAGCTCCCAATTGATCCAGCTGATCTCGTTGTCCTGGCAGTACGCGTTGTTGTTGCCGTGCTGGGTCCGGGCGATTTCGTCGCCGGCGGTCAGCATCGGCACACCCTGGGAAAGCAGCAGCGTGGCCACGAAGTTGCGCGTCTGGCGCGCGCGCAACGCGAGGATGGCGGGGTCGTCGGTGTGGCCTTCGACGCCGCAGTTCCAGCTGAGGTTGTGAACCTCGCCGTCCCGGCTGCCCTCGCCGTTGGCCTCGTTGTGCTTTGTGTTGTAGCTGACCAGGTCGCGCAGCGTGAACCCGTCGTGGCTCGTGACGAAGTTGATGCTCGCGTACGGGCGCCGCCCGCCCTGAGCGTAGAGGTCGCTGCTGCCGGCCAGACGGCTGGCGAGCTGCGACACCTGCCCGCCATCGCCGCGCCAGAACTGGCGCACCGAGTCGCGATAGCGACCGTTCCACTCGGTCCAGCCGGCCGGGAAGTTGCCCACCTGGTATCCGCCTTCGCCGAGGTCCCACGGCTCGGCAATCAGCTTCACCTGCGACAGCACGGGATCCTGCTGGATGATGTCGAAGAACGAGCCGAGCTTGTCGACCTCGTACAGCTCGCGCGCCAGCGCGCTGGCGAGGTCGAAGCGAAAGCCGTCGACGTGCATGTCGACGACCCAGTAGCGCAGGCTGTCCATGATGAGCTGGAGCACGCGCGGGTGCCGCATGTTGAGCGTGTTGCCGCACCCGGTGAAGTCCTGGTAGCGCCGCGGGTCGCCCGGCGCGAGGCGGTAGTACGAGGCGTTGTCGATGCCGCGCAGCGAGAGCGTGGGCCCGAGGTGGTCGCCCTCGGCGGTGTGGTTGTAGACCACGTCAAGAATCACTTCGAGGCCGGCAGCGTGCAGCGCCCGCACCATCACCTTGAACTCCCGCACGGCGGCCATTCGGCCCTTCGCGCTTGCGAAGCGGGCGTCGGGGACGAAGTACCCGAGCGAGTTGTAGCCCCAGTAGTTCAACAGCCCCCGCTCCACCAGGTGGCGGTCGTTGGCGTGAAGATGCACCGGGAGCAGCTCGACGGCCGTCACCCCGAGGTCGGTCAGGTGCTGGAGCGCGGCGTCGGACGCCAGGCCGAGATACGTGCCCCGGAGCGGCGCCGGCACCTGCGGGTGGCGGCACGAGAAGCCCTTGACGTGGAGCTCGTAGATGACCGTGTCGTGCCAGGGCGTCAGCGGCCGCCGGTCGTCGCCCCAGGTGAACGCCGGGTCGATGACCGCGGCCAGCGGCGCCACCGTGGCGGT
>Ga0316622_100001715_pt1 | contig 14591 bp, 10 predicted proteins | sample OWC_Aug_OW2_C1_D_FD_207646 | JGI IMG/M metagenome (GOLD analysis project Ga0316622, IMG submission 207646) | Wetland soil microbial communities from Old Woman Creek delta, Ohio, United States - OWC_Aug_OW2_C1_D5_C | ecosystem: Environmental > Terrestrial > Soil > Wetlands | place: USA: Ohio... | reverse complement strand
GTCGGATTGGGCCATTATTGTTCGGGCCGAGTGGCGCCACAGTTCTCCAGCCGGTAAGCCATCCGATCCGACCAATCATCAAAGGTCCGCGTGACATCGTCCCATCTGCTGGCAACTCCGGTAACCGATTTATTGCCAACCATGCGATCGACCGCCGCAGCCATGCGTTCGCCGCTGACCGCATCGGTGATTTCCACTTCGCCACTGGCCTTGCCGACAAAACTGCCTGTACCGGTAGCAATTTCTTTGAGCTTGGAGATCAACAGCATCTGTGGCACGAACGACGATACCGTATCCAGCGCCACCCAGGAGCCTTCGGCTTCGGTAAGCGCGGTTTTAATTCGTAGCGTACCTGGCTGCGGCGTTTTGACGATTTGATAGTGTTTGCCCAATTCGCTGACTAGCGAACCATGCAGGTGATTGACCAGCATTTGCCGATCTTCCGCCGAGATAGCGGCTGTATCGGAATTTTTGCCAACCCAGATACCGACCGGTTCGATCAACACCTTGTCATAGGCTTTACAGCTTTGTTGATACCTTGGATTAAGGTAGATCTTCAGGGCCTCGCCGTCTTTTCCCGCGCGCAAGGCCGAATAATCCCCTAAAAATCCGGATTCCTCGACGTTACGGGCTTGCTTGATCGGCGTACACGCGGACATGCCTAGCACTAGGCTTAGCCCCAAAAAACCGATGAAATTCTGCTTGCTGTAAGTTCTCATTGTTTAATCTCCTTTTTGCTAAATATTGATTTTGAATCAAGGATTGATACGGGTGATTTTTGAACCCTGTATGCCCAGACCGGCCATCAAACCTTGCTGGCCAAACACAAAGGCATAGACATCGTCACGCAAGGTGGTGGTGGTGGCTTTCTTGGCCATGCCTTCATCCATCACCACGATGCTGGGTCCGACACCCACTTCCAGGCCTTTGGCGCTATTCAGGCTGGCTATCGCCGCGTCGTTCATGAAGAACATGGCGTAACCGAAGGATTGCACCCCGGCTTGCATGCCATAAGAGCCGGCAACGATGTTGTAATAACCGCTTATCCTGCCGCCTTGCCGCATGGCACCCTTACCGTATTCGGCGCCACCGATAAAGCCGGCCTTGATCACATTCGGAAACACCAGAATACCGCTGGCTCTTGCCGCCAGCGTTCTGGCCGACGGCGTGGTTTGGTAGAGTTTATTCAAAGCCGCATCCACGTCGCGATCGATTTGCGCCGCATTGCCATGCGAATCGGCCTGCGAGCCGCCCGTGGACTGACAACCGCTCAGCATTGACGACATGATCAACACTAGACAAGCAATGAGCCTGAATCCAGATTGGGCATGGACTTGACGCGCTTGGATTTCTATTTTCATGATTTATTCCTCTTGGGTGAATTGAGCATTTAAGGCCTTTAATGCGGGATCGTTCGGCGTCACCCTCAAGGCGGAGCGCACCACGTCCCGCGCATCCCGCTCCCGTCCGACGCTGTTCAGAGCCATGGCGTAGACATAGCTGAAGCGGGGTTGGCTGGGCGCCAATTTGACCGCTCGCTCCAAAGACTTCAGCGCCTCTTCGGTGTTTTTCAGTCTGACCTGTAACAAGCCCAAACTGTGATGCAAATCGGCGGCGTCCGGCAATCGGGACAAGCCTTGTTGCAGCACGCTTAGTCCTTCGTTGTCGCGGTGAATCAGCCGAAAAAGATCGGCCAGATTGATGTAGGCCATCACAAAGTCGGGATCGAGTTGCAAGGCTTCCCGGTAAGCCCGTTCGGCGGTTTCGAATTCCTTGCGGGCGGCATGAAAATTACCCCGATTGACTTGCGCCGCCGGATCGTCGGCATTCCAATCCAACGAAGTCAAATAATCGCGGCTGGCCGCTGCGTAATCGGCCTGTTCGCTTGGGGAGATGTTGGCCGGAGCAAGGCCAGCCAATGCCGATGCGGCCAATGCACGCAGCGAACGCACGGGATCGCGCAGCGCGTCGTGAGCCAGCGGCCAACGCTGTTCCGGCGGCAGTTGTTCCATGGCTTGCAGCGCCGCGCTACGCAGCAAAGGGTCGGCATCTCGCAAGGCTTGAGTCAGAATCGGCAACTGTTCCGGCGTCAGACTGGGAGCCATTTCCGAGATAGCCGTGGCGCGGGCGATAGCTGGTTGGGTTTTGTCTTGCAAAAGGGACGATAAGCGCGCCGTGGCATCCGGGCTTCCTGCTCGCGCGGCATGCAAGGCTTCGGCATAATTTTGATAGCCCTTGGACTGATGCCCGTACCAGCGTTTGACGGCGTCCGCCGCCCACTGCGCCGGTTTATCGGCATGGCAGGCGTTACAGGCATTTGGAGTGCCGATTTGTTCGGACAGATCGGGGCGCGGGACACGAAAACCATGATCACGGCGGACATCGACGCCCATATAGGTCTTGGTCGGCATGTGGCAAGCGACGCATTTGGTACCGCCGGAACCCTCGGCATGGAAATGGTGCTTGGCATCCTCATACTTGCCGGCGGCATGGCATTGCAGGCAAGCGCCGTTATCGACGACCCGCAATTTGAGGCTGTGCGCTTCGTGGCAATCGCTACAGCTCACGCCGGCCTGAAACATCTTGCTCTGCAAAAACGAGCCGTATTCATAGACTTCGCCGTCGATCTGGCCGTCGGCGTGGTACAAGGTTTGCGTCAGCAAGGAAGGTAAGTGGCTATCCATCAAGCGCCCATCATGGTAATCGCCAAACAGCTGCGCACGCCGCGAATGGCAACGGGCACAGACCTGGATTTCCGTATCTCCCGCGCGTTGGATATTGCGCCGGGCGCTGCCGGTTTGCGGATCGATGTGCCAAGTTGCACCGCGCCGCTCGTTCAGCAATACCGTGAGCCCCTTTGTTTGATCGTCCACCGCTTTAGAACCCGGTTCCCGCTTGGCCCAAGCCAGATGGCCGGCGCCAGGGCCGTGGCAAGCCTCGCAAGACACATCGATTTCCGACCAGGTGCTGTGATAGGTACGGCTGGAGGCATCGTAATTTTTTTGCAGATCGGTGGAATGGCATTCCGCGCACATGAAATTCCAGTTCTGCGAGCGCCGGGTCCAATGCAATTCATCCGTGTGGTCGATTTTCTCGTTGGGATACAAATGAAACCAGCGTTGCCCGCCCTGAGATTTGGAGCGGCTGTCCCAGGCAATCGACAGCGCTTGCAGCTTGCCGCCGGGCAGCTCGATCAGGTATTGCTGCAGCGGCGTGACGCCAAACACATACTTGATGTCGAAATCCGCCAGCCTGCCATCCGGGCCGTCGGTGTTGACCAGGAAACGGCCGTCTTGCCGAAAAAAAAGCGACTGGATACCGTCCTTACTGAATTTAGCGTTCTGAAAATCGCCGAGCACCGTCTGTTCGTTGACTTCCTGCATCGCCAAGTCGTGATGCGATGCTTGCCAAAGCTTGTCCTGTTCGGCATGGCAAGCGGCGCAAGCGGTTCTACCGACGAATGCCTGCTCGATTTTCACTTGCTTCGACGCCGGCATGGTCGTGAAATCACCGGCAAGCGGGAACAGGTAAAACCAAGCGCCCCAAACCGCCAGCGCCGCTACGCAGAGGGCGACTAACCACCCATACTTACGGTTAATCCCTGTATTCACGGCCGATTCCGGAGCTGCATTTCGTTCACCGGCTGACTTCATCGCATGCTGCCGCGCAGTTCGATCAAAACCCGATCCACGGCATCCACCCGAATCAAGCCGGCGCGAGGATATTCAATGTCCAATATCACATATACCGTTACCGCGATGATGGCGGCAAAACCGAAGACATGAAACCGGGTGGTTTCCGGGTTGTTGCCCATCGAGTAGCCGGCCAGAAAAGAGCTCAACAGCGCCAAGGCGAACAGCATCACGAAGATAACCATGGGCGGATGCATCACGCGCGCAGTCGCTGTGCGCAAGGTCGCCATATCGAACATTTCATTCAAGGCCGACAGCAACAACGTAGTCGTCGGCACCGATCCCGAGGCTTGGCAGGACTGGACCGCCATCGGCCAGATTTGGTTTTGCAACTGATTGGCCCTGAGCAAACTGGCTTCCGCCGCAGCCATGTCGGGCAGTTTCTGAAATGCATCCAGGCGCGCATCCAGGTATTGCCGGAACAAATCCCGCAATGGCGGTTGACTTTCAGCCGGTAGCAGATTCAAGCGTAGATAAGCCGTTCCAATGGCGTTGGCTTCGTTGATGACCAAATCCCGGCGGTGATCCAGGCGCGAGGCCGCCCCAGAGAACGTAAAAGCGATCAATAGGCCCATCAATCCGAAAATGGCGCCGTCGATCAAACCGGCGGCGGTGTTATCGGTTTTTTGATCATCCGCCCGGCTTTTAAGGCCTAGCCGCCTGCCGAACTCTATGGCCAGCAGCATGCCGAGAAATAGACCCAGCGAAGACAACATTGCAAGACTAGCAATGCCCATGATCCGATACCTCCATTGCCCAATCGGTTTTAGCCATCACGCGTTAACCTTCGCTGCCTGGGCGGTGTGTTGGCTCCGGACGTTCGAAAATCCCGCGTTGCAGCTTAGGCTCATGGCTGGTTTTCCTCAAAAATATTTAAAGCCATTGTTTTCATGACTCACTTTGGAAAAAGCAGTGTGACTGCAAAGCGTAATCCCCAATCCGGGCCGCCTTCCGGTTTCTCGGCGTAGTAACGGCCACCCACGGTGAAAGCCACGGGCTGCGAACCGAACTTCACCAGCTGTTGAACCGTTAAATTGAGCGGGACCGTCCAGCGACTGCTTTCCCAGTCGTAGGTCGATTCGGTGTTCACGCCGACTGTGGTGTAGGTTTTGGTCGTATAAGAAACAAAGGGCTGCATAAAGGTGGCATTGATGTCCGCTCGACTGGCGTTACCGGCAAAATCCCACAGATGGTTGGCCAGCATGCCGTAGGTCCAGCCGTTTTGTTGCCGCAATGCGACCGCCGTTGGCCCTGCCCCCCACTTTTGTCCGCCAAGTGTATTTTCGGACGCGGTGGGATACAGAAATACCGGCCCACCACCCACTATCCAACCGCCGACCGCTTCCTTGGGCGACAAAAAGAAGCTTTGCACGATGTCGCCTAAGCCGCTGCTGCTCGAACCGCCGGCCAAGGGCGATTCGGCATGGATAATCGGCATGATGGTTCGGGTGATCAGATTCCAGTTGTCGCTGATGGAAAACGGGATGACCGGCTGAACATTGGCGGTAAAGCGCATGGCATCGGCTGGGCCGATGCCGAAATCCCAATTGTTTTGCACGGGGACGCTGATCAGATTGGCGATCGGGTTCTGTAGCTTCTTGGCCAGTTCGGCGGCATTTGCCTGATTATTATCCGAAGCCCCTTCATCGGCCAGCGCCGTCCGCATGATCATGGCAGCGCCGAGTACCAGCAAACTGATGTTGATTGGCACTGCATGTTTCATTGTTTTTCCTTCTAAGTTCACAGCGGTTGCGAAAACTCGGAATACCCGGTGTTAGCGGTTTAATATCGTTTCGCCTCAACAACTGCTTTCTGCAGCATCGAAACAAGCTTGGGGGCAACCCTTCTCGAAAACTGATTCAAAATTTAATATTCACCCGCAAATTCGCCTCGACGACCGTCCCCATATCCCGCAACTGGTGATTTGCGTCAAGGGTTTTATTGAGGGCGGAATCGATGATTTGAAGATGCGGGCTCACATCCAGCCAAGGCGCAACCGCCGCCGCGTAATACAGTTCGACGGCATCTTCATGATCCAGGCCAAGTCCCAATCTTTCCCGCAGTAAGGGGACGAATTGGTCGCTAAACTGGGTGCGCGCCCAGCCTATGCCGAAGCTATCTTTCGGCCGCCCGGAAAACACGCCCTTACCGCCTATTCCCACCATATAGGTGTACTGAATCGGATTGGGGTTGCCGTCGCTGGCGCCAAAATTAAAGAAAACACCGATACCGCGTTTCGAATCGCCGTCGGGTTGCCAGAAGTATTGATCGAAGCTGTAGACCACGGACCAGGTATTTTCCTTGCGGTTGAATGGTTGGACAGGAATCAGCAGATTTGGAAAACGCTCACGAAGAATCCGCTCCAGGATCGGGCCGGGATTACCCAAGAAGGGAAAACGCTCATTCAGCAAGGCGCGCGCCAGATTGTCGGGGTCTTGGGTAAGCGAGAAACGGGACTTGTCGCTCCATACGCCGCTGATCGACTGATGCCCCACCAGGCCAAACGGTTTGATTTTGATGTTCGCCCCACTCATCAGGGTCACGCCGTCTTTAAAGGCTTTGCCGACGTCGTTTTCCATTGGCGTGCCGCTGGCGTCCAGCGCCAAGGCCATCAGCGTGATGTCCTTGGTGGGCAGCCCAATCACGCCGCCGCCATAGGCGGAGATAGGCACCATCGCAAAGGCCAAGGGCAGGTTCAGCGCGGCATTCAGGAATTGGGTGTTGTAATCGCCATAGAACTCATTGGGCGTGAAATCCAGCAGGTTCAATTTCCCCATCATCACCCCAGCGTGTTCGCTCAAGAACTGGGTGTAGGATGCCTCCATCAAACCACTGCTGGGCTGGTTAAAGGCAGGATGCAGCGAAGACATATTGGTGGGTATCATCGCACCGGCCTCGTTATACAAGGTATTGCCAAAACTGGAAATGCCTTCGAATTTGAAGAAGCCGCCTGGCCACAGACCCATTTTTCCGGTATCCAGATTCAAGGAATAATCGACGCTGCCCCAAAAGTCGGCTCCGGTCTCCCGGCCACCAGTGGCGACGCCGCCCGGCAATAACAGCATGTTGGCATCCAATACCACGCCTTTTTTGGCCATATCTTCCCTGACGCCTCCCCAATCGCCGGTCAGCCTTTCGCGTGAAGCCAAGTCCCCGCCCCAGGTTTCCGGGACTGCCACGGGACCTATGGCATTGGCGTTCGAGCCTAAGCCCATCAGCAACACCGAGCCAACGAGACTCAAGGACGTTCTATTGAGCCTAATGTTATTTTTGATATTTATTGAAAGGCTTTCGGTCTTCATCATTGCATTTCCTCAATGTTTATTACATGACGTACCGATTTCGAAAATCTCCAGTGCGCCATTGGGTGTGTTATTTAACCGCCTCAATCTCGCCCGGCCGCCAAGTTTTGTCGAACCAGGGTTGGAGCGGGCCATACAGGCGCAGCAGCGTATTCCAACCCTTGCCGGGGATGGTCTGCACCCAGTTGCTTTCCTTGCCCGATGGCGGCTTGGGGCCGAAATAGATGTCGACCGAGCTGTCCGGGTTGACCTGGAGCCCTTGGGTCTGACTGCTGACCGCCGGCCAATGCTGGTCGGTCTGCAGCATGGAGCGGGTCTGGTTGTCGTACAAAATCACCGACCAGAAGTTTGCGACCGGGATATTGGGCGGCAGGTGCAATTGGTAGTTTTTGCCGCCATCCAGCGGCTTGCCTTTGGCGTCGACAAAAGCCCCCATATACTGCGACCCCTGCCCAACCACCTTCGAATCCATGGCCGGGGTAATGCCGGTCGCATAGAAGAAGAAAAAGGTGTACATGTCCAGTAGCCGCACGCCTTTATCCTCGAAGGTATAACCGCTGGCATTCATGGGATTGACCCAGGCGCTCTGGCTATCCGGGTAGAAATAAGCACTCCTATCGCGAGGACGATAAGAGACCGCGCGCGCCGTCGCGTCGCCAACGAGGGCCGCTTCGGCGAGAATTTTCTTCATCCTGGCATCGGGATTAAAGGGTTTGCCTTTTTGTATCCCGACCGACGCCCAAAGCCCGAGGGTAATCGGATCGACCGAATCGGTCGGCTCTTCTTGTACCACCTGATTCAGGTACTCCCAGAAGGGATAATCCGCCGGCGCGACGGTGTTGAAGTCCCGCCCCGACACATTGACGAAGTTCAGTTGCGGCGGGTTGCCGGCCTGTTCCAACGGATAGATTTTCGTCAACTGCTTCACGCTGTCCACGCCCGGCTTGGGATCGCCGTCCTTCAGGAAGGTACGCCAACCGGCCCAAATTTTAAATGTTGCGGGCCGAACGACATGGTAGCCTTCCGGCACCTCTCCAGTGTACCCGGGCGGCAGCAGCAAAAATTTGCCGCCTTCACCCTTGTCGGGGCCCATGAAGCCCAAATCGGTAACGAAGTGATACCACATATCGTCGATCAGGCCGAGAACCTTGGGCGGGATTTCGAGGACCAAGGGTCCCTTACTCAGGTCTAGCCAGAACCAGGTGTAGGGGGTGTTGTTGTTCGGGGTCAGAAACGTCGAACGGGGATTCATCATCTGCTCGAAAATCGGCACGGTGGTATTGGCCGGCCCCACTTCGAGTATGCCCTTGCGATTCGCCACTTGGCTTACCGGTGCCAGTCCGAGCAGGTAGGCCTGTACCGCGCGCTGAAAATCCAGATTGTCGTAGAGTTTTTCGACGCTGGCATCATCCGGGAAGCCGTCGAAAAATTTCAGCGTGCCCAAGCGGGTCTTGACCTGATCCGGCATGGCAATGCCGGCGGGCACTTCCGTGGTCATTTTGTATTGTGCTGGCTTGGTCGGTTTGGCGATCGCGGTTCCCGCCAACAGGCCGCAGCTTAAGGCAATCGCCGTGGCTAGCTTGGTTTTTTGCATCATTAATCCAATCTCCTTTAGTTGTCAGACGACTACGGAGTAGGCGCGCAAATACGCGCCTACTCCGAGCCGCTTATTTCACGTCGATGCTGACTTTCTCGATCTTGCCGGTAAAGCGGGTCTTAGCGCCCTCGCCGATTCCGGCCACGACCGGCGTGGCGTCGTCTATGCCCACATCAGCGGTCTCGTCGGCGGAAAAGGCCAACGGCTGGGTTTTATCGATACGGCCTTCGGCCAGTTTTCGGCCATCGACGGACAAGGTGCCGTTACCGCCCTTACCAAAGCCACCACCATCGTAGGCAAACTCGAACACCAGCTTGTTTTTGCCTTTCGGCAAGGCCTCCGGTGAACTGATGGTGTATTGGTTCTGGTTGAGATAGTTATAGGTGTAAGCCGGTTTCCCGTCCTTCAGATACAAGCACCAACCGCCGAAACGGCCGCCTTGAGCCAGTACCACGCCATTGGCGCCGCCCTCCGGAATATCCAGTTCGGCGGTGATGGTTTTGGACTTGTTTTTGACGTTGATGAACACGTTTTCGCTCATGCCGCTCATGCCTTTGGCCAGGGTCAGCGAGGTGCGGCCCGCCATCAGGTCGGGACGATGCACAAGATCCGCATTCAGGCGTTCAAGAGTCCGATCGTCGATCGGCAATACGTTGTTTTTCTTGGCCTCTTTCAGGAACAAGGCTTGCAGTTCCTTGAGTTTCTTGGGATTCTGCGCCGCCAGATCGTGTATCAGGCTAAAGTCGCTTCGGGTGTCGTACAACTCCCAAATATCGTCCGCCAACGGACGGCGTACTTGTTGCTCCCAGGGGGCTCGGTGAATGGTGCGGGCAAACCAACCTTCATGATAGATGGCCCGGTTTCCCATGATCTCGAAGTACTGGGTGGTATGGCGCTCTTTGGCTTTGGCATCGTCGAAGCTGTAAAGCATGCTGACACCATCTATTGGCCGCTGTTTGACGCCGTTGACGATTTTAGGCTCGGGCAGGCCGGCGGCTTCCAGAATGGTCGGTGCGATGTCGATGACATGGTGAAACTGGGTGCGCTGCTCGCCCTTGCTCTTGATGCCTTTCGGCCAGCGCACCGCCATGCCGACCTTGGTGCCGCCGTGATCGGACGCCACCTGTTTGGTCCATTGATACGGCGTATCCAGCGCCACCGCCCAGCCAGCGGACATGTGCGGATAGGTTTCCGGTCCGCCCCACTGATCCAGATGCTGGAGCATGTCGGCGACCTGTTCCGGAACCCCGTTGAAGTAGGTGTATTCGTTGAACATGCCGTTGCGGCCGCCTTCGGCGCTGGTGCCGTTGTCACCGTACACGAACAGCACCAGGGTGTTATCGAGTTGGGCAATGTCTTCGATGGCCTTGATCAGGCGGCCGATTTCATGATCGGTCATATCGATAAAACCGGCAAATACTTCCATCTGCCGCGCATACAAGCGTTTTTCGTCGGCCGACAGCGTATCCCAGGCTGGAATCGCCTCCGGTCTAGGCGCCAGTTGGGTGCCCGCCGGCACTACGCCACGCTCGATTTGCCGAGCCAAAACTTCTTCGCGCAGTTTGTCCCAGCCCTGATCGAATTTACCCTGCCAGCGCGCTATCCAGTCCTTGGGCACGTGATGAGGCGCGTGCACGGCACCAGGGGCGAAATAGGTAAAAAACGGTCTGTCGGGCGTCAGGGCCTTTTGATACTTGATCCAGGCCACGGCCTGATCGGTCATGTCGGTCATAAAATGGTAGTTGGGATCGTTCGGCAACTCGACCTGCTTGGTGCCGTCGTAAATGAACGGCGCCCATTGGTTGGTTTCGCCACCCAGAAAGCCGTAAAACTTGTCAAAGCCCTGCCGGGTCGGCCAGCGATCGAATGGGCCCGCCATGCTGGCTTCCCAGGCGGCCGTTTCGTGCCATTTGCCGAATGCCGCGGTCGCATAACCGTTGAGGCGCAACATTTCGGCGACCGGTGCGACGCTGTTGGGAATCTGGCCGGTATTGCCGGGGAACTGAGTACCCATCTCGATGATCCCGCCCATGTTATTGACATGGTGGTTGCGGCCGCTCTTGATGGAGACGCGGGTCGGCGAACAAAGTGCGTTGGTGTGAAAGTTGTTATAACGCAAACCCTCGTTGGCGATTTGCTCGAAGGTGGGAGTCGCGACCGGTCCGCCGAAGCTGCTGGTGCCGGCAAAACCGAGATCGTCCAGCAGTACCAGCAGCACATTGGGCGCACCGGCCGGCGCTTTCACTTCGAAACGCGGCGGCGCCTTGGCGTTGCGTACGTCAAGTTCGGTGATCGGAGTGGGTTGAGGTTCCGCGATAGGCAGTATCGTACGATCGATACCTTCGGTTTGCTTGGTTTGGTTTTTTGCGGCGGCGACTTCGCAGTTGGTCAGCATCACAGCCGACAAACCGACCATCGCGAGGACATGCTGTCTCATAATTTCGCTCTCTGGTTAATAAAAAATACTCAGGCAACCGATTAACGGTCGAATCCTGACCGGATTTTTCAAAAAATTTCGCACCTAGCTCCAACGCCAACCTTAATTTCACATAATTTACAAACGCAGAATTTGTGCCGCTTTCAAAATTAGTTACACCCGGCGGGCGCCCCTTGCTATTCAAGTGCTTACAGCGAAATTGGAAAAATGACCGGCAGCCACTTTCGAGATCGACCCACGAAATATCGGAGTTTCCCCGAAATCACGAAAAAACCGGCGCGGACCAAGTACCGGGGGCAGGTTTGTTACTGGGCGCCGTACGAACGCGGATAATCGGCCACGATTTTTTACCGCTTCGGAACAAGCGGCCAGAAAAAATGATGACGGCAAATAAATATCGACTGAATGACGTTGGCATGGTGATGGCCTAATATTCTTTCAACCAAGCCCGCGCCTTATCAATCTCGCCCGGCTCGAAATATTCGATCGGAAACTCCCGAAAGCCTTTTCCGGTAAACATCAGAGCCAGATCTGCCCATTTCTTGTCGCCGACCAAGGCCATTTTGTTGATATAGGGGTCGCTTTTGTTTTGAAAGGATACATCTTCCCAATCACCTTCTTTGCCCCAGCCCTGAAAATCTTCGCAGATGATCAAAACTCGGATACCGCCCTCACGGCCTATGATGCCAAACGCATCTTGTTGCATGGCGGTTAAATCCGCATGAGTCAATTTTCCCGTGATTTTGGCGGTTACAATGCCATCAAAATGACTGATGATTTCTGCGCTCATAGATTTTTCCTGAGTTAATTGCATTGGATGGATTATTTGCTGAATCGACGGTACCGTTTATCCAACGGCACGAGTATCAGTTTGTCGCCATTGAAAGCGTCGCCAAGTGCTCCAATAAAATTCTGCGCACCTCCTCGACAACCTCCGGCCGCCCCTGGCAGGAGTGATTCCAGCGCACCACTTTTTCCGAAACCGCCTCGTCGATATGCGCACTCCGATAAGCCACAACACCATCATCCCCCTCTTCCTTCGGACCGTCACCCTCCACACAGATGATCGAATGCGCGGGAATGGCGGTTACCGGAATCGAGGCCAATGACTTTAAGCCAGGATTGTTGGGGTTCATGTTGTCCGCGGCCGTCGGCGGTCTGCGCAATTTGGCCAGCAACTTTTCATCGCCACTGGCGGCGGCCGCCAGGGCAAAACCACGCATCATGGTCTGAGGCAGCGTGACCAATTTGGAGACCAAACCCGTTACCCATTCTGACGCGGCGGCCATGGCGCCGTGTTGCGGCGTGGCGATGAATACGACGCGTTTCACAAATGGCAAGGGCTTGAAGAATATAGAACGCTTCAACAGCGATTCCACGTCGGGGCCGACTTTGATCTTATCGAAGGGGGTATCGCTAATCAGGTTCCAAAAAAGGTTGCCGTTATCGATAGCCGTCATCTTAGTCAACAAACCGCCTTGGCTATGGCCGATGACTACCATCTGCTGTAGCGCCGCATCCTTGCGCTCGGGATCGAATTCGTTGAGAGTATTCTCCAAGGCCTCACGCAACACGCCAGCCGAATAATTGATGGGATTGGCGGAATCATAGAGAAACGCCCACACCTGATACTTTTCGCGGATTGATGGATCGCCTTCGAGTTCATTGATCATTTCGGCCCAGCGCAATGGACTGGAAGCCGTACCATGCACCAAAACCAAGGGAATCTTGCCTGGGCGATAAGGATAGATGGTGAATAAACCATCCTTGGCTCGATCTTGGGGAATGGCACCAGCAAAGAGTCCTCCCTTAATAAAATTGAGAATCTCCATGCTGTACAAGGGATTATCGTTGAGCCGATAAGCGTAAGCAGCGGTAGGATCGACCTCCAGAGGCTGTAAGCGGCCATCTACGCTAACGGTTTTGGAGTGATCATTGGCATACAACTCGAGTTGGCCTTTGATTTGACCAGTCGCCAAGGCTGACCTGGCCTGATTCAAGCGCGCGAGCAAGGTCACGGGTACTTTCGTTTGCGGCCCCAAGCGGTTGGCCCCCGCCACGTTGGCCGCCGAATGCTCTTTGGAAATGCTGGCCGCAAGCGTGGAACCCAGCCCCGGACTGCGGTAACGATTCCTGAATCCCCGAATTTCCAGGAAGGCTGTCGAGATAAAATGTTCGAGATTGTAGCCCCCCCAAGACAGGCCACGTTCGTTTAGAGATAAATCCAAGGTACCGAAAGGCAATGGATAGATTCCCGGCTTTAATTGAACCGCGACTTCGTCCGACTGATTGGAGTCCGGATCGGCCAAGCCTTGCGCAAGCGCTTGATTGTACAGATCATAGCTTAAGCGATAGCGCGGATCGGAAGGCTCAAACCGAATCGTTTGACCATCCCCCGGAAACAGCAGCGCCCAGGCATAAACCGCGGCGGCCAGGAAATAGGCTCGGTCTTTCGTTTTTTGACCATGCAGCAATGACAGTTCCGCCAAGGTGAACAACTTGTCCTCGTCACCGTTGGGTTTAAGTTCCGCATGGAGTTCGGTAAGCACTGTTTCCGGTTCGTTTTCGAACCTATCCATCAAGTCGTTGCGTCTGAGCACCATTTTTGACGCTTCGGAAGGGCTTCCCGATGACAAAGCGTTCTCCGTATTCAAGCGATAACCGGTCTGAATATCGACCGGTGCTATACCCACCGGCGTGGCGCAGCCCTGAATCAATAAGACGACTAGAACCAATGCGGGAAATCTTAAAGATCCAGTCTGTAAATGGGCGATCGCGGCTTGGAGACTTATCCTAATCATGGAAATTTACTGATAAAAATCAATCAGATAACAGAAATTTTTATATTTATCGTGGGTATTCTTCATCGATTCCGGCCAACTTCCACCCCTTAAATAGCTCAAATAAATACCATACCGGCCGCCGCGGTTGGGCAGGACAAAGCCACCCCTAGCATGAGAGCGAGGGTGGCATCGCTATCAAAACGGCCTTATCGTAAACGGTGTCGGATCGGTCACCATTTCACCCGGTTTGCGGTTGGCGATCCGAACGAATTGCTCGGCCCAACGATCCATGATGCCTTTGGCTGGCCCATACCAAGTCAGACGCGTCAAGTCTATCGGGCCGGCATCCTGCATATCGCGGTCGGCGAAAGTCGCCACCACTTCGCCGGTTTGCACGTCGCGCAAACGCGCCTCGAAAGCCGCGCGGCGTTGGTTAATCGCACCCGCCGCAGTTCCCGTGCCGGGAGGCCCCGCCCAACTCAGTGCGTGCAGCATGGATTGGGAAGGCATGACTTCGATCAACGCAATTTCCAACTGCAGGGCCGGCTGCCGATGTTGGTTGGCATAATCGATCAAGATAAAACGATGGCTGGGGTCTTCCCGAAATTTTTTGATGACTTGCTGGCGAAAATACACGGCCAGTTCCTCGGTATCTTTTTTGACATCGCCAATGATATTGGCGGAACTGATACTATGCAGCCAATCCATTTTTTGCATGTATTGGGTGTTGACCGGAGCAACGATCAGCTCGCGATAGTTCGATTTGTCGAAACCGGGTTT